>Ga0310121_10004835_pt1 | contig 11733 bp, 8 predicted proteins | sample CB27_Tmax_986_MG_FD_203504 | JGI IMG/M metagenome (GOLD analysis project Ga0310121, IMG submission 203504) | Marine microbial communities from Western Arctic Ocean, Canada - CB27_Tmax_986 | ecosystem: Environmental > Aquatic > Marine > Oceanic | place: Canada: Western Arctic Ocean | collected...
CGAAATCACCTACCAAACACCGGTCCGTCTAATTGTCGCTCCGAGGCGAAACAACGAACGCTAGCCCTGACACTGCGCGGCCATTCTGATTGACGCCCGCTCGGCCAAACTAATTGCCGCTAGACACTCAGCCAGCAACAACCCGCTCGAGCCAACAAGCTACAAGCGAAACTGCAGGCCTGGTTAAAAGAGACCGATGCCCAGTTGCCGCGACCCTATGCCGAGATGCCCGAGAAAGACCTGCCCGGAAAGAAGCAGTAACCCAACAGACTCCGGGCCGTGAACTTACTTGGCCGGCTCAGGAGCTGGCTTTTCGTAGAGCTGATAGACCTCAATCAAGCCATCGTTACTGACGTAAGTCTCTGGTGTCGAGTGCCTGCCATTGCCACTGCGACCGTTCGTTTCAAAACGAGAAACAGCTAATTGCCAACCGTCGGGATGCAAAGCAACCTCGTAGCCACTGAGCATCTTGATTGCATGAATCGGAGTTGGCTTTTCTGTACTCCAAAATGACAGGGAGGCGCCAGAAGCCCCTTCCCCAATTCCAGCCAGCGTACCATCGGGAAGAAACTGCAAGCCATTAACTGGACCGTCAGCCTTGATCGTCGACTTGAGTTGCATTTTCTCTTTACCTGTTTCGACCTCCATCAAAACCACTAGCGGATCTCCTGGACAAAACGCGTTGCTCTTGGCATTAGTCATGCCACCACAGGCTAACAGGTCGCGTTTCGAGTCGTATGCCAGTGATCTCACGCCACCTACCTCGGCCAGGAAATTATCCAGTCGCGTGTGCAACACAGTCAGGTCCAACTCGCGAATCAACTTACCACTGGACACATCCCATTGCTTCACCTTGCCCATTTGGTCACCACAAAAGAGGCTCTTACTATCCGGATGAAACAGCAGGCTGAAGATATAACCTTCATGTCCTTTCAATTCCAGGGTCGATTGACCTGTGGCAGACCAGAGCTTCACAACGCGATCATTACCACCGGTGGCCACATGCTTGCCATCAGGACTAACCGCTACTTTCCTGACCCAACTCTGATGGGCATCCGCTTTACTCCAAAGTTGTTTTGGTTGAGCCTCCGTGTAATCCCAGCAGAACAGCCCTCCGTGATAATCGACCGAGTAAAGTCGTTGTTGATCCGAATGAAAGGCCAGGTCACCAACCCAACCGGCATGTCCCTTGATGGCCACCCGTTCGTCGGTTGCCAGTTCCCAGCGTTGCAACTGCGCATCAATGCCGGCGGCGACCAGGAATTTCCCGCAAGGACTGAACTGGATCGCCGTCACCTGGCGTTCCCATTGAAACTTCTTTTCAGGCCAGGCCTTGGTGACATCGAGCTGCCGTTCCATCAAGTGTTTCATGCTAACAACTCCTTGATAGGCCCATAGTCGTCATGGGCGATCGGGAGTGGCTGACCATTGTTGTGATATTCTGTCGTCGACGGATCGATATCCATCGCCTTGAAAACCGTATGAAAGATGTGCCCAATATCATATTCCTGGTCATCGACCCAGGCACCGTTGGGGGTGGTCTTGCCAAGCACGAGACCGCGATTCAAGCCACAACCGGCCATCGCCAGTGACCACGCTTCTGGCCAGTGGTCCCGACCTAACCGCTGGTTGATCTTGGGAGTACGGCCAAATTCAGACATCAGCAACACCAGCACGTTGTCAAGCAGACCACTTTGATGCCAGTCTTCAATAAGAGCAGCAAACGGCTTGTCGATCTGTGGTACAAGATCCAGGTGCATGTTGAAGTTGTCAGCGTGGGTATCCCAGTGATACGAGTGACACTGCACAAACAAGACGCCTTCTTCAATCAAGCGTTTCGATTGCAGGATGTGGCGGCCAAGCGGATGAGATCCATACCGTTCTAACTCTTTCGGCGTGAAGTCAGCAAATAGATCCTTGCGTCGAATCAGCTTTTCTGCCATTTGAAACGAGTAATCATAGGCCTCCACTTCGGCACTGCGCCGTCCTTTTTGAAACGACTTGTTGAGTCGCTTGCGAATCTCATTGCGAACCTGGTCACGCTGGTCGTCAATTCCTGGTGGTCGATTGATATGCACAGGTGGTTTACCGTCACCGAGCGCCAACGCCCCATACTTGGCACCGAGAAAGCCACCATGCTGCCAGATGAATCCGCCCGACCCTGGTTTCACCCAGATGTAGTTGGGTAACTCGTTATCAGACTTCCCCTTCAAATGAGACATCGCGGCACCCATGTACGGATACGTAACACCTCGGTTCTTAGGATCGCCGCGCAAAATTCTCGGTACACCACTCGAATGATTTTCATCCTTGGTGCACATGCTGCGAACGACCGCTATGTGCTGCATCTGCTGGGCCGTGTGCGGCATCAGTTCGCTGACATGAATCCCCGGCAAGGTGGTGGGAATCGAACGAAATGGACCGCCGAACTCAGTCCCCGGTTTGGGATCCCAGCTTTCTAACTGACTCATGCCACCGTCAAGCCAAATCAACAACACCTGCTTTTGTTTTGACTTAATTTCATTTGCAACCAATGGACTCAACAGGCTACCGGCCCCCAGGCCGGCAAATGTGCCCAACACCTGGCGGCGCGACAACTCATGTTGTGGACTATGACATTGAAATGGATGCATAACAAAAAGACTTTAACTAGTGGTTCAGTTTAAACTCCGCCGACGTAATCAGTGCCCAAGCATATTCACTGATAGCTGCTGTTCGCCGCATGCTATTCTTTTCCAAGTGCTGCAGGAAATCGTTCGTTTCCTGGTCACTGGGATTCCTGGCCAAGACAGTAGCAAACAACTCCCGGGCTACCTGCTGGAAATCCTTCATCTCCTCAAGTCGCCCAATGAAACGTCCCTTCCCCGGTTTGAGCCAGTCCAGAATCAATTTCTCGTTCATCAGGAAAAGGGCCTGGCCCATCGATGGCTGGAATTCAACTTCAGCTTCACCCGGCGGATTACCAAAGATGGATGTAAACAAAAGCATCGTGTCGATGAGATTGTCCGGCGCCGGAATGCGACCGTTGATATAATCCTTGACATTGAACCCCGAATCCTCCGGGCGCTCCTTCTTGATAATCTCGTCCAGGACGCCGGTTACCCGCATAATACTCCAGGCAGTTTGCTCAGGTGTCATCCCCTTGGCATTAGCAACCCGGTAAGACTCGGGCGTTATCTCCTGAATCACCACGCCAGCTGGCAAAAGGCTCGCTCGCTGGTAAACCCGGGTCCGCGCCAGCACACCCAGCAACCATTTCACGTCAAATTTGTGAGCCACGAATTCTTCGGCCAGCAGCTTCAATAGCTCCGGATGCGAAGCCGGGTTCTCGGCATGCATCATCTCCAACGGATGGACTAACCCCCGACCCATCATCAGGTACCAAAAACGGTTGACACTATTCTCTACGAAACGACGGTTACTGGCTGAAGTCAATTCCTTAGCCAGGATTTGCCGCGGTTGAAACTTGGGAATACCCGGTAATCCGTCGGCTGCCGGTTGCGACAATTCCTCGCCCTTTTCAAAGACCGGAACCGCGACCTCCTTGCCACCGGGCAAACGAGGACCAACCTGGTCTTTCTCGTCTGGTGAAAATACGCTCTGGAATTCGAGTTTTCCCGTGGCCACTCCTTCTACCAGGAACGTTTGGTTTTTAGCAGTGTGCTTGGCCGCCTTGCTCTGGTTGAGAAAAGCCAGCAGCCCGAAGTAATCCGCCTGCTTGAATTCATCGACGGTAGGATGATCATGGCACTTCGCACAGTGAATATTCATTCCTAGAAAGAGTCGCGCCACGTCCTGTGTCAGCTGGTCGTGGACAGTCCGACCAGTTGCCGTGAAAAACTTGAGTGTCCCCTGGGTCTGATCGTTACTGGCATCCGCCTGGATAATCTCGCGAACAATTTTGTCCCATGGCTTGTTGCTGGCAAACGAAGTTTCCAAAAATGAATTCCACTGGCCAATCGGTACTGTGGAACCAGTGCGCCGTTCCAGCAACATCACCGTGAACGCCTCCCGTAGCCGTCGCGAATAGGCGTCATTGTTAAGCAATTGATCGATCAACTTGGACCGTTTTTGCGGATTCTTGTCCGCCAAGAAGCTACGTACCTGGGCAGCTGTCGGTACGATTCCATTGAGATCCAGGTAGCTGCGACGTAAAAATTCCGCGTCACTGGCCGGACCTGCCACCTTTCCATTAACCTTGGCTTCAATCAACTGATCGATCCGACCCGAGAGCGGATCTTGTCCGTAAATCACGGTTGCGCAGATCAGCAGCATGGCAACGGTAAAGCGGCAACTGGCGGTCCTGATCATAGGTCTGGGTTCCAAGCGAAATCGGTTCAACCACTCAAGAATAGTAGAAACTTGGACAACCAACAAATACGTCACCCTCACTAACTGATAGCGATTTTAATACTCATCGGGCGACTTTAATAACGCTAGCAGGGGTCTTTTTTGTATTTCAGTAGTGCTCGATGGTTAGTTTTTTGAAGGCGCTAGCTGGGTGGCGTCAAGGGATTTCATCTAATTTTGGTTGAAATTTCGAGCCGTGACGCTCATTTGGCCCCTCCGTGTTGAGCCACGTTTGGCAGCCCACAGCAGCCCACAATCGAGCGTTGGAATTTCCGCGGTTTTGCCAGGAGCCAGGGTGCGCCCACAAAATGTGCGAGGCGTCATTTCTCTGGAAGGGTGGACCAGTCACCATGTGTCGCAGGATGCCTTTGGTGGGCAGACCACCAATACGTTATCGGCCGGGCACCAGGCACAGTATGAACGGCTGAGGCAGCGAGTGATGACGCTATGGAGCCAGGCGGAGATTGAGGAATTCGTTACCTACTGGAGGCAGTGGGACGGATTCGATTTCCTCAGCAAGACCGGGTTGCCCATTCTCGAGTTGTACGGCGATCGTGGCCAGGAAAGGCCCAGCTTGGACAAACTCCGCATTCCCGAAAGGGAAAATATTCAAGTACATTGGTTGCAAAACGCCTCGCATAACCTGCACCTTGAATGTCCCCGAGAAGTGGCTCGGATCTGCGACCGGTTCGTCGAGAAATTGGAAGGTGCTGGAACATGACGGGCCAGGCTCGGCCGGCGGAATGCAACTGTTTCTCTAGCAACCCAATCACGATACAATGGCGAGCTCGCGGAAGCGCAACCATGAGATACAGTCCAACTAGCAAGGGATTGCGGCCTATAAGGCGGCCAACAAGCTCTTCGTAAAAGAGCATTACGCAATCTGTCGCTTGCCTGATCGTCCCTACCCCCAATTTCCTTTCCTATACCTAATTCCTTCCAGAAGTTCAGAATCTGAGCCCAACAGATTGCTAGGGAAGCCATGTTATTTTCCTGCAGAATGAAAAATCCATGAATACTGATAAGATGAAAGTGCTCGTAACCGGGGCCAGCGGACTGATCGGCGGACTGATCGTCAAGCATCTCGGCAATAGATACGAAATGAGCGCGCTGAACCGTCGTCCTGTCGAAGGCATCCCGTGTACCCAAGCGGACATCGCAGACTTCGATGCCATCCTGCCGGCGTTTGAAGGCGTGGAAATGGTCGTCCACCTGGCGAATTATCTCGATGATTTCTCTACCTGGGAAAAGCACCTTCATGCGGGCATTATGGGCACTCGGAACGTCTATGAGGCCGCCCGCATGCATGGGATCAAACGGGTAGTGTACGGAAGCACGGGCGACACCCAGACCGGCTACGAGTATGACACAAATCTTCCCTACGGGGCCCTGGCGGCGGGGAAATACGGTGAGGCGGGCTCGTCCTGGAAGATGATTACGCACCTCGACCCGGTCAGGCCCAAGAGCGTCTATGGTGCCTGCAAAGTATTCGGCGAGACGCTGGGACGTTATTACTCTGACGTTTTCGGTATATCTATCCTGTGCATTCGACTGGGTGCGGTTCTAGCAGAAGACAGGCCTGTGAAACGCCGGCAGGTGTTCGGCTTTCTGAGCCATGCCGACTGTGTGCAGGTAGTCGACCGGTGCCTTGCCGCGCCCCTCTCCCTCCAGTATGACATTTTCCGGGCTTCCTCCAATAACAAATACCGATGGCATGATATTGACCACACCCGCGAGGTGCTGGGCTGGGAGCCGACTTCCAGCGCCGACGATTTCGAAGTGGAGGATGAAGGAGGGTGGAACCAGGTTTACCCGCCAGAGATGGTCCGCGCGAATCCTGCTGTGCAGAATTTGAACAATTAACGAAGAATTACCCAGGGGTCAGAAGGGATTGCTTCCCCGCGGTCTTCCAATGACGCCGTGGCTTTGGAGGGCGTGAGCCTCCGCGGCACGGAGACGCTCACAACCACGAACGTGTCACGGCGGCCTGCATCTCGTGGTCATCGCACCATGCCTCCGGAACAGTCGAGACAATGCATGAGACCATTGAACGTAATGAGCCTGCTCTTATTGACCGCAATGGTATTCGTAATCGAAGCCGCTCATTCGCACGACAAACTGCTGCCCAAGACGTTGAATAGCCCGTTGTCTCCGCAGGTATCACTGCGACACCTGAAGGTCGCGCCGGGACTGCAACTGGAATTGGTCGCGGCTGAGCCCCAGGTGATTGATCCGGTTGCCATTGCCTTTGCCGAAGATGGTCGGATGTGGATCGTGGAGATGACCGACTATCCAGACGGTCCGGGTGAGAACGAGGCACCCAGGTCGCGGGTCCGTGTTCTGGAAGACCGCGACGGTGACGGGATCTTTGAATCCGCGCACACGTTTGTCGATCAACTGCTGTTCGCGACCGGGCTGCAACTCTGGAAAGACGGCGTGTTCATTACGCTGGCCGGAAAGGTCATGTACTTCCGCGATACGACCGGCGACGGGACAGCCGACCTGCACGAGACCTGGTTCACGGGGTTCGCGCAGGGCAACGAACAGTTACGGGCCAATCACCCGACTCTGGCACTCGATAATCACATTTACATCGCGAATGGTTTGCAGAATGGCACAGTTGTCGGGCGTCCGGGAAAGGACGGGACGCCGGCCAGTCCGGTGTCAATCTCCGGCCGCGATTTCCGATTCGATCCAAACACGGGACACTATGACGCTGTCACAGGCAGCGGACAATTCGGATTGACGTTTGACAATTTCGGTAATCGCTTCGTTTGCACGAATCGCTATCCAGCGAAACATATCGTGCTCAAGCAGCGCTACATCGACCGGAATCCTCTGCTGGCGATTCGTTCGGCAACATATGACGTGTTTCCGACAGAGGACTCAGCTGCCATCTTTCCGCTGTCGCGAAACTGGACCGCTTACACGGAACACGCCGGGCAGATTACAGCCGCCTGCGGGGTTCTTTCTTATCGTGGGGATGCGCTGCCCGAAGAATACTCTGAAAATGTCTTTGTATGCGATCCGACAGGCAACCTCATCCATCGCCGCGTTCTGATACCCCACGGAGCATCATTCCAGTCCCGCCGTGGACGGGAGGCTGTCGAATTTCTGGCCAGTCCGGATGATTGGTTTCGCCCGGTCAATCTGACAATCGGGCCGGACGGGGCTTTATACGTTGTCGACATGTATCGAGCGGTTGTTGAACATCCGGACTGGCTGCCGAAGCAGTTGAGTGACAGGCTCCCCTGGGACGCCGGCACCGATCGCGGTCGGATTTATCGGATCGTCGCGGCAGATGCAGCACGTACGGGGAAGCACGGTGCAGAATTGCATCCTGTCCCGAACAACTTGAAAACCTGTCCGCCGAATGAGTTGGTGTCATTGCTTGAGCATCCCAATGCGTGGTGGCGCGAAACTGCGGCACGCCTGCTTTATGAACGTCAAGATAAACGCGTTCGCGGCAATCTGCAGAACATGGTCCGCAATGGGACGAGTGCCGCGGCGCGCGTGCATGCTCTGTGGTTACTGGATGGACTCGCCCAACTCGCCGAAGAAGAGGTTCGTGCGGCGGTCACAGATCGAAGCCCGCGCGTTCGTGAGCAGGCGACCGTTTTGTCAGAGCGCTGGTTGAAGACGTCGCCAACGTTGCTTCGAAAAGTCACAGAATTGGCCGATGATCCTGATGCTCGTGTCCGTTTCCAGGTGGCTCTGTCCCTTGGAGAGGCAGAACGCGATGCGGAGATCAACACGGCGCTGCAGCGGATCGCGCTGGATGCCGGCACTGATTCCTGGACCCGCGCCGCCGTGTTGAGTTCGGCGGGAGAATCCAGCTCAGAGATGCTGCTGGAAGTTCTCGCCGGTGTGAACGCTCATGAAGACACCGGCGCGACCAGCCGTCTGCTTAAAGACCTGTCGCATCTGGTAGGTGCCCGTCGCCAAAACGCCGACATCCGGAGAACGATTAAGGCAATTCTGACTCTCAGGAGTGATTCGCTGCCGCGTCCGATTCAATTTGCCGTTCTGACCGAACTGGGACGTGGGGTCCACTGGAGAGCCGGTTCGTTTGTGGACATTCTGGATGAAATGTCTCAGAAAGTCGGTTCAACGGGAGAGCATCTTGCCGAACTGCTGACCGGTATCACGGAAGCAGCGAACGACAGAACACAACCGGTGACCTTTCGGCGTGACTGCCTGGAGCTTTTGCGGTACGTCGGCTTTCAGCGTGCGGGAGATACGTTGATTGAGATCGTCCAATCAAATGAACCTCAGGAATTGCAACAGCTCGCAATCGACGTCCTTGGATCCTATGACGATCCCGAGATCGGCGGCATGCTGCTGGTCGATTTTCAGTCGCAAACACCGGCGATGCGCAGTGTGGTTCTCGATGCCATGCTGTCCGACCCGGGTCGAACGCGATTGTTACTCAGCGAAATCACCAGCGACAACATTGCCCTTTCCGAATTGAGCCCCTCTACCGTTCAACAACTCATGCAGCATCAGGACATCGGAATTCGCGCCGACGCGAAACGACTGCTCGCAGATGCGATTCCCGCCAGTCGTCAGGAAATCATCGCTGAATACCAGGTCGCCCTGTCCCGCAAAGGCGACCTGGTTCGCGGACAGGCAGTCTTTCAAAAAAGCTGCTCTGAGTGTCATCGCATCGGTGAGATCGGGTTCAACGTCGGACCTTACATTGGCGACTTCACGATCAAGTCCAGTGTTCGGGACAATCCGGGTGTCATTCTGGAATCTATCCTGAATCCCAACCGTGCCATTGACGCCAGCTACCTGAGTTACACGATTGCCACAAACTCTGGCAAAGTCCACGCGGGTCTCATCGCTCAGGAAACCGGTTCCAGCGTCACACTCAAGCAGGCGAAAGAAAAGTTGTTGACGATCCTCCGTAACGAGATCGAAGAAATCCGCTCCAACCGCACATCTTTAATGCCCGACGGATTCGAAAAGAATATCTCCGTGGAGCAAATGGCTGACCTGATTGAGTTTCTGCGAGACTGGCGGTTCCTGGATGATCAGGTTCCATTCAAACGTGGATCCAGTGGTCGTGGCACGACGCAGTTTAGAAGAACTGATTGACTCCTGCGAAGCCAGCCGCCAATGTCAGCCCTCTTGATGCGGGTCTCGTCCACGGCGTCCCGCCTGCGATGAGTCAAACTTCTGGATGAAGAAAGGAGACGCAGCTCATTGTTGCGGATCCTCCGAAGGTCGAATGCCGGGTTGTCTGTTATCGGCTGACACCGTTCCCGTATGGTCACACTCCGTCATTAATTGGGTTTGTAGCGTGTGGCAAGTACAGATGTCAGCCGACATCGTCGTGTCCGGGCAACAAACATGACGTCGCGCCTGCTGTTAATCCCGTTCACAAAAGTTCGAGGAGAATTGGTTACCTCCGAGCCACTGTGGAGGACTCGAAATTTTTTAAAGTATTGCCGGTTCAAGACTTCCGCAATCAGGTCGCGCGCGAGTCGTTACGAAGAGAGTTCCTTCCGGGCAGCTTTGCTACTGCGAACATCAGCGAACTCATCAGTAGTCCCGCCAAACACACTGCGTTTCTGGCGTGTTTGTCCGTTTGCTCCATTTCGCGTGTCTTGTGTGCCACCAACTGACAGATCAATCGTACTGAGACGTTCCAGCACTCAGCTGGTTGAGCAACTGTCAACATTTCAGGCGTTCTCCTTCAGAACTTTTGATCGTGTCGAAAGCCGCCCCTCTACAAAAGCAACTGACTGCTCGACCTTTGCGACCAGCTGTTCCGTAGTGAGAGTCGCTGGTTCGCCGGTCTGTTGCCTCAGGGTACCTGGTCGCATCTGGAGCGAAGTCTCGGCGTGTCGCCCGAACGATACATATGCAACAACACCCAAGACTGCAAGACAGGCAACGGCCGTTACGGTCACGACATGCTTCTGAGTCAGTTATGAATGGTTGCGAAAGACCGAATGTGAGTCTTCGATTTTTCGTGGCAGATTGACTGTTTCAGCGGAGACAGGTTCAGAACCTTGCTTCTCGGGGGGAAATAACGTATCGAACTTCCCAGCGTGAACCCATGACGACTTGTCCTCCCGGCGGATGGGCATTTGAGGTTTAACGCGACCTTCATTTACAAGCCTTTGAAGGACCTGAGGCGTAAACGGACCTCGTTCACCGCCCTTCGTCTTGATGAACCATCTCTTTGCCACTTAGGGGACTCCTAAGCCAATGTCGACAGGCTGCTCTGAAGATTTCCAGACATTGATTCAGAAACGCAGGCAAACTGTTGCGGACACACGATTGGAGCAAGGGCTTCCCAGTCAATCGGAGGGGCTTCACACAGTTTCATCTGCTGATGTCTAGTTCTCTTGTGACCGACGATGCCACCCGAGTCTTCCGTTTCGTGACCGGCAGGGCGGAACCATTGTCACAGTGAATCACATCGGAACCAGCAGAAAACAAAACAATTGACGAGTGAAATTGAAATCAAGACAGTATTACGGCTCCGTCTACACTTGCCGGATCGGCAACGCACACGACGACATATGGCAATGAACACTGCCGGCGATCGTTACTGCCTTCCGAATGACCTGATTTGATCTGGAATGATATCACTGAGGACATCCTCCCATTGAGACGCAGGAACGTTCCAAGCCTCTTTCCGGAGTGGTTCATGCAGTGGAATTATCCATGGTTGTGTCCCCCAGACACGATCAACGGCGGCATAATTGATCGTTGGATCCATGAGAAGTTGAGGTTTGCGCCCGTTAAGCGAGGCCAACGCCAAGACGCGAATCTCGACCTCTCCCTCTCCATGATCAAGATAGTGGTCTCGCACGAAATGGACAAAGTCCAGAATCATATCAGGGTCCTTTGCCATGCGGCTTAACTGCCGTTCGCCAAGGAAGTCACTCAGCTTCAACAAACCGAGTCGATTGGATCGTTTGTGATGTATAAAGAATCGGATCCCCGTGTCTTTTTCACGCAACAACATGTGCCAGGAAAAATGGTGTGCCTCCTCGGTCCAGCTGACAACCCCCGGATACAGAAAGTGGCGAAATGGAAACAGCAGCTGCCAAGTGAGGTATAGTCCGACCCCCGCGACGGTAATGCGTTGTTTCCGACTCCAAAAACCGGGATGTTCAGGATGCTTGTCACGGAGTCCAGGCTGCCGAGATAACGGTTTTCTGAGCGAATCGGCAGGAAAAAACAGCAGAGTGGCACCGATCATAAACCATGAAAAGATCCCAATGTTCCAGAACATTGAATTCGTCACATGGAACCCCACGGCGAAAAGGTACGCGACAAATCGCGTACGGCGCCACAGCAAAGCCGGGACGACCAGCAGATCAAAGATCAATCCACTCCACGCAAACAGAATGACCGTTAGGT
>Ga0310121_10004837_pt1 | contig 11730 bp, 9 predicted proteins | sample CB27_Tmax_986_MG_FD_203504 | JGI IMG/M metagenome (GOLD analysis project Ga0310121, IMG submission 203504) | Marine microbial communities from Western Arctic Ocean, Canada - CB27_Tmax_986 | ecosystem: Environmental > Aquatic > Marine > Oceanic | place: Canada: Western Arctic Ocean | collected...
CGCCGGGATACGGGGTGGCGGTAAATACCGCTTGGCCGTTAAGACCCGAGGCAGGAGCCCAGTGCGTCAATCGCGCCCGCTGGGATCTGTGCGGGGGCCGCCGGGCAACCGGCGGTCCTACCGCGACTGCCCTAAGGCCTCCTCACCCAGGTCCATCGTCCACGCTGGAGGGGCGTGCCTGGATCCGCAAGATTGAACCCCTCCAGGCGGCTGGGATTGGCGGTGAGAGGAAGGGCCGTGACCGGGTTGGTGGTGGTCCAGGTGAGATCGTAATGCAGGGTGAATCGGTAGGTGGGTTGGGGGCCGCTGGTGGGGGTGAGCTCGAGTTCGGTCGCATAGGGACCGAGGACCCTGGAACTGGTGACGGTGAACGTCCCCGAGCCCAAGGGGCTGAGGTAGGTGCCGGCCATCGCGGTGTGGTCGAAGTTGTAGACGGTCGTGAACGCAAAGGTGGCCGGGTCCGAAAAGAAGGTCTGGATGGTGTTGCCTGCGAGGGGGCGCCCGGTTGACGGCCAATCGGGGTATTCCGCCACCCCGCCGCGGAAATAGCGGACCGGCATGGCGATGATCGAGGAAGTGAGGTCGTACCCGAACTCGATACCTCCTGGGACATTGCCGACGGTGAGGGGACCGGACCAGGACCGCAGATCGGTCGATCTCCACAACAGCGCGATGGAGCCGGTGGTATCGTCCCAGTCGAGGAAGATCCGGCCGGGGAGTCGTCGAAAGGTGAAGGTGGCGGCGCGGGCGGTCGGGTGCCGGAAGAGGACGGGATGGTTCGGATCCTCGACTGCGAGACGGAAGTTGACGGCATCGGCATCAAGGTAGCGCAGCTTGACGGTTTCGATCGTGACGAGACCCGGGGCGGCGATGGAAATGTTCTCGACGGTGAAGCGTCCGTTCCCTCCGAGCGGGTTGGTGGGATTGATCACAACCCCGAAGCGGCTGTAGGCGCCGGGAGGGAGAGCAGGCTTGCTGATAAAGAAGCGGCTGCCGTTCGTGTTGGGACCGTCGTTCTCCATGTAGATGGAGAACAGGGAGGGCGCGGAACGGAAATCGTCTCGAAAGAGGTAGCCGGGGCCATCGGTTCCGTTTCCGCTGGGAGACCCGCTCACAATCTCGAGGCCGGGAGTCGCGGCGTGGTAGGTGAGACCGTCGTAAAACGGACCGGTTTTCACCAGGCCCCCGGCTCCGATCCAGGGCGTCAGGCCTTCCGCGAGACGGATGAAGTTTGCGACGGCGTAGGGCGCGAAGCTGAAATCGAGCGCGACCGTGAAGCGGCCGAACTCCGCTCCCGCCAGGTTGGTCTCGAAGTCGGCCAGAATCTGAGCCCGGGCCGGAAGGAAGGACAGGGCTGCAAGGGCGAGGGCGAGGGGCACGGACGCTTTCACCGGAAAATGGGTAGGGAATGCAGTGACAATGATATCCGGCTCCCGGAATACCACCAATCTCCTTCAGGGAGTGTACAGGAAGGCCTGTTGGACGGCGCGGGTAGCGCCGCCCGTGATTTCCGCGCTTCCCTCCGTGAACCCGGTGGTGTCCTCGTGGAAGGAAAGGTTCACACCGAGGGAAATCCAGCCGTTGGATCCGGCCGGGCTATCGAACTCGGCGAGGAGGCCTCCGATAGGGATGAGCCGGGCCGGATTCTTGCTGAAGAAAGGGAAATTGGGATTGCTTGAAACCACCCCGACGGTGGCCTGGCCGTCGAACCAACTCACCGCGGAGAGGGTTCCCGAGTTCCCCAGCGAGTCCGACCACGTGCCACCCTCCGCCCCGTCGAAGGTGAGTGTAACGGAGTCGCCGTTTCGATTTGTGATGACGAGGACGCTGCCGTCTCCATTCAGCTCGGCAGGAGCGTTCGGGATCAGCGAGTAGTCTATCGCGGTAAGTCTTCCGAAAAAGCGGTCGGGAGGAACTCCGCTGAGGGTGTAAACATGGCCGTCAAGGGCTCCCAGGCTGAGGAAGTTCCGAAACCGCGAGAGGCTCTCAAGGCTCGGCGACAACGAAAGGATGTAGTCCGTCTTGTCGGCTCGATCCCACGTCAGGGTGAATTCATTCGCAACGGGATCGTAGTCGGGCACGAACGGGCTTCCGCTCACGGTAGGCAGGCGCAGGGCGGGATCGTTGATGTCAAAGGAAGCGAGCGAGGGACCCGAGATGACCACGGTGTCGAGGTTGATCCGGGTTTGGGGCCTATCATCCGTTCCGGGATGCACGGTGGGAAAGAGAGCCGGATCGGCAAAGTTGTCGATGAGGGACTTGCCGTCGATGACCTCCCCGAACACGGAGTGCTTGTCGTCGAGCCGTGCAATTTTTTCCAGTTCGCTGGGGACGCTTGCGCGGGACAGGGTGATGAAGAATTGCCCCTTGGTGGTGTGAGGGAGGGAAGATTTTGCCATGGACAGAATGTAGCGGCCGGAGTGACGCAGATCCGGGTGGTACTGGTCCTGGATAAAATAACCGGGCCGTTCTCCCTCCAGGCCGGGAGGATCGCCCCCCTGGATCACGAAGTCGTGAACGAGGCGCTGGAAGTGGGTGCCGTCGTAGAAAGGCGTGTCCCTGAAGATCTGGCCGGTAGTGAGGTCGACCCAGGGGCGCTGCCCGGTGGCGAGGCCGATGAAGTTGGCGACGGGGCGAGGAGCCTTGTCGTGGGGGAGCTGCGCCCGGAAGGTGCCGAGGGCGGTAGTGCCGTGCGAGACGGTGAAGTCGGCGTAGATTTGCGCCGGGAGGCTGGCGGTGGCGGCGAGCAGTTGGAGCAGGCCGAGGGGGAGGGCTTTCACGGCGAGGAACAAAAGCGAGGGAGGCGGGGCTTGCAATCCGGAATTCGGTCCGGATGCTTCGCGCCGTGCAAGAATCTGCTTCCGGCAAGCCGCGCCTGGCGCTGTTCGATCTCGATCAGACCTTGATTCCGTGGGATACGCAGCTTCTTTTCTGCAACTGGGTTCTCCGCCACGAGCCGGTGCGGCGGCTCTTTCTCCTGTTCCTGCTGCCCTTCCTTCCACTCTGGTGGGTGTTGGGGTCGGAGGGGATGAAACGCGTCTTTCTTTCCTTCCTGTGGAAAATGCGCCGGGAGCGGCTGGAGGAGTTGGTGGAAAATTTCGTGGAGCGCTACGTGCCGTCCGAGTGCTACTCCGGGTTGCTGGAAGAATTGGCGAAGGAGGGGGAGCGGGGCAGGCGCACGATCCTGTTGTCGGCCAGCCCGGAGTTTTACGCGCGGCCCATCGGGGAGGCGCTGGGATTTGATGCAAGCTACGGGACGCGGGTCGAATTCGGGGACACCATGCCGCTTTTTCCCGACTTTACCGGAGGGAACAACAAGCGGGAGGTCAAGGTGCAGCGCCTGTTGGAAGAAGGGGAAATCGAGCAGGTCGAAGTGCTTGAGGACAGCGCGGGCTATTCGGACAGCACGGTCGATCTTCCCATGCTGCGATTGTGCGAGGAAATTACGGTGGTGAACCCGGGTGCGGAGCTGGGCAGCCTCGCAGAGGAGCACGGCTGGCGGGTGATGCGGCCGGCGCGTCCCTTTCGCGACAGGCACCAGATGGCTTGGCGGTGCCTCAAGCAGATGTGCGGGCTGGAAAGAATCGGGAGTTAGGACTCTCGAAGCCGGCGGGATCGGAGGATTGCAATTGTTGGCCGCCCTCTCGGAACCCGCGAGATCGGCCGCTATTTTCCCTTGGAATCGGGAATCAGGTGCTGTAGACCGCCATCTCCTCTACGGGAAATCACCAGGACGCGACACGGTGAGACGAGAACGAGATATGACCACCGAGCGTGGGTCCACGCTCAGCGACACGAGCCCTAGCCGCTTGGCCACGCGTTCTCTTGCTGGTTCAGCGGCTTTTTCTTTGCGCCCGCCAACTGGCCCTGCGGGCCGGAAATCTATCTCCAATTCGCCTTGATCCCCAACCCATCGATGATCGAGCAACCCAGCAACAAATCATGAAACCACGACATGCAATCAACCTGATTGGCTGCGGACTGACCGGCCTGTTGGTCGGCTGTAGCGGCAAGGAAGAAGATGGCGTCGGAGCGGGAGGCGGGGGGAAGGTGCTCCGTTTTTCCGCGATTCCGGACCAGGACACCACCGCGCAAAAGGAGCGCTACAAGCCCATGCAGAATTACCTCGCCAAGGCTCTCGGCATCGAGGTCGAGTTCGTTGCGTCCGACAGTTACGGCGCCTCGGTGGAGAAATTCGAAAACGGGGACATCCAGCTGGCGTGGTTTGGCGGGGTGACCGGGGTGCAGGCCACGAAGGCGGTGAAGGGCGCGCGGGCCCTGGTGGCCGGCGAGAAGGACCTGGCTTTCAAGTCCTACTTCATTGCCAACGCCTCCACCGGGCTGGAGCCCTCGGCGGAGTTTCCGAGAGGGATCGCGGATCTCACTTTCACTTTTGGAAGTTCCAGTTCGACCTCCGGCTGCGTGATGCCGAGCCACTTCATCATGGAGAACACCGGCAAGACGCCCCTGGAGTTTTTCACCAAGCAGCCGCTCGGGTTTTCCGGGGCACACGACAAGACCGCCATGCAGGTGCAAGACGGGACCTTCCAGGCCGGCGCCCTCAACTACAGCACCTACGACAAACTGGTGGCGGACGGCAAGATCGACCCCGCCAAGTGCGTGGTGATCTGGGAGACGCCGCCCTACGCCGACTACAACATGACGGCTCATCCCGAGCTCGAGAAGAGGTTCGGAGCCGGCTTCCTCGACAAGCTGCAGGCCGCACTGGTGAGCTGCGACGATGCGGCGGCCCTGAAGGCTCTCGACCGCAATAAGCTGGTAGAGGTGACCAACGAAACCTTTGCCGGCATCGCCTCGGTCTTGGAGAAAGTGAAGTTTGACTGATCCCGCGCCCATGGGTCTCATCCCTCCTGTCGGCGAGGACCCGTCGGCAGGACACTTTTCCATGGAAACGGTCTTTCATCTCGAAGGCGCCTGCCGAAGCTTCGGCGCGGTGCGGGCCCTTCGTGAGGTGGACCTCACGGTTGAGAAGGGCGAACGGGTGGCCCTGATCGGGGCTTCGGGAAGCGGGAAGACCACCCTGCTGCGACTGATCGGCGCGCAGTTGGCGCCGGATGCCGGAGCGGTGCGGGTGATGGAATCCGATCCGCTGGGCCTGGGCGAGGGAGGCCTGCGCCACTTGCGCTCGCGGCTGGCCTTTCTTCCGCAGGATCTGGGGCTGGTCCCCAACTTGCGGGTGATCCAGAACGTGGTGGCGGGGCGCTGCGGGCGGCGCTCGCTGTGGGGGACGTTGCGGGATCTGATTCTCCCCGGGGTGGAGGCGCGCCGGGAGATCTTTGCCTTGTTGGAAAGAGTGGGCATCGCGGAAAAGATGTACGACCGGCTTGATACTCTTTCCGGCGGACAGCGGCAGCGGGTGGCGGTGGCACGGGCCCTCTTCCAGGAACCGGTGGCGCTCCTGGCGGACGAGCCGGTCTCGGCGGTCGATCCCGCCCGGGCCCGTAACCTGTTAGAATTGTTGAGCCAGCTATGCGAGGAAGAGGGACTGACGTTGGTGGTCTCGATGCACCAGCTTGAACTCGCGAAGGAGTTCTTTCCGCGCCTGGTGGGATTGAAAGAGGGGCGCGTGACGTTCGACGGTTCCACCGGGGAGCTGAGTGAAGACCAGTTGACGGAGTTGTTTCGACTCGAGGGCGGGGGAGGGGCGGGATGAACGGGCTCGGCACTATGTGGCGGGGAAAGCGCCTGGTGGTGCTGGCCCTCCTCGTCATCTTCGCGGCCTGCGCGGTCCGGCTCGGGCCGAAGGTGGTGGGGCTGAGCGAGGGCGCCGATCCCTTCGGCGCGATGGGCCGGTTTTTCGGAGCGGCCTTCGCGCCATCGTTCGCGGACCAGAACCCCTCTCTTCCTCCCGATGCCACGCCCTTCCTGGAACGGATGGGCAGTGATCTCCTGCGGACCTTTCGCTACGCTTTCATCGCGATGAGCCTGGCGGTCCCGACCGCGCTGGTGCTGGGCTTCTTCTCTTCCTCCGCGTGGTGGCCGGGAGCGATGACGTATGGGCGGCCCGGCGGGAGCAGGCGTCTCCTCCGGGGCGTCCTGCGGGGATTACGTTGGAGCTGCCGGCTGCTGATTACGCTTTGCCGTTCCATCCACGAACTGGTGTGGGCCATGTTCTTTCTCTCCGCGGTGGGCGATGCTCCCGGCACGGCGTGCGTGGCCCTCGCACTGCCTTTTGCGGGAACCCTGGGGAAGGTGTTCTCGGAGCTGATCGATGAGCAGAGACAGGGACCGCGGGCCGCCCTCCTGGCGACCGGGGCTTCCCCCATGCAGGCCTTTGCCGCGACGCTCCTTCCGCAAGCCCTGCCGGACCTGCTGACCTACGTCCTGTATCGATTCGAGTGTGCCCTGCGCTCGTCGGCGGTGCTCGGGTTTATCGGCGTGGAGACGATCGGCCTCGGGATTCGGCGTTCATTCAACAACCTCTACTTCGGCGAAGTGTGGACCCAGCTCTATGTCCTGATGATCGTGGTCATCGCAGTGGATGTGATCGGGGCGCGCTTGCGGGACCGCTTGAACCGCGGTGTGCTGCGCCGACGGGCGGTGGCCGCAACGAGCGGATCGCCGCCCGCCACGGAGAGGGCATTGCGGCGAACCGCGCCGCGCGATTGGCTGGTGCGCGGCGGGGTGCTGGTGACGCTCGGGTTGGTGCTGCTTTCGTGGAATCTCGGCGAGCGGCTCACCACCGACCTCAGCGCCCGGCAACGCAGCGATCGCATGGGTCGATTCCTCACCAAGCTCACCCCGGAGCCGGCCCGGCCCGCCGACAAGTTGGCGGCAACGGGCGAGCGATTGGCGGCTTTGCGGGAGCACCGCGGCGAGGTGGCTACCTGGGCGGCGGACCTGTGGAAACGAAACGGGGCGAGAGCGCTCCTGACCACCGTGGCAATCGCGACTGCCGCGATCATCCTGGCCGGACTGGGCACAGCGTTGTTGTTGCCGTTGGGCAGCCGTGCTCTGGCTCGCGGGGAGCCCTTCGGGGTGCTGGGAACGGCCACGGGGGCGGTGCGCTTGTTCTGGGAAGGGCTGGGGTTCCTGACCCGCGGGATCTTCGTATTGGCTCGCTCCGTGCCGGAGTACATTTACGCCTTCCTGCTGGTGGCGCTCCTCGGGCCGAGTGCGTGGCCCCTGGTCTTCGCCCTTGCGATTCACAACGTGGGGATCCTGGGCCGGCTGTGGGGGGAGGTGATGGAGAACGAGCGCCCGGAGCCTTCGCAGCAATGGGTGCGCAGTGGGGCGAGCCGCGGGCAAACCTACCTCGGGAGCCTGGCCCCGCTCTCCTTCAACCGTTTCCTGCTCTTCTTCTTCTACCGGTGGGAGACCTGCGTGCGCGAAGCCACCATCCTGGGGATGCTGGCAATCAGTTCGCTGGGTTATTACATCTCCATCTCCCGCAATTACTTCCACTACGACCAGATGCTCTTTTACGTGCTGCTGGGCGCGGCCGTCATATTTGCAGGGGACCTACTCTCCGATTGGCTGCGGCGCCGGCTGCGGGGCGGGGTGGTGATGTCGTGAGCGCTCCGTAACCTTTCCAGCCTGCTCACCCCAATGAGCGCATGGCTTTTCCGAGACAGGTTACGATGAGACGGATCGCTGTGCGATGCGCGCGATGGCCCACGCGGCGTGTTCGGCAATGAGGGGATCGGGGTCCTGCGCGGCTTCCTGGAGCGCAGGAAGATCCTCCGCGGTCCCGACGTTTCCCAGCACCACGCAGACGTTGCGCAGGAAGCGGGGACGCTTGAGGCGCTTGATGGCGGACTTCGCGAAGAGGGAGCGGAACTGCTCGTCCGTCAGAGGCAGGAAGTCCCGGAGTTCGCGGCGGAAGACTTCGCCGCGGGCGTGGAAGCGCAACTCGCGGCTGGTCTGCGCGAAGCGGTTCCAGGGGCAGGCATCCAGGCAGTCGTCGCAACCGTAGAGGCGGTTGCCGACCAGGGGACGCAGTTCTTCCGGGATGGGGCCCTTGTGCTCGATGGTGAGGTAAGAGATGCAGCGCGGGGCGTCGACGAAGTGCGGTCGCGGGATGGCGTTGGTGGGGCAGGCCGTCATGCAGGCCGTGCACGTGCCGCAGTGGTCGTTCTTGGGCTGGTCGGGCGGGAGTGGCAGGGTGGTGATGAGTTCGGCGAGGAAGAACCAGGTGCCGAGTTGGGTGTGGATCTGGACGGTCGACTTGCCGTTCCAGCCCACCCCGGCCTCCGAGGCGAAGTCGCGTTCCAGGAGCGGACCCGTGTCGACGTAATAGCGCTGCGTTCCGCCCATCTCCTGCATGGCGAGGTCCAAATCCACGAGCTTCGCCGCGATGACATCGTGGTAATCGTCGTTCCAGGAGTAACGGGCGATGCGGTAATTCGGATTGGGTTCGGCAGGGCCCGGATAGTAGTTCAGCGCAAGGCAAACCACCGCCTGCGCGCCGGGGAGAACCACGCGGGGATCGGTGCGCCGGTCGAGACCCCGCTCCAGCCAGGTCATGTCCCCGGCCTTGCCGGCGTCGATCCACTCCAGGAATTGTTCGGCATGGGCGGCGCGATCAGCGCGCGCAATCCGGCACTCATCGAAGCCGAGCTGGGCCGCGATGAACTGCAGGTTGGATTTGGCGGTAGCGGGGTCGATCGAGAAAGTATTCAGTATACAGTGGACGGTGAACAGAAAACAGATTTGAACCTACAAGGTTGCAAAAAAGTAGCGTGCGGACTCGATAATCCCGGCGGTGATCTCCGGGAAGGTGAGGCCGTCGGTCTCGATCTCCTGGTGGGCAGCCTGATGATAGAGATCGACGCGCTCTTCGAGGAGACGGGCGATGGTGTCCTGCCGGTCCTCCTTGTTGAGAAGGGGGCGATCCTTGTTGCGGCCGGTCCGCAGGATGATTTCGGCCGCGGAGACCACCAGCCACACCACAAACCCGAGGCGGCGGAGAGTGGCCCGGTTTTCGGGCCGCAGGATGATGCCCCCGCCGGTCGCAATGATGCGGCGGCTGGGCCGCTTTTTTTCGAGGTCCGCGAGAACGGCCGTTTCGAGATCGCGGAAGGCTTCCTCGCCCTCCTCATCGAAAATCCTCCGGATGGGCTTGCCGGCCAGCCTCACGATCAAGCCGTCGATGTCCACCACCGGGTAGCCCAGGATCTGCGACAATTCACGGCCTATCGAGGACTTTCCCGAGCCCATGAAGCCGATCAGGATGATGTTTTTCGGGGTGGTGGGAGCCTCCATCTGGCCGCAACTCTAATTGCGAATTTCTAAATTCTAAACCCTAAGAATTTTTTGTTAGAAGGGGGGCGTGCAGACGAGGGTTGAGAGAGCCGATTTCGAGGACTGGCGGACGGCGGCGGGAGAAGCCGTGAAGGTCCTGCAAGCAGGCGGGATCGTGGCGGTCCCCACCGAGACGGTGTACGGCCTGGCGGCCGACGCCTTCAATGCCGAGGCGGTCGCGAAGGTCTTCGAGGCGAAGGAGCGCCCGTCCTTCGATCCGCTCATCGTGCACCTCGCGGATGGAGGCCAGCTCGAGCGGGTCGCCGTGGTGCCGGAGGACATCGAACCGGTGGTCCGGAAGCTGACCGCCAACTTCTGGCCTGGTCCGCTCACCCTGGTGCTTCCAAAAAGGGAAGCGGTGCCCGATATTGTGACGAGCGGGCTGCCGACCGTGGCGGTCAGGGTCAGCAAGCACGAGGTGATGCGCGCCATTGCGAAGGGACTGGGGCGGCCGATCGCGGCACCCAGTGCGAACCGTTTCGGGCGCATCAGTCCCACTTCCGCCGCGGCGGTGCAGCAGGAAATGGACGGCCGCATTCCTCTCATCATCGATGGCGGGGCCTGCTCGGAGGGATTGGAGAGCACCATCGTGGCGATCGAGCCCGGAGAGAAACGGCCCACGATCCGGATCCTGCGGCCGGGACCGGTGACGCGGGAAGAGCTTCGCAGGTTTGGCCGGGTGGTGAAGTCGGGCCGCGTGACCGCCAAGCCCGAGGCGCCCGGCACCCTGGAGGCGCACTACGCGCCCGCCACTCCGTTGCTCCTCTTCGACCAGCCGGAAGACTTCGTGCCGGAGGAGGGAAAGCGTTATGCCCTCCTCAGTTACCGCGGTGAGGCCCGGGACGGCTACCTCCACCGCCACGATTGGGCCAGGGTGGGGGTCCTGAGCCCGGGGAAGGGGAAGCTGGCGGAAGCGGCGATCCGCTTCTTTTTCGCGCTCCGCGATCTGGACGCCTGCGGGGTGGACGCCATCGTGGCGGAGCCGGTGAGCGAGGTCGGGTTGGGCTCGGCCATCATGGATCGCCTGCGCCGGGCCGCCGCGGGACGTTCGTAATCATTGAACAATCCTCTTATGTCGGGCATCCTGGAGCTGGATGTTGCGGTCGATGATGACGGTGTCCGGGTTCACGCTGGTGAGCCGGCTCCTGGGATTTCTACGGGACATCCTGATCGCGAAGTTTGTGGGGACCGGTCCGGTGGCGGATGCCTTCGTGGCGGCCTTCCGGTTTCCGAACATGTTTCGCCGCATCTTCGGCGAGGGAGCCTACAACGCGGCGTTCGTTCCGCTTTTCGGGCGCAAGCTGGAAGAAGAGGGGCGGGAGGAGGCGGTCAAGTTCGCGCGCAACACCTTTTCCACGCTTCTCGGCGCGCTCGGAATCCTGACCCTCATTGCGATCCCCTGCATGCACTGGCTGATGATGCTGGTGGTTCCGGGGTTCCTGCCGAAGTTCGATGAGGACCTCGGAGAAGTGGGAGCCGGCGAGGCTTTCTGGTCGGTCGAGGTGAACACCCGCGGAGCGCGCGATTTCTTCATCCAGGTCAGTGCCAAGTCGGAGGCCGCGATCGAGCACTGGGCGGGGCGAATCGTCCTGGAGGATATGAGGTTCCTTGAAGATTCCGGCCCCGGGAAAGACGATTCGGAGAGGCGCGTGCTCCCTCGGGGTGTCATTGGCGACGTTGCGGGCCTGGCCGCGTCGCGGGTGACGCTGAGTGGAGATGCCCAAAGCGGAGTGGAGAGGGAGGTCCCATGGTCGCCCGACCTCGACTTCGAGCTCGAGAAGGGGGAAGAGATTGTGGCCGCGGTGTACGGAATGACCAGGGAGGGAGTGGTGAGAATCGGGTTGCCCGACGGGCATCGTTTCGAGGAGTTCCGGGCCCGGATCGTGGTGAAGGAAAGCCCCGCGGACGACGAGGTGCGACGGGCCACCCTGCGCCTCTACCGCAATGATCCGGACAACTTCAGACTGACGGTGGGGCTCTCCAGGATCATGTTCTGTTACCTGCTCTTCATGGCCCTGGCGGCTCACATGGGCGGAGTGCTCAACACCTTCAAGAAATTTGCGGTGCCCGCTGCGGCGCCGATTCTCCTGAACATCGTCCTGATCGGAGCGTTGGTCCTGATCTGGATCATGCCTTGGAAAGGCGATCTCGAGATCGGGAAGACCCTGGCGTGGGGAGTGGCGATCGCGGGCTTTCTGCAATTTGCAGCCCTGTGGGGGGCCTGTGCCCACGCCAAGGCAGCCATGCTGGTCGGGAAGCCGGTCTGGACTCCCGAATTGAAAAAGCTCCTCCTCCTGATGGGACCGGGGGTGGTCGCGGCCGGAATCCAGCAGGTGAACCTCCTGGTGGGCGGCATCATCGCTTCCTTTCAGCAGGGGGCCATCGCGTTTCTCTACTATTCGGATCGCGTCTACCAGTTGCCGCTGGGAATGATTGGTATTGCGCTTGGAGTGGTGTTGCTGCCGG
>Ga0310121_10004838_pt1 | contig 11729 bp, 10 predicted proteins | sample CB27_Tmax_986_MG_FD_203504 | JGI IMG/M metagenome (GOLD analysis project Ga0310121, IMG submission 203504) | Marine microbial communities from Western Arctic Ocean, Canada - CB27_Tmax_986 | ecosystem: Environmental > Aquatic > Marine > Oceanic | place: Canada: Western Arctic Ocean | collected...
CGATGCAGTCGAATGCAGCCCGCATAATAACCCGCTGAGAGGCAGCAGCAGCAGAAGGTCGAATGGCCGTCTGCTGACAATTGGCGATGCAACTCACCATCCCCCCAGGAAGATTGGAAAAATAGGCCGGCTCACAGGTTTTTTGCTTCGCACACAGGGGCTTGCAGAACGCTTCGGTCTTGTCCCGAGACATAGCGGGTTCCAATGCCAACGCTTCTTGGCCCATGAGGGATTTGACGACGCAGGTCTGAAAACGAGCGCACAGTTTGTCCGCACAGCCACCTTGCGCTCGAAACAATCGGGCCTCTTGGTACAGTGTGCGGTTGTCACCCGCTTTTTGCGCCGCCACACAGCGCGTTACACACAACGCAACACCTTCTCGGACAAAATCACATTGGTGTGTCTTGTTGCACGCCCGCATACACACACGCTGTGTTTGCTGATCGGTGAGTTCGGGGAGTTCAGGGAGGGGTGGGCGGGCGGCCTCATCGGTTGTGGCCTCGGTCGCCTTGGCTTCGTCCGCCTTGGCCTCCTTCCCATCGGGTTCCAAACCAATGAGCTTGTGCGTTGAGGGCTCACTGCTCGCTGATTTTGCCGACTGGTCTACCGTCTTGATGGACGGCGCTTGCTCTTCGGTTTTCCCTAGGGGATCCGAAGCAGATGCCGTCCCCTGCCTTTCAAGAGAGGACGCAGGCGGCGTGTTGTTCTCTTGCAACGACGACTCGGCCTGTTTTTGGCAACCGCTTTGACACACAATGATGATACTACAACCGAGAAGTAGGGTCCGCATGGGTCAAAACCTACACCACCACCGACCTGAACACAATGCGATCCCGACCGTCTGACGATGCCACCAGTGAATGGATTGGCTTTGTCTGGCGAACTGGACACGTCGGGTCACCGCCGGTACGGTGCGAACATGCACCATTCTTGCCACAAACGATGGGCTGTACAGCTCGTCATTGCCACTGTATGGCTAACGATCGCCGGCACAACTGGCTGTAAGAAGGAAGCCCAAAAGAAAAAGTCCGTGTTGCCCACGGGGCCGCCCGCCACGTGGTGGTCCGACTCGGAAAAATCCATCCGTACGAAAGAGGAGTCGCTAACCAGTGAACGTGTCGTCCCACAGCGCCCAGGGCAAGCGTGTTCCGTCGAACAAGTTCAGACCACCGTGCGACCTCACCGTGAAGACATTGTCCGGTGTTATCGAAAGGCCGTGTATGCCGATCCTACGCTGGCCGGACGATTGGTGGTCGAGATACACATTGACTTGATGGGACAAGCGCGCTTTCTCGGCGTCACCGAAGACAATCTCAACAGCACCGACGTGACCCGATGCATCTTTGGTGTGCTCAAGAAACTGGCCTATCCCATCCCCCAGAAGAATGGCTGCACCATTTTGTATCCCTTCGTGTTCTCTGCGAGTGCTCCCGAGTCTCGATGACAGGGTGCTGACGCTGACAATCCATATTGTCAGTACAACAAGAGTCCGCCTCATTTCTGGAAATAAGGCCCACGCTCTCGATTAGGACACGTGGCCGCACCTTCGAACGCCATGGCCATCACCTGATAAATATCAATACAATCCAATGGTTATTAGAAAATACGACGCCAAACAGCTTCATTCGGGTGCTGTCTCGAATTATTGACACCGGCCATTAATATAACTACTTGTTATTATAGTAATTTTGTGTTGGCACGGGGCTTGCTTTATCTATCAAGCAACCAGCATGCACAGAGCTGGCCCTCCCTTTGCTTCGCATCAAACACCCTCAGAGATGTCTCTGAGGGTGTTTTTTTTTCTCCCCCATTTAGCGCTTGGATTTGGCACTGGTTGACCCTCGGGCAAACGGGTTGCTATTCTTCGCCAACTTCAATGAGCACATCACATCCAATACGGACATCCTGGCTCTGGGCCTCACTGCTCTTGGTGGGTGTCACACTGGCTTCCGCCCAGACCAGTGTTCGCCGTCAAGGTGAAACGGAAGTACAACAGACTCGGCAATACGAGCCGGAACAAGACCATGTGCCGGTTCCAGACAACGTCTGCTCGCCGCACTCGCTTCAAGAAGTCTATGGCCGGTACGGTATGACACCTCCGAAGGGCGGTGCAGGCAAGCGAGTTGTCCGGATTGATGTCCATGAAACCATCGATTTAGGACTTGCCCCCTTCTTGAAACGGGTTTTGGATCGTGCGGGCCAAGAGTCGGATGTTGCGCTGGTTCTGATCCATATGGATACCCCCGGTGGACGGCTCGACGCGGCCCAACAGATCAAAGACGCGCTGCTCAAGTCCAAGGTACCTACGGCCACGTTCATCGACACACACGCACTCAGTGCTGGCGCGTTCATCGCCTACGCCACAGACTTTATCATCGTGACCGACGGTTCGACCATGGGCGCGGCAACGCCCATCAACATCGGACAACAAGGCGAAGCGCAGCCCGTGGGTGAAAAATTTGTCTCGGCCGTTCGAGCCATGTTTCGCGCGACCGCCGAGGCCAAAGGGCGAGATGGCACCATTGCCGAAGCCATGGTCGACAAAGACGTGGAAATCGCGGGCATCATCTCCGAAGGAAAACTGCTCACCCTGGCCAAACGGGAGGCTCTGGAGCATTGCGTGGCTGATCTGGAGGCAAAAGACATCTCCGGTGTGTTGGCCGCGCTACACCTTGAAAATGCCTCGGTGGAGCATCCAGGACTCAATTGGGCCGAACGAATTGCACGATTTCTTACGGGCCCCATCGTGTCCTCTCTGCTCATGACATTTGGGTTCCTGGGCTTGCTCATGGAAATGTATTCCCCTGGTTTTGGGGTCACCGGTGCCATTGGACTCACCTGCCTTGCGTTGTTTTTTGGTGGCCACCTGGTGGTCGACCTGGTGGGAACCGAGGAAATCATTTTGGTGCTATTGGGGTTGGCCTTGCTGGGCGCAGAGATTTTTGTCACGCCCGGTTTTGGGATCCTGGGAAGTCTGGGGATCGCTAGTCTTGTCGCTGGGATGACGCTCGCAATGGTCGGAGCAGACATCGGTTTTAGTTGGGATGTGGGTCTCTTGGGCGGCGCATTGAGCCGCTCAGCCATCGCGGCCGTTCTGACCCTCGTGTTGATGGCCCTTTCCGTCCGTCTTCTCCCCAATGCCCCATTGATCAGCCGTCTCGTGCTGACAAAGAACATCTCTGAAATCGCCCACGATTCAACCGGCCAGACGGATCTCGTGGATGCAATTGGCGTCGCCATCACGTCGATTTCCGGCAGTGGAAAGGCTCGATTTGATGGGGAAACCATGGACGTGATCACCGAAGGCGAATTTATCGACAAAGGCGTGTCGGTGGTCGTCGTGCACGCTCGTGCCGGTCGCATTGTCGTCGCCAAGAGGGAGGCATAATGGACCCCACTGTCTACGCGATCTTGTTCCTCGCGTTGGGAACCACCTTGTTGGTCATTGAGATCGTCCTGATCCCCGGTGTCGGTCTGGTGGGTCTCATGGGCGGCGGACTCATGGCTTATGGCATGTACATTTCGTGGGTCAATTACGGTCCTGTGTGGGGAATAACGAGTGTTGTTGGGGGAGGATTAGCGGCTGGACTCAGCATCTTTGGCTTCCTACGGTCCCCCCTGTCCAAACGGCTGGTTCTCCAAGACAAGCAAAGCGGTGAACCGTCGGATTTACCCCAGCGCGCCGACGAATTGATGGGCCATCGCGGAATGACCGAAACAGATCTGCGGCCATCGGGCATTGCCCGCTTTGGGACAGAACGCTTCGATGTGGTCGCCAGCGAAGGCGAGTACATCGAAAAGGGCACCACCGTCGAAGTGGTGCGGATTGCACAGAACAGTGTCGTTGTTCAACGAATTCTCGAGAATGAGGGAGATTCCTAATGGGAACTGAATTTGGAAGTGTTGCGATTTTAGTATGCGCGTTTGTCGGTGTACTGATGTTCTTTTACTTCGTACCGATTCGATTGTGGCTGGCCGCCGCTTTTTCGGGTGCGCGCGTATCCATTCCTACGCTCATCGCAATGCGTCTTCGTCGCGTTAACCCAGTGGTGATCGTCAATGCGTGCATTAGTGCCACCAAGGCCGGTCTCGATATCGACACCAAGGAACTCGAGAGCCACTACTTGGCTGGAGGCAACGTCCTCACAGTGGTCAATGCGCTGATCTCATCGTCCAAGGCCAACATCGCCTTGGATTTCGACAAAGCAGCCGCCATCGACTTGGCAGGCCGTGATGTGTTCGAAGCCGTTCAAATGAGTGTGAATCCGCGGGTAATCACCACGCCCAAAGTAACGGCCATGGCCAAGGACGGTATTCAACTCTCTGCTGTAAGCCTCGTTACGGTGCGAGCCAATCTGGACAAATTGGTTGGCGGTGCTGGGGAAGAGACCATCCTGGCACGCGTTGGAGAAGGCATTGTGACCACCATCGGTTCGGCTGAGAATCACAAAGCCGTTCTGGAGAATCCTGACCAGATCTCCAAGGTGGTTTTGGCCCGTGGTTTGGACTCAGGGACAGCGTTTGAGATCCTCTCTATCGATATTGCAGACATTGATGTAGGCACCAACATTGGTGCAAAGCTCCAAACGGAACAGGCCGAAGCCGACAAACAAATTGCCCAGGCAAAAGCAGAAGGCCGCCGGGCAATGGCCGTCGCAGCAGAACAAGAGAACAAAGCTGCGGTGGAGGCGATGCAGGCCAAAGTTGTGGAAGCCGAAGCGGAAGTGCCGAAGGCCATAGCCCAGGCGTTCCGTGACGGCCATCTCGGGGTGTTGGATTATTACCAATACAAAAACATCATGGCCGACACAAAAATGAGGGATTCAATCGCCACCATGGACGATGATGGCACGGAATAATCGAATCATCCTGCGGCCGGATCCGCATGCGCCCAAGAAGTTCTTGAGGCGTCTCAAGATGGCAATCGCACTCCAACCTGCCCCGTCAACTCGGTGGCAGCACTCTGCGAGAACATGGAAGACATCATCCAATGGATCGTCATTGGGGCGTTCTGGTTAGTCGCAACTCTCATCCGGAAAGGACGGGAGAAGCAAAAATCAGAGCCGTCTACTGAACACGTAGAAATCCCCTCGGCAACTTCGCAGATGCCTCAGCAGGAGTTGGCTCACGTCCATGAATTAGGAAAGTACATCGAGAGTCTGGAAACATGGCTCAGCACGCTTCCGACCCATTGCCGCTGGGCGCTACCGATGGTCCGTCATGTACTGAAACCGCAGGTTGCACAGCTCATATGGCAAGCCTCCGAAGCCATTCAGAGCCCGTCCCTCGATGTGGTCTTTTCGGTTCAACGCCAGCGTGTCCAGCTTTCAAGTCTCACGCGCTGGCTCGGCCAGGAGACGCAAGTCATCCGGGATGGGGGTCGACCTGAACTCTGGGTCGGCCAAGCCCTGCTGGACGGGTTACCAGAGTTGACCACGGAATGTATCGAGTTGGTCCCGGCCTGGCCGTCTATGGAGATCTTGGCGCAAGTCAACCTGACCCGCGAGGAATTCCAGCACGTCTATGCTGCATGGGCACCTCAAGTCTTTGCGGATGTCTCTACAGCGATTCTCATGCCCGAACGTGCCCAGATTGCCCTCGAGGCCATCACCTCGGCCGCCAACGCGAATCATGCCCGAGGTGCAGACATCCCGTGGGTGATACGCGGACATGTACTGTCAGAAGCGCTAGAGACATCGTTTTATGCGCCAAGTCGTCATGACGACCTGGCCATCACGTTGAGTGATGGTGAGACGTACGCGGTGCCTGCCGCCATTGTTGCCGAAGACATCCGCTCATTGGCCCGGCGCATGATCAGTGAGTCATTTGACGCACTGGGCTCCAAACGACTCGCCGAACTGGTGTTTGCCGAAGAGAGCAAAGCGCGCGTCCTATCCACGGTGGAGAGCGCAACGGTGTCCACCGAACCGATAGCGCAGCTCGCCAAGGTACCCCAACGGCGACACTCCATGAAACGCCTGGTTCGGGATGCCATTTTGATTAAAGAGATCTACCGGTTCTAAGGGCACCCAGAAGCGGATCACTCCGGGGGGATCAGCTCGATGCGATCACACGCGACTTGGCGACGACCGTCTTCGAGCGGTTTCAACACAGGAACGGAGCGCGTGCAGGTTTCGTGCACATAGGCACATCGCGGATGGTAACAACACCCCGAAGGGCGATTGGCGTCACGAACCACTTCACCGACATGGACACTGCGCCGGCGCGCGCGTTCGATGAGCGGATCCGGCACCGGAATCGATGACACAAGCAACCGTGTGTAGGGATGGCTAGGCGTTGTGCACACCTCATCGGCTGGCCCTAATTCTACGATTTTTCCCAAGTACATCACAGCAATACGATGTGAGATGTGACGCACCACTGCCAAATCATGTGCAATAAACAGTATGGTTAGTGACAATTCTTTTTGGAGCGATCCCAAAAGATTGATGATCTGCGCTTGGACACTGACGTCCAACGCACTCACCGGCTCGTCACACACCAAGAGTTCAGGCTCAACCGCCAAAGCACGCGCAATGCCGATCCGTTGACGCTGGCCTCCCGAAAACTCGTGGGGGTATCGTCGCAACATGTCCGGATCCAATCCAACACGTTCCATCAACTCCTGCGCACGAGACTCGATCGCCCGACTCCCCTGAACGATGCCATGCTCCCGAAGGGGCTCAGCAAGGACACGGCCAATGGTCATTCGCGGATTGAGACTCCCGTAGGGATTCTGGAAGACGATCTGGATTTTTTTTCTCAGAGACCGAAGCTGTCGTTTCGACAGAGCGCTCAGGTCGTTTCCTTCCACCAGAACCCTGCCTGTGGTGGGTTGCAACAGCTGCACAATGAGGCGCCCTAGCGTGCTCTTTCCGCAACCGCTTTCACCCACCAACCCCAGCACCTCACCACGGACCATCGACAAATTCACCCCATCGACTGCGCGATTGACATCGCCACCGCGTGCCGCAAAGTGCTTGGACAGATCCTGGAGCTCCAACAAGGGGTGGCTCATGAGCTGTACTCCGGACACACCCAACACGCGACCTGAACATCTTCTTTCGCCAATGGAGACGAAGAAAACGTCGGTTTTTCGGACCGGCATTGTTCCATTGCATGGGGACATCGCGGTGCAAACCCACACCCGACAGGATCGTCGGTTCGGCGCAAGGGCACACCCGGAATGACCTCCAAGCTGTCCACTTTCGCGCGGTCCATCCGAGGCACTGACGACAGCAACGCTTGGGTATATGGATGCCTCGGCTTCGGGTAAAGCGCGAGTGTGGACGCTGTCTCGACGATGCGTCCGCCATAGAAGACAGCCACCCGATCGGCCAGACCGGCAACTACGCCCAAATCATGGCTGACCAAAAGCAACGCGATCCCCAGGGATTGCTGGAGCTCTTTGAGGAGATCCAACACTTGGGCCTGAATCGTAACGTCCAGCGCCGTTGTGGGTTCATCGGCGATCAACAAAGAGGGTTCACACAGCAAGGCCATGGCGATCATCACACGCTGTTGCATGCCCCCGGACAGTTGATGCGGATACCGTGTCACCGTCCCTTCGGGATCGGACAAACCCACGCGCTCCAACATCGCGATGGCTTGCAAGAGCGCTTCACCATGAGGCGTCGAACGATGCGTTGTGAGCACTTCTGTAAGCTGCTTTCCCACTCGCAGGTACGGATTCAAAGCCGTCATTGGATCTTGAAAGACCATGGCCATCCGATTGCCCCGAATCCGACGCAGCTCCAACGGAGAAGCTTCCAATAGGTTTTTTTCCTCCCACAACACGGTGCCACTCGAAACTCGGGCGATCCGGTCAGGAAGCAATCCCATCAGCGCCAAGCATGTCACCGTCTTTCCGCTGCCTGATTCGCCGACAAACGCCAACGTCTCACCCGGCTTGACGCAAAAGCTCACCCCATCAACAGCACGAACCAAACCCTCCGGGGCGTCGAATTGAACGGACAAGTTTTCAACGGTCAACAATGACAAGAGTGGTCCTCTCTAATCGCGTTCCAATTGGGGATCCAGCGCATCTCGAATGCCGTCTCCCACCATATTCATAGAAAAGAGCGTCAAGCCAAGGAAGATACTTGGATACAAGAGCAGCCACCCAGCCGTCTCCATCACCTGCACACCCTCGGTAATCATCAGCCCCCAAGACGCGTGGGGTGGCTGTACACCCAGTCCCAAGAACGACAGGAATGCCTCCTCCAAGATAATGGCCGGAACCATGAGCGTGGAATAGACGATGACGGGTCCCACGGTGTTGGGCAACAGGTGCCTGAAAACGATGCGCATTCTCGACACGCCCATCACCTCCGCGGCCTCGACAAATTCCCGTTCCTTGAGCGTGATGATCTGGCCTCGGACAACACGAGACATGGTCAACCACTGAACGGCCCCCAATGCGATGAACAAATTGATCGTGCTGCGGCCAAAAACAACCATGAGCAAGACGACGATGAAAAGGAAGGGGAGCCCATACATCACATCGACAGTACGCATCATGATGTTGTCGACCCGTCCACCATAATACCCCGCAATAGCGCCCCAGGTCACACCGATGAAAAAGCTCACGGCGGTGGCCAAGAGGGCAATGGTTATGGACAAACGCGCTCCATACACCAGCCGTGTGAGCACATCACGCCCCAGATGGTCGGTACCCAAGAAAAAGGTGTGAAGCTCTGGCGCCCCCAAGAATTCATGCCGAGCAATGCGACCGTCTCCATCCACATCCATGGTGGCCACCGCTTCGGCCCCTTTCTCAAAGGGCCGAAAACACCGCCGGTACTCATTGACTTCATCCTGCGTCAGGTTCTTGTCATCATCGCGATCAATGCGCGAAAACACATCCGCTCGGCGAAGTCCCAATGCACGAAAACGCTCTTCAACCAGCCCCTCCAACCGACTCGTATCCTGCTGGACTGCCAAGGCGAATCGGTCGGCGCTGTGGTCAAAAAACTCTGCGGAGAACTGAGCGTTGAGATGTCGAAACCCGACTGGGAATTCATCGAACGAAATGCGGTTGTCTGCGGCAACGATCGGTTTCAGCACTGCCTTTGGCGCGGACGCGCTTGGAATCAATGGCAACACACCGTCGTAGTCATCAAACAAGAACATAAAGAATCGATCGATCCAGTACAAGTCTCTCAATTCACGGTCACCACCAATGAATCCGTCTCCATTTCGGTCCAACGCATCAAAATGGGACCCTTCACCGTCGAAGCTCGAATAATCCCGTGAAATGTCTTGGGTCCCTGGTGGTTGAAGAGCGAACTCAGGATGCTGCTCCTCATACGAGAAGTGCGTGACGTAGCGTTCTATTAACGGCTCGCCGTAGCCCAACACGGCCATCAGAACCACGAGCGTCAGCCCGGCCATCGCCAATCGGTTGTTCCGAAATCGTCGCCATGCATCTCCTGCAGGAGACGTTCCTTGGGGGATTTTCCGGTTTTCGTCAGTCAAGGATCACCCTCGGGTCCAAGAACGCGTACGCAAAATCGACCAACAAATTGAACAAAACCAAGAGCGTGGAATACAACACCACCACCCCCATCACCATGGGGTAGTCCCGATTCAGCGCTGACTCCACGAAGTACTTGGAGATCCCCGGCACATTGAACACGGTTTCCACCACAACAGAGCCCACCAACAAATGAGCTACGGCCGGCCCAAGAAAGGTCACCGACGGGACGATGGCCCCTCGAAATGCATGGCGCCAAATAATGGTGCCATTCGACAATCCCTTCGCCCGTGCGGTCCGAATAAAATCCTGGCGGACTACATCGAGCATGCCGCCACGAGTGAGCCGCGCAAACACGCCTGCGTAGGCAAGTCCCAACGTCAGGGAGGGCAGGATTTTCTGTCCCCAGCCGGTCCAAAGACCCGACTCCCACCCACCATGGGCCGGAAGCCATTGAAGCCAAATGATGAACACAAAGATTAACACGGGGCCCAGGACAATGGAGGGAATGGAGATACCCAGCATTGAAAAAGACATCACCGTATGATCCAGGATCGTGTTGTGCTTCCAACCAGCAAACATTCCCGCTGTCACACCCACGAGAAGCGCGATGAAGAGCGCATAGCACCCCAACTCTGCGCTCACAGGCAGTGTTTCTTTGATATTCTCCAGGACTGTCCGTTGACCCTGGCTATCAAAGGTCGTACCGAAATCGAAATGGGCATAACTCAATAACGACGTGATGTATTGGCGGAAAAAACCGGTCTTTCGATAGAGCGCCGCTTGTCCCGCAGCCAATCGGTCACCGGGCTTGGCAACAACACGAAACACCTCAAAATCCTCTTCGGCGTTGATAGGCACCGACTCGCCGTGGATCTCGAGCACCCACAGGACCTGTCCCGCCCGTACCGAGTCGTTCTTTTCAACACGAACCTCGGAAACCATCCCCGTGTGCGCGCCAGAAATAGGCTCGGCCATACCGGTAACGACGGCTTGATTGGCAACCACCGCAGCGGGCAACGCTTTGTCTGCATCGAATGGACTGCCCGGAGCCGAACGCATGATCAGGAACGATATGGTAAACACGCAAAAGACGACAACGAGGGCCGAGAACAGCCGTCGTGCGATGATCGCGATCATCGGAGCACCCCACATCCACAAGCTCTCGCGGCTGTACACCGTCCTGATTTCTTCCCAAAATCATGAAGTGATTCACCGTACACGCACTCGTCTGCCTGCAAAGGCGTAGAAACAACGGAGTCAATGCGTGCGACGGCATACCCAACAGGAACTGGCATGGAGCGGGTTCTATCGCTTCCCGTGATCAAAGGCAAGGACAGCCTTCAACGCATACACGTTACGGAACAAAAGAAAAATGGTGTGAAAATAGAGAAAGAATCCCGAAGAGGGCGAGTGGTTGATTATTGCGTGCGACGGCGATTCGAACGGCGAAGACGACTCAGCGCCTCACTCTGCTTTCGCTTCCGAGCGTCACTTGGCTTCTCGTAAAACCGTTTTCGTTTGAGCGTCTTCAAAATGCCCTCTTTGCCCATCTCGCGTTTCAGGATCCGAATGGCTCGATCAACGTTTCCATCGACAACGTGAACCTCCAAAGGTCGAAGTTCGCCGTCGTTGCTTCGTGGTCGCCTCGTAAACACAGTGCCTCCAAACATTTCTCTTGCCTCAGTAGACATCAAACAGTGTCTTGCAAGGCATTGAAGGGCGGACAGTATGGTCACACCCTCGACCTGTCAAGCACAAACCACGCGGGTGTTTCCTTGACCGAACGCCAACTTGCTCACTATGGTCAGTGCAGCGTGAGCGGGAACTTCGAAGAACAGATCGGATTGGGTTTTGTGACGGTGCTCATGATCCTGTGTGGGTGCCATTCAGGAGATACTGGCATCAACCCGCCACCAGTCCGCTCGGTGGCGCGCGCCTCCCTGGCCCCAAAAACGGACATAAGCGCAGCCAATAAAGCAGCGAAACCGGCGCCCGTGTTGCCGGACCCACCCATACTCAATGTGTCAGCCCCCCCTGAATCACCTCCACCAACGACGGTTGACCCGCTGCCCAACAACAACGAAAGCGCGACCGAAGAGCCCGACAGTGATGCCGAACCCGAGGAAACAGCGCCCGACGAAGCGACACGACAACAACCAGAGCCGCTTGACGCCAGCGCCGCTCTGGTAGAGCGCATTCATCAGCAAGATGTCATCACAACCCAACTCCTCGATATGCTGGAGCAGGCTGA
>Ga0310121_10004840_pt1 | contig 11727 bp, 9 predicted proteins | sample CB27_Tmax_986_MG_FD_203504 | JGI IMG/M metagenome (GOLD analysis project Ga0310121, IMG submission 203504) | Marine microbial communities from Western Arctic Ocean, Canada - CB27_Tmax_986 | ecosystem: Environmental > Aquatic > Marine > Oceanic | place: Canada: Western Arctic Ocean | collected...
TGTTCATTGCGGGACAGCACGACACAACAACCGACATTGTGGAGATTTTCGATCTCGAAGATCTTCCTGAGACGCATCGCGATGACCTTGCGCGTTTCCGGGTGGATCTGCAAAAAGCAAAGGTCAAGACCAACCAAGAGCGGTGCATCAGTTTGCCCGGCGTCGGTGATCATCCTTCGGCATCGTTGGTCAATCGTGAGATCGAAAGGCGTGCAGGCGACTGGAGTGACACGCGTCCTGAATGGGGCTTGTCTGGCAATGCGGCGTTTATCATCGGCAGTCGCAAACTGACGAAGGCGTCCAATCTCGGAGGGCGGACGTTTCTGAACTCTCATGACTACAAGGTTGACCCGACCGGAGCTTTACTTGAGGGCATTTTGGACGGTCCTATGGTGGTCGGTCAGTGGATTAACGCAGAGCACTATTTCTCAGCGACGGATCCGGAGGTCTACGGCAGCGGTAGCAAGATCTATCACAATGTAGTGGGGCGCATCGGCATCATGTCAGGTCCACAAAGTGATTTGCGGACCGGCCTGGCTTGGCAATCGGTGATGAGCGGCTCGATGCCGTATCACGAGCCGGTGCGGCTGATCGTTGTGATCGAAGCACCACGAGATCGGATTCTTGCAATCGTTCGGCGGAAGCCGACCCTTTCACAACTGTGTGATAACGAGTGGATCCACCTCGTGGCGATCGATCGAGAGGGTGACAGCCTGTTGTATCGCTACAAACCAAGGCAGGGATGGACGAGCATCCCCGTTGACCTATCAGTCGACGGGTTGCACGTAGGTCATGGCCAGTAGGCGTCAGGAAGCATCCTACCGGTTGCTGCTGAGATTGGCACGGCTGACAGGGCAGTCGCAAAGTCCTGCGGAACAACGCCGCGCCATTATCCGCACCCTCATTAGCCCGTACTCGCAAGAGGACTGTGTGTTCTTCCCCGTATTCCAACAAGGGGAATCGATGGCGCATATCCAAAACGCCATGCGCGAGCTTCGAGAGCAACATCCTGAACTCATCACCGCAACCTGGTTGATAGACGACAGCGAGCGAGGCCTTCTCGCGGCCGAGGTCGAGCCAGATCTGCTAAACTAAACCTGGGTGCCCTGCGCGCCGCTGTACGCCTGTGCGTGATGGGTGGAATGTTGGAAAGAAGAGGTTTCTCGGCGCAGTGCGTAGGTGTTGGATCCTTTCTCGGCAACACTGGGGGCAGACTCCGACCTGAGTCCCGCGCAATCCCACTTGCCACTGGTTGGTCCGGCGCATCGAACCTTCGGTCGATCCGCGATCAGTTCACCCGAGCCTTGACAAGCGGAAGCTGGGCCGCGTCGTCGTCTTCGACAGGGAACTGGTTGAAGCCGTTCTTCGGGATCACGAACCCGCTCTTGCGTGACGGAGCTCCGATCGCGCGATCGTCTCCGGTCAGACATTGACGCGGGTGGTGCGGGATGTGGCGCCGCCAGCAAATTGATCCTCGTCCAGAACTTCTTTGAGGAGCTGAAGGCTCGGGTGCCGAACTAGCGGTGAGGGATTGGGTGCGAGGACTGTTCGGGGGCAGTAGTTCCCCGTGGGTGCTTCTACGGTGTTTTCACCGGGGTTTTTCCTAAACCATTAGGCTATCAGAGGCTTCAGCGAGGCGCATCTTAGCCGCCAAGTTTGCTGCCGGAAGACACTCGCTGTACAACGGAGAGCCCACCCATGCCTTTTGAGGGATGCTGGGAATGTGGGGGGCCGATGAGCACAACAGCCCCTTCGTGTACTCATTGTGGCGCTCCCAACGAAGTCGCCGTCATGGGGCGTGGAGCGAGGACTTCAGAGAGATAGGCGGAGAAGACCCACTGGGAGGACCACAGGCATACAGCCCCAGGAGCGAACAGCCCCAGCATCAATAGCCACCCCTTCCAATTGAAGGGACTGAACCACCACATGACCTTAATGGTGGTGTCCCAAAGGGACCGGGTTACCCACAGCTCGCCAGCGATGCCGGCAGCATCACCCCGCCCATCCATACCAATCCGAGCCATCCGAGTGTCGACCAACTGGGACGGGAAGAGCGTCAGTCGAAGTGCTGCCGATTGCTTTCGATGTACTCCGTCCACTCGGCCGGCACCTCGGTGTCGAGGAAGATGGCCGTCACCGGGCATTCGGGCTCGCACGCACCGCAGTCTATGCACTCGTCGGGGTGGATGAAGTACTGGTCCGCAGCTTCATAGATGCAATCGACCGGGCACACCGCGACGCAGCTGGCGTCCTTTTCGCCTATGCACGGCTCGGCGATGATGTAGGTCATCCACGTCTCCAGGGTGAGAAAGAAAAAAGCCCAGGCTCTGGCGTCTGAGGCTGGGCTCTTCGAGTTCGGTGTGCGGAAGTGTTACGTACGAACCTCTCGCGACCCGCTTTCAGTGAAGAAGGGTCTACAGCGACAGATGGGGAAGGAAGTGTTTGCGTCTTGTATCATGGTGCCGCGGAGGCTAGCCGAGGCCGGGCGGGTCGTCAACTCCTTCCTGCTGCTGCGCAACGTCCCGCGGTTTTTCCTCGGCGACCAGGCTGAGTACCCCGGAGAACAGGATCGGGCAGGGCCGGGGGCAGGGGACGACCAGCCGGCCCGTCGTTTCCTCATGGCGCCCTGTTACTCCCGTGACCGCGTCCTCCACTCCCCAGAGGCGGGTGCGGAGGCACGGGAGCCCGTCACAAACGCGGCGCGCACCCTCCTCAACCCCTGCGGCCTCGACCTGGGTGAGCTCAGCGTAGATACCGGTCTGACCTGCCGCCGCTTCCCTGAAGCTCATGCCGGAGAGGTCGCCTGTCTCTCCCAGGTGCCAGTGGACGAGTGCCGATCCGTAGACCTCGACCAATGCCTCGACCACGTCCCTTACGTGAGCCGTGCGAAGTCGCCAACCTCGCGGGAGATCGGCGGCCGTACGGAGGGGACGTTGCCCGCCATCGTCGCGGCGGCGAGTGAAGCTGCCCAGGGCGCTCGCGGTAGCGATCTCGGTGAGATGCTCGGGGTCGATGCCGTCGTCGTCGACGTGACGCAATTCGTGTCCCCCACGGCCTTCTGTGCGAAACATCACCTGCATCAGCAAGGCCGCAGCGGAGCGCGCCAGCCGCTCCTCGAGGAAGGGCTCGAGACGGATCAGAGGTGGCAGGGCCGTGCCGCTAGGCGAAGGTCTGGAGGGCTGCGCTGCGCGGAGCAGCAATGCTTCGGCGAGGTCTACGAGTGCCGGATGGGTGCCCACCGGCTCGGTGCAGATGATTCGGCGTTCACCGCGGCGTGAGCCCGGGGCGCCCGCATCGAGCTCACGAGGTACCGTCGTCCCGCCGTGCCATCCTGCCGCGACCAGAAAGGGCACCAGCAAGATCACTGATTCCTGGGCGTCCTTGAGCACGCTCTCAAGTAGGGGTTCTTGATCGACGAAAGCGGGCTGCACTCGGGCGAATCGCCTCCCCCGATCGAGATTGGCGCACACGTCCAGCACCGCGTCCCCGGAGGCGGGATCCCGCTCCGTACCGTGGCCGAGCACGATCACAAGGGCTTCAGATGCATCCGCCTCGGAGGGCACGCCCTCGTGCGCTCGCGCTGCCACTATCCCCGCGAGCCCCGCGTCGGCCCCGAGCGGCGGGAGCAAATGAACCGATCGTTCCCCCAGATGGTTGTCCCCGTAGCTGAGCCCGAGTTCGCGGGGGACCACCGTGCTGCTGAAATACCCTTCGGAGAGGAACACCGGGAGAACCTCGACGGTGCTGCGTCGGGTGAGCTCCAGGGCCTGATGGAGAAAGGGCTCTTCCTTCCAGAATGCAGAGCGTACCTCCGGAAATCCCCGGCCTCGGAGGCCCTCCGCGAGCGCCAGAACCGGCTCCGCTGAGGCCGCCGAACGGGCCGATCCGTGGGCCACGAGGATTACCCCTGGCAGCTGTTCGACCCCTCCCCCCGGGCGGGGGACTGAGCTCTGGCTCCCGGACGGTGTGCTCATCGCGGTACCGCCCTTGTGAGGGGGCTCTGGTGAGCCCATTGACCACGCAGCCGGATCGGGTTACTGGTTGAGGTCACTGGTGTTTACCGGCTACGCGCTACCGCTGCGGACGTCGAACCTCGAATGATTCTAGCGACAATTCCAGCCCCGGTTCGGGAGGCCTGTCTTTGTTGTGGCCTTCCATCGTTCCCGGGGGAGGGATGTCGGTCGGGTGGCTGAACCGACCAGCCATTCTGAGGGCGCCGCGCCCTGACCCCCGCGGGTCAGGGCTTTTTCGTGTCCGCGTCTTCCGGTAAGGGGCCACGATGGGAACAGCATATTTGGTAGGCGCGGGTCCTGGGGACCCGAAACTGATCACGCGGAGAGGCGCCGAGTTGCTGCGTCAAGCCGACGTGGTGCTGCACGATGCCCTCGTGGGTCATGGTCTGCTCGACTTGGTGAACCCCGCCGCGGAGATGATCGACGTGGGACGGCGTGCGGGAGAGATGGGGCAGTACGACCAGGGACGAATCAACCGTTTGCTGATCTCTCTGACCCGCCGGCATGCCACGGTGGTGAGGCTGAAGGGTGGCGATCCGCTGGTTTTTGGGCGGGGCGGGGAGGAGGCACTCGCGCTCGCGTTTGCCGGCGTCCCGTTCGAGATCGTACCAGGGGTTACTGCGGGAGTGGGGGCGCTCGCATGCGCGGGGATCCCGCTGACCCATCGAGGTCTTTCCACCAGCGTCGTGTTTGTCAACGCGCACGACCGCGAGGACCCGGAGTCGGACCAGGAATGGCGCCATCTAGCCGGGCTGAGCGGGACGGTCGTCATATATATGGGAGGTGGGCGGATTCGAGAGGTGACCGAACGACTGATCCGACTCGGCCGGAGCCCAGACGCTCTCGCTGCGGTTGTGGAGTCAGGCACGCTTCCCCATCAGCGGGTGGTGGAGGCGAAGCTGGGAGAGCTCGCCGAGCGGGCCGGGGTGATAACAGGGCCAGCGCTGATCGTGCTCGGTGAAGTAGCTCGCCTCCGCCAGCAGCTGGACTGGACCGAGCGCGGCCCGCTCACTGGGCGCTCGGTCTTGGTGGCCCGCGCCCGCTCGCAGCGCTCACGAATCGCCCACTTGCTCCGCGAACTCGGCGCATCCGTGATCCAGTTCCCGACCATTCGGCTGCTCCCCGGTCCGGATGCTGGTTCGGTACCGGCCGCGGTGCGTGGCCTGGAGGGGAGCGGTGTGATCCTATTCACCGGGGCGGCTGCGGTGAATGGGTTCCTCCGGGCGCTGGCGCGGGCAGGGCTGGACGCCCGAGAACTTGTCGGGCTGAGCCTGGCTGCCATTGGCAGGGAGACCATCGCCGCGCTCCGGCGCGCTAGACTGCAGTGCGATCTACCCATGCGGAGCTACCTTCCGATCCGAGTCGCAGCAGCGCTCAGGCGGGGCAGGGGGCACCTGGAGGCACAACCGGTACTTCTCATTCGAGACGCCGGAGGGCGGTCGGCGTTGGGGGACGGGCTCGAGGCTGCGGGGGCTCGCGTGACCCAACTCCAGGTGGCGACCCGCGTTGTCGCCGCGCGTGGCCGCAAGAACGCCGAACGTATGATGGCGGCGGGTCAACTCGATGCTATCGTGCTGCCTTCGTCCTCTGCGGCCCACGCGCTGGTGGAGGGGGGGATGGTGGTACCGTCGGGAGTCCTGATGGTCGCGATGGGTCCGAGCACGGCGGCCACCGCCGAGCACCTCGGCTTGCCGGCGGCGGTCGTACCTGACACCTCCGGCGGGGACGGGTTGGTGGAGGCGCTCGTGGCGCGCCTGACCACTGCGAGCGTAGTCGACCCTCCGGTTGGCGCTTCACTCACTTCCGCTTCCTTGGACTGAGGATACGAATGTCGGCCAAGACGGGGCCGCAGACTCCCGCGCCGCAGCAGATGCGGGTCCTGGAAGGCTTTGCCCCGATCCCCGACGATTTGCACCTCGAGCACGGAGGCAGGGTCGTAGAAGGCCGCATCGCCTACCGGCTCGCGGGCGTTCCGGGGGCCCCGGTGGTAGGTGTTCTGGGTGGCATCTCCGCGGACCGTATCGTGGCGGCCCAGGAGCGCGACGCGGGACGGGGTTGGTGGCAGTGGATGGTAGGAATCGGTCGTCCCCTCGACACCCGTGTCCACCAGGTTCTGTCGATCGATTATCTGTTCGGCCCGGGCGAGTCGAGCGGTGCGGTGGTGAAGGGGTCCGGTGCTACAGCGGCTGCCGATGCGGTCGCCGTACCGCTGGTCACACCACTTGATCAGGCGCACACGCTGGCGGCGGTGACGGATGCTCTCGAGCTCGATCACCTTTGCGGCTTGATCGGCGCCTCGTACGGAGGCGCGGTCGCGCTCGCGTTTGTGGGCGCGTACCCAGAGAAGGTGCTCCGCGCGTGCGTGATCGGCGCGGCTGACCGGACTCATCCTCTCGCCACGGCTTGGAGGGTCGTGCAGAGGCGTATCGTCCAGCGCGCGGTGGCGGTAGGGGACGAAGCGGGTGGCCTGGCGCTCGCTCGCGTTCTCGCGATGACCACGTACCGCTCCGACATCGAGCTCCAGCAGCGCTTCTCAGGCCCCCCGTCCATCACCGGGAAGGGCGTGCGCTTCCCGGTGGAGGACTACCTCGACCATCACGGTCAGTCGTTCGCGCGTCGGTTCACCGCAGATCAGTTCCTCTGCCTGAGCCAGTCGTCCGATCTGCACGTCGTCGATGCCGAGCACATTCCGATCCCCGTCACGTTGGTGTCCACCGATCCAGATTTTCTCGCGCCGCGCTGGCAGATGGAGGACCTGGCCCGACGAATGGGGGACGGGCATCAACTCGTGCGGGTGAGTTCCCTGCACGGGCACGATGCCTTCCTCACCGACGAGGCATGTTTTTCCGCGATTATCAAGGACTTCATCGCCGTTTGCGGTGTCGCTGGACGGCAGGGATCGTGACCTCCACGCCGAGTGATCGCGGCGCCGGCCTTTCCCCCATCGTGGTCATGAAGTTCGGCGGGACGTCGGTGGCAGACCCGACCGCCATCCGCCGAGTGGCAGAGATCGTGCGGGCGGCCGCAGAGAGCGAGTGCCGGCCGGTGTTGGTCACATCCGCCATGAGCAAGGTGACCGACGCGCTGTTCGACGTGGTGAGGCGCGCGGTTGCCGGCCATGTCCGTGGCGCTCAGGACGTCCTCGATGAGCTGCTCGCGCGTCATCGCACTGCCTCTGTTGAGTTGCTCGATGAACCGGCTCGGCGCGAGTTCGATGCACTCCTTGAGGAGGCTTCCCGGAACCTGACGGAGCTGCTGCGTGTGGTCAGCCGCCATCCCGGCACCCGCCTTGCCCTTCAGGACGAGATCGTCGGCCAGGGCGAGCATCTCGCCTCGCACTTGCTCGCGTCGGCTCTCCGTGCGGAGGGACTCCCGGGCATCTGGGTAGACGCTCGCCGAGTGATCCGCACGGATGACCAGCACACGAGGGCGATCCCACTTCAAGAAGAGATCGCGAGCGCCGCTCAGGAGCTGCTGATGCCGAGGATCCAGGAGGGGCAGATCCCGATACTGGGTGGGTTCATCGGATCGACGCTTCAGGGGGCCACCACGACGCTGGGACGTGGAGGTTCGGACTTCAGCAGTGCGCTCATCGGTGCGGCGCTCCGGGCGGGGGAGATCCAGATTTGGACGGACGTGAGCGGGTTCCTCACCGCTGATCCGCACGTGGTTCCGCAGGCCCACACCATCCCACAACTGTCCTACTCGGAAGCCGCGGAGCTCGCGTACTTCGGAGCCAGGGTGCTGCATCCTCGGACGATCCTGCCTGCCGTCGCGCTGGGCGTGCCGGTGCGCATCTGCAACTCGCGCGAGCCGGACGCTGCGGGGACCATCATAGACGGTCGCCGCGTCGTATCCGTGCAAGGCATCAAGGCGATCGCGTACAAGCGCGGAATCACGGTGGTCCAGGTGACCGCGGCCCGCATGCTAGGCGCTTACGGCTTTCTACGGTCCCTGTTCGAGGTGTTCGACCGGCACCGCACGTCGGTGGACATCGTGGCCACGTCGGAAGTGAGCGTGTCGCTCACGGTGGACGACGGAAGTGCCTTGCCTGGGATCAAGGCCGACCTCAGCGCCCTTGGCCAAGTCCAGATGCAGGAGGGTTACGCGATCGTGTGCGCCGTCGGCGAGGGTCTGCGCAACACCGCCGGCATCGCGGGTCGTATCTTCGGCGCCTTGTCGGAAACCAGTATCGCACTCATCTCTCAGGGCGCTTCCAGCACCAACCTGACGTTCGTCGTGTCGGAGAAGGATGTCGAAGATGTGGTCACGCGTCTCCACGAGCGTTTCTTCGGAGCGCTGGCGCAGCCCGAGACGCCCGCGAAAACGAAAGGGCCCCCGTAGCCGAGGACCCTTCGTATACTGACCGCGCCCGTCGCTCGAGATCAGCCGCCGCGCGGCTTCGCCTTGCGCCCTCCCTTTGGCGCGCTCGAGCCTCCGGAGGACGGCTGCTCCTGGCTCCCGCCGGACCCTCTGACCGACGAACCGGTCGGGGTGTTTCCGCCGGTCTTGCCACGGGTGTAGCCTTTTCCCTTGACCACCCGGGCGTTGGGCGAGGGGTCGTCGCTGCGCGGTGCGACCACCACCACCCCGGAGCCGTAATAACCGCCTCCCCCGTATCCCCTACCGTAATAACCGCCTCCCCCGTATCCCCTACCGTAATAGCCAGGATAACCGTAGTAGCCAGGTCTGTTGTAAGGATCGATGTAGACAGGCACAGGGTAGCCTCGCCCCCCGCCGACGGTAGCCACCTTTTCAAGTGCTCCGTCACGCCTCACGGCAAATCGGTATGGGTAGGACACCGCGACCATCACGTCGATGACGCTCGGCGGGACGCCTGAGTCGGCCAATCGGATCAGGTTGCGCCCGTCCAACTCGAACGGATCGTTCAGCTCAGCGATCCAACTGCGCACGGCTTCCGCGTCGACCACCCGGATCGCCTCTGCCACGTCGTCGACATCGACGACGGCTGCCGCCTTCCGGCGGGCGCGGCGCGCACCGAGACCCGCATCCCCGTGTAAGTCACCGAACCCGGCCTCTCGCGCCTGCCCGATGCGTGCCCGCCGGTATAGCCGCACCCAGCTGAGGCTCTGCCCCTCATCTTTCTGCGCCTGCACATTGATCCATTGATTGGTCGACAGCATCGCCATGAGGCCTGTGGAGCTGCGCAGCACGTCCCCGTCGCACGCCTGTCTGGTGCGTGTGAAGAGGCGCTTGCCGTCCATCGAAAACTCGGCGGAGCGGGTACCTTCGCACCCTTGGGCTACGATGTCGTAGGATCTCCCGTCTGCCTGGAGGTTCTGACTGGAGCGCACAGCGCCCTCAGTGATTTCGCTGACGTCGACGCCGGCTCCGGCCGGGCGTATGCACAGCAGGGCTGGAGGGGCGTCCACCGCCACCGGTTCCCAGCATCCGACCCAGGGACTCCATCGTCCGTCCCGGTCCTGCGCGTCGAGACCGTGCGTGGCCACGAGTGCGATCAGCAGGGCTTTGGCAGTGATGAGGAATCCCCGCGTGAGGTTGTCTCTTGCCATGGTCATTCTCCCCATCATCAGAAGCGGGCCGCGACGCCGACAGTGATCTGGAAGCCGGACAGGTCGATGCGGTCGAAGTCCACGAAGTCCCGGCTCATGTCAGCCCTACCCCACAGGTAGCGCGCCTCACCCGTGGCGAGGACGTGCGGGCCCATGGAAAGCTCGAGGCCCGTCGCAAGGTGTCCTGCGGGGGTGGTTCCCTTGGACCTGAAGCCTCTGTCGAAAATATCGAGTGTCTCGTAATCCACGAAGTCCCCGATCTGGGTGAACTCGTAGACCATCAAGCCGGCGCCGGCACCGACATAGGGCGTCCATACGCTGGGGACCCAGGCGAACCGACTGACCGATCGCCCGCGATCCTTGAGGTACGCCTTCACGCCGATCGTGACCGGCGTGCGTTGGAAGCGCGTGTTCTGTTCGATGGGCAGGTCGTCCGTGTCCACCAACTCCCGGAACTCGGAACGGACCGCCGAACGGCTGTGTCCCACGCTCAAGACCACGTCGAGGTGATCGCGCACACGCGCCGCCAAGTCAGCCTGGAATGCGAAGCCGCTGAGGTCGCTCCGGTCGACGGTGAGTTGCTCCGTCGTGAAGGCGAAGATTTCGCTCTCCGCTCTCGGAACAGCCCATCCTCCCCGCACCCCCAACGTGACCGATGGCTGTCTGAACAGAAAATCGGCCGACTGGGCAGCGATAGGGGTCGCTGCCAACATGACTAAGGCGAGTGCCCAGTGGTGGGGTCGTTTTTGGCCAGGGAAACACGCTGCCATAGTCCCTCCGGGTTGAGGGCTGTCCTGCAGTATCTTGCGTCAATGCTACTCTCACGCTACCCCATGGCGCAACGCTCGTGCCAGGCATGAATTCGTTGCGCGGCATGGAGATGCAGGCTCGCGCAGGGCTCGCCCTGAGGCTTCAGGTGGACATCGCTGTCCCAGCCGAAGGACGCCGGAGGCCAGGCGGGTACCAGGCGCGAGTGGCGTCTCCTCGGTAGCTTTGGAAGATGCGCTCTGCCCGTCTCCTCTTTCCTGACCTGCGCGCCGGCCCGGACGGCAGCTTTGAGCAGCAGGAAGCGCGCATCAGCCTGTGCCTTGGACTAGGGGTTGGGGGCTTCATCCTGTTCGGCGGCACGGCGGCGGCGGTCGCCGAGCTCACCCGCCGACTGCGCGCCGAGAGCCCCCATCGCATCCTGGTGGGTGCGGACCTGGAGAGGGGGGCCGGTCAGCAGTTTGGTGGGCTGACCAGCCTACCCCCATTGGCCGCCTTGGGCGCGTTGGACGATATGGCGGTGGTATACGAGGCCGGCCGCATCACCGCCGCCGAGGCTCGGTCGGTGGGCGTCGACTGGGTGTACGCGCCTGTCGCCGATCTCTCGGTCGAGCCCGCAAATCCCATCGTCGGCACGCGGTCTTTCGGTCCGCATCCAGAGGCGGTGGCGCGCCAGGTGGCGGCCTGGATCTACGGCTGTCGCGCGGGCGGTGCGCTCTCGTGCGTAAAGCACTTCCCGGGACATGGCCGCACGACTTCCGATTCCCACCTCGTCCTCCCCACTGTGCGGGCGCCCGAGCAGATCCTGGTCCAGGACCTGGCGCCGTTCGCTGCCGCGGTCGAGGCTGGTGTACCCACCATGATGACGGCTCACGTCGCCTACCCGGAGCTGGATGCCTCGGGTGTACCGGCGACCCTGTCGAGCCGAATTCTGAGCGATCTTCTGAGGCGGCGGTTGGGGTTCGACGGGCTCGTTGTCTCTGACGCGATGAATATGGCTGGGGTAGCCGCCCCATCCGGCGGAGGGGTGGCCGGGATCCGCGCGGTAGCCGTCGGTGTCGACGCGCTCTTGCACCCCGACGAGCCCGAGGCCTTGGCTGCCGCGCTCGAGGAGGCCACCGTCGCCGCGCTCCCACCGGCACGACTGGCGGATGCGCTCGAGCGGGTGGCGCTCGCGGCGGACCGGGCCGCGGCGCTCGTCCCGGGGGAAGCAGCGGGCGCGCGTGCGTGGGCCGCCGCCTCCGCACAGCGTGTCGTCCTCGCGCTGCGAGGGCAGCCTCCGGCGCTGGCGGGAGCGCGCGTACGCTTGCTCACTGTGGACGATGACACCGGCGGGCTCTATCCCTCCCCTTCCCGGGAGCCGTTCCCTGCCTCACTCCGCCGCGCAGGCGTCACCGTGAGCGTGGGTGTGGCCG
>Ga0310121_10004842_pt1 | contig 11724 bp, 10 predicted proteins | sample CB27_Tmax_986_MG_FD_203504 | JGI IMG/M metagenome (GOLD analysis project Ga0310121, IMG submission 203504) | Marine microbial communities from Western Arctic Ocean, Canada - CB27_Tmax_986 | ecosystem: Environmental > Aquatic > Marine > Oceanic | place: Canada: Western Arctic Ocean | collected...
GCGACCCAATGCCCGGCTTTCTGGATGAATCCCGCTTGAGCCTGCGTGTCCTGTCGGATGCGGAAATTGCGCAGAGCGCCACGATGTCTTTGATCCCCGAGCCGTCGACGCTGAGCCTGCTGGCCCTCGGTGGCGTGGCCCTGCTGATGAGGCGTCGCAGAAGGGCTTAGAGCCCTGAGGGGAGTCGAAGGATGGCCGACCAGATACGTCTAAGCGTTGGCCTGAGATTGGCTGTTCTGTTGAGTCGCAAGGTGAAACCTATTGACCTTTGAGCTGCGTTGCGATCAGAGGTTGCGGGGCGGGGGTGTGCTTGTTCACCATTCCTCCGCCCCCGCCTGCCCAACCAGTTGTTTCACGGCTGCTTGTGACGCAACGAGTCCTTGCCGTCGGTAAGCCACTCGATATTGAAACGGGCCAGCGTGATCTTCGCGCACCCGTGCGTTTCGTAAAGACATAACACCGTCCCGTCGCGGGTGACCGCCAGATCCGAATATCCCGAATAATCCGCATTCAGGAGCTTTGCCACCGGCCATGTTTGACACTCATCGTAGCTGAGTCGAATCGTGATGTGGTCTCTGCCGTTCGGATTGGCTGGACATGAGACCAACACCCGGTTCTTCTGAAAGTGGTCCGTATCGCTCAAGCGGATAAGCGACCCGTCACACGACGGCTCAGGCTGGCCGGGTGCATTCTTTACCTGCGACCAACTATGGCCTCCGTCGTCGCTGAAGGCGTACGCCCTCTGCTTCTTGCCCTGCCGGCTTCTCGCATTCAAGTAGATGCGGCCGTCGACCAACTCCACCACGTCACACTCATCCGACGCATTGGGGGTGAGTGGCTCGCCCAACTTCCAGCTGGCACCGTGGTCGTCGCTGTAGAAGCAGAATGACGTCTCGATTTCGTCTGACCGCGGAGTGAAATCAGCCCAGCAGGGGATCAGCAGCCGACCGCTTTTCAGTTGGATCCCGTGTCCTGGGCCAGTGCCCACCATGGGCCAGCTCGAATCCATCGCCGTCTTGCTAATGTTGACGGGCTCGGACCAGGTCTGACCATCGTCGCTGCTCTTGATGAGCAGGATCTCCGCGTTTCCCCGGCCCGGTGCACTGCCCCGGCAAAATGGCAGCCAGATCGTGCCCGTTGTGCGATCGACAACCGGGCACGGGTTGCCCATGGTCAAATCGCCCTGGTCGGCGATGAATCGAATTGGCGTCCAACTACGGCCGCCATCGACGCTCCGCCGCAGCGCCAAATCGATGTCGTCCCAATCACTGCCGGTCTTCTTGCGGCCCTCACATATTGCAAGGATCGTCCCGCGATTGGTCACCACCAGGGAGGGGATGCGGTATTTCTTGTAACCTTCATCGCCGTTTTGGAACAGCACTTGCTGCTCCAACAACGGTTCGGGGCTGTCAGCACGTAAGGCGCTGCCGCCATCACACAGCACACAGGCAATCCACGGTAGTGCGGCGACAAAATAGATTGAATGGCGCATCGACGATCCTCCCTCGATCTGTGTCATGTGGTTGAAATCGACTACCGCCGCCGGCCTCGAAGCTCATCGACATGTTTGGGCAAGACGTATGGCTTACCCGCTTTTAACTCGACGAGCCGCGTATACGGCGCTAACTTCTCACGCTGCTCAGCAATCTCCTTCGGAGGATCCTTGGGCGAAGGATACCAATGGCCCAAACAAAACTGTTTCAGCGTCTCCGGACTTTCGTAGGGATCCCCGTCCTGAGCAAAATGTGCGGGAATCGGAAAGTCCGGTTCGAAGAGTCGATAATGCGTCGGAATCGCGAGTTTCGGCCGGATGTAGTCGACCATTTTGATCTTCTCTTCCAAGGGAAGTTTTCCCAGTGGATAAAATAACACATCCACCTTGCCGCGCATACGTTGCACAACTGATAGCGATTTTAATACTCATCGGGCGACTTTAATAGCGCTAGCAGGGGTCTTTTTTGTATTTTAGTAGTGACTGGGTCGTCCGCCCACAGTGAGCGCTTCGCGGTGGAGCTTTGACTGAGCGCCGGGGCGGCATAATCGCCGCTCCGGCCGCTCAGGGATATGGTAGCGGCGGCATCCTGTTCCCATTCGGTTTGCCGGAAGATTTCAATCCTGAAGCCGCTCCTCTTCGGCGTGTGTCCACGAAGGCCTTCACGTTGTTAAACAGTTCTTTGGTTTGTGCCTGGGGCCTTCACGCAGGATGATTTAGGCAACATGGCCTTAAGGGCCTGTTGCGATTGGCGTTATGCAAGACATCCACAAGTCGGTAAGTTTTCGGGCTAATGGCCGCCGTCACGACCGGCCGTACTCTGCGGTAGAAAGAAGCACAGTAATCCCGAAAACAAGACCGAGATGGAGTAACAGATGAAGACGATGTCCATCCGGTTGGTTTGCCGCAAGCACCAGGTCAATCCAGTTACCAGCATGGAACCAATTCCCCACGTAACTCCCATCATCAGCGCACTGGCTACTCGCTGACGGTCTGGTAACAGGTGCTGCCCATAACTGATAAGCACCGGCAGCGTGACGCCGATAAACGTGCCTGCAAGCGCAACGGTGAAGACGAGTACGACTCCCGATGTCGCCGGCACCATGGCCAACAGGGCCGCAACACCGAAGGGGAGCAAGGACAAGGCGCGCTGCTCATACCGGTGCTGCATAAAGACCCCACAGATCAGGGCCCCGGCCCCAATGCCTAGTAGGAACGAAGACTGTAGGAAACCAATCTCGGTCTTTGTGGCGCCCCGCGCGTCCAACACGAAAGCCAGTGCCAGCGGGACGCCTATCGCGGCGGTGACACGAAGTACCCCGGCACAGACCAGCAAAACCACCGGCCTTAGTTTTCCGGTGTACGATTCGGCCGATCGGACCGGTTCGGGGGGTTGTTCATTCACTCGATACTTTATGCGCCGCATTGCCACGCGGATAGCCAGTACGGCAGTCAAGCCCCAAAGAATTCCCCACGCCAAGCCATTAAAACCAAAGCGGTCCGTAACCATGCCGCCGTAGAGCGGCCCGGTAGATTGGCCTAGGTAACCCCCCAATGCGAAAACAGACATTGCACGGCTACGATGTTCGGGCAGGTAGTTACCGGCTGTGGCCGCAGCCTCCGGATGAAACGCGGCAACGGCCAATCCGGACGACAGTAGTAAGCCGCCGACGACAACCGGCGACGTACTTAATCCGACGCAACTGATAAGAACCAGCGAAATCACTGGTGCGGCCCATAATATCCAGTGGAACCGATATCGGTCGCCCGCCAATCCAAAGGCTACTTGGCCCAGCGAGGTGCTTAGTGACCAGATCAAAAACAGCCATAGTACGGAGCCGGATTGCAAGTCCAACCGTGTCTCCATAGCTGGCCAGAGTGGTTGCAGTACGCAAGCGAATGTGTCGACCAGGAAATGCATTGCGGCCAACAACAGGAGTGCGGGAACAAAGACGCGATCCATCTGTCAATCAATGTTTAATGACTAAAGAATGAAAAAAAACAACACCGGATATTCGCTGCAGGGACGAAGGAATAACGAACTGACGCATGGTGAAGATGGGACGGTTGCTTGGTCACGTGCAAAACTCTAAGTATCGATCAATATTGGCAGATATTCCATGCCAAGGACTATTCGTCAATGCCTTGGCCCACGGGCTTCAGCGCCAAATGAGTCTCGAGAATGTGAAATAGCTGACTGATAGCGATTTTAATACTCATCGGGCGACTTTAATAGCGCTAGCAGGGGTCTTTTTTGTATTTTAGTAGTGCTCGATGGTTAGTTTTTTGAAGGCGCTAGCTGGGTGGCGTCAAGGGATTTCATCTAATTTTGGTTGAAATTTCGAGCCGTGACACTCATTTGGCCCCTCCGTGTTGAGCCACGTTTGGCAGCCCACAGCAGCCCACAATCGAGCGTTGGAATTTCCGCGGTTTTCCGATATAGTCATGCAGGTAGTAAAAACTCATTTTTTATTACTGGCGGGGGTTGGCAAGGCTTCAGCCACCTCGTCTACCCCTGGCCTGCCTGGCGGCAGCCATGGAACAAGCGGCTGCCGGCATTCGTCAGTTCACTGCGCATCGAGGCACTTCGTGAGTCGATCGACGACTACGAATATATGCAAATACTGACAGACACGGCGGGCCGGCAGCCAGCCGGCTCCCCTTTTCACCAGCGCTGCCTGAATCTTCTCGAAGAAGCCAAGACCTTCGCCGCCAAGAGTAATTTAGGCGATGACTACCGTTATGGCGGTTCGCACAGCGTTTTCCAGTTTGATGGAAACGAACTCAATAACTTGATGCGGAAAATCGGTCGTGCCCTCACCGAAGCCTCCCGCCAACAAGTCGCTCAGCGCCCTACCACGGATCAGTAAGTGGTTTGGCACCTTTCATGTCGCCATAGCCACCCCCGTTCGATCCGGTCGGATGAGAACCGAAATATCGCTCGTCGTCAAACGGGTCAGCCTCCAGTTGATACCGCAGGTCGCACGAAAGGCGGATGCGTCCGATCGCGGAACAGTTGTCAAGCGACCCATGCAACGTAAAACCACTGAAGATAAGCAAGTCGCCAGCTCGAAAATCGGCCGACAGCAGGCGCGTACCACGTTGCTGGACGAATGTAATCGGGTCCGTTGAATTTGGCTTTTCGTACGCAGCTTGCTGAATGACCTGGTCGGAGTGATCGCTCTGGTAATCGTACTGTCGAATCGGATCTATCAAATCGGAAAACCGATTGGATCCTTCCACGATCACAAGTGATCCATCGGTCCGTGGGATATCGCCGATCGGAATCCAGGCCGTGTAAATGCGTAGCGATCGGCGTGCAAAGAAGGGGAAATCGTAATGCAATCGCGTCGATCGGCCAACGGCGGCTGGGCGGAGGTAGATCAAATCGTGCGCGCGCGACGGTCCACCCAGTACCAATCCCATCAATTCGTGGAGCCGGTGTCCATGCGTCACTCTTCGCAACGCCACGCCTTCGCTTACTGAACACCAAAAGTCGTTCAAATCGCCGCCGATCTCTCGCCGTCGACTCTCGCCAGTCGAGATCCCATCGATCGCGGGCGGCTTGACCTCTCCCACCTGCTGAAGCTTTTGGAACACCTCTTCCCGAGCAGAGAAGACTGTGTCCCGATCCAACACACCTCGCAACAGCACGTAGCCATCGTCTTCGATACTCTGCAGCAGAACCGTGCCATGATCCACCTCACCCGTGAACTCAGCCATGGGGGCCAGTAAATCAGCCGGGATCGCCCGTTGTTGAATATGAGCGAGTTGCTGCATTTCACATTCCTCCATGGCTGAAGTCAGTCGGACGCACGTGCCGGCTGGAATAACTCAAGCACATAGCCATCAGGATCGTAGAGGTAAACGACCAACCCACCCTGATTGGGACCCGCTGTAATCAAAACCGGCTCCGATTGAAAACGAACACCACGTCCTTTCAAGTCGCGATAACTGGTGCGCAGGTCGTCAACCAATAGACAAAGATGCGAGGTGCCAGACCGATTGGTCGCCGGGTTGCCAGGTTCGCCCGTATGCGACATGTATTGAACAATTTCAAGCGTCTGCCGGCTTCCCGGGCTGACGCGAAACGACGCCACATTCAACTCAATCCCTGGATAGCCAGTCTGCTGCGCTACATAATCGGCTCTCACACTGGGTCGGCGACCGATCAGTTCCATACCCAACGTATCTCGATAGAAGCCGATGGCACGGTCGATGTCACTGACGGTCAGACCAAGGTGGTGAATATCGGCCAGGGACCAGCCTTTTTCGTCTGCCATACTAAAGACCTGACTCAATGCTTCCAGCAAGGTGGTAACCTAACGAAGGCGACAAGTTCACTTCCCGATTGGACACGTTCTTTAAACCCCCCGTACCCGACCAAATCGTCCTCGACAAACAGGCACACCATCCTACCAGAGAGTATAACCACCGTCGATCACCAGCGCCGCACCGGTGACATACCGAGCGGCATCACTGGCCAAGTAGACAGCAAGTGGCCCGAGATCCTCAGGTTGACCAAATTCGCCCATCGGAATCTGAGACTCAGCAGTCTTAATGATTTCCGGATGATCACGCATCCAGCGCTGATTCGGTTCAGTCATAAACATACCGGGACAGATCGCGTTGACCGTGACGTGGGCTGATGCCCAATCTGTCGCCGTGGCGCGCGTGAACTGGATGACGGCCGCCTTGGCAGACTCGTAGCTGCGCCCGCCGATTCCACGGCTAGCGATCATACCGGAAATCGATGCGATATTAATGACCCTGCCACCGTCGCCGCGGTGAACCATCTCGCCCCCAATGATTTTGGTGCACAAAAACGTACTGGTCAAATTCAAGTCGATCAGTTGACGCCATGTCTCCAATTTCAGCTCGGTGGTAGGTACGTTAACGCGTCTTCCGCCAACGTTATTAACTAAGATATCGATCCGACCATGTTCCAGCGCCGCCTGACAAACGCGTTCGCAATCAGCCATATCGCCCATATCGCCCTGAACAAAAATAGCTTCCCGTCCCAACTGACGAATGTCCACAGCCGTTTTTTCCAGGCTTGATTGATCACGCGCCGACAGAACAACATCAGCCCCTGCACTCGCCAGTGCCAACGCCATTTCCCGGCCAAGTCCGCGACTTCCTCCCGTCACGAAGACTCGCTTTCCATCCAAACGAAACCGGTCCAATATATTTACTTCGTGGTGCATCAAGCTACTCATTAGTCAATGCGATGACGTTGGCAGCTCCTCCGTCGATCGGGATGGTACAACCGGTGACATACGCCGCGGCATCACTGGCTAGAAACACCACGACTCCTGCCACATCGTCGGGCTCCCCCCAGCGACGCATGGGCACACGCTCCAACACTTTTGCCGAACGTTTTGGATCATTCTGTAACGCATTGGTCATGGGTGTACGAATCCAACCGGGAGCGACTGCGTTGACGCGAATTCCTTGGTCACCCCATTCCGCTGCAAGATCACGAGTCAGCGAGACAATACCCCCCTTTGTCATCGCATAGATCGACCCACCTCGTCCCAGGCCGACTAACCCACCGCCAAGAGCCGACACATTGATAATGCTTCCTCGCTGTTGAGACAACATCACTTTTCCCACCGCACCGGCAACATGGTAATTGCCAATCAAATTAACGGAGCAGACATCAGATAAATCCTGTGGGTCGTATTCGGTAGGAGTACCTCGACGATGGATGGCCGCGTTGTTCACTAAAATATCAATTGCACCCAACCGCTCAACAACGTCGTTCACACAAGCGTCGACTTGGTCCTTCTCACATATGTCGCAGGGCAGTCCGACCACGTTTCGTCCTGTATCGCGAGCCAATTGCGTCGCAGTGACAACGACAGCTTCCGCTTGCAGGTCCAGTAGCGCAATGGTCGCTCCATGGTCAGCCAACGCGCGGGCGATCGATGCTCCCAATCCCTGTGCGCCACCGGTCACCAGACCGACTCGTCCTGTCAGATCAAAATTAGCGGTCATGTTTCTCCACCTGAAAAAATGTGAAAATGTTTGCTGCAATCCAGTCACCGAGCGTCAACCTTCCCGCTCTAAATTCTGCGAACAAACGCCTGGGGACCGGATATCTGTCTTTGACAATAAAGTTGAAATCCCCATTGTCAGTGGAATCAGCGTGCACGGAAACATCAAGGAAGGCCTACCAAATATTCTGCTGCACTTATTGTTGTCACTTTACTTGTATTCAGGTACCCTGGAGGATACCTGGCTCGGCAATTCGGCCATCCTTTCAACCGAGATTCCAGACCAACAGAGTGTGAACGATGAGCGACGATGGCGTACACGACAATTTGGCGCTTCGTATCCGTTTTCTTTCGACCTGGATCACGGTGTTTGCCGGATTTATTTCAGTATCCGCGTTGGCGGACGAACCGCTGCATGAGGTGATCGATCGCTTGATTGCCGCCAAGGTACCCGCCTATGCAGAAGTGGTGGCACCGTTGGCCGGCGACGACGAGTTTCTGAGGCGAGTCACGCTCGATCTGACTGGCACAATTCCTACGGCGGAAGAAGCGCGACGCTTTTGCGACGATTCCGATCCCGACAAGCGCAGCCGACTGATCGACCAGTTACTTGGCGGCCCGCAGTACGCCCGGCATATGCAGCGTGTATTCGACCTCCTATTAATGCGACGGTTACCGGAGATGAATGTCCCAACCGCCCAGTGGCAGACATATTTGCGACAGTCATTCGCCGAGAATAAGCCGTGGGATCAGATTACGCGCGAAATCCTCGGTGCCGACGGCGTGGACCCGGACCACTGTGGGCCGGCCCGATTCTATCTCGATCGTCAAGGCGACGCAGATGTGATCACTCGCGACTTGGGCCGCATCTTTCTCGGCGCGGACCTGGAATGTGCTCAGTGTCATCACCATCCGGAAATTGACGATTGGAAGCAGGAAGATTATTACGGACTCTCGGCATTCATCGTTCGCAGCTTTGTCTTCACCGACAAGGACGAGAAAAAAAGTTTTGCCGAAAAGGCGGAAGGAGACGTTGAATTCATATCCGCGTTTGACGTGCGCGACAAAAAATCACAGGAAACGAAATCAACTCCGCCCCGCGTTTTCGGTGGCCCACCGATCGAGGAACCAAAATTTGAGAAGGGGCAGGAATATGAGGTCGCACCAGCCGACAATGTGCGACCAATCCCCAAATTCAGCCGTCGCGACCAGTTGGCGGAATCGATCATCGGCACCGAGCACAATCGCTTCGCCCGGACGGCGGCAAACAGACTTTGGGCAATGATGATGGGTCGCGGCCTAATTCATCCGGTCGACCACGACCACGCGGGCAATCCCCCGTCGCACCCCGAACTGCTCAACCGGCTTGGCCAAGAATTTGCCACGCAGAAATTTGACATCCAATGGCTGCTCCGCGAAATCGCACTCAGCCGAACCTACCAGCTTTCAAGTCGTCACACCGCGTCCGACCTACCGACGGTTGCGTTGAAAGACAAATCATTCGCCCGGGCGATCCTGAAACCGCTGTCTCCTGCCCAATTGGCTCGGGCCATGCTCGAGGCTACCGGTGAAGCGAACGTCCAGCGTGCAGCTCTGGGAGACCAGCTCACAGAAAAAACACTCGACGAAAATCTCTTCAAATACGAAGAGGAATTCGTCAATCGGTTTGGAGGTCCACCCGGCAAACCACCCGAACAATTTGAATCGACGATCAGCCAAATTCTCTTCCTGTCGAATCACGAAACGATACAAAACTTGATCGCGTCCAAAGAGGGCAATCTGACCGACCGACTGTTGAGATTTACGGAAGAAGAATCAGCCGCGACTGCCGACGAACTCTTTTTCAGTATCCTCTCGCGACTTCCGACCGAACAGGACGTGCAAGACGTTTCGGAATGCCTAGCAGGCCAGACCGAGGAAAGCCGCACGGCAGCAATCGAAGATTTGATTTGGGCACTCATCACTTCGCCGGAATTTCGTTTTAACCATTGACGGGAGCGAACACGATGCGCTGCAAACATACCTGCAATTCAGCGGAACACTTTTCACGGCGAGGTTTTCTGCAAGGGGTGACCGGCGGAGCTCTGGGGATGGCAGGCTTCCGCAACATGGTAAGCGCCGAAGGAGCCCAGCAGTTGGCTTCCAGTCAGAAGCAAGTCGTCGTGTTTTGGATGTCAGGTGGTGTCAGCCAATTGGAAACGTGGGATCCTAAACCGGCAACCGACACCGGCGGACCGTTTCAGACCATTCCGACTTCGGTTCCGGGCGTGCACATCAGTGAACTGTTGCCGTACACCGCCCAACAGATGCATCATTTGGCGCTGGTCCGCAGCATCAACACCAACAACAACGATCACGCCAAAGGCGATTACATGATGCAGACTGGTTACCGCCAAACACCCGGATTCGAGTATCCGTTCCTCGGTTCCGCTTTTTCATCGCTGCTGGCCCCCGAAGAGAGTCCCTTGCCCCATTACCTGGTCTTGCAGACGCAGGGCGACTACGGTAACGACAGTGCATTTCCACTGGAGTCATCGTTCCTGGGACCGCAACACGCTCCCGTCTCGTTGCGGGGAGGAAAACCTCCTACCAATCTTGCCCGGCCTCTGCAAATGCCAGCGACCAGCGAGCTGAGGCGGCGTCAGCTGCGAGCCAAACTGGGCCAACGATTTTCGCTCGGCCGGCCGTCCGACGACGTCGAGGTTTACAACGCGTCGTTCGAGCAGGCGGCGGCGATGATGAACCACCGTGAAATGTTTGACTTCGAAAAGTTCTCGGCCAAAGATCTGGAACGTTACGGCACGCATCCGTTCGCCCGTCACTGCCTGATCGCCCGCAAGCTGCTCGAAAATGGCATCACCTTTGTAAAAATTCGCCACACCGACTACGATTCGCATAGCGAGAATTTCAATTTTCACCTGGAACAATTGGGCGAATGGGACCGGCCGTTCGCCACGTTTGTCGGCGACTTGGCCGAACGTGGCATGCTTGAGCAGACGCTGATTATCGTGATGTGCGAATTCGGCCGTACGCCCAAAATCAACGTGCGGATGGGCCGTGACCACTGGGGCACCGCATGGTCGATCGCGCTGGGCGGCTGCGGCATCCAGCCCGGCGCCGTCGTCGGTAAAACCAACGCCAACGGCACCGCCGTAGTCGACCGAGAAGTCGACAGCGGGCATTTGTTCCACACCTTCTACCGTGCCGTTGGGCTCGATCCAACCGAGGACTTTGTTCACGAGGGCCGCCCGTTCCACAGAACAGACCCCAAAGCTTCGGCCATCCAGGAGATTCTAGCGTGATTCAGAGACCAATTGCCTGTGTCCTGGTTATCCTGATCGGGCTGTCATCCGACCTTGGGCGCTCGGTCCTGGCGGACGAGCCAGCGGTGCTCAAGTTCGCCCGCCGCGAAGCAAAAAAAGTGGACGAACGAACCAAGTTGCTGACCGCACAGGCCCGTCAGGCGGTAGTCGATGCCGCGCCGGCCGAACAGTCGGTGGCCGATGCACAAGCTGCGAAGGCAGCTGCCGAACATTCGGCCGCCACCGCCGCGGCCGCTGTCCAAGACGGACAGCAAGCCAAGGCGGCTGCCGATCAAGCGCTGGTGGACGCCCAAAACCTTGTCCGCCGTCTGGAAGCTGAGTTACTCGCCTCCCAACGCATCCTCACCGTCGTGGTCATCGCCGCCAAAGATGCCGAGGCAAAACTGGCCGACCAGGTCGAACAAAAAAAGAAGGCAGATTCGGAAAAATCCGCTGCTGAAGAAAACTTGACAGAGAAAACGGCCGCAGCCAAACCGTTGATCGATGCAAAATTGGCGGCGGAAAATGCGGCTACACACTCCCAGCAACTTGCCCAGATTGCGATCGAACGAGTGGCTGCCTTTGAGGAAACGCCACCCACAGCCGATCCCCAGTTGATTCGGGAGGTCATGAAACTGAAACACGACTGCCCCATGTGGTCCTGTCGCTTTGATGATTCCGGCAATTACCTCTTCGCCGGAGCGCATGACAATTTCGTTCATCGCTGGGACTTCCTGGCTGACAGCCGGACCCCGATGGAAGGACATCGCAGCTGGGTGCGACGGTTCGACTTTCATCCCGATGGCAAGACGCTCATTACCGGCGCGTACGAGGGACGCCTCATCTGGTGGAACCTGCTTTCGCAGACACCAACTCCACAACGCACCATCGACGCCCATCAGGGATACGTGCGTGCGATCACGATCAGCCC
>Ga0310121_10004844_pt1 | contig 11722 bp, 10 predicted proteins | sample CB27_Tmax_986_MG_FD_203504 | JGI IMG/M metagenome (GOLD analysis project Ga0310121, IMG submission 203504) | Marine microbial communities from Western Arctic Ocean, Canada - CB27_Tmax_986 | ecosystem: Environmental > Aquatic > Marine > Oceanic | place: Canada: Western Arctic Ocean | collected...
TCCAAAGCGACCGTCGACAGCGTCGGCTCCGTGCTCACCGGCGAGGGCCCAGTGTCTCGCAGGGCCAAGGAGGGCACCGCAGCGATCTCGGCGGCGGTATCTGCGGCACCGATGAGGAACTCGGGTATTCGATGTTGCATGGTCGCGCCAATGGCAGCTTCGTCCAACAGAGAGGCTACTGCGCTGCGAAAGTCCGCCCGAAACGTGTCCACCGTGCCATAGCGCTGCTCAGGCTCCTTTTCCAAAGCTTTCAGGACCACCGAACTGACATTGGCGGGGACATTTCGACCGTCCGCCAACTGATCGAATGGGATGGGAGCATCATGGATATGTTTCATCAACATTTGAATCTGATCAGCCGCCTCAAAGGGTCGACGGCCTGCGATGAGTTCATAGGTGATGATACCCAACGCGTAGATGTCCACCCGCTCGTCCACCACTTGATTGCGAATGTATTCGGGAGCGAGGTAGGCGGTAGTCCCAATCAACACGCCAGTTTGGGTCAAGTCCATCTCGGACTGACCCGGTGTTTCCGATCCCTTCAGCACACGACTAATTCCGAAATCGATGAGCTTAACGAAGTCTTTGTCGTTTTCTCGACGCACCAACATCACATTGCCGGGCTTCATATCCCGATGTATGACCCCGCCGCGATGTGCGACCGCAAGCGCGCCACAGAGCTGATCAATGATGTGGGTGACCCGGTCGATGGGAATGGGCGTTGTTTGACTCGTCAGCGACGCCAAGCTCCGCCCCTGGAGATGCTCCATGGCCAAATAGAGTCGTCCCGTCTCCGATTCGGTCCCAAAATCATAGTACACCACCAAGTTGGGGTGTTTGAGGTGGCAAACCGCACGGGCTTCACGAACAAAGCGCTCCCGCGCAATGGGATCCGATGCGGCGTCGTGGTGAAGGACTTTGAGCGCAATTTGCCGCCCTAAATTAAGTTGTTCCGCGAGATAGACGCCGCCCATTCCTCCGGAGCCCAACTGCTCGAGGATCCGGTAGCGACCATCCACCACATCGCCAATCTGGTACGTATCAGCCAGTGTCTCCCCACGCCATGGAGCAAACATTCGAAGAACGACGCAATGAACCCGGCGTTTTCCCGAAAATTCTCATCTGCTTTCATTCGCTGTGTAATAAAATTAACACTATAAACTCGTGGAGTTGTCAAGTGTCTGCTTTGACGGAAGCGCGATCCACCGATACAATTAAAATGACCTCAGAAGGACGGCCATGACTTCGGACGACTCCAGTCATGGCATGTTTCCTCCTTCTATATGTCAGACCTAAGTCGATTCTCCACTCAACAATGGAGTTTCGTCTGGATCTTGGACGTCTTTTTTGAGGTCTTTCGTCCGTTTGCGACGACGCCAGCTGAACCAGAGAAAGAGCACGCCAATCAATCCGATTTCTCCGTACAGCCACGGAGGGTCATGATGACCCCCGTTTGCGCTGGATCCGCTCTTGGTGACAGCTGCAATATAGACTGCACGCCGCGCATCCGAGGCATCCAGGAGATCCAACCGTTCACGAACAAATCGGGCCACGATCTCGTTGATCAACGCGTCGCGGTCCCTGTGTTTCATCACGGTTTCAAATTCTTGGTCGTAACGGCGGAGCGACGTGGACACCCGACGAAAGGCGCGGGCCTGCAATTCGTAGAGCGCCTCCAGCAGACTCCGTCCCTCATCGTCGTCGGCATGACACACCAACTCGTCGGCGGAGATGACCCATTCCACGCCATCTTTGGGAACCTTGAAGCCTTCAATGCTCAAACGCCCACACCCCACGGTTTTCATGTACTGGTATGCCTGTGCCCCTTCCGGAGCCGAGGCTTCTATCAAGGTTTTTGTGAGCGTGCGCGCAAATTCGGTCGGGGACGGCTGGGACGCCAGCGCGTCGTCCAGAAGCGCAGAATACTCCGGCGAATCCATAGCCAACTCGGACACCGCTTTGGCGATGTGCTTGTCGCCGGACTGACCCGCGATGGCTTCGTAAAAGCGCAACGCCGTCAATTCTTCAATGAGCGCATGGTGATTTGTCAGAATGTCGATCCCGATGGATGTAAATGGTCGCAGTGGCCCCAAATATCCACCGGCCGTGATCAACGCACGCCACCAATACTGAAGCTTGGCATCAAAGAAGAAGTCGTAGGACCCGACCTGAACAGTGTGGATTTGATTGCCCACATCTTCCAGGTAATGAAAGGACTGCCCGGCAAACGTGCGAAACAGATAATCGGATCCGGATTGTCCCCACAAGTGTGCCAACAAGGCCATGTCCGTGTGCAATTGAGCCATATCGGCGGCCAATGCCAACACCGGCCCGTCCGGAAAACCCGTTTTGAGCAAGAATCGTTCTGGCTGCTCTTTAAGGACCTGTGGATCATCGGAAAACTCGTAATCGGGCAGACCGTAATGAGCATGCGCCTGACTCGACAATCCTTCCGAACGCCCCATGTTCAATGTGGATGGATCGTGGGGGACTGGCTGACCGTTCTTATCCAAGACCGGCGAATTCCCTTCAAAGGCGAAGCGGGCTCGATTTCGACCGTCTCGATCCGGCATCGACGACCCACCGACGACCAGGGCGCGAGCCGACAGCGCTTCACTGTGTGAGCGATCAATGCTGTAAATGTGCTTCTTGGGATCCATGTTGAAGGCAAGGAGCGCTCGCAACGCCTGAGCGGTGAAGACAGCCTCGGTGGGGAATCGATTCTTAGCGCGCGTTCGAATCGCCACGTCGGGATGGTTGATCATCCGTTCGTAGAGCCAACGTCGGAAGTGGGTACGCTCCGCTGTGGTCGCCGGGACGATGAGTCCCTGACCACGCATGAGGAACGCGTCGTCCGACAGCGATCGCCGGGTCAATTCCTCATGGATTCGAATGGTGTAGGCCGCACCCGAGGTCGCCCCGAAGAGCCCAAAACAAACCAAAGCGATGGTCGCCGTCTTCAACACGGTGCGCACTGTATCAGACTTCCACGCAGCATCCCATCGTCGAGCCCACATAATCGTCCAACTCTATCAAGGGCGTATTTGTGTTGAAGCGCGCGTTGGAATTCGGTAGGCAACCCTTGGAGAGCGTCATGAAACCTACCGTGTACACATACGAGCCTACTCTTGGATCGGGCGACCGGAAGCTCCTCGGTCTGACGCTTCGAACCCGACTGACGTTGTCCTGCTTGCGCGACGGTGCGGAGGCAGTACACCCACTGAGCCCATCGGAAGCTCCAGCGCAGGAAGCGATTGTCCTGATGCCGACTACACTGGTGGGGACGCCCGATACCCTGCGAAGGGTCTTGGCGCCCGACGCACCGGACCAAATTTTCGAAACACAGGACAGTCCCGTGCTCCGAGTACGCGACCTGACGTCGTTTCCAGAGGAATTACTCGCCGACCCTGCCGCGTGGATCCAACGACAAGATCTGCCGACGACGACCGTCGAGGGGCTCTTTCACAATGTGACGGACAACGCGTCGTCTCGGATTGCGGAACGCGCCTTGATCCAATCCTTGCGCAAGTCGGTGGATGGGCTCATCAGTCGAACGTTGAACCGCCCACTGTCGTTGCTGACCACACGCCTGTTGGCGCGTACACCCATCACACCGAACCAATGGACCGTCTTCATTGGCGTCGTCGGACTGGTGGGCGCGTGGATGCTCGCGCAAGGGGGGTACTGGATGATGACCTTGGGCGCCTTGACCGTGCACATCAGCTCGATCTTGGATGGGTGCGATGGGGAGCTGGCCCGAATCAAGTTTCAGTCGTCACGCATCGGGGAATGGCTGGACACGGTCTTTGATGATGTGGTGAACAGCGCCATGATCCTCGGGCTGGGTTTGGGGCTGCACGCGTCCACCGGCGAAAGCATCTACGCCACCACGGCCATTCTGGCGTATGCGATGTACCTCACGGCGACGTCGTTCATTTACTTCGAGCTCGTCACCAAATATCGATCGGGATACGCGCTCGACTTCACATGGTGGTTCGAAGAAGCCAACAAACACGCCAACACCGCCGAAGGACGTGGCGGTTTTTTCGACACCATCAAGCTCTGCATGCGCCGTGATTTTTACATTCTGTTCTTCTTGGTGCTGATCGCCGCCACGATGCCCCAAGTGGCCTTTTGGTGTGCCTTCACTGCCATCGCCGCCCTGCTCACCATCGCGTTGGCCCATCAACTGCGATCCTAACGCGCTCCGTACGCGAACCTAGAGCTCGTCTCGATTCGCTTCCACCTGGGTCAAGATGGCCGAAATTCGTTCATGGGCATCGGTTTCATCGAGCCTGCCCGTCACATCACCGACCACACTTCCGTCGGGACCAACGAATACATGGAAAGGAATGGGATCGACGCCAAAGTGTCGATGCAGCCCGCCCAGGTCGCGGTACACGCTGTAGGTCACGCCTTTCTTGTGCAGGGTCTCCTGAACGCGACTCAGGCTGTTTTCTTTCGTGATGCCCACCACAGCGAAGTCGTCGCCATTGTATTGCTGGTGCAAACGCTCCAGCATGGGCATCTCCTCGCGACAATAGCCACACCAGGTGGCCCAAAAAGTGATCAACACCCCCTTGCCTGCCCACGCGTCCGTATCGAAGGACTCCGTACCTGCCAGTCCGTCCGATGACGTGTCGACGGGCCACACGGGCAGGAGAGCAACGGAAGGGAGATGCGTCGCAGCGCCCAGGCGATCATTCCCCGAGCCCAACAACCCCGAAAGCAAAGAGCCCACCAAGCCCAGGACCATAAACAGGATCAATCCTTTGCGAAAGCGCTCCCCACCTGTTCCCCGAAAATTCATAGTCTTTTGGCCTCCACGGTGACGGAACGAAGTCCGGTCAAACGACGATGCGGCAATGGCACAAACCCCTTGATATGACGTTGACGCACCACCCGCAAGTGCTCGTGCCAAAGCGGTATGACCGGGAGCTCTTCGGACAGCATGCGCTGTACCGCCATATAATGCGGTTTTCGATCCGCCCGATTCAACAAACGTTGCCCCAACTCCAAACGGCAATCCACCAGAGGATTCATGTATCCCATGCGATTCGCTGTGCTGTAAGGGGGAGAAATACCGTGTGCTTCCATAATCCAATTTCGCGTTGCGTCGCGCGCAGCCAGCCAGGACCACGATCCACACACGGGGTCGTTCAAGATCTCGGCGCTCAGGGCACCGGGCGAGAGGAAGCGGCGATCGGCCCGCGCGTACGCCGTGCCTTGGGCTGCGGGCAACTTCCAGGGCGTTCCCAGCCCATGGAACATCCACCGAAGCATGTCCGGTTCTGTGGGTTCGGGCACATCCAGCAAGTACACGTCAAAATCGCCTCGCTTGATGTCCGCAAAAAATGTCCCAAACTCAAACGAACGCACCGACGCGTCCACACCCACCTCGCGCCATGCCTGCGCGATGGCCCTCGCCACCGTACGGCGAAATCGATGCACCGAAATCTTAATCGTCACAGAGAGAGTCTTTCCAGAATGCCCATACCCCGCGTCCGCCAAGAGCTCTCGAGCACGCCCCGGGTTGTACTCATAGCGGCGAACATCGGGCTCGTAGGCCCACTGGGAGGGCGTGGGGGCGAGCATGCTCGTGGCCAACGTACCCCACCCGTTCAGATACGTGTCCACAAATCGCTGACGAGGAATCGCATAGGCCAGCGCCTGACGAACCCGCACATCGCCCAAAGCGGAGTGGCGCATGTTCAACGCCAAATACGTAAATGACACACTTGGAATGGTGTCCATCGCCAGTCGTTCATTGTCCTCAAGCACACTGTTTAATACGGGAGACACACCATTTTGCATGATGTCCGCGCTCCCCGACAAGAGCGCGAGGAGGCGCGTCCCCTCATCTCGAATCACGCGGAAAATTAAGTGACGAACCTTCGGCACGCCCCCAGTTGCCGCTTCGTTGCGCTTCAAATCGAGTCGACGCTCACCAATGCGTTGAACAAATTGAAAGGGTCCAGACCCCACATATCGTCCAGCGGGAAAGCGCCCACCATTGGGCTCACAAATATGCTTTGGAACCACGCCCAACACCAAATCCGTGACAAAGGTGGCATAGGGCTCTTTGAGAACAAAACGGACCCGGTGATCATCGAGGGCTTCCACCCGGTCAATGTGGGCTTGATAGGGATCGCGAAAGGGAGAAACCAAAGCCGGGTCCATGACTGACTGAAAGGTGTACGCCACATCGTGCGCGGTGACCGGCTGCCCGTCGTGCCAGAAAGCTCCCTGACGCACCGTCACGGTCCACACTCGCGGATCGTTGGGATCCACTTCGGGGTGTTTGGCCGCCAAATCGAGTCGTGGCTCCAGCTCGGGATTGTCGACGGTGATCAGACTGGAAAAGACCAAACGCGATACGCGCATACTGGTTGCATCCGACGCAAAGCGTGGATCCAAGTTCCTCGGCACATCATCCAAAACCATCACCAATCGGTCGTTGGCCTGACCCGGCAAGGGCGGTTCGTGTGCGCAACCCACCACGAGCCCAATCAAAAGAGCCCATGGAAGACAACAACCCACGTAGCGTATAAAACCAGCCATTTTCCACGCACATGCTACCACTCCAACATTTCTGGGCAAGCCACCTTTTGTCCGCACAAGGAATGCCAGAATCGGTACACTACGTCGGTGACAGTCCCTAGCCAACACGATCCTCAAACGCCGGCGGATTCCAGGGGGGACTTGTCCATCACGGCCTTGTACACAGCCCAGACCTGGCGTTGGGCCAAGCTACCCCACGCCGAACTCTTCGAGACGCCTGCGGGTCGTGCCGTGTTTTGGATCACCAACATGGGCTTGGTCATTGCCAAACTCTTCATGTGGTCGCTCCGGTCGCTCAAGCACTCATTGCTCCACCGACACACCATGATCGACCACTTGGTACGTCAACAAAAGCCGGACATGGTGCTGGAGCTCGCCGCCGGCTTGTCTCGCCGGGGATCCACCTTCTCCGCCGATTCCAGCCTTCGCTACGTGGAGGTCGATCGTCCCCACGTGGTGGAACACAAACGAAGGTTGCTCAACCGAAGCGCGCGGGGACAAGCGGTCCTCGCGCGGGAGAACTGGTCGTTGGTCGGTCGGGACATCCAAGAGCTGGCCCTGGGCGAGCTGACGATCGACGCTTTCCGCCCCCTCGTAATCGCCGAGGGACTCTTCATGTATTTGAACGCCGATGAACAGCGTACCCTGTGGGGTCGAGTCGCCGCGGCGCTGGCGGGGCGAGAAAACAGTCTCTTCGTCTTTGATCTGGTCCCAACGTGCGAACAACCCAAACCAGGTCCCGTTGGCCGCCTGCTCGAATGGATCATGAAACGATTTACTGGGGGGCGGTCATTTGAGCGCGATGAACGGACGCGTGAGGACATTCGAACCGAGCTACACGAGGCGGGGTTTGCGAGCGTCCGGCTCATCGAGCCCCACGACATCGCCGTGCCATGGGATCTGCCTTTCCCCAATAAACAAACCCAGCAGCTACTCTTCGTGTGTCGTGGTAACGGCGTGTCTATTTCACCGCAGACGGTGGAACAAAGTCCTGAATCGACTCGGTGACCGCCAACACATCCTCCACCTGGAAGGGAACCGGGCGCGTTTTGTTTTGTACCCAATTGGCCATTTCATCGGCGTAATGTGGGCTCCCCGGATCCTCACTCTGGCCCCCCGGAATCACACCGTTCATGGGATTGGCCAGCCCAGGCTCGTAGACATTTCGAATGGCAGGTCCACCGCTGTAGGTGAAGTTGGTGTCGCTCATACCCGGGTGGCACGCGTCCACAGTGAAGTTGTCTCCCGGCCTAGGAAAACCCGTCGGGAATAGAGGATCGTTGGACGGCGGAATCGAATAGAGCGAAACCACGTTGTGTTTGAGCGTCACGGTGTGCAAATCCCCCCAACGCCACTGGCTCATGTCGTCGGTCCCAAATCCGCCCTTTTGAGCCACTCCGATTCGTCCGGGATTGGCCAAGAATGTCAGGCCTTCCGCCAAGCTCTTCACCAAGATGTAGGTTTTTGTTTCCACAACCTCGGGGGTGTCTTCATTGTCCCAGAGACGGCTTTGACTGTGGTCGCTGTCCCAACTCACCATGCCGGCGGGCTCTTCGAGCATGCGCAAGAGCAGACGGACCTTGAGTTGATCCGATATGCCTGCCAACTGCTCGTCACCCAATGTGTTGTGCACCAGGTTCACGAGGAACGCGTTAAAGATGGCGGTCGCCTGCGAATCCTTCGCTGCGACGGAGCCGGCTTCTGCGCCGACGCCACTCTCGGCTTCGAAGGTCCACTCCTCGAGGAGTGTCCGGACAGCGCCCGTGTTGGTCGGCAACGCGGCCGATGCCGCCAAGTCCGCGCCGCTCTGAGCCAGCTTCACCGCCACGATTAAATGCGGAGTGATCCGCGCCCCAAGATTGGACCGGTGATCGCCCTGAATGGCCGCCAAATGATCGCGGGTGAGCCCTCCGGCCTCCACCAGCGGTGCCAATCGCTCTGTAATTCGTTCCATTCGGAACCCAGCGTCCCAGAAAAAACCAATGTACGTGCCGTCGTTGAATGGATCGTTGTCAAACGATATTCCGAGCGGATCCGAGTTGGCTGTCACCAGATAGCCCTTCTCGGGATTGGTGGCCTGGGGCAGTTGGCTACGATCCATAAAGCCTACCCACTCGGTGGTTCCGTCTCCCGGCATGGGCAAGAAGGGAGGGAACTCCGTGCTGCCTTCCTCAAGGTGTTTTCGCAAGGGCAGCAGATGGGAGGGATACCAGGCGATGTTGCCCTCCTTATCGCCCCACACCCAGTTCTGTGCGCCCACCCCGAAGTGATCGAGTGCGGATCGAAATTCCTCCACCGAGGTGGCCTGATTCAGCCGAAACACCGCGGAGTAATCCTGTGTGGGCTGGAAGCCGGTCCACTGCCAAGTCATCAACATCGGCTTGCCGTCGTTGTCCGTTCCATAACTCCAGGGCACCACGGGGCCATGATGGGCGACATCCTGCAGCGTCACGGTCAATGTGCACGTTTGGGAGGCCGTCTGCGCAAACTGTGGATTGAGATTGTGGATCCATGAGCCGGCGCTCACCGCACCGGAACAGGGTTGGTCGGGCGGACGCACATAGGTAAAGGTCTCTTGGCGGCTGTCAATCGCAACCCAGTTGCCATTAAAGAGGACCTGGCTCCCGGTGTCGTCCAACGTCTCCACATAGACATCGGTCACGTCGCTGAAGAACACGGTCGCTCCCCAAGCCCCATGCCGGTTGTGGCCCAACACAATCCCCGGACCCCCGGAGAAGTTCACACCACTGACCTCAAAATCTCCGCCAGCCGCGATGGTCGATAAGTGAACTTGGTGAAAGATGGCTGGGTTGCGCAAGGACAGATGCGTGTCGTTGGCCACCAAGGCATGCCCACTGGCTGTGTGCGCACCCGCGACGACCCAGTTGTTGCTGCCAAAATCAGCGCTCCGAAAGCGGTGATGTGGAATGGACTCCATAGCCTTGCGTTCTTTTGCCATGCGTCGCAGGTGCGCGCTTCCCAGGCGTTTGTAGAATGGATGCTCCCAGATGGAGTTCCAGTCGATCGCGGCATGGGTGCCGGGCTTGCTCGCGGGCTTGGCGATGGCGGGGGTGGAGGTGGGCGGTGTGAAGCGGAGAACATCTTGTTCAACACCTTCCAACGGGGTGCCTGCATACCGCTCTTTGAGATCCAAGCCGATGTCCAAGACCTCGTCATCATCCAAATAGCCTCCAAAGCCCAGATCCCAGGTCTGCAACCGGACGATGCTCATGGTGTCCGTGGGAGTCCACGGCTGAAGATCCAACTTGAAAAGAGCGACTTCCAAGGGCTCCGGCTCCGTACCCGCCTTCATGGCATCGATGTACGCATTGACACCGTCGCTGTACGCCTGCAAGACCCCGTGCACCTCGGGCTCGTTCTCCTTGGCGGCCGCGGCCATTTGCTCGGCGACCGGGCGAAGTTTGAGAATTCGAAGGTACACATCGCCTTGCAGAGAACCCGACCCTGCGTAGGAGGCCAACTCCCCACGCACAACGGTGCGTAAGGTGTGCATTTGGAAGAGTCGTTGGCGAGCCGTCACGTATCCCTGAACCCGGATGACGTCGTTCACGTCGCTTCCATACACGTGGGGAACACCGTGGTTGTCGAACACCACGCGTACCGCGCTGCTCAACCCATCCAAGACAATGGCCTCGTCGGCGGCTTGTTCGACGGCCGGAAAATAGTCCGGACGGTCATAGATGATGGCCGGTGGCTTCACGTCCTTACCGGAAACGGCGTCGGTTCCCGTGTCCACAATCGCATCGGCCAGCGCCGTTGTTTTCTTGTCGCTACACGCCAGACCACCCACACAACACACTGCAAACAGAATGACAATCCGTGAATTTCTCACACTTTCCTCCACACGTTTCAGGCCGAAATCCCCACCATTGCCTCACTGCAACTACGTATTATTGCGTTGGGGTCGCTTGCCGAATGGTGACAAAGCCACACTGTGTACAACTACACGCCCGCACCCGTCGACAAGCTGCCGGCGTCAGCAACACTTCGGTCCTGCTCCCCGCCAAGGGCACGTCCTTGCTGGGTATCAGGACGAAGGTCTCCCAGGCTTCCGTCAGCGGGGCACTACACGATATACAGATGTGCTCTTGCTTCGACGACATGCACCGACCCTATCGAATGCACTTGCCGACTGCAACCGAAGCCCGTAATCTCAGCGAACGCCGCAGAGGAGGCAGCACCATGTACTATCAAGATTCTGAAGAAAAACGGTACGCTTGCTACAATTGCAACGAAGAACTCCTTTTTGACGTCAAGATCGGTCGCCGGGACATGTGCCCCAATTGCAGCGCGTATCTGCACAGTTGTTACAATTGCGAATACCATGATCCCAACGCACACAACCAGTGCAGAGAAAACCAGGGCGAGTTCATTCGTGACCGCACAGAGGGGAATTTCTGCCTGCACTTTCAGTTCCGAACCATCCAGGATGATGGCGCCACCGAGGCAGAAAAGGCCAAAGACCAGTTGAACGCGCTCTTTGGTGAGGGCACCGCCAAGGGCAAGAGCCCTGCGCCAACCATTGGTTCTCCCAGCACGGAAGACGAAGCGCGGTCGCGCCTCGAAGATCTCTTCAAGAAATAGATCGCCATGACTCACCCTCTCATCGCACTGTGCACCTGCCCGGACACCGATGTCGCCCAGAAGATCGCGAACGCGCTCGTGACCGACAAGTTGGCGGCCTGCGTGAACATTCTACCCGCTCTTCGTTCGGTCTATCGGTGGGACGGCGGGTTGTGCAACGACGAAGAAGTTCTTCTGATTATCAAGACCACCTCCGATCGCCTGGAGGACCTTCAGCAGCGTGTGAAAACCCTCCACCCCTACGACTGTCCGGAATGCATCGCGATGAAGATTACGGACGGCTTACCGGACTATTTGAACTGGGTGATCGCCCAGACTCGCCCGACGTCCGGTGGAGCTGACTCTTAATTTGCTCACAAATTCGCTCGGCTTCGCGCCGCTGTCCCTCGCCCAACTCGGGCATGACCGATTGTAACCGGTCCAACGCCGTCTGCAATTGCCCGTCATTGGCGTCCATCACGGCACCATAAAACTCGATTTGCGCAACAATACTCGGCTCGGGACCGAGCAAGAGGGCCTCCTCAAATGCGGTGCGTGCTCCCTCATACGATTGATT
>Ga0310121_10004845_pt1 | contig 11722 bp, 11 predicted proteins | sample CB27_Tmax_986_MG_FD_203504 | JGI IMG/M metagenome (GOLD analysis project Ga0310121, IMG submission 203504) | Marine microbial communities from Western Arctic Ocean, Canada - CB27_Tmax_986 | ecosystem: Environmental > Aquatic > Marine > Oceanic | place: Canada: Western Arctic Ocean | collected...
GGATCGCCATGCGCAAGGCTTCGGGGTGCTGCGAAACATAGTAGTGCGCGCCGATCGTGGCCAGATTGCAGACCACGACCGTGGTCACCGTCACCCCCCAGCCTACTGTTAGAGCCTCGCTGGCGCGCGTTTCTTCGACTCGATGGGCCCGATGCGATTTTTTCTGATCGCGTCGCTGATGACGTTTTTTCTTGTTGCGATGTTTCTGGTGCACGGCGACCTGTTGCAAAAAAGCAACTTCCTCATCCCAGTTTGAATTAGGATTGTTCCATTGTTAATCGTCCAAGGTGCGAAACACGCACAACTCTTGCGATTCCTGATTCCAATTTGTTGCAGCTACCAATAGAGCCGATCCGTACGGCACGCTTCAAGCCCTCAAGGGAATTTCGGAGCATCCGCCAACAATTCTTTTTGCCCTCTGTTCTTTCTTAAGCTATCTTTCATTCGGTGATGCGGTCCGCGCTGCATACCGTCTTTTCCCACCCGATAGCGAACCAATCCTGCGCCGCGGTCCCACCCGGCCCATGGTTAACCTGCTTCACTTCAAAGTTCACGCCCCTCCTTCGGCCACCTGCGCCGCGAGCAGTCGAGAACTCCAGCCATGCCCAGCCTCAGTACCGTTGAATCACTGCAAGCCTCCTTAGAGCCGCTCGAATCGCTTCGGGGCGAGCAATCGCAGTTGGAAACGTGGGTCAACGACTCATTTCAAGCATTGGAAAACCTGCACAGCGAACTGGCCGAGTGGCAGTCCGACCTCGCCCGCAAGCAGACGGAGCTCGATTTGCGAGAAGACACCTTAGAAAAATGCCGGGTGGAGGAGCACGATATTGGGGAAAAGGTCGGTCAGTGGAAAAAAGAGCTCGCTCAAGCACGCGTCGAACTTCGCCAATTGGAAGAAGAAAATGCGGAGCAATTGCAAGATCTTGAGAAACTTGAGTGCCGGCAAGCTATTTTGGAGACGGAATTGAAAGTTGCCACCACGCGCACCGAAGAAATTAGTGCGACCCTTGCCTCAGAGCGCGCAGCGACTGCCGATGAGCAACAGCAGTGGCGCGTTGAATTCCAGAAAATACGTCTCCTGTTGGAAAAGCAGTGCAACCTGCTTGCTCACCATTTGGGTGAAGTTGAAGAGTTGCAGGACGAGGAAACTCTCGACGTACCGGTCGATCTGGAAACTGCCTCACGTAATGCAATCCTCCGCCGTCGGGCTCAATCCCGCCGTGCCGCTAAGAATCGCAAACAACGTGATGACAAGGATTCCTCTCCGACATGAGCCCTAACAACCACCGTTCGCACGCTGCCCACGCAGGAAAGACCAATGTGGGATCAGCGGAGCATCACTCTGCTTTGGCGCCACCCTCGGAGCTACTCCACTCGGAATCGGCGCACGTCAACACGCTCCTGGAACACCTGGACGACGTGGTCTTCTCGGCCGTCATGGGCGATGCGGCTGCTCTGAAGGAAGCGCGAGTTTTATGGCCAGAAGTCGTCCAGGCCATCGGCTGGGCACTGGTCGATGAATCTCGAGAGCAATATCTGCGTTATGCGATCGCCATCAGCCGCAGCGACGACACAGAAGAAAGTCGCAAACCAGAGAGTGCGATCGCGGCGCTCGAAGTGATTTCGTTGTTGACGAGGGACTAGGCGCTAGACGCTACGTTACCGAGCACAAAGAATCGCCCTATTCATCAGCCGTCTAGCGCCTCCTTAAACTCATTAAACAAATAGTGACTGTCGTGCGGTCCGGCTGATGCTTCGGGGTGATATTGCACGCTGAAGGCCTCGCAGTCACGGTGACGGACCCCTTCGATCGTGTTGTCGTTGAGACTGCGATGGGTCACTTCTAGTGTGGCGGGCAGCGTGTCTTCGTCCACGGCGAAGCCGTGATTTTGCGATGTGATTTCCACGGCGCCGTCCGCGAGTCGCTGAACCGGCTGGTTCGCGCCACGATGGCCGAATTTCATTTTGAACGTATTCGCGCCACAAGCTAGCGACAGGAGCTGGTGCCCAAGGCAAATTCCAAAAATGGGCTGCTTACCGAGCAGCGCTCGAATAGTGGTGGTCGCGTAGTCCAGTGGCTCAGGATCTCCCGGCCCATTGGAGAGAAACACACCATCTGGTTTTTGGGCGAGCACCTCAGCGGCGCTGACTGTACCTGGCAGTACCGTAACTTGACATCCATGAGAAAAAAGATGACGCGGAATATTCCATTTCATGCCAAAGTCCAAAGCCACAACATGAGGCGCATTCAGATCTAGGACTTCGGATTTCGGGTTTTCTGCACCTGGTTTCCGCTGTCCGCGATCCGCGCTCAAATGGGTCCACTGGCTCACGGTCTCACGCCACTGCAGATTTGTGTCGGGCACGACCTCGCTAACCAAATCTCGCCCTACCAGTCCTAGACCGGCTTGCGCTTTAGCCACTAAACTTGCGTCGTCCAAGTCTTCGGTCGAGAGCATTCCGCGCATCACACCTTGGGAACGAATGCGGCGGACCAGTGCGCGGGTGTCGATCGACTCGATGGCGACTACTCCCGATTTTTTCAGGAATTCGCCGAGTGAACATTGCGCGCGAAAATTGCTTTGCACGCGACTGTGCTCGCGGACCACAAACCCGGCCAAATGAGGCCGAGGACTTTCCAGATCCTCTGTGTTCACCCCATAGTTGCCGATTTGAGGATAGGTCATCGTAACGATCTGCCCGCGATAGCTGGGATCGGTCAGAATCTCCTGGTAACCGGTCATTGAAGTATTGAAACAGACCTCGCCGTCGACTTCGCCGGCCGCTCCGATTGAAATGCCGGTAAAAACCGTACCATCTTCGAGCGCCAGTTTTGCGGGTTGTGACATTTGTGGGGACACGGGCCTATAAAAATTGTGGGGGGTCCCTGCAACGGACTGCAGCCAAACGTGAATGCGAGTCGATAGCGAGGTAGGCTGTGGGTCTCCGGCTTCGCAAGAATCCGGTCAGCCTGACAACATGAGGGTTCTTGTTCCGGCGAGCAAGGACCCTCTTTTTATGCGCTGAGGTGATTATAGCGAGGTTGGGACGTAAGCTGTAGGGGTAGCCAAGCCGATCGGAAATCCATTTTGCGTTGCAACCACGCTGGAGGCTATTTTTGCCAGCCCCAGTCGTAACGGACTGCAAGCCATGCCAGAAGGGTCGCCAGGGTCTGGGCGACTACCAGAGCTCCCATCTCTGCGGACCAATGCGGCTCGCCGATAAGGTCCCTGCCATGGTCGTTGTTTTGCCGGCGCCGTTGCGACCCAGAAAGGCGAAGGTTTGGCCGCGTTCCACCTGCAGCGTCATGCCGCGAAGTACCTGGGTGCGCCTAAAGGACTTGTGAACAGCCTGAATGTCGAGGGCAAGGTCGCTCATGAAGAGGTCTCCACTTGCTTGGGTGCGGGTTCTTGAAACCGGTCAATTTCTTCTAGTTGTTCGAGCGCTTTGGCCAGCAGCGCATGCAACTGATCGGACGTGAGCCCTAGCGCAATACCCTGCCGAGCCACCTGCCGGAGTTCCTCGACAAGACGCTCGCGATGCATCGCAAGACTGTTCGCCTGAGCACCCACCGCCACAAAAGTCCCTTGGCCGTGCCGCATCTCCAGCAGGCCTTCACTCACGAGGCGCTCGTAGACGCGGAGAATCGTGTTCTGATTGACGGCCAGCTCCCGAGCGAGCTCTCGAACCGAGGGCAGCCTCTGACCCGCTGCGAGCTTGCCCGAAGCACAATAGGTCGCGATCTGGCCCCCAATCTGCCGCGAGATTGGAACTGCAGAGCCTTTTTCGATCCGTAACAGCATCTGGGCCCTCCTCGAATGCCTAGTGACTACAGTTATATAACACCTATCTCTCGGGTTGTCAATACATAAAAATCCTCAGCTTGAGCACTCCACACTGGAGTGCTCGGCACCTGCTCCAGTTACCGAGAGGTCGTGTTCACGGCTCCTGAGAATTTGCGCGCGACGCGAACAGCGCAATCGTTTCTAACAAAGATCGAACACGGAAAGTCGCACATCTTCGTCGCCAGTTTGCTGATAGATCTCGAGCGCCGACGGACCAACGCGAGAACGTCCTTAGACACGGGGGGCCCTTAGACACGGGGGGCCCTTAGACACGGGGAGCCTGCGGGACGCTGGCCTGCGGCGACTTGTCTTTAGAATGCTGGCCTTCTGCATCTGTCAGGCATCGCTTGATTTGTCGGACCGCTTGTCGAAGTCGTTCCTCGTTTTCCACTAACGACATTCTGAGGAATCCTTCGCCCGCAGGGCCGAAGCCGCTGCCGGGACTCACCGCCACGTTCCCCTTCTCCAACAGCAGCATCGCAAAATCCATCGTGCTCATCCGCGCGCGCCATAACTCGGGAATTGGCTGCCAAACAAACATGCCTGCCTTAGGGACGTTTGCCTCCCAGCCCAATCTGGCCAGCCCATCGCACAGCGCGTCGCGACGGCCTTCGTAAATCAGCGACTGCTGTTCGACCGCTGCCTCGGTATGCCGGAGCGCCACGATCGCCGCTATCTGGATCGCCTGAAACATGCCGTAATCGTAGTACCCTTTGATCGTGGCGAGTGCGCCGATCATCTTCGCGTTGCCCGCACAAAAGCCCACCCGCCAGCCGGCCATGTTGTAGCCTTTGCTCATCGTCGTAAATTCCACACCCACCTCGGCGGCCCCCGGCGAGGCAAGGAAGCTGGGCGGCTTGTAGTCACCAAACGCCACGTCCGCGTACGCGAAATCGCTGATTACCATGAGATTGTATTTCTTCGCCAGTACGACCACCTTATCGTAAAACTCTTGCTCGACCACTTCGCCGGATGGATTATGAGGATAGCAAAGGATCAAGAGTTTGGGTTTCGGATAAAGCGTTTCGCACGTATACGCTACGTCAGCGAGAAACTTCTCGCTGTTGGTCACCGACAAGGAAATAACATTGCCAGAGGCCAGGGCGACCGCATAAACATGCACCGGGAAGTAAGGCGCAGGCACGATCGCCGTGTCACCCGGGCCCATCATCGCCAAGCACAGATGGCTGAATCCCTCTTTCGAGCCGAGGCAGGTAATCACTTCGCTATCGGGATCAAGACGCACGCCATATTTCTTCAAATACTTGGCCGCCACCTCGCGCCGCAGGTTGGCGATGCCGTTCGACTTGCTGTAGCGATGGTTCCGAGGATCGTGGGCCGCCTCAGACAGCTTCTCGATAACCAGCTCTTGCGGCGGATCACTCGGATTTCCCATGCCCAGCTCAATGACGTCGTCGCCAGCCACACGCTTGTCATAGATAAGCTGGTTGATTCGTCCAAACAAGTACGGCGGCAAACGCTTAACGCGCTGCGCTACCTCAACCTGAAACGGTTGTTCGGTGGAAGACAGAGCGTCAGACATAGCGAAACTCGAGATGAACCAACCTGGGGCACCCTAACATTGTGATTATACCCGGTCGCGGTTCGCGGCACAGCGGGGTAATCACGAAGCCCGAATCGCGACCAGGCCGCGCGGCGGACGTCCAGTCGTTCTTGGAGCATCGGGCACTGGGCATTGTATTCTAGCGCTGGCCCGCGGTCGGCCTAACTGCCGAATCACGACGAATGTCGACCGAGTCACCCGCCGCCCTGCCCGCCGGAGCATGAGAAGTTCCTACCAGGTAGTTGTCGATTCGTGAGTGTTTACGGATCTCTTCAAATTTCTCATTCATCGCCAACCGTAATTTTTTCTCGTAGATATCCCGTCTCAAGATATCATGGACTACAGCCATGTCCACATCCGTCCGCTCGGTACGGCCTTCGCAGCGAAGCACGATGTATTTGTCGCCCGTCTGGACGATGCCCGAAAGTTGTCCCGGCTTCAGCTGAAAAGCTGCTTTTTCCAACTGTGTCTGCCCTCCGAAACGCTGTAGTGGCGGCACTTCACCGCGTAAGGCCCGAGTCGTCGGCTCTATCGAGTACTCCTCTGCAAGATCACCAAAGTAATCTGCCGAATCGTTGCGCCGCGCTTTGTCCCAAACTTCCTGCGCCCGGCGCATGGTGCCCAGCACGATCGCACGACAGCGCACGCGTTCACCGAAATTGGCCTCAAAACCCTTCTGCATTTCTTCCTCAGTCACCTGAACAGCGCCCGCAGTCAGCTTTTTTAACGCCGCCGACGGCCAGACCGCCCTTTGCACATACTGTGACTTGTTGATCCCTTGCTCCGTCGTCACTGACTGAATTAAACCCTCTACATCGGGCTGGCCCTGCGCATCGACTGCACCGGCGAGTTCCGCCGCGTGGCGCACTTCTGCTTCCAGGTCGCTCTGAGTCACGTCGAGACCGGCACGCTGCAGAGCCTGCCGCAAAAGCAATTGCGAGATTTCATATTCCAAGAGCTCCTCACCATTACGGAGAAAGCATTCTTCTCCCAGCTCTTTCATCGTAACACGGTCGCCATTGACAATGGCTACGACTCCGGGCATCGTGTCGCGAAGTTGAGGATCATTATAAACATTCTGTACCGTGGCCGAGGCTTGTAGCTTCTCGAACAACCCATGTGCCACTTGGCGCAGTTTTTCGTCCTTAATCTTTTCGACGATCTCATTTTGAACGTCGACGTCGTTCATTTCACGCGCTTGAATCCGGCCTTCGGCCTTCAAGATGATAAACTGATTGGCAACGCTGATAATTGGGGAAATCTCACCTGGTTGCAAGCTGAATGCTGCCTTTTCGATTTCTGGGTCGCCCACGTGCCGACGAATAGGCTGGATCAAACCACCCACGCTGGCACTGTTGACATCGATCGATTTCTCAATCGCCATGCGGGCAAACAATTCCGGATCGGCCACCAGCTGCGCATGTAACTGCCGCGCCAGCTGGGCGTCCTCTACCGCAATCAGACGTGCCCGCACCATGTCGCCAAATTCCTGCTCGTACGCTTTCTGTTTCTCTGCCGCGGTCACCTCGATTTTTTTACCCGCGGCCAGCTTGCGCAGCGCCAACGTAGGCCAAACGATATCACGCGCATACTGCTGCGCCGTGATTCCTCGTTCGCGCTCCAGCATCTCCAGCCATTGCTCGCGACCAAGCCGGAATCGCGTGGCCATCCGATCAACCTCAGCCGCGATCTCGTCGCCTGAGACCGAAATTTGGCGCTTCTCGAGGTGATTCATGATTAGGCGCTTATTGACAAGGCTTTCCAGCACGTTTTTGCCGTGACGCTTTACACAAACGGCAAGCAGATCCTTACGCGAAATGTCCTGGCCATTCACCAGGGCCACCACATCGTGCTGCGCGGGATCGGCGTGGGACAGCGAAACGCTTTCAGCCTCGGCTGCGCGTCTGTTTAGGATCGACTGCGCACTCGCAGGCCGATCGCCCTCCATTTGACGAAACTGAAAGACGACTGTCAGTACGACGGCGGCGGCTACAATCCACCCCACCTGGTATTTCCGTGCCAACCGCAGAAGGCGGGAGCCAAACGAGCGCGAATCATCATCCTTGGGTACTGTCTCGATACGAGACATGGCGGTTTCTCCATAAACCGAGATTTCGAATCAGTGGGTCCACACGTAACGAGATACGTGGGAGATACGGGGAGAGGGAGTATACGCCAGGCCGGCGAAATCCGACAAGAGAAGCTAGCGGGGTGCTAGCAGTAAGAGCACCTCATGGCGATCGAGTGGCACAACCATGTCGGAAAACGGCTGCGCGCCGCAACATCCGATCCGCGGTCTGGATGCGCTAATCATTTCTCAGTCGTCCATTACTTCGGCTTCCTTCGCCTTCGCCAACACGTTCACCTGGCCTTCGAACTTCTTGGTGAGTTCTTGAATCTCCACCTTCAGCTTCTTGCCGTCATCTTCCGAGATTCGCTTTTCCTTTTCGCACTGGTCGACATGTTTGTTGGCGTCACGGCGAATGTTACGGATTGCTACGCGCTGCTCTTCGGCCAGGTCTTTCGTGCGGACAACCATCGCGCGCCGCACCTCAGTCGATAGCGCCGGAATGTTGAGCCGCACGACTTTGCCGTCGCTTTGAGGTGCAAGGCCCAGGTCGCTGGCAATAATGCACTTCTCGATATCCTTGATCGTCGATGGGTCGAAAGGTCGAATCACCAACTGGCTCGGCTCGGGCGCACTCACCGAAGCGATCTGCTTAAGTGGAGTCGGCGAACCATAAACGTCCGCTCGCAGCGAATCCACGAGCCCTGGATTCGCCCGGCCGGTACGGATACCGGTCATGTCGTTTTTCAGCTTAGCAATCGCTTTTTCCATCCGCTCTTCGGAATCAAGAAGAATTTCGTCGGGATCCATAGATCGGGAGGGGTTCGGGGATGCGGGGGGTAGTTGCTACGCGCTAGTTGTTGGTTGTGTGAGGGTGGCCATCTGGGGGCGCCTTTCGGTGAAATCTGGTCGAAGGGCTATGCGCTGGGGTCGCCACCTTTGCTGGTGACTGAGGTACCCAATGTTTCGCCTCGCACCGCGCGTTCGATGTTACCATCTTCACGGTAGTTGAACACCAGGATCGGCAAGGCGTGCTCCATGCAGTGCGCAATCGCAGTAGGATCCATCACGCGCAAGTTTTGTTCGCGCACTTGCTCAAAACTGAGATGGCGATAGAAAACCGCGTGTGGGTTTTTCTCTGGATCGTCGCTGTATACGCCATCGACACGGGTGGCTTTCATCAACACATCGGCACTAAGTTCAAGAGCCTTTTGTGCCGCCGCGGTATCGGTGGTGACAAAAGGTGCCCCGGTTCCCCCAGCCAATATGACGATCCGACCTTTTTCCAGATGGCGCTTCGCGCGGCGGCGAATGTAGGGTTCTGCCACGCCATCCATCTTGACGGTGCTGGTGAGTCGCGTCTCACAGCTAAGCGACTCCAGGGCGTCTTGCAACGCCAAACCGTTGATCACCGTCGCCAGCATTCCCATATAGTGGGCCGTCGCCTCCTGAATGCTGGAGTTGTCCGCCGTAAATTGGGCTCCACGCAAGATATTGCCGCCTCCAACGACAACGGCAATCTCGACGCCTTGCTGCTTGGCCCGGTAGATCTGTGAGGCGATGTCGACGACTTCACTCATGCTAATCCCGCGTTCACCCGGCGGAGCAAAGCTCTCACCCGAGAGTTTCAGCACGACCCGCCGGTACGGGCAGTTGTTGGTGGTATCCTTGGTGGCCGACATCGTTGTGTGCCTTCTGTCGTCAGCTTGGTCGCGCAGCTGGATGTTAAATGTAGCTGGATGTTAAAAAAGCCCCGAGCAAATTGGCCCAGGGCTTGTCAGTTTCGATACTCCGCTTAGCTCGCCGCGGCCGCAGTCGCGGCTTCCGGCTCTTGCCCCGTGCCGGATTCTCCTAGTTGCCACCGGATGAACCGGACCAGTTTCATGCCACCCTCTTGGACAACGGCGCCAACAGTCTTCTTTTCGTCTTTGACGAAGGGCTGTTCCTCTAGCACGTGTTCGGCGTAGAAGTTCCGCATGCGACCTTCGATCATCTTCTCAATGATATTCTCCGGCTTGCCTTCTTTGCGCGCGGCCTCAGAAAGCAGGGCTCGTTCCTTGCCGACCAATTCTTGATCCAAGTCCTCCTTGGTGGCGGCCTGGGGATTCATTGCGGCGATGTGCAAGCTAATTTCCTTAGCCAACTCATCGGTACCTCCTTCGACTTCGAGCAGCACCCCAATCTTAGCCATGTGGACAAAACCACCGCACGCCGCATCAAAGCGCTCCAGGCGGGCCAGGCGAAATACTTCGCGAATCTTATTCTGCAGTTCATCGCGCTGCTGTTCAAGCGTCGCCCCGCTTTGCGACGGCGAGGCCTGTGCCCAAAGCGCTTCGGGCGTCGCAGCGCCAGGTCCGGTCGCCAATTGCTTGGCCAGATCATTGGCAAGCTGAATGAACTCTTCATTGGCTGCGACGGGCGCCGATTCGCACTGCAACTCAATCATAGCGCCAACACCGTCTGCCAAGCTCGTGGAGACTCCGATCCGACCTTCCTCGGTCGCACGGTCTTGTCGCTTACCCATAAACTTTTTACCGGCCTCACGGAGCATTTGCTTCGCGGCTTCCATATCTCCGCCCGACTCGTTGAGTGCTTTCTTGCACTCCATCATCGGCAACTGCGTCTCATCGCGCAATTGCTTGACCATTGCGGCTGTGATCTCCGCCATAATGGGGTACTCCTATAGATATGTTTCTAAATTGAGTTGTATTCGGTTGCGAAATCGTCTGGAAGCTGCAGGGCCGCGATGCCGTAGAGCGCGCCCGCGCACACCCAATCGACAACCGTCAGAAACCTAAACGCTCGCAGGCTTGGGAGCAAGTTCGGCTCCTTCGGCTTGATGTTGTTGCTGCGTCGCGGCCTGGGCTTTGCCCTCGTCTATCGCATCTGCCAGGATGTTGACGATCAAATCGATTGAACGCATGCTGTCGTCGTTACCTGGGATCGGCAAATCGACTTGTTCCGGGTCGCAGTCTGTGTCGATCAAGGCCACCGTTGCAATGCCCAACTTGCGCGCTTCTTTGACGGCGTTCTTTTCTTTCTTCGGATCGACGATAATCAAACACTCAGGCAGCCGGTTCATGGCTCGCATGCCATCGAGATTGCGAAACATCTTACGGTATTCGCGATTGAGAGAAGACTGCCTCTTCTTGGAATACGTATTGATCTCGTCGCTCTCCCGAATGGTCTCAAGTTCTTCCAAGCGGGAGAGTCGGCTGCGAATGGTGCGGAAATTCGTTAACGTGCCGCCCAGCCAACGATCGTTGACAAAAGGCATGCTGCAGCGACTAGCCGCCTTTTGCAGCGCATCACCGGCCTGCCGCTTGGTACCGACAAATAGCACCAAGCTCCCGTGCCCCGCGACGTTGCTGAGGTACTTCTTCGCCCTCAGCAGTCCGCGAATGGTCTCGCGGACATCGATGATATGGATTTTATTGCGGCGTGCATAAATGTAAGGCCGCATCTTGGGGTTCCAGCGACTCGAGCGATGGCCGAAGTGCACGCCCGATTCCACCAGCTTCTGTACGAGGTTCGAAGTCAAAGTACCAATCTCCTTCAAAGGCACACCAGCAGCTAAGCACCCGCGAGGGGTGTTAGTATCCACCAAGGCCCGACCAGACTAAGCTTTTCGCAGCGCGATCTTTGCAGGCACTCTGCCGGCAAACAATTAGTTCGATCGCTGACGCAAAAAGTTGGAATGAACGAGACTCTGGGGACATCCGGCGTTGGGTAAAGCAATACGGCCTGGAAATGGGGTAACTCATTGGCTCGGGCCGTGCGAGCCCTACAGTTTATCGCGTGGTGAGCAGACAGTCAATTGCCGCCCGTCGCCAGTTGTCAAGATGAATTCGCCTAGGCATCTATCTGCTTGAGCCCGTCCAGCAAGCTGTTGTGCAGCAGCCCGTTGGTTGCCAGCACGCCGCGATTGTGTGCCAACGTGCGACCATGGGAAAAATCGAGGGGTTTTCCAGACAGATCCGTCACGCGCCCTCCCGCTTGTTCGACAACGATGGAGCCGGCTGCCTGATCCCAAATCTTTTCTCGATAATCCGGTCGGGCAGGAGAAAGAAGCCGGAGATTCACATCACCACCGCCCGCAGCGAGGACCGCATATTTGGCCTGGCTGTCCATTGGCACCGGCTCCGCAGTAATGCCCAGTCGCTCGACCAAAAGGCCGATGCCGCCCGTGTCGGTGTGCGCTTTTTCGACGGAGCAAAGGAGTCGCGATTCGGCCACGTCCGCTCG
>Ga0310121_10004849_pt1 | contig 11715 bp, 11 predicted proteins | sample CB27_Tmax_986_MG_FD_203504 | JGI IMG/M metagenome (GOLD analysis project Ga0310121, IMG submission 203504) | Marine microbial communities from Western Arctic Ocean, Canada - CB27_Tmax_986 | ecosystem: Environmental > Aquatic > Marine > Oceanic | place: Canada: Western Arctic Ocean | collected...
GAGCGCTTGCGGGGCAATTGTCGTGGTAGGACGGTTTCCGTTGATCATGCTGGCGTCCGCATAATCGAAAAGGCTGAAGACGTCGTAAAGGTTATTGCGGACAACCGGGAGATACACGCTGCGTCGCTGTTTCCACCTGGCGTTTTTTTTGTTTTTCAGATTCTTGCCATCGGTGTAGTTGTTGGGAATGCGGCTGCCGGCGATCGGCAGTCCGGTAATCTTGAGGGAGCTTTCCAGCACATCGAAGCGCATCTGAAACGAGTGATGGGTGAGTACCGCACTCCAGGCCTAGCTTTGGCAATCACGGACCGAGCCCGTTTGCTGCGCGTTTTTACGCTGGGAGTGGCGGACGTCCAATCCGCGACACCGGTTGCTCGACGGATCCTTTCTGAGATTGGGTCGATCGGCAAGTCCATGACCGCCGTCGCCTTGTTGGCCCTGCGTGACGATGGGCAGTTCGACTTCCGCACACCCATCCGTTCCTATCTGCCCTAGTGGCAAGTTAAATCTTCGGTGCCGATCACGGCACACCACCTCGTCACCCATTCCGCCGGCATCCCGAACTATCGTGGCGATATGAGTTGCTCCATCTACGAAACCATATGGATAACAATTTACCCATCGAAGCGATCCCCGGCAAACAGTTTCACTATTCGAGCAACGGGTACTCGATTTTGGGATATTTGGCCGAAGTCGTCAGCGGGAAAACATACGGTGACGTCGTGCGCGAAAAGATTCTCAACCCACTGCGAATGGATGACAGCGAGACGGTGCTTGTCAATCAGATGCGCACCAGGTTGGCTAAGAGCTACCTGCCTCTCCATGGTGACCGTCCGGAGCATCCGTCCGATCCACTGGTCGAACGGGATTCTACGAGTACACCAAGGGAGCGGGCAGCGTATCTTGCACCGTGCCGGACCTGGCGGCCTACCTCCGCGTGCTGCTTAATCGGGGGCAAGGTGTGCTGACCGATGAAAGCTTTGCGCTGCTAACCCAACGGGCGGTGCGTCGCAACGAAGACGATTATTACGGCTGCGGCTTGGAAATACTGGGTGCAGATGGGGACACGTTGCTGCGACACGGTGGCGGTTGCTTTGGTTTTCGTTCCATGTTGATTGGCCACCTCGACGAGGGGCTCGGCGTCGTGCTGTTGGCCAACGGTCCTGTTGATATAGGCGCGGCCCAATTCGCGCTCAACGTCATTCGGGCAGCTATCGCAGCCGACCTGCTCCCTGATCTTTCCACCCCACCATCTCTAAAAGTCGACACGGCGAAGTACCAAGGAACGTATGTTCACGCCGACGGCAGCCTGTTGCGATTTGAAACAGCAGCCGAAGGTTCGCTGGTGCTGTCATCGGGTGAACAATCAGCGCCCTTAGTCCCTCGCGGGCCGGACACATTTTGCTGCCGTCATCCTGACTTCTCCTGTTATTTGCTCCGGTTCAGCCGCCAAGCTGGTAAAGTGGTCGAGGTCAGCTACGGCTCTGACTGGTACACAAACGATCAATACAGCGGACCATGGCAATTTGAGTTTCCATCTTCCTGGTCCGCCTATCCGGGCAGATACCGGGCGACGACTCTCCCCCCTACGTTTCTGAGTGTGGTGCTCCGGAAAGGCAAGCTGCTATTCGTCAGTCCTCAGGGCAACGAGACGTTGCTGCAAACCATGGACGAGAACACGTTTCAAATTGGCGAAGTGCCGGAATGGCTGCGGTTCGACACTATCGTCGACGGCAAGTCGCTGCGAGTGGACTACTCGGGCGTGACCTGCTACCGACAATAGGCGGACATTCGTCACCGAATTGACCAATGACCAATGACTAACTGGAAGCAAAATGCAGCGGGTGTTTTGTCCCATACCCCAGTTCCGCGCCGGCGCTGAAATTGATGGCGATGCCCGTTAAGTAACGGGCAGCGTCGCTCGCCAAAAACAGGCAGAGCTGGCCGACTTCCTCATTCGTCGCCACACGCCCCAAATGTTGGTTGGACCTTATCCACTCATAATGTTGGCGTCCTTCGGATGTTTGCACCCACTGCAGCATACTGTCGCTGTACACGTTGCCGGGTTGGATGCAGTTCACTCGAACCTCGTGCCGCCCTTCTTCGATGGCTAACGATTTGGTGAGCGACGTGATGGCTCCCTTGGTCGCACAGTAGACGGTGGCAAGTTCCTGCCCCATTTCGCCGACGAGGCTGCTCATGTTGATGATGCTGCCCCTGGACTTCCGAAGGTAAGGCAAGGCAAATTTGCAACCCGTAAAGTAGCTTACCAGATTGGTCTGCAGCACGTCCTGAAACTCCTGGTTTGAAAATTCGTCGATCGTCTGATGTGGCGGATGGTAACCCGCATTGTTTATCAAACAATCCAGATGTCCAAACCGCTCGATAGCGGTGTCAAATACGCGTTGCAACTCAGCCGCCTTGGTGACATCACCCAACACTAATTCATAAGTGCCTGGACCCGCCCCATTGAGTTCCTCTGCCAAGGTATTGCCCGCGTTGGCATCTCGGCCGATGGCAAACACATGCGATCCGGCGTCCACGAACACCCGAGCACAGCCTTCGCCGATTCCTTTGGTACCACCGGTGATGACGACCACCTTGTCGGTATAGGTCAGACCACTGCGGTTAATACTGACCGGCGGCTTAGCGAAGAACTCTTCGGACACGGGCAGATCCGGTTGCTTTTCCAGTGCAAAAATCTCTTCCAATTCTACCCAAGTGGCACCAGCCGGAGCGCCTGGCACAGGCTCTTGAAAGTTTCGCATCAATTCGTCCCACTCCCGAGCCTTGGGTTCCTCCATGTACTTTGGCATGTCGCGCTGCATGTCAAAATCGTCCGCAGTTTCCATATACATGAACAGTTGGCGTCCAAAGCGGAAGATAAAGACGCGATCGACTCCGCAGCGAAAGGTTCCCTGGCGAACCTCCGGCCAGATATTGGCGTGATACTCCTCGTATTGCTTGATAATCTCCGGATCGTCCTTGAGGAGAACGGTTTGCGCGAATTGTTTCATGATGCATTTGGTCCTTAGTCATTGGTCGCCGGCCACAGGATCCAGGCCCGCCAAGGCCAATCAGCGCGCGTGCATGGGCTGGAGTTTGCGGTGGGTGACACGGTGAATCACTTCCACTCGAATCGGATTCGGGTGAACCCATGCGAAAGCGGCCCGGGGGAACGAGCACCAATTTCATCCCGATCGAGTTTGTGATCTCCACGGGAAGATCGGTGTTGGCGCAATCTGTTTTCACGAGACAGCCGGAATTCAGCAGCGACATTCCCAGAGCGAGGTAGGTGGCGAATTCCGTTACCGATATGCAATGTCTGCTAGGTCAGCTCTTGCCGTTTGCGTCCATTCCGCATGAGGCATTACGTGGGCTCCCCGACATTAATCCGTTATGCTTTCTGCCTCCAACCGTTTGCGAACTTCGCGTTTAAGGGATTCGACATCGAGCGGTTTTGATTCGTCGCGGTCACTTTCTGAATGGGCCTGTTTGAGCTTGTCTCGAATTGCTTCAACACTCTTTCGGCAGGCTAGAAATTCTTCCAACGCTTGTTGCAGCGTCATTCCGTTCAATCCGCCAAGCTCGTCATCGACAAATACGTTGAACGCTTCAAGTTCATTAATTGTTTCGGGCATATTCCTAGTATGACAATGCCGGCGGAAGTATCCAACTGCGAGTTGCCCCTTCCTTTCTGGCCGATTAGTCGTCCCCTTTTTAGCATAACAAGTAACACATGTCATTCTGCAACCCGGATCCCCTCTCAGCTCCCAGGTCTCTGATAACTCCGGTCGATCTTAAACTCAAAATAAGCTGGGTGAAGCTCGTAGCCATTCCCATGGCGGCCATAAACACCACGCTTCCTGCCAGGCTCATCAATAGGATCGATTTTCGCCGAAACCGGTCGCTGAAATAGGCAACGCTAGGGTCAACGCGGGGCCAGACCGGCGCTACTTTCTCCGATACGTCAAAAAGCCACAGCACGCCATCACCAATAACGGTAGCGTGTCGGGTTCCGGCACCACCGCCAACGAGGACGCTTGTTGCCAGTTGAATAGCACCTGATTCAGGCTCGTCAGACCGACCGTCGCCGGGCGCTGGTTCACCCAGATTCCCGGCAAATTGGCTTCCACGTCTTGCCAGTTGAACAACACCAGGTTGAGATCACCCAAATCCCACAGTCCGCTGTCGTCGTAATCGGTATTTGTGCCGCCGAGGTTCAAAACAAGGTCCGTCCCATTGATTACGCTCAGTGAGAACCCTGACACGCCCGTTCCAGTGAGAGTTGGCAGTCCACTGGGAGTATTAACCCCGCCGTCCGCATGCAGAAGGGTGACGCCGGAGGATGGGACGAAGCCGTCCAGCAAGTCGACATTGACGGTCCCTTCCAGCGTCGCCACGCCGGTCACCGAAAACGCGTCCGACTGGGCGGCATGGGTGCCGGCCAGGTCGAAGTCCAGCGTACCCGTGCTGGACAAGTCTCCTGCAATCGCGGTAGAGCCGGCGGTGCCCAACGTCCCCGAGCTGGAAATCGAGCCGCCGCCCACCGAATCGATCACCGGATGATTGATGTTCACGCTGCCGGAGTTGGTCAGGCTGTTGCCGGCCAGGTCGATCTGGTTGTTGAAGTCCAGCGTGCTGGCGCCACCATTGACGCTCGTGTTGGCTGCCAGGTTGACTTTCACCTGAAACTCATGGCTGCCGCTGAGGACTTCGATATGCGGATCCGTAGAGCCACTCGGGTCTTGGACAAGATCGACGCTACCGCCACCGGCGATGAAATAAGAGTTGGAGTTGTCAAATGTGACATGGTTCACCGTGACCGTTTGATCGGTTGCGACCGTACCGCCAGAGACAAGGTTGCCGAAGGTCACGTCGTGATCAGCGCCGCCCGGAGGTCCTCCACTAGGCGTCCAATTGATCGACGAATCCCAATTTCCGGGCGTCGTACCCGCCCATTCAAAGGACGTAGGTGGAACCAATACGGCGTCGGTCGCATCGAAATAGGCCAGGCTGGGACCAAAGGTGCCCCGTGTACCAAAAAACTTCAGCGTCCCATCCGTCTGCAGCAAGGGCTCCTCGACGCTCGTCTGACCGGCAACCGTGACGACATAGGATTCCGCATCCAGATCGATATCAAACTCCCACTTCTGCCATTGCAGAGGCGAATAAGTTAGAGAGCCGCCCCCTTCTCTTTGCAGGAAATGACTAGCTTCGAAAGCTCCAGGCGTATCGTATATGAGGATACTGCCATTCTGATGACTATACACGTGCAACAACGCATCCGAGTTGTTCCCCTCAGTATCGGAGAGAGTACCCGCGTTAAAATGCACGGAGCCCTCGCCAATGCCATTTACGTCCTGAAACACCATCATCTCGACATGGATCTGGCCGGTGCTCACAGGCGGGATTTCCCGGCCGGCATAAATGCCGCCGTCGCCCAACCGTACGACTTCCATATACTGCGTACCTTGAAAGGCGCCAGGACCCAGGGAAGCGGGACCGAACGTGGTGGCAGTATCTGACACAGACCCCGCAGTAAACGTCCAATTGCCAGGACCAGGCGACACATTTCCGGTGGAAGGCCGCACATCAACGATCTGGCTTTCAAACGTCTCCTGAAAGACCGGTGTACCATCGTGGGTGATGATGGTGGCGTGGGCCGCGCTGGCCAACGCGAGTACGCATAAACACGCGATGGCAATCTGAAAAAATTTCAGCATGACAGAAACCCCGTTTCGAAAAGGTATGTATGGCGCACCACTACGCAGACACTCAGCCGAATGCGCTCGCCTGCGGCCCGAACCGGCTTTCCGTATCGCAAAACCTCTCCCGGCAGCGCACCCCTGATCCTATCACAGTGGGCAAGGTTTGCAAGAAGTTTTTTGCGCCCCGCCGCATAAAATAGGTGCCTATCAATTCGTACGCCCCGTCGGGCGAGATACGACGACGCTAGCCGCCGCAACTCAATTGTGCCTTAAAACCAAGTGGTCGCGAGTCGCTGATGCAGACTCGGCGAGGACCTTGCGAATCGCGGAATAATGGAATACAGTTTGCCTCTGGAGAAGCTCGGTGGGGAAGCTCCTCATCAGAGACCTTGGTCAACCAGCCAACTCGAAAACAAGACGCACTTCCATGCTGACCGCGCTAACTACAGTAGGCAAGAGCGCCAGAACGCCACGGGGTGCTTTTACGCTCGTTGAGCTGCTGGTGGTGATCGCCATCATCGGCATCCTGGTCACACTGCTCTTGCCCGCCGTCAATGCAGCTCGTGAAGCAGCCCGGCGGACCCAGTGCGTTAACCATCTCAAGCAGTTGGGGCTGGGCATACACAATGCCGAAAACTCACTGGGGTTTGTCCTGCCTGCCGGACTGACGTTTCGTGGTCATGCGACTTGGTTGGTGTTGCTGTTGCCTTATTTGGAGGAGGGCATGGCCGCCGAACAGTTTGAGGAGGGAAGAACGTTTTACGTACAGCCGCCAGCGGCAGTGCTAAACGAGGTCGCGGTTTATTATTGCCCTTCGCGGGCCCGCACCGTCCGGCTGAGTATCACAGGCAACAATCGCGGAAGTCACACTCAGCAGGAAGGCGGCGCCTTGTGCGACTATGCGATGAATGCGGGGGACGCCTGGCGGAATCCTTGGTGGGGAAATAGCTTTGTCCGCTGGAACGGAGTCGCGGCATCGACCCACACCGATCCGTCTGATCCCGATACTTTGACAGGGACCTTCGTCGGCGGCGATCCCACCTGGACCTACTCCGGCTGGAAAGCACAGATTAAGTTTAAGAATATCTCCGACGGTCTGAGCCACACGCTGCTGATCGGTGAAAAGTTCGTGCACCCCGACCACGAAGGTAAGATTTGGGATGGCGACGGGTCATTTTGGAGCGACGATGGGATGGTCGGCAAAGTCCGTGTGGCGGGAATTAGGGCCCCGTTGGCGCAGACCGACACCGACGACACGGTCGTGTTCCATCCCCTCAACATGCCCTTTGGCGGGCCTCACACCGGCATCTGCCAGTTCGTCTGGTGTGACGGTCATGTGCAGCCACTCTCTACGACCATTAATTCGAAGGTGCTCGGCTATTTGGCCAACCGCGGTGACAGCTTCGTTGTCGATAGCAGTGAATTCGAGTAACAGGGCAAAGCCGTGACGGATGCGTTCTTAAAACGTCACCTGACTTGGCTAATCACCGTGCTGACGTTGGTCAGCGCCGCGGGGTGCGGGCCGCAGCGCTCAGCCGCGACCTATCGGGTCAGCGGTAAGGTCGTGTTTGCCGACGGGACGCCTCTAGCGACCGGTGGGACCATCCTGTTGGAATCGGTCGACGGGCAACCCGCGTACAACGCGCGCGGCGCGATCCAGGACGACGGCACGTTTCGACTGTCGACCTTCGACGAGGGAGACGGTGCCGTGGCCGGCAAGCATCGGGTGATCGTGATTGCCAAACGGGACGCGGCCGACTGGGTGGAAAGGGGTATCGTCCCCAGGCCCGTCATTGACCCCCGTTTTGAGGATTATGAGACGTCCGCCCTCGGGTTCACCGTAGAACCAGACGGCAACGACGAATTCACGGTCGTTGTAGAACGGCCCTAGTACTTCATTTCGTAACGCCGCAGGTCGTCTTGAGAGATCCGAGGCTTTATGCCGGCGGGAGTTTCATCTTCAACCTAAATCAGCTTCGGTGATTATGAGACAATAGCCGTACAGATGATTCGCCAGCAAGAATGTCATCCTGAGTTCGGGATTCCGCTTCGCGACACGAAGACAGGATTGAACTGGATCTTGTTATTGGAGGCTCAAGCCGGACCTGTCATTCTGAACTCGGGGTGCCGCTTCGCGGCACGACGTCAGTAATGAACTGAGATTTTAGAATTTGCGAAGCGGATCTGTCATCCTGAGTGAGCTCATTCGGAGCGCAGCGAAGAATGGCGAGGGAAGGATCTCTGAGGGAGCGTACTTCCGCGAGCCCGGTGGCAAGTGTGGCTGTGCGGTGTGTTTCAACGCGTCGCCGAACGACCACTCGACGCGGGCCGGCCGGGAAACCGCCCTCCGAGATCCTTCCCTCGCGACTTTAAGCTCCGCTTCAAGTCAGCTCACTCAGGATGACAATTCCGCTTGTTGGAAGCAATCTATTCCAGAGCCACAATCGCCCCATAATCACCGACGGTGATTTAGTACGCACGTCTGACAGAAATAGAGCCTCGCCCTTCGTCAAAGCACATTTCGTCTCGTCATCCCAATCGACTTTGACGAGTGTTGAAAAAGAAACTAACACACCCCAACAGAACCAGCGTCAGACTTGCCGGTTCAGGCACCGAAAGCACGAGATCGTTTCCAACCACCTGGACTCCGCCAGAAAACATGCCCGCATCCGGGCCACCGAGCGACAGCGGGCCGGTCAAATGGATGCCACCGGTAGTGGTCAAGATCGTGATGTCGCTGGTGGGAGTGAATGAACCGAGCACGTCCACGTCGACTGTGCCCTCAAGGCTGGCCGCACCGGCGACATGGAACACATCCACCTGCCCACTCCCCGCGCTGATCTCGAGGGTGCCGGTGCTGATCAGCTCCCCTGCGATCGCCACGGACCCATCAGCGCTCAACATCCCCGAACTGGAAATCGAGCCGCCGCCCACCGAATCGATCACACTGTGATTTAGGTTCACGTTGCCGGTCGTCGTCAGCGTATTGCCGGCCAGGTCGATCTGGTTGTTGAAATCGAGTGTGCCGCCACCATTGACGCTCGTGTTGGCGTCCAGATTGACTTTCACCTGAAACTCATGGCTACCGCTAACGACATCGATAGTCGGGTCCGTCGGACCACTGGGGTCTTGGGCAAGATCGATGCTGCCGCCACCGGCGATGAAATAGGGGCTGGAATTGTCAAACGTAATTTGGTTCAGGATCACCCGCTGATCGGTTGAGACAGTTCCCGCAGAGCCAAGGTTGCCGAAGGTCACGTCGACGTCGGCGCCTGCTGGAGGTCCCCCGCTCGGCGTCCAATTAAGCGACGAACTCCATTTACCGGGTGTCGTACCCGACCATTCGAAGGACGTGGGTGTGCCCACATTCGGGTCGGTGGCATCGAAATAGGCAAGGCTTCCAAATTGCGCCCGTGTGCCTAAAAACCGCAGCGCATTATTCTCATTCCCGGTAATAAAGGGCTCCGTCAAGCTCCTCACGCCGTTAATCGTGACGGCGAAGTTCTTATTATCCAAGTCGATGTCGAGCTCCCATTTCTGCCATGTGTTGAGCTCATATTCTAAGATGCCACCGCTCTGTTTCATGAGGAAATGGCCAGCGCCGAAAGCTGGAGGGGTTGTGTATATGAGGACTCGATTGGCTGTGAAACTATAGACGTGGAATAACGCATCCCCGCCGGTTCCCTCCTGAAAGGTGGTGGGACTAGCGTTAAAATGCACCGAGCCCTGGTTCTGCACGTTTGCGGTCTGATAGACCATCATCTCGGCGTGAATCAGGCCGTCAACAAAATCGGATCCGACATCCCGCCCGGCATAAATACCGCCATCGTCAAATCGCCTCACTTCCATGAACCGGTTTCCTTCAAAGGGGGCAGGTGCCTCAACAACTTGGGTGCTGGAATCGAGCGTCGTGACAGTCTCTCCAAATGCCCCCCCATAGCCAAACTCCCAACCACCCGGACCAGGAGAAATAAGTGGGGTTATTGGCGTCACATTTACAGGCGGCCCTCCAACTGGCGGCTCGCCAACGACCTGGTTCTCAAACGTCTCCTCAAAGACGGTTACACCGTCGTGTGTGATGAGATTCGCATGGGCCGCGCCGGCCAACGCGAGTACGCATCCAACAAGGACAGCAACTTGCAAACACTTGAACATGTCGGGAACCTCGTGCAGGATAGTTATGTCTGGCGCACCCACTATGACAGAGAACAGCGCAAACCCGATCCTATCACAGCGTGAGAAGTTTGCAAGAAGTTTTTGCTCGCCCCCGCACAGAAAGGACAAAAACGACATCAGGGACGTAAAAGACTCCCGGCGAGGACGACATAACACAACCGTCGCATGCGTCCTTTCGGTCCTTTCCGTCCCCGACTATGCCAGGATATCGCGGACCACATTTCCGTGGACATCTGTCAAGCGGAACTCGCGTCCGGCGTAACGGTACGTGAGTTGCTCGTGATCGAATCCCAGCAGGTGAAGGATCGTGGCGTGCAGGTCGTGGAGATGCACCTTGTCCTGTACCGCATGGTAGCCGTAGTCGTCTGTGGCGCCATACCGAATGCCGCCCTGAACCCCACCGCCGGCGAGCCAGATGGTGAAGCCCGTGGGATTGTGATCCCGGCCCGCCCTCTTTCCGTAATCCCCTTGCACCGTGGGCGTGCGACCGAACTCGCCTCCCCAGATGACAAGCGTGTCGTCGAGAAGTCCACGGGTCTTGAGATCTGCGAGCAACCCCGCGATCGGCCTGTCCACTTGCCGCGCGTTGGTCCCGTGTCCCTCGACTATTTCGTAGTGCTGATCCCAGGTTTCGGGTGGGCTGTGCGTGACCTGGATAAACCGTACTCCATGCTCGGCGAACCGCCGAGCGAGCAAACACTGCCGACCAAAGTCCGCGGTCTCCTTGTCGTCGATGCCGTAGAGCTTCCGTGTTGCCGGCGTTTCGTCGGCGATGTCTTGGATCTCCGGCATCTCCGTTTGCATACGGAAGGCCAGCTCGAACGATTCGATCCTCCCTTCGAGTGCCTGATTCGGCCCGGTCTGGAGGAGCTGCTCGCGACTGATTTCGTGGAGCATGTCGAGCTGGCGCCGTTGGAGCCAGCGTGGAACCCGGCGGTTCTCAAGGTATCGCACCCGCGCCTGGTCCGGGGGGACGGTCGAGTTGGCGAGCGGTATCCCCTGAAACGGCGCCGGCAAGAAGGCACTGCTCCAATTCTTCACGCCGCCGTAACCGAGCGTCGGACAGATCGTGATGAAACCAGGGAGGTTTTGGTTTTCGGTACCAAGACCGTACAGGATCCATGATCCGAGGCTCGGTCGCACGAAGGTGTCGCTGCCGGTGTGCAGCTTGAGGATCGCAGCGCCGTGCGCCACGTTCGTCCCGTGCAGTGAGCGGATAATGCAAAGGTCATCAACGTGCTGCGCGACGTGGGGAAACAAATCGCTCACGAGGGCGCCGCTCTGGCCATAGCGGTGAAACTTCCAGGGGGACCGTAGCAAGTTTCCCGTGCCGTCAAACTTGATCCGGGTTTTTGGAAAGGGGAGCGGTTTGCCGTGATCGCGATCGAGGCGTGACTTGAAGTCAAAAGTGTCGAGATGCGAAGGTCCGCCCAGCATGAAGAGAAAGATCACTCGCTTGGCGCGCGGCGCAAAGTGCGAAACCCGCGGCTCGAGCGAGCCTTCTCTCGCCGTTTTGGCGGCGGGATTGGCCGCCGCGTCCTCCGCCAACAGCGACGCCAGCGCGAGGTTTCCAAATCCGAGCGCACTCGTCCGCAGCAACTCGCGTCGAGATTTCAAAAAACTAGCCGGGTTTTCGAACGTGCAGGAATTCATTTTCTTCCTCTTAATCTTAATCCTGCACTTTAGGAAAAAGCGTTTGCGTTATACATAGCAGTGATTTCAATTGTGTATTTTTTGAATCCCAAAGCTCCACCTACCAGCCAACGATAAATCAATCGCCCTTCCACCGACGCGGGGTCGGAGGAGAGGGAAAGAGGTCTTTCACGAA
>Ga0310121_10004850_pt1 | contig 11715 bp, 9 predicted proteins | sample CB27_Tmax_986_MG_FD_203504 | JGI IMG/M metagenome (GOLD analysis project Ga0310121, IMG submission 203504) | Marine microbial communities from Western Arctic Ocean, Canada - CB27_Tmax_986 | ecosystem: Environmental > Aquatic > Marine > Oceanic | place: Canada: Western Arctic Ocean | collected...
GGCAGGATCGAGATTATCACCGTGCTGGATACGGAGGCGGGGGCCCCGCGGCCTTCGGCGGACTGAGCGGTATGACCGTGTACATGTGGTTGATCGCGATCAATTGCGCCGTCTTTATGCTCGACAGCATCTTCACCGGCAGCAGCCGACTCAACGCGCTGTCACTTACCCGGGCCGGCTGGTTCACGATTGAACAGGCGGTTTACGGACTGCAGTTGTGGCGATGGGTTACCTACCAGTTTCTGCACGCGAATTTTTTTCATCTGCTGTTCAACATGATAGGCCTTTATTTTTTCGGTCGCATGATTGAAAGCCAGCTTGGCGTCCGACGTTTCCTCGCGTTCTACCTGTTGTGCGGCGCGAGCGGCGGCGTGCTTTTTACAATACTCGCTTTTATTCCCGGCCTGTTGAATGCGGATTCCACAACGCCTGTCATCGGCGCCTCTGGCAGTCTATTTGGAATCCTGGCAGGTTGTGCCGTTTTGTTTCCGCATCAGCGCGTGATGCTCATGTTTCCGCCGATTCCCATGTCCATGCGGACATTGGCGATTGCCGTATTGGTTATAGCCGCACTGTCGGTTATCTCCGGCTCACATAACGCCGGCGGTGAAGCGGCTCACCTGGGCGGTGCGGCGTTGGGATTTTTTCTGATCCGGCGACCGAATCTCCTGGCTTTTGCCGATCGCATCGGCCGCGGCGCCCCGGGGCAGGTGTGGCTGCGGCATCAGCAGAAAAAAGCGCGCCGGCGGCGGGTGGACACAGCAAGCGAGCAGGCCGAGGTTGATCGTATTCTCGAAAAAGTCCGTGAGCAGGGACTGCACAACCTAAGTGCCCGCGAGAAGCGCGCCCTCAAACGCGCTACCGATCGCCAGCGCCGCGCGGGGTAGGCGGCACCAACCATGCGAGGCGCTCGATAGCCGCGGGCTGCCGTCCGCGGCCAAGAAAAACAACCATGCTGCGCCTGCTGACACCGGGTCGATGCGATCTCGTACAATCGCACCGATGACGGCACTTGGGTTCGAGATCATTGCCGGCAACGGTGACTGCCACGCGCGTACCGGGCGGGTCACGACGCCGCACGGGGCGTTCGACACGCCGGCGTTCATGCCCGTCGGCACGCAGGCGGCGGTCAAGGGCATCCTGCCAGCCATGGTCGCATCGCCCGCGATCGCGGCGCAAATCATCCTGGCCAACACTTATCACCTGATGTTGCGTCCCGGCTCGAAGTTGATCGCACAGATGGGCGGACTACACCGATGGATGCGCTGGGACGGTCCGATCCTGACAGATTCGGGCGGCTACCAGGTCTTCAGCCTCGCGGCCATCAACACGATCAACGACGCCGGCGTAACGTTTCGCAGCCACCTCGACGGCTCGACCATCGACCTGACGCCGCAGCGGTCGATCGCGGCGCAGAACGAGTTGGGCGCCGACATCATCATGGCGTTCGACGATTGTCCGCCGGCGGTGCAAGCGGGTGTCGAAAAAAACGAAGACGGCGTTGATCCCGATTCGGCGATACCCGAGAGCCGAAACCCGAAACCCGACTCAAGCCGTATCCAACTCGCCTGCGAGCGTACTGTCCGCTGGCTCGATCAGTGCATCGCAGCGCACAGCCGATCGGATCAGGCCCTGTTCGGCATCGTGCAGGGGGGCACGGACTTCGACCGGCGCAACTGGTGCCTCGAGCATGTCTGCAGCCACGATCTGCCCGGTTATGCGATCGGCGGAATCGCCGTCGGCGAGGGGCACGCCGGACTGAAGGCGGTCGTCGAGCACGTCGCGCCCCAACTTCCAGCCGATCGGCCCCGGTATCTGATGGGCGTTGGCTACGAGCGCGACCTGCTCGCCGCCGTGCGCGCCGGGGTGGATATGTTCGATTGCGTCCTGCCCACACGCAACGGTCGCAACGCCAACGCCTTTACCCCCACCGGCCAGGTCCGACTGCGCAACGCACGCTTTGGCGACGACCCGGCGCCGATCGACCCAAACTGCGACTGCCCCGCCTGCGCCGGCGGATTTAGCCGCAGCTACCTGCGCCACCTGTTCCTGGCCGGCGAAATGCTGGGTCCGATCCTCGTCAGCGCGCATAACCTGCGCCACTTCCAGCGCTTCATGCTGGACATCCGCCGCGCAATTGCCCACAATGACTGGCCTATGGTCACCCGACACTGGCCCGTTGCCATCGATTAGGAGTCGCCGATGTTCGACCACATCCCCCTGATACTCGCCCAGGCCGGCACCCAGGATCCGACCGCCAGCAGGCCGCCAGTCGGCGGCGAACCCACAGAGGCCACCAGTAGAACCACGCCGCCGCCCGCAGGCGGTGAATACGCCGCCAACGATGGGCAAGGGGGCGGCGGGTCCGGAGGCGGCCAAATAATCTGGATGCTGTTGATTGGCATCATGATCGTCTGGTTCTTCTCCATGTTCTCCGGGCAGCGACGCGAGAAGAAGAAGAGGGCCGCACTGCTGGCGTCGCTGAACAAGGGCAGCAAGGTGCAGACCGTCGGCGGCATCCTGGGCACCGTCGTCGAGGTGCGCGACCACGACGTGCTCATCAAGGTGGACGAAAACTCCAACACGCGCATCCGGTTCACGCGTAACTCCATTCAGAGCGTGATCGAAGACAAGGAAGAATAGACGTGCGAGATGCAGCGCAACAAGTACAACGGTAAGAAGATCGCTTGCCTGTACTTGGAACTTCGCATTTGCCCGGAACACCCATGGATAACAACGCCCGCTGGAAGTGGTTGCTACTGCTGATCGTCGTGGTTTTGGGCGGGTCGGTGTGGATGCTGTACCCGCCGACCAATACGCTGCGGCTGGGTCTCGACCTGAGCGGCGGCGCGATGCTGGTCTACGAGGTGGACGTGCCCCAGGGCGCCAACGCCCAAACGATCGTGGCCCAGACGATCGAGGTGCTCAAGAAACGCGTCGACCCACGCGGCGTGATGAACCTGGTGTGGCGCCCCTTGGCGGGCAACCGCTTCGAAGTACAGATGCCTGCGCCGTCGAAGAACCTCAAGGCGATTCGCGACACTTACATCGACAAGTTCGAGGCGCTGATCGACAAAAACATCTCAAAGGGGCTGGTGCAGCGGGTTCTTCGACTGCCCGCCGAGCAACGCGGCGCCGATCTGGATCAGATCGTGGCCGGCAACGAGCAAATGCCGCCACTGCTGCAGGCGCTGTCCGACACTTTGGATCGTCGCCACGACGCCGAACGCGTTGCCGACACGGCCGAGCAGACCCACCGACAATTGCAGTCACGGCTTGACGGCCTGCCCGATGAGGCGAGCCGCAATGATCTTGAATCGCAGGTGAAGGAGGCCCTGGAAAAATCTTTCGCCACGGGCCTCCAACTCGTCGAGACTCGTAGAGCGGTGGGCGCCGCCTGGGCCACCGTGTTGAAGACAAACGTCAATCCGGTCGAACTGGACAACGTGCTGAGCCTGTCGGACCAGCCGGGCAAGAGGCTTGAGGACGGCAAATACGAGCCGAGCAAGCGCACCGAGGCGCTGACGAAGTTGATCGGGCGTTACCCAAAGCGCGGCGCCGCGATCCGCGACCTGGCCAAAGCCCGTAAGGAGTACGACAAGGTCAAGGGTCCGCTCGAAGACCCCGAGGACCTCGTAGCCCTGCTGCGCGGCTCGGGCGTGCTCGAGTTCCGCATCGCCGTGCAGAGCCGGGGGTCGCGGGCCCTGCCCAACGCCGAGGAGTTTCGCTCCGAACTGCGCGAAAAAGGCCCGACCAAAGATAAAACCTCCCTGTACCTGTGGTGCGTGATCGACGACTTGACCGCGTTCACTGATTCGGCATCCGAATTCGCCGCTGCCCACAGTGATCCCGCCGGCTATTTCGATCGCGACCGCAACCTGGTCGCCGAGCGCTTCGGCGAAGACGTCTACCTGCTGCTGAGCAACAAGATCGATGAAACGCTCACCAAAGACTTCGCGGACCACCGCGGCTGGGAACTGGCCCAGGCGAGCGTGACTCAAGACAGAACCGGTTTGCGCGCCGTGTCATTCAATCTCAACACGCGTGGCGGGCAATTGATGGGCCGGCTCACCGCCAACCACATCAACGAGCCGATGACCATCCTGCTCGACGGCCTGGTCATTTCAGCGCCGAACATCCAGGGTGCTATCGGTGCCAGTGGCATTATCACCGGCGGCCGCGGCGGGTTCGCGGAAAGCGAGGCCCAGTACCTGATCCGCACACTAAACGCCGGATCGCTCCAGGCGGGCGTCAAGGGCCCCATCTCCGTCCAATCGTTCAACGCCAAGTTCGGCGCCGACAATCTCGATCGCGGCCTGAAAGCGGCGGTGGCGGCGATGGTCGTCGTCGCCTCGTTCATGGCCGCCTACTACATGGTCAACGGCCTTATTGCCAACGTCGCCCTGTTCGGCAACATGGCAATGATCCTGGGCATCATGTCAGTCAATTTTCTGGGCGCGACCTTCACGCTGCCGGGCATTGCGGCCATCGTGCTGACGATTGGCATGGCGGTGGATGCCAATGTGCTGATTTTCGAGCGTATCCGCGAGGAACTGGAGCGTGGCGCCGACATCCGCCCCGCCGTGCGCACGGGGTACGGCAAGGCGTTGGCCACGATCATCGATGCCAACCTCACCACGCTGATCACTTGCCTCGTGCTCGGCTACACGGCGACGACCGAAGTACGCGGTTTTGCCGTCACGCTGGGCATCGGCATCCTCGCGACGCTGTTTACAGCATTGCTCTGCACGCGCGTGTTGATCGAATTCAGCCTGATGGTGCCCTCCTTCCGGTCGCTGCCGATGATACCCACGCTGGTGCCGTCGATCGGCCGATTGCTGCGGCCGAACGTGGACTGGGCGGGAAAACGGTACATCTTCTTTGTACTAAGCGCCGCAATCGGGATTGGCGGATTGTCCGCCGTTTTTTCGCGCGGGCCGGATATGCTCGACATCGAGTTCCGAAGCGGCACTCAGGTCGGATTCGAGTTGCGGCAGGACGCGGCGCCGATGCGGATTGCCGATGTCAAGAAGCGGCTCACCGCCATCGCCGAGGTTCACGAGATCCCCGAGTTGTCCGGCGACCAGGTCAAGGTGGTTGCCCTAGGCGACCTGGAAGACAACGCCGCCAAATCGTTTAAGGTCGCGTCGCTGGCCGACAACACCAACAACCGCGTCAGCGAGGCGGTCAAAGCCGCGTTCAAGGATGTGCTCGACGAGAAACTCGCGGTCAGCTTTGCCCATGACGACGCCGAGCAAGCCGGCAAATGGATTCATCCGATCCGTGTCGCTGAACTGGGCCCGAATATCGACCGCCCCGAGGTGCTCGAGGAACAGGTTGGTCAATACATCGGCGGCGTAGCGATTGTCATTGACGACATCGATCCTCCGATCACCATCGGGGACGCCGAAGCGCGCATCAAGCGCAGCCGGTTCCAGCCCCCGCACGACACTTACGGCTATCGCCGGGTCAAAATCATTGGACTGGACCTGGGGGCCGGCAGCGATACTGATCCACATTACAAGTCGTTGGCTATCGTCACCTACGACGACAAGACCAATTACAACGACGACCCATCCGGCATCGACGAGCCGGGCGGCCTGGCGCAGACCGAGTGGCGCCTCGTCCGCCACGCCCTGACGCTTCAATCGAGCCTCGCGTCCGTCTCGAGTTTCTCGCCGCAGGTTTCGCGGACCATGCAGTTCAACGCAATCTATGCTGTTTCGCTGAGCCTGCTGGCGGTCGTGGCGTATATCTGGCTTCGCTTCGGGTCGATTCGGTACGGGTTGGCCGCCATCGTCGCACTGGTCCACGACGTGGCGATCGCATTGGGCCTGATCGCCGTGGCAGCTTCACTCGCCGACACCCCGATCGGGCGGGCGCTTCTGCTGTCCGACTTCAAGATCGACCTGACCATCGTAGCCGCCATGCTCACGATCGTCGGCTACTCGCTCAATGACACGATCGTGATCTTCGACCGCATTCGTGAGAACCGAGGCCGACTGGCGCACGCGACACCCGCAATCATCAACGACTCGATCAACCAGACATTCAGCCGAACCGTGCTGACCTCGCTGACCACGGGGATGGCGCTACTGACACTGTATATCTTCGGCGGCGAGGGCGTACACGGGTTCGCGTTCGCCATGCTCATCGGCGTCGTCGTGGGCACGTACAGCTCCGTCGCGATCGCAGCGCCGATCGTACTCGTCGCCGCGCAACCGGACGAGACGAGCGCTTTGCCGGCCGGGTAAGGCAGGCCTGGTGATCGGCCTGACCTGTCCAATCGTGACAAATAACCAGGCCCTACCCGGCGGAGTACACGTCGTAGCGCAAAGCCTTGCCTTTGTGCGTTGTCATTGGTTTGCCGCCCAGCGCCGGTGCGTGCAGTGGGCGCTTGACCACCACGCGCCGCCGCGCAAATTGCAAGGCGTGGCCAAACAGTTTCACGGCGTCATCATCGGCCCCGACCAGCCGGCGTAGTACGCGCATCGGCTTGCGCTCGGCGGCCTTGCGGCCGGCGGGGAACATCGGGTCGAGATAAATCACGTCAGGATCAACGGCACAATTCGACCGGTTGCGCAATATATCAATCGCGTCGGCGCACACCAGTTTGATTCGTTCGGTGACCTGCGCATGTGTTTGGGCGGCGCGCTCGAGGCCGTCGCGCAGCAAGGCGGCGACGACCGGATGTCGTTCGACGGCCAGGACGTTACAGCCCAGGGCGGCCAGCAGAAACGCGTCTTCACCGAACCCGGCGGTGGCATCGAGCACGGTCGGCGCCGCTTTGCCCCGTCGCCGGCCGATCGCCCTGGCCAGCGGTTGCGACAACCGCCGGCCGGCGCCCGAGACCACGTCCCGTTTCGTCAGTTCGACCCCCACGGCCCGACCGCCGCACAACGCAGGATCGCCGCTCTTTACCACGCGCAGCTCGAGCCGAGCCTCCGTCACGGCCAACACGATTTCTTCGCCGCCGGCGTCCAGTTCGCCCGCCAACGGGCACGCCAATTGCGCCGCAAGCTGCGCTGCCCGGCATTGAACAGCGACATTATCCGGTGGATCAGCCCACACACTGACCGGCAGAGCGCCGTCAACCGCTTTCACTGGCGGTCGCCTCGCATTGCTGGTTCTCGTACCGGGCCCGGTTCTCGCGGCCGTCCATGAGCAGGAACACCCGATCCCGGTGGCGTGCCGGCAGTGATTTTCGCAACTGATCGCGCGCCGAAGCAATGTGGGTGCGCCTTGAAATATGCGTCAGCACGACCGCTTTGGCACGCGTGCGGTCGAGCAACTCGAGCACGTCGTCGAGATGCAGGTGCCGACCGACAGAGGCGCGACCGCGGTGTCCGGGTTCAAGAAATGTGCACTCGCAGATCAAGATGGCGGCATCGAGCACATCGTCGCGATCGAAGTGCGGACCCATCGCCGTATCGCCCGAATAACAGACCAGCGGAATCTCGATCGTGTGCGTGATAGGCTCATCCTTGCTCTTGAGCTCCAGCAGCTTCTCCTGGGGCAGGCCGGCCAGCTCCGGCCGCAGCTTGCTGCGCCGCTCAAGCACCACGAACCCGAGCGACGGCACGGTATGCACCGTTTCAAAGGCGCGCAGGAAAATATTGTTCTTGATTTCAATCTGCTCATCCGGCATCAATGCAATGACTTTATAAGGCGTGCGCTGCGCTTCGAGCTGAACCCAGGCGCGCATGATGTTGTGAATGGGGGTTTCCAAGTCGCGGTGACAGACGACGCTGCCGACGTCCATACCCTGAAAATACCGCTGCGAGAAGTAATAGGGCAACCCACCGGAGTGGTCCATGTGCCCGTGGCTGAGCGCGATATAAGAACTGGCCAGCGCCAGCCGAGGAGACCGTCCGATGTCAAAGCAGACGTTCAACTCGGGCACCTGCACCGCCGATTCTTCCCCGGCAATCGAAATACCCTGCACGCGATAGGGCGGCAGATAGAGGAATCCGCATTGGGGGACACGTGGCGGCGGGGTGGGGATCATGTCGGTCAAGTCCAGCCGGTCGGTTCCGCAAAACAAGCAGGTATAGCGCGTCATATGCGTGCTGCGCCGACCGGCCTTGTCCGACGAGTCACGCGCCAACCTGCCAACGCGCCGCGATGGGAGTCGAACCCACTGCCCGGCGAATGACGACGCCGGGCCCACCAAGTTACAACCAGCCTACGAGGTGGCAACTTGCATCACACGGCCCAACCCGGGACGCCACGCTCGGCGCCCCGACTGCACTAGAATATCGCCGACACTGCTGATCCGGTCAAATTTACGATCCCGCCGTCAGGGAAACGACCCGATTCGCCGACCGGCCCCAGATAGACCAGGTGATCCTGAACATGATCCGCCAGGACTTGAAGCCATGTCGCAGGGCGGTGGCGGACATCGGTGATTGATACTGCGCACCGGGATGCCGTTGCCAGTGACGACGCCGGACAAGTACAATGACTGGTTGAGGGTCAATGGCTTTCCCAAATGTTCTCGTTGCATAATATTTTCGTTCACTGACCTTGGACGGGATCCCCGCCGTGATGAGCAAGACCATCGAAGTCGTTCATGAAGGGCCGATCTTCCGCAATCCGGCGCCCGGCTATGAAACCAAGTCGGCTTATTACGCCAACATGGCCGCCATCTCGGATGACCGGATCGTGTGTGTCAACACGATCGGCCAGGCCCTGTACGCGTTGGACCGGCGGCTGATCACCCAGCAGTCTCTCGACGGTGGCAAGACGTGGGGGGACGAGCGCCCGGTATGGGAAACCGCCAACGACGAGCGCCGCCATACCTACGGCCTGGGTTGGCTAACCCGTCTCGCCAGCGGCGAGATGGTGATCGCCGCGTTCAGGAACGTGCAAAGTGAAGATGAAAAGCTGCGCCACGACCCACAGACAGGCGGCTTGGGGCCGACACAATACTGCCTGCTGCACTCGACCGACGAGGGTCGGAAGTGGACCGCGCCGAGACCGATCGCCTTTCCACCGCCGGGACCCGAGCCCGGCATTGATCTGCCCGGCCCGATCGTCGAACTAGCCGACGGCCGATGGTTTCTGCCCTGCGTTGTGTGGAAGGCGGCGGGCGATCCGGCCCCGCTGCATATCAAAGGCTACGGCCTGTTTTCCAGTGACCGCGGACGAACATGGGGCGACCGCACCACGTTTCCCAGCGCCGCTGACACCGAGAAGATGTATTCGCACGGCCGGTACATTCGCATGAAAGACAACCGGCTGTGCGTGCTGCAATGGGCTCAGGCAATCGGCGGACAAACGAACTTCGATCTGCACATCGAGTTCGGCGACCCGACCGCCAGCCAATGGACCTCGCCACGCCCGACCGGCCTGGCCGGCCAGAGCAGTTGGATCAACGACCTCGGCGGCGGCACGATGATCGCCATCTACACCTGCCGCTCGGCTCGCCGCCCCGGCATCTACGCGGCACTCAGCGACGACGAGGGAAAGACATGGGACACCGACAATCAATTACGCCTGTGGGACGCCACGGGACGCGAGTTCTTCGGCCTTGACCATCCACCGCGGTATCCAGCCAGTCATGACAACACCGCCTACGGCATGCCCTGTGCCATCGTGTTACCCTGCGGCGATGTGATGGCGCATTGGTGGTGCACCGCCGCGTGCGTCACCCACACCCGCTGCGCCCGCCTGCGCGTGACGTGATTTGAGTCCCGGCCTTGCCATTCTGCGCACCGGGATGCCGTTGCCAATGTTGTATGCAACAAATTCCCGGAACCCCGTTGTGGTACAAACGGGGCATTGCACTGCGGTTCATGCTCCTTTCTAAAAAAGCAGCCGCAGACCCACCGTCACGGTAAACTCGGTTTCGGGACGGTAATCCAACTCCTTAAAAACCGGCAACTGTACCGAGGCCTCCACCGCCCAGCCGTGGGCCTCGTACATGATGCCCGGAGCGAGGAAGAGTTCCATGTCGCCATTGGTCTCGTAGAATCCGTTCGCCTCCAGGATGGCATACCATGCGCTGGTCTTCTGCGCCGTGAACTGATCGGGCGACAACCGATAGAGACAGGATAAATCCGTCATCATGAGGTCCTTGCCCGCGTCCCCAACGCGCAGGGGGCTGGGCCGGCTGCCGGTGTTGAACTTCCACCGCCATGCGGCGTTGAAGCCCCATCGCCCCTCCACCTCGGTATAGATCACGCCCAACATCGGGTCCCAACTGTCGCTGCCGAAGGGGGCGGAGCCGGTGGGCAGATCCAGCCCCACCACCAAGCCCAGGCGTCGCGTGTCCACGGGCCCGGCGTCCTGCTGCCAGACACGTTTCTTGAACATGATGTGCAGGTCGAAGAAACCATCGTCATCACTGTGGAGCCCGCCCCGCGCATCCTGGTCACGCACGAGGTACTCCGCCCGCAGCATGAATACAAGGTCACCCGTGAAGCCGTAGGCCATGTCGGTGGTCAGGATCACGTCGGCGGCTTCCCGGTCCAACCTCTTGGGGTCAGCATCGTAGTGCTGGAACGTGACCAGCTCGCGCATTATCAATCGCCCCTTGCCAGGCTTCGTGGCAGCAGGGTTATGCACAGGCTGCTACGCCCAGGCCACCGTGCCGGCCAGATCGCTGCGGGTGGGCTTGGTTGGGCCGGGGGGGGTGACCACGACCTTGCCGGTATCGAGGTTGACCGTGACGCCCTCCACGCTAGGCATTTCATGAGCATCTGTCCCAGGTTGTTGGAGCAGAGGGGGCAGCCCATGCCATGGACCACGAGCGTAACGCTGGAACCGTCAATGGGGGTGGTGTCCTTGAGCAGGGCCTCGGCTATGTCCGTGCCCGTTTCGACGTGGTCGTGGTGCGTTGTCGAAGTGGTCTGACATCCGAAGCCGGCAAGAGCCACCATTGCCCAAAAGATTATGTGCTTGTGCATCACGTGTTTCTCCTACATCAAGTTAAAAGGCGTAACCGCGGAATCTCCCACAGGATCCGCACGGCTCTGCATGCACACCATGGCCGCCCAAAGTGCGCAGAGCATTCTCGATGGGGAAAAATTCACTTCAACCAAATGCAGAGAAACGAACGAACGGGATGGGGCCGGGCTCGTTTCCCACCGCATTATCATCAGGCAAACGTGTTGTCGGCACGGAAAGGGCCGAGAAGAGGGATTGCACAGAACAGGGAGCTCACCAATCGACTGGGATCCCGCGTGTCGGGGACTTGCGGCGGGATACGGCCCGAATCCTCGGGTATCGTCTCCATTGCGCAGAGGCACGCCTTCACGCACACACATTGCGTCATGCAAGGATCGTCCGCCAAATGCATGGTTGAATCAAAAGTGCGTGCGGCAAGTGCACCTAGACAAGGCTGGAACACCAACATGACGGTTGCCAGATAGCGGCACATGACGGTTGCCAATGGTTGTAAACCAACTTCGTCCAACCACCCCCATGGCACCCTCACCTGTCATCACGCAGGAGCGTGCGGCCATGTTTATGCCCGAACGAAGGCCCGGCCAGCGACTAAATAAAATATCCGAGAAGTTCAAGATATCTTGGATTTCCGTTCAGTTGCTCAAGCCAACCATGGCATTCAAAATACCCTCGCCCGCAGCAATGGCGAGATACACCACCTGTTCAGACGTGTGGATCAGTTAGGAATCAAGCGTGGTGTCCCCCTCGACCTTGCGATTCTGCGCACGTCCCCTTCGGACTCCAAGAAGCCGCGTTCCGACCTGC
>Ga0310121_10004851_pt1 | contig 11715 bp, 10 predicted proteins | sample CB27_Tmax_986_MG_FD_203504 | JGI IMG/M metagenome (GOLD analysis project Ga0310121, IMG submission 203504) | Marine microbial communities from Western Arctic Ocean, Canada - CB27_Tmax_986 | ecosystem: Environmental > Aquatic > Marine > Oceanic | place: Canada: Western Arctic Ocean | collected...
CCACACGGGACGCCGAGAGGGCCAGGGCCTTCATCGCCCGCGGCGATGTGATGCGCCATGAGTTCGACGACCTGGTGACGGAACTCGTGCACTCCACCACGGTTGCGAACCATGCGGTTCCCCGGGCGCTCCTCTACCGGTTCCTGAAGCGCATAACCGCCCATTCGCTGAACGTGGTGACCGCCGTGGTCATGCCGGTGGATCGACTCGACTACTTCGACGAGGACGGCTACGGCGACAAGGGCGGGAAGGGCGACCAGGACTGAGCTGGCGACCCCAGCCGGTCCCGACCCGACCTGCGGGTCGTCGACGGGCTGCCGACCGGTCATCGGCGTCGGGCCCGTCGGCCGTAGTCTCGATCCCCATGCGCATACTCGTCACCAACGACGACGGGATCCACTCACCGGGCCTCCACGCCCTGGCCGCAGCGGTCGTGGCCGCCGGGCACGAGGCGGTCGTGGCCGCGCCGTCATCCGACTGGAGTGGGGCGTCGGCCTGCCTCGGGCCGCTGGAGGACCCGAAGCGCGTGTCGGTCGAACGGGTGGCCCTGCCGGTTCCGGACGGATCCACGATGACCGGATTCTCGGTCGGGGCACCGCCGGCCCTGATCTCGATGCTGGCCGACCTGGGCGGTTTCGGCGAACCGCCGGAGATGGTCGTGGCCGGCATCAACCGTGGACCCAATACCGGTAGGTCCACCCTGTTCTCGGGGACGATCGGCGCCGTCCTGACCGGCGAACGGTTCGGTTGGTCGGGTATGGCCGTCAGCCTCGACGTAGCTGTCTCCGATGGGTCTGATGATGGTCCCGAGGATGGCGGGTCGGCCCGGAAAGGTCCCCGAGAGCCGCACTGGGGCACGGCGGCCGACCTCGTTCGGACGGTTCTGCCCTGGTTGGTGGCGGCACCGCAGCGAACCATCCTGAACCTGAACGTGCCTGATGCGCCGCTGTCCGATGTCCGTGGACTCCGCGGCGCCGGGCTGGCTCCGGTGGGAGGCGTGAGGACGGTCATCACCGGCATCGACGACCACGGTCTCGACCTGGACCTGATCGCCAACGACCGCCCGGTACCCGAGGGCACCGACAGCGCCCTGCTCGTGGCCGGGTGGGCGACCATCACGCCGCTCCTACCCACCAGTGCGGTGGACGTGGAGCTCCCGCTGGCGGAGTGGTCCGCGTCCCTGCCGGGTGGTGGGGCGTAGGCCGGAACGATCGTCCGCCCGTAGCCTCCGACCTGTGGCTGCCGATCTAGCGGGTTCAGGTACCGGCGACGGGTCCGACCCGGTCGCCAAGGGTCCGGCCAGCCCGTTCACCCGATTCGCCCGGATGCACGTGTTCGGGTCCATGTCGGACGCCATGATCGCGGTCGCCCTGGCCAGCTCGATCTTCTTCTCGATAGATCCAGATGCGGCCCGGTGGCGCGTCGCCGTCTACCTGGTCCTGACGATCGCCCCGTTCGCCGTGGTCACCCCCCTGATCGGTCCGCTGGTGGACAGCGTCAGGGGTGGGCGCCGCGGGATGATCCTCATCACGGTCGTCGGGCGTGGGCTGATCGCCTGGCAGATGGCCACCAACCTCGACGGCCTGCTGCTGTTCCCGCTGGCCTTCGGCCTGCTGGTGCTGCAGAAGGGCTACACCGTGTCCAAGAGCGCCGTGGTGCCCTCCCTGGTCCACAACGAGTTGGACCTGCTGGCGGCGAATGCACAGCTGGCGATGCTGAGTGCCGTGGGAAGCATGCTGGGCGCCGGCATCGGCGGCATCGCCCTGCTGGTGGGGCCGGCTGCCCCGACGAGGGTGGCGATGGCCGGCTACCTGCTCACCCTCGTCCTGGCCTGGAGGGTTCCGACGGTCCTCGTGGCGGCCACCCGGGCCACCGCAGGTGAGATGGCAGCGCTCCGTCAGAAGGGGATCAGGGCGGCAGCCGCCGCCATCGGCGTCTTCAGGGCGGTGGTCGGCTTCACGACGTTCCTGCTGGCATTCGAGTTCAGGGGCGGAGAGGAGGGTGTGCCCATCGACGCGGCCGGCCGTGCCGCCGGTGCGTCAACGGGCATCGTGCGGGGCGAGGACGTCCTGGGCAGCCCGGCCGCGCCGGTGTGGTACTTCGGTCTGGTCATCCTGGCTGTGGGCGTCGGGGCGTTCCTGAGTGCCACCCTGGCTCCGAAGCTGAGGCGCAGGTTCACAGAGGAAGTCCTCATACGCGGGGTCCTCTTCCTGGGGGTGAGCGGCGCGGCGTTGGCCACATGGCTGGGAGGCATCCGTGGCGCCGTCGTGATCGCCGGCATGGTGGCCCTCTGTAGCGGTACGGCCAAGCTGGCATTCGATTCGCTCGTCCAGCGGGACGCACCTGGGGCCAACCACGGCCGGTCGTTCGCCAGGTTCGAGGGGCGGTTCCAGATGGCGTGGGCCGTCGGCGCCTTCCTGGCGGTCTTCCTGCCGTTGCCGGTGGAGCACGGCTACCTCATCGTCGCCGTGGCGATGGCCGCGGCCCTGGCGTGGTTCCAACTGGGGCCCCTACCGCCGCGGCCCGTCGTCACCCCCGATGAGCCGGATCGGCCCGATGGGCAACTCGGGTTCTGGCGCCGGGACTGACCCGGACGGGACTCGTGGCCTGCCTGCAACCATGGGGGTCGGTTCGCCATGGTCGGACCCGGTGCTTGCCGTGACCGGTCGGTACGGGTCGGTCCGGTCGGTCTGCTCAGTCCACGCCGTCCACTATGACGACGGTGCAGTCGGCGTTGGCGTGGCGTATAGCGGCGATCGGTGCGTAGTCATCGGAGTAGGCGAACAGGCGGGCCGCCTCGATGTCGGGGAACTCCACGATCACCATCCGGGTGGGTGACCAGAGGTCATCCTCCACGACGTCGGTCTCGCCGCCACGGGCCCTGTAGCTGCCCCCGTATTTCTGGATCATCGGGCCGGCGAGGGCCTTGTACTCCTCGTAGGCCTCCGGGTTCGTGATCTTCGTGTCAACGACCACCCACGCGCTCACAGGTCCTCCTGTCGGTCAGGGGAGCAGAGGCTGCATCCCGAGCGCCAATCGTGGCATGTCCCGATGGTGGCCAGCCAGCCGAGTTGGGTCACCGGGTTCAGCCGTGGTGGCCAACCGTGACATGTCCGGTGGTGGCATCCAGCCGGTCCGGCGTGCCTACGGCTGGGACTGGTCGGGCAGGTCTATGCGGGCCAACCAGAGGCCCGGCGCGTCCACCTCGGACGGTGTGGGCAGGTTCCGTCCGGTAGCCCAGAGGCGGCCCAGCCCCTCGCTCCCGCTGCGGTCGACCACGCCGGCGACGAACGCCGAGCCACGGTCGACCTGCTCAACGGTGAGGTCCAGTCCGAGGATCCGCTCCACGAACCGGTCGGCGTCGCCGGTTCCCACCCGGCGCCGGCGGGCGGCCTCGGTGACCTGCCGGTATGACCCGATCAGGGTGCTTCCGATGTCGTCCATGACGTGGTCCACGTAGCCGATCACGACCGCCACCAGTGCCTCCAGGTGCGGGAGGAGTGCCTCCTGTTCCGGGGAGCGGACGGCGCCGAGCACCATCTCCGGGTTGAGGGATTCCTGTAGGCGTGCGAGGGCCTCGGGGCCGCTGGTCAGGTCGATGTCACCGAGCTGGTCCTGGAGGGCCGAGCCGTCGTTGCGGAACGCCCCGGCGTGCCGGGTGAGGAGGTCGGTCAACGCCGCCCTGAGGTGGGGGACGCCGAGCACGGCGTGGTGGGCTACCTCGTGCAGGCAGATCCAGAGCCTGAGGTCTGCGGCCGGCAGGCTCCAGTCGGCGGCGAACGCCTCCACGTTGGGGACGACCACCAGCAGCTCGTCGCCGTCGCGTGGGATGGGCAGGTCGTACGTGCCGAGGCTGCGCAGCGCCAACCGACCGACCATCGTTCCGGTCGTGATGCCGGCCATCATCGGCGCCATGGCTGCCAGGAGGCCGGACAGCCAGGCGGTCGAGGGATCCTCATCCGGGTCAGATGGGCCGATGCCCTGGTCCATGCCCGGGTTGGTGGGGTCGGGATCCCCATCGGCTGTGGCGCCCGGCATCTGGGCCATCCTGGCCAGGTAGGGGCGGTAGGCGTCGACGGAGGCGGAGGCCCATGCCGTACGGGTCACCGGCCGTAGGCGGAGTGCACCGCCGTGCGTCACCTGCAGCCCGGTGCGGTCCGCGATCTGCAGTTCGGCGACCCGTAGCAGCGACTCGTATTCGATGCGGACCAACGGATCCACGTTGGGCTCGCTGCTCCCCTCCGAGGCAACTGCCATGGCGATCTGGCGAGCGGGATCCGGCCCGCCCGCAGCGCCGCCGAACGGTTGGCCGCCGGGGAATCCCCCGGGCAGGCCGGGAATGCCACCGGTGCCCGGGAACCCGCCGCCGAACATCTCTCCGAGCGCCCCGAACAGTCCCGCCAACGGGTCAGGCTGGTCGCCTGAGGCGCCGGAACCTGGTGGATCGTCGGGGTCGTCCGGTCCTCCGGGGCCGTCACCCGGGAACTCTGGTGGATCCTCGCTGCTCACGGAGGCACTCTATGACGGTGACCAGCCCCGCCTGCCTGCGCCGTACCCAGCCGTGAGGGTCGTCGTGACCGGTTCCACCGGTGCCGTCGGGCGACGGGTCTGTGCCCGCCTCGCCGCGGACGGCCATGAGGTGGTGGGGCTGGATCGGCGTTCCAGCGTTCCACCGGCGCCCGGCGTCGAGACCAGGGTCGTCGACCTTGCTGTCGCCGACCTGCGGGACCTGCTCAGCGGTGTCGACACGGTTGTCCACCTGGCGTCGGGGGTGACGGCAGGCGACGTGGGCGGGAACACGGGGCACGACCGGCTGGCGGTGGTGGAGAGGTTGCTGGCCGCGGCCGGGGACGTGGGGGTCGGCCACCTGGTCGTGCGGTCCTCGGCCATGGTCTACGGAGCGTGGCCCGACAACCCGGTGCCCCTGACAGAGGATGCGCCGGTGCGGCCCTGTCCGGACTTCCTGTTCGCGGTCCACCGTGCCCGGCTGGAGGAACTGGCCGCAGCCTGGGCTGATGGCCACCCGGATCGTGTCCTGACCGTTCTGCGGCCGGCGGTGACCGTGGCCGAGGAGCGTCCGGGCGGGTTGGCCAGCGTGGTCGGTGCGGCGACCTCCATCAGGAGCGACGAAGGCGAACCGCTCGGCCAGTTCCTGCACTCGGACGACCTGGCGGACGCAGCAGTCTGTGCCGTGGCAGTGCGCTACGACGGTCCGCTGAACGTGGCGCCCGACGGCTGGATAGGCGTGGACGTGATGGCCGAGCTGGGTGGGCCGGGGCCGCGGTTGCGCCTGCCGGGCAGCCTGGCCGCATTGGTGGGACGGGTGCTCTTCCGGGTCGGCCTGTCGCCGGCGCCTCCCGGGGTGTTCCCCTACACGGTGCATCCGTGGGTGGTCTCCAACGACAGGTTGCGAGACCTGGGTTGGACGCCGTCGCACTCCAACGAGGAGGCCTACGTGGCCGGCCACGAGCCGGGCGTGCTGGACCGCCTGACCGCCAGGTCCAGGCAGCAGCTCTCGCTGGCGGCAGCAGGGTTGCTGCTGGTGACCCTGCTGGGCGTGATCGTCTGGCTGGTGCGCCGCCAGCGTCGGCGCTGACCTCCACCGACCGGCGTGTCCCCATACGATTGCGCCCGATGCCCGCTGGAACATCCGCCGATCCGGAGTCCGACCTGCCTGTAGGCCTGTCATCCGTCACTTCTGCGCCGTCCCCGGACGCCCCGGACCCGGACACCTGGCTGGGGCTGGGTTCCGGCGTCCTTCCCGTCGATGAGGTCACCCGGTGGGTGGGCCGTCCGGACTGCGGAGCGGTGGTGGTGTTCACCGGAAATGCCAGGGACCATTCCGAGGGGCGGGTCGGGGTCAGCGCCCTGGAGTACGAGGCGTACGAGTCCCAGGTGGTTCCGCGTCTTGCGGGTGTGGCTGCCGAGGCCCGAAGTCGATGGCCGGTCCTGGCGAGGGTGGCGATGCTGCACCGGGTGGGTCCGCTGTCGATCGGTGAGGCGGCCGTGGTGGTGGCCGTCTCCTCGCCACACCGGGACGCTGCATTCGACGCCTGCCGGTGGTGCATCGACAGCCTCAAGTCGACCGTGCCGATCTGGAAGCGCGAGACGTGGGATGGCGGCGAGAGCTGGGGCCTGGACGCACAGCACGTGGTTGATGTCGACGGGAGTGCCGATGTGGACGCGCCTGTCGACCGGGCCGGTTCGGCGGGGACAGGCTGATGAACCCGGCTGTGTTGTTCCTGCTGGGTGGGGTGGCGCTGGCCGTCGTGCTCTCGGTGGTCGTGTGGTTGTTCAGCCGACCGAAGAACCGCGTCGAGGATCCGAACCACCTCCGGCACACGTTGCGGGCCCTGCGGATGGAGTCCAGGGACCGGCCCAGGCCGACCCATGGTGAGGGCGGCGTGCGGATCCTCGGCCATGAGGACCACGGGTCCGGCTCCGATGACGGCCGGCGGGACGGTTAGGACACCCCATGGCACGCGACCTGGCGATCGACCTGGGAACCGCCAACACGCTGGTCTACGCCCGCGGGGAGGGCGTGGTGCTGGCCGAGCCGTCGGTGATCGCCATCAACGAGCGCACCGGCGAGGTCCTGGCCCTGGGCGAGGAGGCCTGGCAGATGATCGGGCGGACCCCGACGCACGTGGTGGCGAAGCGACCCCTGCGAAGGGGTGCCATCACCGACTTCGACGTGACCCAGCGCATGGTGCGCCTCCTGATGCAGAGGGTCGGGGTCAGCAGGTTCAACAGGCCCAAGGTGCTCATCTGCGTGCCGTCGGCGATCACGGCGGTCGAGCGGCGGGCGGTCAGCGATGCGGCACGCAAGTCGGGGGCCGCCGACGTGCAACTCATCGGACAGCCCATAGCAGCGGCGATCGGGGCGAACCTTCCGATCAGCGAGCCGATCGGAAGCATGGTCGTGGACATCGGGGGCGGAACCTCGGAGTCGGCGCTGCTCTCGCTGGGTGGGGTGGTGGTCCTGGAGGCGGTCAGGGTCGGATCCTTCGAGATAGACGCCGCGATCCAGGCCTACGTGCGTAGGGAGTACGGGCTGTCCATCGGTGAGCGCACCGCCGAGGAGATCAAGTGCCACATCGGGTCAGCGGCCCACACGCCCAACGAGGTCCGGGCCGAGGTGAAGGGCCGGGAGCTCATGAGCGGCCTTCCCAAGACGGTGATCCTGACGCCGGCGGAGATCCGCAAGGCCATCGAGGAACCGGTGGCGGCGATGGTCGAGTCGGTGTTGACGTGCCTCTCCCAGGCTCCGCCGGAACTCGCCCAGGACCTGCTTGCGCAGGGCATCTGCCTCGTGGGAGGTGGAAGCCTGCTGCGTGGCCTGGATACCCGGCTGTCCGAGGAGACGGGGGTCCCCGTGGTCTACGTGGACACTCCGATGGAGTGTGTGGTGAAGGGCGCAGGCAAGTGCATCGAGTCGTTCGACGCGATGCGGGCGATGTTCATGGATGGTCGCCGGTAGCACCCGGGCCGAGCAGGTCCTCGGCGGCCTGTCGGACCTGCCAGTCGCGGTCCTCGAGGGCGCGTTCCAGGGCCGCCTCGACGTCGTCACCCTCGAACGCCGCGAGGGCCAGTACGGCCCGGCGTCGGACCGCAGGTCGGTCCTTCAGGCCACCCAGTATCGCTGCCCGGCCCCGCTCGTGGCCGAGCGCCCCGAGGGCGGCCACGGCGGCCTCCCTGCAGAGGGCGTCCTCGTGGCCTCCGGGTTCCGGTCCGGCCACGGCCGTGAGGGCGTCGACGGTCGTCTCGGCGACCTCCGGGAGTTCCCCGGCCGCCCAGCAGGCCACTTCCAGGACGGAGTGGTCGGCATCCTCCAGGCAGGCCAGGAGGAGTTCTGTCAACCTCGAGGCGAGTCCGCTGGCCTCACCCAGGTTGGTCTCGTCCTGGTCGGAATCGGGAGTGTTGCTCCGGCCGGCCTCGGCCCGGTCGGGTCCGGCGGCGTCCTGCCTATCGGCCTCGTCGTGGATCGGACCTGCGCCGGACCGGTCCGGACCCGCCAGGGCCTCCAGGGCCCGCCGACGGACGGCGGGTTCCGGGTCGGCCAGACCGGTCGCCAACTCGTCGGTCGAGAGCCCGTCGGCTCCACCGGAACGGGCGATCCGATCCAGGGCGCCGAGTGCCGCTGCCCTGACCGGTGCGGCCGGATCCGTCAGGAGGTCGCGTGCCAGCCGGGCATCGCCCCCATGGCCGGCGAGGATGGCCTGTCGACGACGGGTGGACACCTCGACGTCTGGCGCCGGGTCGGGGTGGACGTGTCGACCCACCGGCGGGGCGCCACTGGTGGGGGCGTCGTCCACCCGACCGTCGGGCTCGTGCTGGTCGGGTCCGGCCACCGTCAGCCGATGGCCTGTTCCACGAGGAACCCTGAGAGGAACAGGGTGATGCCGATGGCCGTGGCCGTCGCCACGCCGCCTACGACCACGAAAGCGGTGAGCAGGGCCACGGAACGGACCCGGTGCCACCAGCGGACGTGGGCACGGTGGCCAGTGACCACGCGTCGTGGAGGTTGGTACCAGACGCCGAGGCGGGCGCTGGGACTCCAGGATCGGTCGATCGCGTACTCGACGTCCCCTGACGGTGGCAGGCGCGTACTTCCAGCACGGTGCCCGCGGCCTGCGGGGGTGGGTCCTGCGGGGAAGAGAAATCCCAATGGCAGGAGGAACCCCGTGGGTACGACCGTCGGGCCCGGGTGGCCGGGTCGTGTGGCGGTGCCAGACCCGGCGCCGACCATGGCAGGCTGGACGGCCCCCGGTGGTAACCGGCGGGACAACCCGTAGCCGACGGCGCCCAGGACCAGCACCATCAACCACGAGGACACCAGCAGCGGCGCCGGGACCCAACCGCCTGAAATGGGTGAGAGCAGTTCCACGTCGGGAAAACTACCCGTGTCGGATGCCGGCTCCGGGCGCGGTGCCCGTTGGCCCGGGCGTCGTGGCCCAGATGGTGGCGTGTCTCTCGGCTCCGGCCCAGGCTCGGGCTCTGCTTTCGGCAGCGGCTCCGGCTCAGACTCCGGCAGTGGCTCCACCGGCCGGAGGTGGATCGGCGCCCTAGTGTTCGTCACCGTGGCGGCGGCGCTGCTGCTGACGTTTGTCCGGCTCCCGTACTTCGTGTTCCAGCCGGGTTCCATCCAGGCCCTCAGCGAGAGGGTGATCGTCACCCGTGGCGAGCGGTTCGATCCGGTGGGCGAGGTGTACTTCACGACGGTCCGCCAGGACTCCACCGTGAACGGCTGGGAGTACCTCGAGGCGAGGTTGAAGGGATCCCTCACCCTGATCGGGGAGGACCAGGTGCTGGGCGGCCGGAGCCGTGACGAGAACCGGTCCTTCAACATGAGGTTGATGCGGGTGTCGAAGTCGACGGCGGTCGCCGTGGCCCTCCGCCACCTCGGCGTCGACCCGATCGAGGCGACCGGGGTGGGCATGGCGCAGGTGGTCGGCCCCTCGACCGGGTTGCTGACCATCGACGACGTGATCCTGTCGGTGGATGGGGTCGAGGTACGCGAGGCGATTGACCTGGTGCATGCGATCGGGGGCCGGGTCCCCGGTGAGGTCGTACGGCTGGAGGTGGAGCCGGTCCGGGGCGGAACGTCTCGGGTGGTCCAGGTGACGCTCGGTGAGCGGGAGGACGATCCGACCATCGGCTTCCTGGGCGTCGTACCCCAGACGCGCTGGGAGGACGTGGACGACCTTCCGGTGGACGTGTTGGTGGACACGGGGCGGGTTGGCGGAAACTCGGCCGGACTGGCCCTGACGCTGTCGATCCTGGACCTGGTCACCCCGGGGGAGCTGACCGGTGGCCTGAGGGTGGCCACGACCGGCACGATCGACATCGGGGGCAACGTTGGTCCGATCGGGGGGATCATCCAGAAGGTGGCAGCTGCCCGGGAGGCCGGAATCGATCTGTTCCTCGTGCCGACCACCGAGCTGGCCGACGCACGTGAGCACGCCGGCGACCTCCCTGTCGAGGGTGTGTCGACCCTCGACGATGCCCTGGCGGCCCTGGCCAGGCACGGCGGTGAGAGTCGCGATCTCGTATTGCCGAATAGCTGACCGGGTGGCCCCTCGCCGGGAGTCCCTCATAGGCTCTCCCCATGCGCCCTGAAGACGCCCCGCCGTCCGGTCCGCGACCGTTCCCCCGCCAACGGCGTCGCCGTTCGCCGGGCTCCACGAAGTTCCGCATGGTGGCCGGCGGCGTCGTTTCGGCGCTGTTCGTCCTCATGCTGTCGCTGCGTGGCATTGCCGGGTTCTGGACCGACTACCTGTGGTTCGACGCCCTCGGCCACGAGAACGTCTTCGTGTCGGTGTTCGGTGCCCAGGTGGTCCTGGTGGTGCTGTTCACCCTGTTGTTCTTCGGGCTCCTGTACGGAAACCTCACGGTCGCCGATCGCCTGGCACCCCCCATCCGTCCGCCCGGCCCGGAAGAGGACCTCCTGCGCGGCTACCACCTGGTGGTGGGCCATCGCAGGGGCCTGGTTCGCCTGGTGCTCTCCGGCCTGTTCGCGCTCATTGCCGGGCTGGGAGTGTCGGGTCGCTGGCAGGAGTGGCTGCTGTTCACCAACTCCGTGGACTTCGGCATCACCGATGCACAGTTCGGCCGGGACCTGAGCTTCTACGTCTTCCGCCTGCCGTTCATGAGCTTCGTGATCGGCTGGCTGTTCGCCACCCTGATAATCGTCCTGGTACTCACCACGATCTTCCACTACATAAACGGTGGCATCCGACTCCAGTCGGTCGGCGAACGTGTACAGCCGCAGGTCAAGGCCCACCTCTCGGTCCTACTCGGCCTCATCGCCCTCGTGCGGGCAGGGGACTACTGGCTGGCACGATTCGAGCTGACCACCTCGGACCGGGGCGCCGTGGTCGGAGCCACCTACACCGACGTGAATGCGCAGCTCCCGGCGACGAACCTCCTGATCCTCATCTCCCTGTTCGCCGTCGTGCTGCTGCTGGTGAACATCAGGCGCCGGGGCTGGGTGCTGCCCACGCTGGCCGTCGGGCTGTGGGCGTTCGTGGCGCTGGTAATGGGCGGCATCTACCCGGCGGTCATCCAGAGCCTGCGGGTGGAGCCGGCGGAGTCCGAGAAGGAGGAGCTGTACATAGCCCGGAACATCGAAGCCACCCGGACGGCGTTCGGCCTCGACGGGATCACCGTGGTGCAGCTTTCCGACTTCGACAACAGGATCGACGCATCCGACCTGCGCTCCAGCAGGGGGACGGTCCGCAACATCCGGATCCTGGACCCGCAGATCGTGCAGGGCACCTTCGACCGGCTGCAGGGCGAGCGCGAGTACTACACCTTCGCCGACGAGATGGACACCGACCGCTACACCATCGACGGTGAGACCACCCAGGTGCTGCTGGGCACCCGCGAGCTGGAAGTGAACGAGAACCGGTCGTGGGAGAACCAGCACGTGGCGTTCACCCACGGCTACGGCGTGGCCATGGCGCCGGTGAGTCGGGTGAAGGGCTCGGGAGACCCCGACTTCCTGGTTGGCGACCTCCCGGTCCTGATCGACCCATCGGTCGACGTGACCCTGGATCGGCCGCAGTTGTACGTGGGCGAGGGACTCAACGGCTATGCCGTGGTCGGCGCCACCCGCTCCGAGGTGGACTACACCGACGAGAACCAGGAGACCCAGGAGGTCCGCTACGCCGATATCGGCGGCGAGGGCGGCGTCGGCATGGGGACGTTGATCCG
>Ga0310121_10004852_pt1 | contig 11714 bp, 10 predicted proteins | sample CB27_Tmax_986_MG_FD_203504 | JGI IMG/M metagenome (GOLD analysis project Ga0310121, IMG submission 203504) | Marine microbial communities from Western Arctic Ocean, Canada - CB27_Tmax_986 | ecosystem: Environmental > Aquatic > Marine > Oceanic | place: Canada: Western Arctic Ocean | collected...
GTCGGGGGCGGATTGGGACGCCGCGTCATCGGGGTGGGCGAGGTAGCCGACGACGCCGGTGAGGACGGCGACGAGGGGGACGGCGATGGCGGCGCCGAGGATACCCCAGATGATTCCGCCGGCGGCGACCGAGAGGATGATCACGGCCGGGTGCATCTGGAGCTGGCGTCCGACCAGCACCGGCGCAACGACGTTGCCTTCGAGTTGCTGCACGGCGAGCACGGCGAGCGCGACCAGGATCGCCTCCGTCAGGCCCTCGGCGACGAGGGCGACGAGCACGGCGACGAGGCCCGCGGCGACCGCGCCGACGATGGGAATGAAGCCACCGAAGAAGGTGAGTACGGCGAGCGGCAGGACGAGCGGGACGCCGATAATCAGCAGCGCGATGCCGATGAAGACGGCGTCGATCATGGCGACGACGGAGGTGCCGCGGAAATAGGAACGCAGGATGTCCCAGGTCCGGGTGCCGAGATTGTGCAGGTCTTGGCTGCGCGCGGCGGGCACGAGGGCAACGAACCAGGACCACATGCGCGCGCCGTCCTTGAGAAAGAAGAAAAGCAGGACCACGGCGAGGATGGATCCGGCGGCGATCTCCAGAGCCAACGAGGCACCTGAGAAGACGCCGCCGAGGATGGTGCCGCTGTTGTTGCGGACGGTATCGAGCAGGTTGTCGATGGCGGTGTCGACATCGGCGCGGGGGATATCGAGGTCGGCGACGAGGAAGTCGCCGATTTCGTCGAGGCCGCCTTCGAAGTCGACTTCGAGGCGATCGAAGTCGGCGACGACGGTGCCGACGACCGCCGCGCCGATGCCGCCGACGATGACGACGCCCAGCAGCAGACTGAGCAGCGCGCCGAGCCAGCGCGGCAGGCCGTGCCGCTCGACACGGTCGACGAGCGGGCTGAGCTGCGTCGCGAGCAGCAGGGCGACGAAGGCGGGGATGAAGACGATGCGCAGGCGGGCGACGACGAAGGCGATGATCACCACGAGGGCAGCGATGGCGAGGACTCGCCAGGCCACAGCGGCAGCGAGTCGGAGTGAGGGGGGAACGGTGTCGTCGGGCACGTGCAGCCTGGCAGCCGCCGAGCGTCCCTAGCCTAGTGCGTTTCGGGGGCGTCCGGTCGGTGCGTCGAAGGCTGCCCGTGTCCGTTTTAGGGCTCGACGATCTTCCAGATGTAGCCGTTTTGGCCGACGACGTAGACCTCGCCAGACTGGTCGGTGCCGAAGGAGACGGGATTGTCGAGACCGGCGTTGATGATGTGGATCTGGCCCGGGCTGTCGGCGGCGGTGGCCCAGAGGGTGCCGGAGCAGTAGTCGGCGAAGAGGTAGGCACCGTAGAGGGCGGGGAGCCTGGATCCGCGGTAGACGAGACCCCCCGTGATCGAACAGCCTTCGTCATAGGTGTAGGAGGCGACGGGACCGGTCACGCCAGCGCTGCTGCAGCTGTCGCTCTCGAAGCATTCGTCGCCCTCGAGGAGGTTCCAGCCGTAGTTGCCCCCGGCGGTGACGACATCGATCTCCTCGATCTGATCCTGGCCGACATCGCCGACCCAGAGGGCGCCAGTCAGGGCGTCGAAGGACATGCGCAGGGGTTGCGAAAGCCGTAGGCGAAGATCTCGGGGCGAGCGCCGGGGGTGGTGAGGAAGGGGTTGCTGGGCGGGACGACGTAGGGCTCCGTTGGGGAGGCGTTGGCGACGTCGAGGCTGATGATGGTGCCGAGCAGGGTGGCGAGATTTTGGCCGTTGCCCCGGGGATCGGCCCGCGATCCGCCGTCGCCGAGGCTGAGGAGAGGAAGCCGTCGGGGCCGAAGAGGAGGCGACCACCGTTGTGGTTCGAGAAGGGTTGTGCGACTTCGAGGATGACGAGTTCGCTGTCCTGGCCAGGTCCACCGTTGGTACTGATCCGTGCGAGGCGCATGAGGCTCTGGCCGTCAACCGAATACCAGAGATAGATGAAGCCGTTGATCTCGTAGGTGGGATCGAGCGCAAGGCTGAGCAGGCCGCGCTCGCCGGAGTTGAGAACGCGGTCGCGGATGTCGATGAAGACAGCGCCGAAGGCTCCAGTGTGGATGTTGAAGCGGCGCACGCGTCCCGCCTGTTCGACGACGAGCAGTTCGTTGTCGAAGAAGGCGACGGCGTCAACGGGTTGCTCGGCGCCGGTCGCCCCCGAGTTGGGCGAGGGCGTCCTGCGCGGGGATGTCGTCTTCGACCCAGCCGGTGAGGCGAAAACCCTCGGTCTCGGGCAGCGGGGGGGGTTTCGGCGAGGGGCGGAAGTTCCCAATCGATGGGGGCGGTGACCTCGAGCCAAAGACCGTCGCCGGCGGTGACCTGGACGAGGGTTTGCGCAGCGGCCGGGGCGCCGCGACGCCAGGATTCGAACTGTCCGGTGGCGTCGTTCCACTTGTGCGCGGACTGCAGGTCCGAGAGGTAGGTAAAGAGCAGGTGGGCCGTGGTGGTCACGGGCGCGGCGACGAGGTTCCAGCGCGGCTGCAGTCGCACGCTGGGGTTCTGCGCGTCGAGGGAGGCGGCGGAGCCAGGCCCGAGCAGTGCGGCCCAAAGGACAGCCGCGGCCGCCGCGGCGACAGCGATCGTGAGGAGGCCGGGCCAGGCGAGGGCAAGCCGGGCAACGGAGCGAAGCCGGGTCGCGGGGGGCGGCGGCATGCAGGATCTCCTTCGCGGGCGGTGGGGGGCGGAAGCGTTACCCCAGCCACGGGCCGCGAGCGGATGCGCTCTGGCATATGCGGAACTATCCTCCCACGCGCGGGAGCACTCCGCTCCCGGGCATGCAGCGGAGGCCAGCGCAATGGGACACCTGGACGGCAAAGTAGCGATCGTGACGGGCGGAGTCGGGGGGATGGGCTCGTGGGTGAGCCGGACCTTCGCCGAGCAGGGCGCCAAGGTGGTGGTGGCCGACACGGGCGCCGACGTGGAAGGGCGGGGCGAACCGGACGGGAGCCGGATCGAGGCGTTGGTGGCCGAGATCAAGGCGGCGGGCGGCGAGGCCGTTGCCGGGGTGGCAGACGTCTCGAACATGGAGCAGGCCGAGGGGCTGGTGCAGTTGGCGCTGGACACCTACGGCGATCTGGACATCCTCTGCTGTGTGCACGGGATCCTGCGCGAGCGGATGATCTTCAATATGGGCGCGGATGACTGGGATGACGTGGTGCGGGTGCACCTCAAGGGCTGCTTCACGCTGACGAAGTTCGCGTCGATTCACTGGCGGGCGAACCGCGACAAGGGCGGACGCCGGATCATTTACTTCACGAGCTCGGCCGGGATCCGGGGCGAGGGCGGGCAGCCGAACTACTCGGCGGCGCACGCGGGCAAGATTGGCTTGAGCCTGTCGAACTCGGAGGCGCTGGGGCGGTACGGGGTGACGTCGAACTGCATCTCGCCGGGCGCGTCGACGCGGATGACGGACCGCGGGCACACGGTGGACCGCGAGGCGGAGGCGCCCAGCCTGTCGGCGGCGGGGACGGGGATGGACCCGCGCAACGTGATTCCGGCGGTCGTGTATCTGGCCTCGGATGCATCGGAGGAGGTGACGGGGCGTGTGGTGGGCGCGACGGGGAACAAGATCACGATGTGGAAGGAACCGGAGTGGGTCTCGTCGATCTACTCGGAGACGCCGTACTGGAACATCGATGAGCTGTTCGAGGTGATGCCAGAGACGCTGGTCTCAACCGGTGTGGGACCGCCGCCGCGCCAGTTTCCCTAGGGGTAGTTGGCGGAAGAGACGGTCGGGCGAGGGCGGATCGAAAGAGACAGGAACAAGTCATGGCTGAGCAGCATCTCAATGACCGCGTCTGCATCATCACAGGCGGAGCGGGTGGCATTGGTAGCCACCTGAGCCGGGTCTACGCCGAGCAGGGAGCGAAGGTGATCGTGGCCGACACCGGAGCGGACGTCGAGGGCCGGATGGGCGTGGATCCGACGAAGGTGAACGCCGTCGTCGATGAGATCACGGCCAACGGCGGCGAGGCGATCGCATCGGTGGGCGACATCGCGGACATGGACTACGCGGAGTCGATGGTGCAGTTGGCGCTGGATACGTACGGCGATCTGGACGTGTTGGTCTGCGCGCATGGGATCCTGCGTGAGCGGATGATCTTCAACATGGGCGAGGACGAGTGGGACGGGGTGATCCGGACCCACCTACGCGGCTGCTTCGCGCCGACGAAGTTCGCGTCGATCCATTGGCGGGCGGAGCGCGACAAGGGGCAGCGTCGGATCATCTACTTCACGTCGGACGCGGGGATCCGCGGCAGCGCGGGGCAGCCGAACTACTCGGCGGCGCACGCGGCGAAGTTGGGATTGATGCGCAGCAACGTGATGGGCCTGGAACGCTACGGCGTGACCTGCAACGCGATCGCGCCGGGGGCGTCGACGCGGATGACGGACCGCGGGCGGGGACTGAACCCGGAAGGACCGTCGCCGAGCGAGTCGGCCGCGGGCACGGAGCGGGACCCGAAGAACGTGGTGCCGATCTGCGTCTGGCTGGCGTCGACCGAGAGCGACATGGCGAACGGGCGGATCTTCTCGGCGACTGGGCATCGTATCTCGCTGTTCGAGGAGCCGGTGCAGGAGCGGATCCTGCGGCTGCGGGAGCCGAGCGCGGATCTGGACGCACTGTTCGAGTTGTGGCCGAAGACGTTCGATCAGGGTGGCTACCCGAGAAACTCGATCCAGCCCGGTGGCCAGGTGAGCGCTTCAGGAGCGTAGTATCCGCCCGCGTTCGTGGGTCGACCATGGGCTCAGGCCATGCTGGCAGAGAGTTGTGAAGCGGATTGCTCTCAGCTCAAGCGGGCCGGGACCGGCACGTCGCGATGGGCGTCAGGACTGGCAGTCGGGATGTCTCAAAGGAGCGAACCATGAAACGGCTGACTGCGACCTTCGATCTGGGATCGATGCGTTCGTCGAAGACGATCTGGATCCTGACGCTGCTGCTGGGCGCGCTGCTGGTCCTGGGAGCCTGCACGACCAACGGCGATGGGACGGACGACGAGCAGAGCGATGGCGGCGTCGAGGATGCGGCGGGGGGCGCGGGCGAGATCGGCGCGGTGCTGGCGCTGCTGGAAGATCTGGGCGTGCCGTTCGTGGTGCCGGAGATCGCGATCTTGCGCGACTGGGCGGACCGCTCAGGGACGATGGTTCAGCTTGAGGATCCGCGCGGGCAACTGGAGCTGTATCAGTTCGACAGCGCGACGGGGCTGAACGACTTCGTCACGCGGGCACGCGCGGGATCGGTACGCGACCTGCCGGCGGACGCCGCGGCCTGGACCTTCGGCCGGGTGCTGGTGGTTTTGCCGGGGGCGGCGGAGTTGCCGGCAGTCGCAGCGCTGCTAAACTCCGCCCTGCCATCTGAGGGATTCCCGCTCGACCCCGACGCGACGATCGTCGATTCGGGCACGGGCGGACCCGGAGCGGGCGGGCTGGACGATGGGACGACGCCGCCAACGCTGGTGGCGGGGACGGACACCGTCGCGACGCGAGCCGGGCTGGGCACGTACTGCTGGAGCGGCGACGAGGCGGGGATTTGCGCCGACTCGATCGGGATCATCTCAGGCGTGGGGACGCTGCCGATCGCGAGCGGCGAGTCGGTCACGCTGAGCGGCGACCTGACCGGGGTCGTGATTGAGACTGTGACGGCGCGGGCGTGGCGGCTGAGCGAGGTGGAGTTGATCGAGCAAGGCAACGACTTCGTCGCCTGGTCGCCGCAAGGCACGGCGCTGGCGATCCCGGTGGTGATCGATGACAAAGGACTTGTGCTGACGCCGGGCCTGCCGCAAGGCGACTATCTGGTGTCGGTCAGAGTCCTCGCCGATCGCGGGGACGCGCAGTACGGGATCCTGCTGGAGGTCGACGGCGGCGGCGGTCTGGGGTTCGTGGGCGGTGGCGGTGACAGCACGGAAGACGACAGCACGGATGGCGATAGCAGCGAGGGCGGTGGGGGCGAGGTCGGCGAACCGATCGAAGAGCCCGCGCCGCCGAGCACGGGAATCGCACTGGCCGCGTTCGATCAGCCGTTCCGCTTGGCCAGTGGGGGCGTGGCCAACGTGGGCCGGCAGCTCAGTCTCGTTTTCGCGGGTGTGCAGGCGGACAACCGTTGCCCGTCGGACGTGACCTGCATCGTGGCGGGGGCCGCGTCGGTGGTGATCGAATTGGTGGACGGCGACACGGCGAGCCATACGATCGTCGATGTACCGCTGGGCGGTAGCGCCGCGTTCTCGGCCTTGGGACTCAATCTCGTGGTGCTCGCGGTGTCTCCCGAGGCGCACTCAGAGCGACCGATTCTGCCGAACGACTACGTGGTCACGATCGTGGTGTCGGCGTCGACCGGGTCGGGCGGCGACAACGGCAGCGGTGGCGATACGGGCGACGACGCGGGCGAGCCGGAGCCCGGCTTTCGGCAGGTGAACACGCTGGCGCCGATCGAGGACGTGCAGGTGAACATCGCGGAGTCGTTCCCGGTGCAGGTCTTCGTGGTGGTGAGCTCCGGTCTGCCAAGCGGATGCGCGGAGTTTGACCGGATCGATGTCGAGCGCATGGATTCGAGCCAGATCAACTTGACCGTCTGGAACCTGGTGCCGGCGCCGGACGAGCTGATCGCGTGCACCGCGATCTACGGGGTCACGCAGAACACCGTCGCGCTGGGATCGGACTTCGAGTCGGGCGTGGAACAGGTCGTGGTGGTGAACGGCGTGGTGGGTGTGGCGTTCACGCCGTAGCGCTTGCCGTCGGCCCGAGCGACGCGGCTTCTCGTGCGGCGGCTTCTCGTGCGGGAAGAGCGGCGCTGATAGGGTTCGCAGGTTCGCCATGCGCGTGAGTGAGGAACGTCCGTGTCGCTGCACACGATCCGTACGTTGGTACTGGACCTGGTGATTCTGGGCGCCCTGGCGGCGGGCGGTTGGCTCGTGGGGGCGGAGCTTCTAGCGCACCAGGCGGGACCCGCGTCGCCGATCAATGTGGTCTCGGGGGTAGAAGGCGCGCAGACAAGCGACGGAACGCTTGTCGTGCCGCTGTCGGGGTTGAGCCCGTTCGGGCAGAACTCGGGACTGGAGGGGCGGCAGGTGCTGGTGGGGCGGGTGCGCGAGGTGGGCGAGGGGTTCTTCGTGGCGGACACGCCGATCGGACCGGCGCGGTTCACGTTCGCCGATGATTCCAGCTTCCTTTTGCGTCTGACGTCCGGTGGTCCGGCAGACCTGCAGCCGGGAGCGGCCATCGCCGTATTGACGTCGAGCAGCGGCGCCGGCAGCTTTGAGGCGTCAGCGGTGCTGGTGCTGCCATTGGACAGCCGGCCGTCGATCCAGCCGCCACCGCCACCTGCCTTCGACGACGAGGCGGGGGACGAAGAGTTGGAAGTGGACGACGAGGACGAAGAGTCCGGCTAGCGCGGCTGGGCCGACAGCGGAGTCAGGCGCTGGGGTCCTGCGAGCGCGCGATCAGGGCGCTGATTTCGTCGGGGCCGGCGGGGGTGCCGTCATACGAGGCAGCAACGATGCGTCGCGCTTCGATCTCGATGTGCTGCGGGGTGCCGGGGTTGGCGTGACCTTCAGTGTGGCCGAGGCTGACGATCTCGGCGTGCAGCCGGTCGGGGGCGATCTCAAGCAGGGCGACGGTGCCAAGCCGTGTGTCCTTGTGGTGGGGCAGCGTGGGGCTGCCGGAGTTGATCAGGACGACGCCGGCGCGGTACTCCAGCCGTTCGAGGTGGGTGTCGCCGCCGATCAGAATGTCGACCTCTTCATTGGGCAACGTGGCGTCGAGGAGTTGGGCCATGGGGCGCCCCTCCGGTCGCAGCTCGTGGGTCATAGCGATGCGCCAGCCGTCGACGGTGAGGCGCTGAATGTCGGCGGCGCGGGGGTCGTCGAAGATGTCGTTGTTGCCACGCGAGACAAGGGTGGGGGCGTACTGCTCGCACCAGTCGATGACGGCGCGGGCGACGACGTCGCCGCCGTGCAGGATGAGGTCGACCTCGCTGAGGAACTCGCCGATCTGGGGGCCGAGTTCGTCGAGGTGGCGCATGAGCGACGGCAGGTGGGTGTCGGAAATCAGACCAATGCGCATTTTTTCGTCGCCGGGCTAGACCGATACCGCCCGGTGCAACTGGAGGGAATTCGCAGCCAGCATGGAGTCGGAGATCGATGGGGTGGCGGCAGTGTACCGGAGTCGCGCTTCTGGGGCCGTTGCCCACTGCGAACAAGGCTGGCATCATTCCACGCCGTCATGCGTGTGGGGGGTTTGTGCGGTAGCCTCTGCCGCGCTCTGGGGCCCGCAGCCTGGAACTGAATTTGGCAACAGGCGCGCCGGTCCCGGCGCGCGAGGAGCAAGAACGAGGAGCAGCCATGGCAGACCGCAAGGCAGCGATCGCGGGGATTCACGAGTACCCGCTGCGCGTTGCACCCGGGGTGGCGTCGATGCAGATCAAGGCGGATTCGGCGCGAGCGGCGCTGGAGGACGCGGGTCTCAAGTGGGAAGATGTGGACGGGCTGTACGACGCCGGGGACGGCGAGGGCGGCGGCGGTCTGGGCTTGGCGGCGTACCTGGGAATCAATCCGTCGGTGATCGACACGACGCAGGTGGGGGGCTCGTCGTACGAGTTCCACGCGGCCCATGCGATGCGCGATATCGCGGACGGCAAGTGCAAGGTGGCGATTTCAACGTACGGGTCGACGGCGGCTTCGCAGCGGATCGCGATCGGGACGGGCGGACGCGGCGGCGGCGGTTGGCAGGCGAATATGGAGGCGCCGTACGGCTCCACGCTGATTTCGAACTACGCGATGGTGGCGCACCGCCACATGCACGACTACGGCACGACTTCCGAGCAGCTGGCCGGGATTTCCGTGTCGACGCGCAAGCACGCGATGCGCAACCCGGAAGCGGTGCAGGCGATGACCGACCTGCAGTTCGTGGGGATCAACGAGATCTCGGTGCAGGACGTGATGGAGTCGCGCATCGTGGCGGATCCGCTGCACTTGCTGGAGTGCTGCATGATCAGCGACGGCGGGGGCGCGATGGTGATGGTGTCGCCGGAGGTGGCGCGCGACATCAAGAAGCCGCCGGTCTGGATCATTGGCAGCGGCGAGGCGACGAAGTACCAAGAGAACGGCGGCGACATCACGACATCGGCGGGGGCGCAGAGCGGCCCGCTGGCGTTCGGCGAGGCCGGGGTGACGCCGGACGAGATCGACATTGCGATGATCTATGACTCGTTCTCGATCACGGTGGCGGTCTGTCTGGAGGACCTGGGCTTCGCGCCGAAGGGTCAGATCGGGGAGCTGGTGGCGGACGGGGCTCTGTCGTTCGATAACCCGGACGCGCCGTTCGCGCTGAACACGGACGGCGGCGGGCTGTCGTCGAACCACCCGGGCATGCGCGGGCTGTTCTTGATTCTGGAGTCGGTGCGGCAGCTGCGGGGCGAGTCGACTTCGCAGGTCGAGGGAGCGAAGCTGGCCGTCGCGCACGGCAACGGCGGGCTGCTGGGTGGCTCGCACACAGGCGGCACGGTGATCCTGGCCGCCGACTAGTCGCGACGAACACACAATGCACGACGCGCGAAAGCGCGTCGGAGAGGATGAGCTGAACGATGCCGAATCGACCGCAACCGAGTTTTCCGGAGTTGATTACGCAGCCGTTCTGGGATGCGGCCAAAGAGGGCAAGCTGACCTACCAGACGTGCGACGACTGCGACGCGATCGTGTTCACGCCGCGGCGGCATTGCACGGCTTGTGGGTCGGCGGTGCTGACGGTGCAGGAGTCGAAGGGCGAGGGGACGGTCTACACGTACAGCGTGGTGCGCCAGAACCGGATGCCGGCCTTCGCCGAGTTGGGGGCGTACTCGGTGGCCTACATCGACCTGGACGAGGGCTTCCGCATGATGTCGACGGTGACCGGGGTGGATGACCCGGTGGCCGACATTTCGATCGGGATGCGGGTGAAGGTGGAGTTCGAGCAGCAGGACGACGGCGAGTACCCGATCCCGGTGTTCAAGCCCGCCTAAGGAGACTAAGTCTCATTGAGTTGCGGAGCAGCCCTGTGAAACGGGGAGGCTGCATGCCTGTCCGTGCGCGACTTATCGGCGTCGCTCTTTGCTTGGTGGTTGCGGGCGCGGGCATACACAGTCAAGCGGCGGCGCAGGGTGGGGCGGAGGGGGAGCCGTTCACGACGGTGCTGGCGCCCGGGTTCAACTTGGTGGGGTGGGTCGAGGCGGAGACGACGCCGGGTGAGCTGTTCGCCGATCTGCCTGAAGCCGAGTCCGTGTTCGCGTGGGATGCGCTGGCCGGGCGGTTCCTCTCGGCGCGACGCGTCGCGCCGCCAGCGCTGAACAGTTTGGAGCGGCTGCTGCCGGGGCAAGGGTTCTGGCTGGGGGTCGCCAGCGATGGACCGGTCGAGTGGGTGCGAACGCGCGGCACGCCAATCGCGCCGCTGCCGCTGCGGCCCGGCAACAACTTGGTGGGCTGGTTGGGGCAGGACGGGATGGAGGTGGAGGCGGCCGTGGCGAGCGTGGGCGTGGCGCTGGAGACCGTGTTGGGGTTCAACACGGAGTCTGGGGGGTTCGACCGGTTCGCGCCCAGCCTGCCTGCGGCCCTCAACAGTTTGACGTCGCTGGAACACGGCAGCACGGTGTGGGTGCAGACCTGTCGCAGCGCGACGTGGGATCAAGGGCGGGGCGGCAGGTCTGGCCGGCGGCTCGGCGGGGACATTGCCTTGTGCCTCGCTTGGGGAGGGCCCGCGACTGGAGTTGGAGGTAGAGCTGAGCGCCGAGTCGACGTCGATCATCCGGGAGGCGCTGGATGACGCGCGGACGTTCTTCCTGCTCACGCACGACTTGGTGGTGGACGACTTCACGGTGCGGGCCTTCGCGAGCACGGAGTCGCTGATCGACGAGTGGGTTCGGTTGCGGGGGGAGACGCGAGCGGCGACGGAGCAGCGCTGGTCCGGGTTCGCGGTGGCGTTCGGCAGCGCGGACGGGATCTGGATCAGCGCGGGGGGCGCGGGCTGGGCGGTGTCGACGGAGGACCAGCGCCACCATTCGGTGGTGCACGAGTTCTTCCATGTGGTGCAGTTCCAGAGCGGCGGAAGTCGAGGGCCGGAATGGCTACTGGAGGGGTCGGCGCGGTATGTGGAGTTCGTCGTGTCGGCGGCGGTGGGCCGGACCAACCTGGGCGAGCGGCGCACGCTTGAGGTGGGGCGAGCGCTGGGGACGGCGGCGACGCTGCAGTCGATGGAGACGCTGGCGGGGCTGAACACGGTGGGGTTCACGGCGGGGTACTCGAGCGGCTTCCTGGCGACGGAGGCGTTGACGGGCTCGCAGCCGGGAAGCGTGGACTTGGGAGCGCTGCTCGACTTCTACGCGCGGACGCGGTCAACGGCCTGGCCGACGGCGTTCGCGGCTGCGTTCGGGCAGTCGACGTCCGTGTTCTATGCGGACTTCGAGGCGGGGCGCTCGGCTTCCCCTTCCCAGCGTCGTAGGCCGTTCCGAGCGTCGTAGGGCGGACTAGAGACCGAGCAGCGCGCCGCGATCGTCGAACTGGGTGTGGGGGTTGTGGGCGACTTCCCGGGCGTTGCCCTCGGCGTCGAGGAAGTCGCCGGAGTAGCCGCCCCAGTCGCGACGGGTGTGGGCGCGCACTTCGTTTTCAAAAGGGGCGACGGCAGCCCGTTCTAGTAGGGCGTCGACGGCGGCCTCGGAGTCGAGGTTGGCGGCGAGGGTGACGCAGC
>Ga0310121_10004853_pt1 | contig 11713 bp, 12 predicted proteins | sample CB27_Tmax_986_MG_FD_203504 | JGI IMG/M metagenome (GOLD analysis project Ga0310121, IMG submission 203504) | Marine microbial communities from Western Arctic Ocean, Canada - CB27_Tmax_986 | ecosystem: Environmental > Aquatic > Marine > Oceanic | place: Canada: Western Arctic Ocean | collected...
CGCGAACGGCATGGAGATACTCGTGGCGTCCATGGGTCGGTCGGCGAGTCGCGGTCGGGGCCCGCTTGATCAACGAGAGCGGCGAGTCACATACAACCCGGCGGCCACGCCCAGGAGCACCGACGCCCAAAGAACACGACGCGATCTCAGGCGGTGGCCTCCGTCGGTTTTACGTGCAGCGGTCGGGCCGCGTTGGGGCTCGAGGGCGGTTCCAGTCTCGCCCTCCGGTCGGGCATAAGGGGTCTTATTGCGTTGGGCTCGTCGCTTGGCAGGGGGCGCCTTGGAGTCCGGCCCGGGCGTCTCACCCACGTATTCGCACTCCAGACAGGACGCGATCGCCTTGCGCTCGGTGGTCCGGTTTGGAAAGACCAGCCCCTCACCGCATTCGGGGCACATGCGCTCGGCGGGTAATGGGCGGATCAAGGCGTAGAGGCCGCTCTTGGAGAGGTCCATCGCGTCGGCGATTTGATTCACGCTCCTCTGGGACCGCCAGTACAATTCGTTGGCTTGATCCGCGAGCTTCTGGTCGTCGCTTTTCTTGGATGGCATCGGACGATGGGGTGTCCCTCGAAATCCGCTTGGGCCTACAGGGCCCAAGATAGCCGTAGGAGACACACTTGAACATTCCCGCGCCCCATGGGCATTTGGAGGCGGCTCACCGCGAGCCCCCAGGCACGCTGAGGGGCGCCGGTGTCGTGTGTCATCCCCACCCCCTTCAGGGTGCTACCATGCATACGAAGGCCGTGTTTCGAGGCGCGCAGGCTCTCTCGGACGTGAAGATCGCAGCTCTGCGTTTCAACTTCCGTGGCGTGGGAACCAGCACCGGCGGCTTCGACCAGGGCGTCGGCGAAAAGGATGACGTGCTGGCCGCGCTGGATTGGCTCGAAGAAAGGCACCCCGGCATGCCTCTCGTCGCGGGGGGCTTTTCGTTCGGTTCGATAGTCGCGCTCTCGGCGGCGGCGGACGATCCGCGGGTCGTCGCGCTCTTCGGTCTGGGGCTTCCTGTGCGGATGTACGACTACGGATTTCTTGCGGATGTACGGAAGCCTATCCTTGTGGTTCAGGGCGAGGAGGACGAGTTCGGCTCGGGCCCCGAGGTGGAGCCGGTCGTGGCCGCCTTGGGCTCCCATGTGACGCTGGCCAGAATCGCTGGAGCGGACCATTACTTTAACGGACACATCGACGAGATGAAGGCCGTGCTGAGCGAACATTTTCGAAGCGGCCCGGGGAGCGATGTCGTAGGAGGGAGCATCGAATGAGAGACCGGCAGCGGATCGTCAACAATCTGGAGAAGCTCTATCGCGATGAGTTGGACTGGCGTGCCGGAACGGGGGGCACCGGTGGGGAGCGCCTGGACTTCGAGTTCCAGCGCGACCAGCTCTACCTCGAGGTCATGCTCGACCTTAGGGATCTGATGAGCAGCGCACCGGAGGATGAGAAGTCTACGTCGTCTCTTTTGGAGAAAGCCCAGCAACTCCGAAATTTGACTCGGCTGCGGTGATCCCATGACCCTCTACACCAAGACTGGGGACGATGGCGACACTGCGCTCTTCGGGGGTGGACGGGTGCCGAAGAGCGATCGGCGGGTCGAGGCGTACGGAGCCGTGGACGAGCTGAATTCGTTTGTCGGTCTCGTTCTCACGGCGGTCACCGGCCCAGATGCCGACCCCGGTACCCACGCCGATGCCGATACTGGGATTCGGCGCAGACTCCTCCTCATTCAGAACGATCTCTTTGCTCTCGGCGCCAACCTCGCGACGCCCAAGGGCGATGAATCGCGGCCCCGGCCCCAGACGCCCGAGGTTCCTGTAGGCAGGATCGAAGCGATGGAGGGCTGGATCGACCGAGCAACCGAGGAGCTCCCCGAGTTGCGTCAGTTCGTCCTTCCCGGTGGTACCGAGGCGGCGGCAATGCTCCACGTATGCCGGTCGGTGTGCAGGCGGGCCGAACGCGCCGTGGTCGCCTTGGGTCAAGAGGAGTCAATAGACTCCGGGATCGTACCCTACCTCAACCGACTCTCCGATCTACTCTTTGTGTGGGCTCGCTTCGAAAACCTCAGGGACGGGCAGGCGGATCTGCCCTGGAGCCGCGAGTGAAGTGAGCCGCTCGGAGCAGATGGCGGCCCGTGTCGAGCGGACCGCGGCGCGGGCCGGGGTGGATTGCCTAGGCAGGGATCTCATCGCAAGGGCGATCGAGGCCGCCATGTCGCCGCGCTTGGCAGCCATCGAAGACGACCACGATCCCGACTACCTGCATCCGGGCCGCACCGCGGTGGTCCTGCTCGATGATGTCGGTTTGGCCGACCCGGTGGCGCTGGCGGCCGCTTGTCTTCTGGATACGCGCCGGAACGATTTGGAGCCGTCCGATCGCGAGGTCACCGAGGACGTCGGCGCTGCCGTGACGGCCTTCCGAACTGCGGTTCCTCGCTCCGGGTCCGTCACGCTTCTCGAGGACCTGCTTTCGAGTGAGCGTGACCACGTATTGGTGGCGCTGGCGGAGCGGCTCGATCAGGTCCGGCATGCGCATCTCTGGGGAGATCTGTCCGAGGCCCGATCGGCACACCTGGAGGCGTCCGAGGTTTACCTGAAGATGGCCGAGCGCACGCATGCCCGGCTGGCCGCGCGCTACGCCAGTTGGTGCCGCGCCTTCGAGGAGAAGTACAGCAACGACGCGCGGCCCTGAAGCAGGGATACTTGACGGGCTCGCTTTTTTCTGCATTAATGTGGGCTTGTCCGTTGATGTCGGGATTGATCACGCTTCCACCCGTACCAGCCCATGACTTATATCATTGCCGAGCCGTGCATCGACACCAAAGACGCGAGTTGCGTCGAGGTATGCCCGGTTGACTGCATCTACGAAGGGGAGGACATGTTCTATATCCATCCGGTGGAGTGCATCGATTGCGGCGCGTGTGAGCCTGAGTGTCCCGTCACGGCGATTTTTCCGGACACGGACACACCTCCGGAGTGGACCAGCTACATCGAGAAGAACGCCGACCACTTCGACGACTAGACGCCGGTACTTTCGTGGACTAGACGCCGGTACTAAAGCCCGAGTTCTCGCATCCGGTCAAGCGTGATCGCTCCGGACGGGCTTTCCGCCTCAGGTACGGCTTCCTTCGGTTGACTCCGCTTCTGCTGTCGCATCAAGAGTAGGCTCGCCGCCACAACCGCGGTACCCACGATTCCTAACATGAGTTTGCGAATAATCGTCTCCTCTCTCGGGCTCGGTGTGAATATGTATACCGGGCACCTCGCCGGGAAGGTCCTGCATCCTGCTGTTGCCCAAAGTTTCGGTCCGCTCGGGGTTGTGTCGCTGGACGTGGATGTCCACCATGGCCTCTCTGTGGGCGCGAGGTAAGGGGGGGTGCATCATGTCACGAGAAACGGGCCAGATCCTGAAGGATGCTAACGCAGGTGACCCCGTGGCCCTCGCCCGTGCCCTAGTCGCCACTCCCTCTGTAAACCCGGAGCTCGAAGCGGACGGCGCAGGAGAAGCCGCCATCGCCGAGTTGACGTCCGGATGGTTACGGGCATGGGGTCTCTCGGTGGAAGTGTCCGAAGTGGCACCCAGTCGCTGCAACGTCGTGGGTCGCTTGAAGGGCAAAGGGGTGGGCCCGACGCTCCTCCTGAACGGCCATCTCGACACCGTAGGGGTGAGCGGAATGAGCGTCGATCCCTTTGGAGCTGAGCTGAAGGAGGGGCGGCTGTGGGGGAGGGGATCGTGCGACATGAAAGGAGGTGTGGCGGCCTTGCTTGCCGCCACCGCCAGGGTCGCTCAGGATAGTCCATCGAGAGGGACACTGATCGTGGCCCTCACGGCGGATGAGGAACACGCCAGCCTGGGAATGGAGGCCTTGGTCCGTTCTGGCATGAGGGCCGACGCCGCGGTCGTGTGCGAGCCCACGGGCTTGGCGGTCATGCCAGCCCACAAGGGGTTCGTGTGGGTCGAGGCGGATTTCCGCGGGCGAGCCGCGCACGGTTCGCGGCCGGAAGCGGGCGTGGACGCTATAGAACATGCCGGTCTCTACCTTACGGCGTTGGGCGCGTTGCGGAGTCGGCTGCAGACCCGAGAGCCGCATCCACTTCTGGGTCGCGGATCGTTTCACGCGGGTACGATCGACGGCGGCTCGGCCCCGTCCGTCTATCCGGACACATGCCGGCTCGTGCTGGAGCGCCGCACGTTGCCGGGAGAAAATCCGGCCGGCATTGTCGAGGAGTTTCAGGCCGTGCTGGACGGTCTCGCGGCCTACGTGCCGGATCTCGAGGCGAAACTAACTCAGGGTTTGGCGCGTCCGGCCACGGAGGTACCGAATGACTTCCCTTTGGTGGAGGGGCTTCTCGCGGCGTGTGCAGGGGAGGGAGTCGATCCGAGGGTGACGGGCATGACCGCCTGGGTGGATGCGGCGTTCTTGAACGAGGCGGGTACTCCCGCCGTGTGTTTCGGTCCGGGCTCGATCGCTCAGGCGCATTCCGCCGAAGAATGGATCGATCCTTCCGAGATCGTGACGTGCGCCGCGGTTCTCGAGCGTTTTTCACACGATTTCCTCCAAGGGGATTCGGGCGAGTCGGATGGCGCCGTGTTTGCGGAGGCAGGATGAGCAAGGATTATCCCGTTCAGGCGGCCAATATGGAGGCGATGCGAGAGCAGGCGGTCGAGGTGCTCGTGGAGCACTTCTCCAGGGACGTCATGGGCCCGGACGAGTTCGAGGGGCTCTTGGACGCGGTAAATCGATGCTCGACGGCGGGCGAGTTGCGCGCTCTTCTCGCAAAGCTGCCGCCTCTGGAGTCGTCGGAGTCCGCCGCGGATATGATCCCCGCCCGCGGCGGACAGCCGGTGGTCGTCGACGCTGATCGTATAAGGAAGTACGGCTTTCTCCTCAGCCTCCTCGGCAGCACCAAGCGAACCGGCCGCTGGATCCCGGCTCGAAAGACAGCCACGATCGGTCTCTTGGGGTGGCGTCTCGCTCGACTTTCGGGAAGCGTTACTCGGACCGGGAGTAACGGAGCTAAACGTGCTGGCGCTCTTGGGCAACGTCGAAATTATCGTCCCGCCCGAGATGGCGGTGGAGGTAGACGGAGTGGCCCTACCCGGCGGCTTCCGGCATCAGACCAACGCGCCGCTAAGAAGTGATCCCGATATCCCGACTCTACGGATCCGGGGACTCGCCCTCCTGGGCGGAGTGGACGTCAAGGTTCGGCTTCCAGGAGAAACGTCCAGGGAGGCCAAGAGGCGACGCCGTTTGGAACGGAAGGAGGAGCAGCGGAGACTCTCCGACCCCTCTTAGCTCGCCGTGCAGTGCTCCTCGTAGGCTGCCTTCAAGCTGTCGGCGATCTCGAGCGCGTGGCGCCCTTCGATTTCGTGGCGCTCCAGCATGAAGACGAGCTCGCCGTCCTTCATCAACGCCACAGCGGGTGACGATGGCGGGTATCCGGTGAAGTACTCCCGGGCTCTTTCGGTTGCCTCGAGGTCCTGCCCAGCGAAAACGGTCACGAGAACCTCGGGTTTGATTTCGTTCCCCAACGAAGCAGCCACGGCGGGCCGCATGGCTCCAGCCGAGCAACCGCAGACCGAGTTGATGGCCACGACCGTGGTGCGGCGCTCCGTCCCCAAGATCTCGTCCACCTCATCCGGGGTCCTGAGTTCTTTGAAGCCCAGTTGAACCAGGTCCTGTCTCATCGGGGCGATCAGGGGCTCGGGATATGGCATCATGTACTCCTGTGGTTGCTGAATTCTCGATACGCTCGCGGGACCGTCGATCTCGCGGGTCCTAAGATACAAGGTTACTAGAATATGTCTCTAGCATATAAGGTCCCTTGGAACCGCCATGACTACCCCGCGGGATTCAAAAGGTGCGGCAAGGGTGTATCGGCTGCAGGGCCCAAGTCCGGCGAAGACTCGTTGCCCCATTCGCTTAGTTCTCGTAACTTGTAGTCCGACGCCAAGTTATGTGTCTTGGTGCCGATTGATTCCAAGATCCGGAAAGTGACATTGTCAACGAGCTGACCCAATCAGAGAGGAGACCGGTCTTGCCGAGCGAGACCGTCAGTCCATTCCCGCGGTAATCGATTCGATCTATGATGCGAGAGGGCGGGAACGAGGCACGACCGCCGAAGGTATCGACCTTGGGATGTTGACGGAGGTTGTCGCTTGATGATGATGAGGGCCAAGACAGTCGCGTGCCTGCTCGCCGGTGTGAGCGTGTGTGTTCACGGAGCCTGCGGAGGGGACTCCGGCAGGTCGTCCGACGCCATGCCTTCGAGCGGAGCCGCCCAATCCGACGGAGTCGCCCAGCCATCCGGTAGTGAAGTAGGCGGGAGCGGCGGACCCGGAACCGCCGCTGCTCCTACGGGCCCCACCACCCGGCCCGGGACGGACGCTGACTGGTCCATCGTGCAGGAAAAAGCCCGTTGGGCGGTCGACGAGGGATATGGCGGGCTCAGCATCGGCGATCTGGTCGTCCGGATCGGGGAGACGTTCATCGGAACTCCCTATGCTCCCCATACCCTCGAGGTGCCCGGCGAGGAAGGTCTCGTGATCGAGCTAGAGGAGCTGGACTGCGTGACCTTTGTGGAGAACGTCCTAGCGCTGGCCCGCTTTGTTCGGACCGCGCCCGACGAGTTGATGGTCGCCCGCGCTGGGAGTCGCCAACGGCCGTTCTTCTCCGGAATTCTGGAGGACATCCGATACAGAGGCGGGGAGCTCAAGGAGTATCCGAGCCGGCTGCACTACTTCAGCGAGTGGATCAGCGACAATCATGCGACGGGTCTCGTGCGCGACGTCTCTCGGGAGTTGGGGGGCGTCGCCGCCGCGGAGCCGATCGACTTCATGACGACCCATTCGGATGCCTACCGCCAACTGGGCGAAGACCCGGCGTTCCTCGCGGAGCTGAGGGAGATCGAGGTCCGCCTCAGCGCGCAGCCGCGCTACTACATCCCTGAGGATCGCATCGCCGCGGTCGAGGACCGCATCCAGGATGGCGACATCATCGCGGCGACCAGCACCGTGACGGGGTTGGACATCGCCCACACGGGGATCGCGCTGTGGAGGGATGGACGGCTGCACCTCCTGCATGCTCCGCTGGCGGGTGGGGTGGTACAGATCAGCGAGGTTCCCCTGGCCGAGCGCATTCAGCGGATCGGTGGTCAGGACGGCGTGATGGTGGCGCGGCCGTTGGAGGCGAGGTAGGTTGGCATTTGCGTATCTTTCAGTCCTACTTCATGTTAGAGAAATAACAGATCAGAATCAGAAGCCGTCCCCCTAAAACGTTGCGATCGCGTTGAACGGACTCGCGGTCCCATCGGGCACTTTCGTGATTTGCCACGACACCATGAACTCCCACCGCTGCCGGCTCGCGGCCTCCCTGGCCACGTCTTCCAGATAGCCGTTGTCGACCAGAGGCAGTCCGAGGAAGACCTGCGTGATGGTGTGTATCGGACGGTTGATGCCCGCCACTCCGGAGGGCTGGACGTCGTTCACTGCGTCGCCAACCAGGAGCGACACGCCCCGCTCCTTGAGCCAGGGCAGCACGGAGGCGTGCAGGCCGGCCCCGCCGCGCGCGTAGTTCCACGGACCGATCGCCTCACGCCTGGCCCAGCGCCCTCCGCGAATGAGGAGCACATCGCCGCTCGAGACGGTGATGCCTGCGAAATCCTCCCACTCCTCGAGATCGGACACGTAGATGGGTGTGCTCGGGTCGAGCCAGTCCACGCCACGCAGCAGCGGCATGTCCACCAGAATGCCCCTCGTGACGTAGCCGGGACCCATATCGCTGATGGAGAGATCCCCGGTGCACCCACCCACGTCGAGGTTCTGTGGATAGCCGTTGAAGATGATGGCTCTCCCATCCCGCTGTGTGGCGTAGTGGCAGAGGGCGTCCATGTGGGCCATTTGACCGTCGTGCAGCGAGAAGCTCATGGCGTCGAGGGCGCCCCGAACCTCCCCGGTGTTCGGGTCGATCGATGTCATCCAGTGCTCGGTCGGTCCGAAGTTCTGGCTGTCGATCGCGTCTTCCCCGGTGACGAAGTGGCCGAGGCTTACCGTGACGCCATCCTCAACGAGCCGTGCAGCGGCCCGAGTCTTCTCAGGGGTGATCAGGTTGAGCGCGCCGCGCTGGTCCCTCGGGCCCCAGCGACCCCAGTTCGAGAGCTCCGTCTCCCAGCGCTCGAGCGTCTCGAGCGTGACCTTGACCTTGGGGTCCTGCGTGGAGGGATGCACCTGGAACCTCTCCTGGGCACCCTGCGCCGCGGCCTGAGCAGATGTGAATCCTGCTGGGGACAGGGCCAACGTACCCGCCACGAAAACTGACAGTAAGAGCTTCATATGGATCACCCCCTATTCTTGATGAGTACCCACTCTTCTCATCGCTAGAGTACATCGGCAAGAATATATCAAACGGTGCGGGAATCAACTGTGGCGGAGACGGGGTGCCCCCACCTTGCCTCGACCTGACTAGATTGTCCACCTTCCCGGGACGGTTACTCGGGTTTCCTACTGCCTCGCCCCCATGAAAGAGATCAAGAAGCTCCTCGTCGCCAACCGTAGCGAGATCGCGATTCGAGTCTTCCGCACGGCCCATGAGCTGGGCATTCGGACGGTGGCGATCTATTCGCACAAGGACCGCTACGCGCTTCACCGCTTCAAGGCCGACGAGGCGTATCTGATCGGCAAGCCGGAGGAGCCGATCCGGGCCTACCTAGACATCGAGTGGATCGTCTCTCTGGCCCAGGAAAATCAGGTGGACGCCATCCACCCGGGATACGGATTCCTGTCCGAAAATCCTGAATTCACAAGTGCCTGTGAGCGGGCGGGAATCATCTTCATCGGTCCCGGAGCTGAGACGCTCCACCGCCTGGGTGACAAAACCAGTGCCCGCAAGATCGCCACCGATGCCGGCGTACCGGTGCTCGCGGGCAGCGAGAATTCGATTATCGACGTGATCGACGGGGAGCGGCAGGCAGGGAGAGTGGGGTATCCCGTCATTCTGAAGGCGGCCAAGGGCGGCGGCGGTCGAGGAATGCGCGTGGTGGGTGATCCGAGCGACTTTCCAACCGCGTTCAGTGAGGCTCGGCGGGAGTCGCTCACGGCCTTCGGAAGTGAGGAGGTTTTCCTGGAGCGTTACGTCCAGAGGGCCCGCCATATTGAGGTCCAGCTCCTAGGTGACAAGCACGGCAACCTGGTCCATCTGTACGAACGAGACTGCTCGGTACAGAGGCGCCACCAGAAGGTGGTGGAGATTGCTCCGGCGTTGTCCCTGGACGATAAGGTCCGTCGGAGCTTGCTCGAGGCGGCGGTGGCGATCGGCCGTGAGGTCGCCTACGAAAACGCGGGTACCGTAGAGTTTCTGGTCGATCAGGACGAGGGCAACTTCTATTTCATCGAGGTCAATCCCCGCATCCAGGTGGAGCACACGGTCACCGAGGAGGTCACTGGTGTCGACCTCGTCAAAGCGCAGATCCTGGTTGCCCAGGGGACACGTCTGGACGACGAGGAGATCGGGCTTCCCTCCCAGATCGCCGTGCGGACCCAGGGCTACGCCATGCAGTGCCGTGTGACCACCGAAGATCCGGCGAACGACTTCATGCCCGACTACGGGCGTGTGTCGCACTACCGCTCGGCCGTGGGGATGGGGGTGCGGCTCGATGCAGGCAGCGCGTTCAGCGGTGCGGTGGTGAATCCCTACTACGACTCCCTGCTGGTGAAGGTGACGACCCGGGGCACGCGCTTTGTCGACGCGGCCAAGCGCATGGAGCGGTGCCTCCAGGAGTTCCGCGTTCGGGGCGTGAAAACGAACATCCCGTTCTTGATTCGCCTGGTCACGCACGAGCAGTTCTTGAAGGGTGGATGCACGACGCGCTTCATCGATCACACGCCCGAGTTGTTCAAGCTGCCCAAACGACAGGACCGTGCGACGCGGCTTCTGACGTATCTAGGAGCTACGATCGTCAACGGAAACCCCTCGGTGAGGGATCACCCGCGTGCCCTGCGGCGGGAGCCCGCACCGGTTCCGAAGGTCGATTACCAGAGCGCGATTCCGGACGGGACGCGGCAGATGTTGCGGGGCCTCGGGCCCGTGAAGTTCGGCGGTTGGATCTCGGACCAGGAGCGGCTGCTGCTGACCGACACGACGTTCCGGGACGCGCATCAGTCGCTGCTGGCGACCCGCTTCCGTACATACGACTTGCTGAACGTGGCCGATGCGTACGCTCGCAGGGGATCGCAGTTGTTCTCGCTCGAGATGTGGGGCGGCGCCACGTTCGACGCTTCGTTGCGGTTCCTGAGGGAGTGCCCTTGGCGGCGCCTGACCGACCTGAGGGAGCGCATTCCGAACATCCTCTTTCAGATGCTGCTTCGCGCTTCGAACACCGTCGGGTACACGAACTACCCGGACAACCTGGTCCAGGCCTTCGTGGAAGAGGCGGCCGACGCCGGCATCGATCTGTTCCGTGTGTTCGACGCCCTCAACTGGGCTGAAAACATGCGGGTGGCGATGGAGGCCGTGCTCAAGACGGACGCGCTTTGCGAGGCTTCGATTTGCTACACGGGGGACATCCTCGATGAGGGCCGCACCAAGTACGACCTGAAGTACTATGTGAAACTGGCCAAGGAGTTGGAGGGGATGGGTGCACACATCCTCGCCATCAAAGACATGGCCGGGCTCTGCAAGCCATACGCGGCCGCCAAGCTGGTGCGTACGCTCAAGGACGAGGTGGGCATTCCGATCCACTTCCACACGCACGACACCGCTGGGGTGCAGGCCGCGGCGATTCTCAAGGCCGCGGAGGCGGGACTCGACATCGCGGATGCGGCCATGGCCCCGATGTCGGGGACGACGTCGCAACCGAACATCAACACGGTGGCCGAGGCGCTCCGGTTCACTCCCCGCGATCCGGAACTGACGAGGCGGGACCTCGACGACATCGCGGACTACTGGAGGGCGACGCGCGACTTCTACACACCGTTCGAGGGTCAGGGCCTGCCCGCGACCGCGGACTTGTACAACCACGAGATGCCGGGCGGCCAGTACACGAACCTTTTCCAGCAGGCGCGTGCCCTGGGCCTGGCCGATCGATGGGCCGACGTCCGTCGGGTGTATGCGGACGTGAACGAGCTTTTTGGCGACATCGTGAAGGTGACGCCCACCTCCAAGGCTGTGGGCGACATGGCGTTGTTCATGGTTGCGAATGAGCTCACACCGGCGGATGTGGTGGATCCGGGTCGCGATCTGGCATTTCCTGCCTCCGTGGTCGACCTGATCGGTGGAGGCATGGGACAGCCACCGGGCGGTTTTCCGGAAGAGGTGAAGGAGCGGGTATTACGCGGTGAGCCGGGTCTGAGCGGTCGTCCGGGTGAGACGCTTGAGCCCGTTGATTTCGAGGAGGCCGCCGACACCGTCGAGAATATGCTGGGACGGGAGCCTCACCGACGAGACGTTATCTCGTGCCTGCTCTACCCGAAGGTGTACCGCGACTTTGTGGACCATCAGAAGAAATACTCCGACACGTCGGTGCTTCCCACGCCGGTCTTCTTCTACGGTCAGGAGGTGGGCGAGGAGATCGCGGTAGACATTGAACGGGGGAAGACGCTCATCGTGAACTTCGTTACTGCAGGTGAGCCTCATCCTGACGGAAAGCGCACGGTGTTCTTCGAGTTGAACGGACAGCCGCGGAGCGTCAGCGTGGTCGACCGAACACTCGAACCGGAAACGCTAGCC
>Ga0310121_10004855_pt1 | contig 11712 bp, 5 predicted proteins | sample CB27_Tmax_986_MG_FD_203504 | JGI IMG/M metagenome (GOLD analysis project Ga0310121, IMG submission 203504) | Marine microbial communities from Western Arctic Ocean, Canada - CB27_Tmax_986 | ecosystem: Environmental > Aquatic > Marine > Oceanic | place: Canada: Western Arctic Ocean | collected...
AGCGACGATTACAAGCTCCTCGTCCGCTGGATCAATCAAGGCCTCTCATACGGCCCGAAGGATGATCCCAGCGTGGAACGCATCGAAGTCTCCCCGCGGGAGTGCCTGACACGGTCCAAGGCCACTCAGCAACTCCAGGTCACGGCCCATTTCAGTGACGGCACCAAGTCGGATGTCACGCGCGCCGTGCAATTCGAAGCCAACGACGAGGAGATGGCAGAGGTGAACGAGAACGGCCGCGTCACCATGAACGACCGCCCCGGAAGCACCTCCGTCATGATCCGCTTCCAGGAGCATGTCGACGTGTTCCGTGCGACTATCCCCCTCGGGGCACCGGTCGGCACCTTTCCCGATCCCGCCAACTTTATCGACGAGCGCATCTTCGCGAAGCTGGAGACGCTGGGCCTCCCGCCCTCCGGGCCATGCGACGATCCGACCTTCCTGCGCCGCGTGACGATCGACATCGCGGGCCGCCTCCCGTCGCTGCAGGAGACCGACGCCTTTCTCGCCGAACCCGATCCCGCCAAGCGCTCCCGGCGCATCGACGAGCTGCTGGCCAGCTCGGACCATGCGGACTATTTCGCTGGCAAGTGGGCCGCCATTCTCCGCAACAAGCGCAAGGCGCCGCACCACGCGCGGGGAAGCTACGCCTTTCACTCCTGGATCCGGGATGCCATCCATGCGAACCGCCCCTACAACCTGGTCGTGAAGGATCTCGTCTCGGCCTCCGGTGAAGCCGGCCGGAATCCTCCCGTGATCTGGTATCGCACCGTCACCGACCGCAAGGAGCAGCTTCAGGACGTCGCCCAGATCTTTCTCGGGATCCGGCTGCAGTGCGCCCAATGCCACCACCATCCCTACGAAAAGTGGAGCCAGGACGACTACTACGGATTCGAGGCCTTCTTCTCGACGGTGGCCCGCAAACCCGGCGATCAACCCGGCGAGGAACTCATCTACCACAAGCGCGGCCCCGCCAGCGCACAGAACCCCCGCACCGGCAAGTCCCTGAAGCCGACCCCGCTGGGTGAGAAGGAACTGGCTCTCGCACCTCACCAGGACCCGCGCAGCGCGCTGGCGGATTGGATGGTTGACGATTCCAATCCCTTCCTGGCGAAAATGCTGGTGAACCGCTACTGGAAGCACTTCTTCGGACGCGGGCTGGTGGACCCCGAAGACGACCTGCGCGTCACGAACCCACCCACTCACCCAAAGCTCCTGGACGATCTCGCCGGACATTTCGTGGCAAGCGGGTACGACATGAAGGATATTGTCCGGAAGATCTGCAACAGCCGCACCTACCAGTTGAGCGCCATTCCCAACGATTACAACCTGGTCGACCGGCAGAATTGCTCGCGCTTCTACCCTCGCCGGCTTCCGGCCGAAGTCCTCCTCGATGCCATCAATCTCGTTACCGACTCGAAGGACAAGTTTGGCGGACAACCGCTTGGGGTGAAGGCGGTGCAGCTTCCCGATGACCTCTTCACGCGCGAGTCGTATTTCCTCTCGGTTTTCGGCCGGCCGGATATGAACAGCGCGTGCGAATGCGAACGTGCCGATGATGTGAATCTCGCGCAGGCCCTGCACCTCGTGAACTCCAAGAACATTCGTAACAAGCTCGCGTCCGACAAGGCCCGGGCCTTCCAGCTGGTGTCGAACCGTGAGCGCACCGACGAGGACCGTATCGCGGAGCTTTACCGCCGTGCTCTCTCCCGCCCGCCAATTCCGGAGGAAACCACCGCTGCGCTCGAGCACCTGAAGACGCAACGCACCCACGCTGCAGCCGCCAACGCCGAGATCGAGAAGAAGAATGCCGATATCAAGGAGGAAGCCAAGAAAGGCAAGACGAGGTCCCCGGAACAAATCGAGCGGGCCGGCTTCGAGGATATCATCTGGGCGCTCCTCAACACGAAGGAATTTCTCTTCAACCACTGACCACGTGCCCGCGGCGCTCTGCGCCGGCCGTATCGGTGACCGCCCTCCAACCGTGCAACCAGCGCAGCGCCCATGACAACCAACCCGCGTCGCGATCGCTCACGGTGGCTCCCCCTTCCCGTTGCGGCCTTGCTCGGGACGCTCAGCGCGGGGGCGCAGCTCCCGTGCCCGGAACTGCGCACGGTCACGCCCCCCGGTGCCAGGGCGGGCGAGACGGTGGAGGTCAGCATCGGTGGCGCGAATTTGGAGGACACCACCGAGCTGGTCTTTTCGCATCCGGGTATTCGTTGTGAGCCCATCAAGGTTCCAGCCACCGAGTTCTTTCCGGAGCGCCAGGAGCCGCTTCGCTACCGCATCACGGCCGGACCCGACGTCCCGGTGGGCCATTACGAGATTCGCGCCAAGACCCGCCTGGGCCTCAGCGCACCCCGTTCCTTCCCGATCGACACCTTCCCCGAGGTTCCGCACGCTGCCACCAACAATGATCCGGCCACTCCCATGCCGCTCCCGGTCGGCACGATCGTCAATGCGCACGCCGATGCGGATCAGATCGATCACTACAAGCTCGAGTTGAAGCGCGACCAGCGCGTGATCATTCAGTGCCGCGGCGAACCGATCGATTCCCGCATCGATGCCACTCTCGTTCTTTCCGACCCAAAGGGCGGCGAATTGGTGCGCGACCGTGACACTCTCGGCCGCGATGCCCTCCTCGATTTCACGGCCCCTCAAGACGGCGCCTATCTCATCCAGGTCTTCGACTTTACCTATCGGGGAGGAGCGGAGTTTCCTTACCGGCTGCTCGCCAGCGGCGCACCGCACATCGACTTCATCTACCCCCCGGCCGGCCAGGCGGGAACGAAGGGAAAGTTCAAGATCTATGGGCGAAATCTGCCGGGTGGAAGCAAGGGTGAAGGAGTCCGCCTCGGCCGCCATGAACTGGAAACCGTCGAGGTCGAGGTCCCGCTTGCCGAGCAACCCCGATCCGCCCTCGGGATCGGCCCGCCGCAAGCCGCGCTGCTGCCCGGCATGGAGTACCGCCTGGAGTCGAACGGCATGTTCTCCAATGCGGTCCGCATCGGTTTTGCCGCCGCTCCGATCGTGGCTGCAACGGAAGACGAAACCGACCAGACCGTGGCCATCCCAAGCGAGATCCACGGCCGGTTCGACCGGGGCAATGACCTGGATCGCTATCGATTCGAAGGCAAGAAGGGCGCCGTATTGTGGATCGAGTGCATGGCGGAACGGCTCGGAAGCAGTTGCGATCCAGTCATCATCATCGAGCGGATCACGGCCGACGACAAGGGCGTCGAGCAGTTCAAGGAAGTCGCCTCCAACGACGACGCCGGCAGCGGCGCGGGCGGACGGCACTTCCCGCTTCAATCCCGTGATGCCTTTCTGCGATTCACTCCTGCCGAAGACGGTTTGCATCGCGTGACGGTCCTGAACCAGGTGGGGACGGGAGGGCCCGGCGCGATTTACCGCCTCGTGGTGCGCCCGGCCGCGCCCGACTTCGAGCTGGTGGCGACGCCCTGGGATGCCACCCCGCTCGAGAAGCGAATCGACCGCACCGCCGCCATCGTGAGGCGTGGGGGGACGGCCCTGATGCGGGTCTTCGCGCTGCGCCGCAACGGATTCGCCGAGGCCATTGTTCTCAGCGCCGAAGGACTACCGCCGGGTGTCAGCTGCCCGCCCGTGACGGTGCGCAGGGACAAGGAAGTTGCCACCCTCGTCTTCAAGGGCACCGACGACGCTCCGGATTGGAAGGGTTTCATCACGATCAAGGGTACGGCGGGCGAATTGGTTCGCGATGCCCGGGCCGGTGCCATTTCCTGGTCGGTTGCGAATTTCGATACCGAATGGATCAGGGCGCGCCTCTCGGCCCGCCCGGCCCTCTCCGTGTGCGCCGACGAGAAGGCGCCACTTGTCGTGCAGCCGCCCGAGCAGATGAAGTACGAGGTCGAGATGAACGGCAAGGTGGAGTTGCCCGTCAAGCTCGCGAAGAATTTCGAGGTGAAAGGCGATATCACGATCGGCCCGGCTGGATTGCCCTACACCAAGAATGCCCCCCAACTGAAAATCAAGGGGGGCGCCGGCGAAGGAAAGCTGGTCATCACCTTCAAAAAAACCGGCGAGTTTCCGATCGGGCCGGGAGAGTGGCAGTTCTCGTTGATGGCCAACGGCATCGTGAAACACCGACACAACCTTCCGGAAATCGAACGCGCCGAGCAGGACCGCAAGCGCGTCGAGGAACTCGAAAAAAAAATCCAGGAGGAGGCCAAGCAGGCCCGTGCCGCGGTGGAACCGGCCACAAAAGCAGCCCAGGACGCCGATAACAATTTGAAGAGCGCCACCCCCGAATCAAAGGCCGGTCTGGAAGCAGCCCTCAACGAGAAGCAAGCCCAGTTGAAGGGAGCCGAAGACAAGGCCAAGGCCGCTGAGGACCGGGCAAAACGCGCTACAGAGGCGAAGAATTCGGCCGCCGAGCGCGTAAAGAAGGCCTCCGAGATCGCCAAGGAGAAGGAATTGAAATACGCAACCTACTCGCTACCCATCACCGTCGTCGTGAAACCCCCACCGCCGAAGGAGGCAGGAAAGTGAGGGCACAGCGTTTTCTTGTCGTTGCAGCCCTGGCGTGCGCGAGCGCTCTTTCGCCGGGGAAAGAGGCACTCCCTATCGCCAAACTCGAGCGGACCACGCCGGTCGACTATGCGAAGGAAGTCGTTCCGTTCATGAGGAAGAACTGCTTTGCCTGCCACAACGAAAAGAAGGCCAAGGCAGACCTCAATCTCGAATCGCCGCAGGCCATGATCGCGGGCGGCGACAGCGGAGCGGCCCTCGTTCCGGGGAAGCCAATGGAGAGCCTCATCTTCACTTACGCCGCCCACCTCGAAGACGATCCGATGCCTCCGGCCAAGAACAAGTCCAAGGCGGAAAATCTCTCCCCGGAGCAGTTGGCCCTGCTCAAGCTCTGGATCGAACAAGGCGCCAAGGGTGCCTCCTCCTCGGTCCTGGCCGGGCCGACGGAGTGGCAGGCACTCGACGACGTCACGACGATCTACTCGGTCGCCCTCTCGGACAACGGGCGCTTCGCGGCGTGCGGGCGGGGCAATCGCCTCTATCTTTATGATTTGCGCAACGGATCGTTGACGGCGGAGCTGGTCGATGCGGATACCAAGGGATCCGCCCACCGCGACAACGTGCACTCCCTCGCCTTCAATCGCTACGGCCTGCTGGCCTCGGGGGGATACCGGAACGTCAAGCTGTGGCAACGCCAGGTGAACTTCCCACTGGAAATCGGCCACAGCCTTCCAGAGGCGGCGGCCGTGATGGCAATCAGCCCGGATGGTTTATGGCTGGCGGCCGGCGATGCGAAAGGAAACGTCATTGTGCAAAAGCCCGGCGAGGCCGCCAAGGCGCCCAACCACAAGCGCCACGACGCCGCCGTGCGCGCCCTGGCCTTTTCTCCCGATGCCGCCCTCGTGTATTCGGTCTCCGACGACAAGAGCCTCGGCCGCGCCGGCGTCGCGGACCCCAAGCAATGGCACAAGGTCCCGCTCCCCAGCGAGGGAACCGCGCTGGCCGTGCTCAAGAAGGGGCAGAAGCTCGCGGTCGGCGGGGCGGACGGAATCATCCGCATTTTCCCCGCCGCCATCTTCGATCCACCCGGCGACGCATCACCCGAACAGCCAGCCGAAGCGGCCAAGCCGGCCGAGGCGGCCAATCCAGCCGAAGCGGCCAAGCCAGCCGAGGCGGCCGCCGTCCTGCCCCCGACCGAGTGCAAGGGGCACGCCGGGAAGATCATCTCTCTCTTCCCGCTCAACCCGGAAGGCACGCAACTGATCTCGGCGGGCGAAGACGGCACGGCACGAGTTTGGGATCTCGCGGGTAAGGAACTTCGCCAAGTCAATCACGGCTCGGCCATCGCAGCCCTGGCGACCCATTCCGGCACCAACCGGATCGCGACGGCCGGCGGCGATGGCGTGGTCCGCCTCTGGGATGCCACCAACGGCAACAAGGTTGGAGAATTGAAAGGCGACCTCGACTTCGAAATTCAGCGCAGCACAGCGGTGCGGGAGCGGGACGTCGCCAAGAGCGTTGCAGACCTCCGAAAGAAGAGGCTCGGGGAGCGCGACAAAAAGTGGACGGAACTCAAGGAAAAGTCGAAAGCCGAAGCCGTCAAGGTGGCCGCCGCGCTCAAGGACCTCGGCGCCAAGGAATCGGTGGCACAGGACAAACGCGCTGCATCCGAACGCGTTCAGCGCGAAGTCGCGGCGCTGGAAGCGGCGAAGGACCCGGTACTCGGCCCAGCCAAGGAGCGCGCCAAGAAAGCCGGAGAGGAAGCCTCGAAGGCCGACAATGAACTGGTCGCGGCGGAACGGGCCCACCAAACCGTGGTCCGCAGCCGCGACCTCGCGATGCGCGACGGCATCAAGGCCCTGCTCTCGATTCAAGCGTCGTCAGCGGAGGCCGATGCCCTTCTCGCCACGGCCGAGGAGATCGTGAAGGCCCTCGAAGGCAAAGCCGCCGACGCCGGATCCGGTGCCGTGAAGAGCCTTTCGTTCTCGCCCGACGGAAAATCCATGGCGGTCGGAGGCGAAAAGATCGGAGTGCGCTTGTGGAGCGCCGTGACCTTCCAACCACTCGACGTCCTGCAGGGCACACCGTCCGCCAACGCCCTGGTCTTTGCATCCGACGGCCGCTTGCTGGCAGCCTTCCCGGATAAGAAGATTGCGGCCTGGAAGGAACCTGCGACGTGGGCCAAAACGCGCCAGATCGGCGACGGAAGCAAACCCGAGTCCTTCCCGGACCGTGTTCTTGCCCTCGCCTTCCATCCCCGCGGTCACCTCCTCGCCACCGGCAGCGGCATACCATCGCGCAGTGGCCAACTCCGGTTCTGGCGGGTGCGGGACGGCTTCGCGGAGGGAATGATCGAGAAGGCCCACCTTGATACCGTTACCGGGGTCGCCTTCTCTCCCGATGGAACCCTCCTGGCCTCCGGATCCACGGATCGCTTCGTCAAGATTCACGAAGTGGAGTCGGGTGAACTGCGGGAGCAACTGGAGGGACACACCAATCATGTGCTCGATGTGGCCTGGAGCGCAGACGGCGAGACCATCGCCTCCGCCGGGGCCGATCACGTCGCCAAGCTCTGGACGGCGGAAGGAGGCCGCCAGAAGAAGACCGAGGCCGGATTCAAGAAGGAGCTGACGGCGATCAGATTCCTGGGAACAGGCGAAACCCTGGTGATGGCGGGTGGCGACAAGATCGTGAAAGCCGCAGCCCAGAACCTCGCCGGCGTCGAGGGCTTCGTCTACGCCGTGGCAGCCAGTCCCGATGGCACCGTCATCGTGGCGGGCGGAGAGGACGGGGTGCTGCGGGTGTGGGGGGAAAAGGACCGCAAGCTCCTGCACTCGTTTCCGCCGCCCGCCAAAAAGCCCACCGAAACAGCGGCACGCTGAGCGTGAACGGGCAGTTGAAAAGTCCTCCGGAGCGCGGGAGCCGTGCCCCGAAAAACACGCAGCCATGATCACGATCTCCGACCGGCACTCTGTCAACCGCCGCGGGTTTCTCCGGGTTGGCGGACTGGGTGTAGGCGGTCTCACCCTCTCCCAACTGCTGGGCTGGAAGGCGGTTGCTGCCAAGGCCGGCCTGCCGGTGAAGGACAAGTCGGTGGTCTTTCTGTTCATGCACGGCGGGCCTCCGCAGCAGGAGACCTTCGACCCCAAGATGGACGCGCCCTCCGAGATCCGGAGCGCCACGGGAGAGGTCAACACCACCCTTCCAGGTGTCACTTTCGGGGGCACCCTGCAGAAGCTGGCCCGGCAGGCGCATCGCATGGCCGTCGTGCGCTCTTACACCACCGGAAACGGCAACCACGACATCAAGCCAATCGTTGGGAAGAGCTCCCTCGGCGCGAACCTGGGATCAGTCTATGCACGGGTGGCCGGAGCCAACGTTCCCCAGACGGGGATGCCGCGGAATGTGGCCCTCTTTCCCCGCGCGGTGGACCCTGGCGCGCAGGAACGCGTGAAGAAATTCGGCAATTTCACGGCCACCGGGTCGGTCGGTTCGGCCTATGCGCCTTTCGCTCCGGGCAGCGGCGAGAACGGCCTGCAAAAGGACATGTCGATGTGGATGTCGCGCCAGCGACTGGAGGACCGGATCTACCTCCTGGAGAAGATCGACGGCCTGAAGCGGGCCCTCGATCAGGGCGACGCAGACGGCATGTCCAAGCTGCAGCAACAGGCGGTCGATATGATCATGGGCGGCATCGCGGATGCCTTCGACCTTTCCAAGGAGGATCCGCGCACCCTGGCCCGTTACGACACCGCTCCGCTGGTCAATCCCAACTCCATCAGCAAGGCCTGGAACAACCACAAGAATTACCGCGACCACAGCCAGACTCTCGGGAAGCTCATGCTCCTGGCGCGGCGGCTTTGCGAGCGGGGAGCGGGATTCGTGACCGTCACCACCAATTTCGTCTGGGATTTTCACCGCGACCAGAACAACGCCGGAGTGGTGGAGGGCATGGAATACGCCGGTGTGCCGTTCGATCACGCCGTTTCGGCTTTCCTGGAAGACGTCCACCAGCGCGGGCTCAGCGGAAAAATTCTCCTGGTGTGCTGCGGCGAGATGGGCCGGACGCCAAAGCTCCAGCCCAACGGCGGCCGAAATCACTGGGGCCGGCTCGCCCCCCTCATGCTGGCGGGCGGAGGACTCACGATGGGCCAGGTCATCGGACACTCGACCCACGACGCCGGCGAACCGGCCTCCGAAGCCGTCACCACCGAGGACCTGATCGGCACCATCATGCACACCCTCCTCGACGTGGGCCAGACGCGCCTGATGGATAACCTGCCGCGGGACGTGCAGTCGTTCGTGACGAACTCAAGCCCGATCCCGCAATTGGTCTAGGGCTTCGGCCGGGGTCATCTGATGGGAATTGTAGGGCGAGCGCTCCGCTTGCCGGACATTGCACGGAAAATGGCAGCCGGAGCGGCCGCCCTACAAATCTGCCCATCAAATCAGGGCGGCCAGTACACTAGGGCTTGGTAAAGGGGGCAGACTTCCCGGCGAAACAGCCGCCACCATCACGACGGCACGGTTCGCACCGAGCCCACTTCCACCGGCTTGCCGGTGTCGGCGGATGCAAGCGCCGCGAAGCAGAGCTCCAGGGACTTCAGGTTGCTCCGGGCGCTGTGATTCGGCTCGCGGTCTTCCTCGATGGCGCAAAGCAGTTCTCCCATCGTTCCCTGGAAGCCGTTGTCGAACCAGCAGCCCTCCAGCGGGACGCGGCATTGCCCCTCCTCGAGGTAGATCTCCATTTCCGGCTGCTCGTTGAGACCGGGGCCGCGGGTGCGGAGGGTGCCTTTCGTGCCCACCACGGTGGTGACGTCTTCTTCTCCCCGCGTGGTGTGGGCGTTGAAGGACATGCGGACCTGCGCCCCGGGATAGTCCACGATGGCAGCGGCCAGAGCGGGCGGGGTGTACACCTGTTCATCGTAGCGGACCGCGGATGCCATCACGCGGGTGGGTTCCTGCCCGGCCATGATGCAGGTCGTGATGTCGAACCAGTGTACCGCGAAGTCGAAGAGAATGAGGTGGTGGATGCTCTCGAACTCGGAGGTCCCCTTGATCCAGGTCTGGTCCCATTGCAGGGAGAAATCGAGGGAGGTGACCCGCCCAATCAAGCCGGACGCCACCGCCCGCCGCAGGTACGAAAAATGCGGCGCCCAACGGCCGTTCTGATTCACCGCCAGCTTCACCCCCTTCTCCTCCGCCAGCTTCACCAGCATCTCGCCCTCCGCAAGGTCGAGCACGAACGGCTTCTGGCTGAGCACGTGCTTCCCGGCCTCGATCGCCTCGCGCAGGATCGGCAGGCGGTCGGCAGGGTGCGGCGTGACATCGACCACCTCGATGTCGTCCCGCGCGAGGATGGCGTGGTGGTCGTCATAAACCTCGGCCTCGGGATAAAATTCGTCGCGCCTGGCCTCCGCCTTCGACCTGGTCCGGCTCGCCAGGGCTGCCACCTCGTATCCACACGCGAGGTAGTTCTTGAGGTGGAACTCGCTGATCCCGCCGGTGCCGATCAGCCCGATCTTCGGGTTGTAGCTCTTCGGCCTGGGCGGCTTGTAATCGACCACAGGCGGATCGATTTCCACGATTTCTTTGGTGGGGCTGAGGCCGTAGTCGTCGTCTTCTGACATGGTGTTGTTTCGATAGTGGGCAGCACTTTGGAGGGCGAAGGCATGCCTGTGCTTTCGAAAGCGGTGACATGTCACCGCACTCTGTGCTCTAATTTCGCAGCCCGACCTGCTGCATCAGGCTGTCGGTGGCGTTATAGGCCTCCTCCACCCACTCCACGATCTTGTCGGGATCGGGGGAATACTCGAGTTCGAGGGAGACCGCTCCGTCGAAGTCGAGTTCCTTGATGGCCTGAAGATAGGGCGAAAACTTCACGACCCCGCGCCCCGGTGGGAGATCTCCGTGAACCTTCCCGTCGCAGTCGCTGATGTGAACGTGGGTGGCCTTGCCTTTGAGCAACTCCAACTCATCAGGCGGCGTATCGGCCAGCACCAGGTGGCTCACGTCGATATTGGCCTTCACGTTGGGCATGGCACAGTCGTCGATGAACTGCGCCATTTTCGGAACGCTATTGAGCAGACTGAGCCGGAAGGGCTCGAGTTCGAGGGCGATCTCCATGTCACGCTCCCCGGCGTACTCGCCGATCTTGCGCACCCCTTCCACTCCCCACTCCCACTGCGCCTCCGGAGGAATCACTTCGCGTTGCCAGATGTATTCGCCCAGGACCAGGAGGAGGTTCTTCGACCCGAAGCTCTGCCCCAGATCGACAAACTTGTTCGAGCGCTCGACGTGATAGTCGCGCACCGGATCATTGAAGTCGATGAGACCCGCCGAGACCACCACCGTGGATACGATGGGCAGGTTGTTGTCGTCGCAGGTCTTGCGGATGAGATCGATCTCCTCCTGTCCGATCGTCATCGCTTCCGTGAAGATGTCGACCGAATCGAACCCGATTCGGGCGATGTGTTCCAGGCCGGTCTTGGTATCGATCCCGGCCTGGCCAAAGGCGCTGTTGATGATTCCGAGTTTCATTGTAGTTGTGAGAGTGGGTCTTCCGGAAACCTCTACCCCTCGGTTTCCGCGAGGCTCTTGGCGCTCTTGTCTTCCTCGACGAGGTTCGCAAACTCGACACTGGAGCGCTTCGCATCGTCGCGTCCCACCTTGAGAACCATGTCGTCGTCCACCTTTTCGAGCGGGGTGTACCCGGGGTGATGAGACTCCTTGTAGGGATCGTTGGTCCTGGTGTTGTAGCAGCAGATCAGGGCCCAGCGGGCATGCTCGGAGAGATTCGCCGCCGAGCAGTGCAGGGTGTTGGAGTGTAAGTAAAGCGCATCGCCGGCCTTCATTTCGCAGTGCACCAGTTCGAGCCGCTTGAGAGCCTGCTCGACGTGCTCCTTGTCCGCCCCGGCCTGGTCCCCGGTGAGGATGTGATTCAACCTGCCCATCTTGTGCGAACCCCTGAGGACCTGGAGGCAACCATTCTCCCTGGTGGCGTCGTCCACCGCGATCATGACACTGGCAAGATCGGGAAAGAGGAGCCCGTTTTGGTACCAGTACCCGTAGTCCTGGTGCCAGGCCCAGGCGCCCCCGACCTTGGCGTCCTTGAGGATCATCTTGGAATGATAGTGGTAGACCTCGTCCTCGAGGATCTCCTCCACCCCGTCGACGACCCGGTGGCAGCGCGCCACCATCCCG
>Ga0310121_10004856_pt1 | contig 11712 bp, 10 predicted proteins | sample CB27_Tmax_986_MG_FD_203504 | JGI IMG/M metagenome (GOLD analysis project Ga0310121, IMG submission 203504) | Marine microbial communities from Western Arctic Ocean, Canada - CB27_Tmax_986 | ecosystem: Environmental > Aquatic > Marine > Oceanic | place: Canada: Western Arctic Ocean | collected...
CGGCTGTATTCGTCCACCCGCTTCCAAACATGTAGCACCGATCCGCACGTCGTATCCACGAGAATGCAGCCGATTTCGCGCAGGAGATGGAAGTCGTTGAGTGTCACCCCAAAAGCCGGGAGGATCACGACGTCTTCGGGCGTCACTTGGTCGAAGTCGAAGACACCGGACCCGTTGGGGTAGAGGAATCGGATGCCCATCTCGGTCATCCGATTGTTGACATGGGGGTTATGGATAATCTCCCCCACCAGGAAAATGCGGCGGTCAGCGAACTTGTGGACCGTTTCATAAGCGTAGTCCACGGCCCTGTCGACGCCGTAACAGAAACCGAACTCTTCTGCCAACCGAACGGTCACGTCCCCGAACGTGTCTGCATATCCCCGTGACCGTATACGCTCGACCAACGCGGAAAAATACTCCGCATCGATGATCGGCTTGACCTTGGCCTTGAGCCCGAAGCCTTTCCGAAAGTAGGTCTCCTCCATCGCGTTCGTTAGCCTGGTGCGCGGGGGGTTGGCGGCGGTTCGGAGTTGTGATCGGCCGGTTATGTGGGACCCCTAGGGACGAACGCGGTTCCGGACCAGGACCGTGCGGACCGGGTAGCAACGGGCAATGTTCGGGGTCCTGCTCCTACTGTTCGTGGTCGTGCCCATCGCTGACCTGGTCCTACTTGTTCGTCTGGGCCGGGCCGGCGGCGTTTTCCCCGTATTGGCGCTCGTGTTGGGCACCGTAGCGCTGGGCATTGTGTTCATACGGGCCCAGGGCACTCGCATGCTAGCAGCACTGGCGCGTGAGTTCGCCACCGGCCGCATCCCCGGTCGGCAGATGCTCGACGGCTTGGCGATCCTGCTGGGTGGGGCCCTTCTCATTGCACCGGGACTCCTCACCGACTTCGCTGGCCTCACACTCCTCTTTCCACTCACCCGACGGTGGCTGCAAGCGGCCACCCGCCGTTGGATGGAGCGCCAGCTCGAGGCCGGCGTCCTGAGGATGTCTGTCCTGCGATGGGGTTCCGGGGGCCCCCCTGTTCAGGATGACCCGCGTCCTGCGCTCGACCCGCAGAAGGAGATCCTGGTACCGCCACCTGAGGTGGCGGTGGTCCCGTGCCCTGATAGGTTGCGGTGCCGCAGTACTCCCCATGACGCTCATGGCTAAAGGCCCATCCATGGAGATCGACTTCCTCGAGCGGTTGTTAGACGCAGCGGGCCCGTCCGGGTTCGAGGTCCGGCCCGCACGGGTGTGGCGCGAGGAAGCGGAGAGCTTCGTTGATCGGGTGAGCGTAGACGTGCACGGGAACTCGGTGGCCGAGCTCAACCATCAAGGCTCGCCGCGCGTGATGCTGGCGGGGCACATCGACGAGATCGGGCTCCAGGTCACCCATATCGACGAGCAAGGGTTTTTGTTCGTCGATGAGATCGGCGGTTGGGACGCGCAGGTGGTGGTGGGCCAGCGGGTCACGCTGCTGGCGCGCGAGGGGGACGTGACGGGGGTGGTGGGCAAGAAGCCGATCCACCTGATTCAGCGGGACGAGCGCTCCAATGCCAGCAAATTGAAGGAACTGTGGGTGGACGTTGGAGCGAGCTCGCGGGCGGAGGTGACGGCGCTCGGCATCCGTGTGGGTGACCCCATGGTTATCGCCGCCCGCATGGTGCGTTTGGCGGGCGACCGGATCGCCAGCCGCGCCATCGACGACCGCATTGGTGCCTACGTTGTGCTCGAGGCGCTTCGGCAGCTCGCAGAGGACCCCCCTGCTGCCGCGGTGGCCGCGGTCGCTACCGTGCAGGAAGAGATCGGCCAGAGCGGGGGTGGTGCCCGCACTAGCGCCTATGCTCTCGAGCCGGCGGTCGCGCTAGTGGTGGACGTCACGTTCAGTACCGACGTGCCAGACATCGAAAAAAAGGAACTCGGCGAACACGAGATCGGCGGTGGGCCGGTGCTCAGCCGTGGATCCGCCGCTCATCCGGTCGTATTCGAGAGGTTGGTGGAGGCCGCCGAAGCGGAAGGGATTCCGTACACGATTCAAGCCCAGCCCAAGGCCACACGCACGGACGCCGACGCCATTTTCCTCAGTCGCTCCGGCGTCCCCACCGGCCTAATCTCGATCCCGAACCGCTACATGCACTCGCCCAACGAGCTGATTGGCATCTCAGACGTAGGGCACGCCATCAACTTGATCGGAGCGTTCGTGAGGCGGCTGGGGGCGGACGTAGATCTGACCCCGAGGTAGCCAGGGACCGGATGGAATCAGATGCCAACCCCTGACCGAATCGACTCGCACACGGCTGGTGATCCTGCCTCGCGCCTAGGTATGGCTGACCTGGAGGCCAGGCTGGCTCAGCTGACCGCTTCGCCAAGGGATCTCAGCTCCATATCGCTCTTGGTGCGGAGGGGTGAGGGTGGGCTGCGCGATGTCATTGTGAGCGGGCGTCTAAGCGCTGAGGCTGGCCTGGTGGGTGACGAGTGGGTCAGGAAAGCGGAACGTAGTCCCGACGCCCAACTTACCATGATGGAGTTTCAGGTTGCGCAGCTCATCGCTAATGGCCAGTCCCTGGGTCTGTTCGGGGATCAGCTGTTTGCTGGTCTGGATCTTTCGCGCGAGAATCTGCCGGCCGGAAGTCAGCTCGAGGTTGGAGCTGCGGTTATAGAAGTCACGGGGAGGCCTCACAATGGTTGTCAGAAATTTCGTTCGCGCTTTGGTGCAGATGCCCTGCGATTCGTTTCGAGGCCTGACCTTCGACCCAGGAATTTTCGGGGCATCTACCTGCGGGTTCTCAGAGATGGCGGCGTAGCCGTGGGCGATTCTGTAACGGTTACGCACCGGCCCGAGGAAGACCCGAGCTGAGCTGGCGATGGCCGACGAGACTGTAGTAGCAGGTACCTTCGCGTCTCGGTACGAGGCTGAGTTCGCGCGCGAAACACTCCACGCCGCTGGCATCGACTCGATCCTACTCGCCGATGATGCTGGCGGGGCATATGCGGGGTTGTCTTTTACGGGCCAGGCCCGGCTACTTGTCCACAGCAGCGATGTTATGCGGGCCAAGGCTCTGATAGGCGAGGCCGGCGACGGGTCGCGTTGACGGCCCCAAGGCGGCCCTCTAGTGTTCTGTGCTCCCCGCGCGGGGGGCCGGACCCCGCCTTTTGGGCAATACCTCGCCCGAGGGCCTCCCGCTGGTAGCTGGAGGCGGCCAATCCGGGTGCCGCAGGTACAGACAGGGTGGGTAGGATGGTCGATTCTCAAGAGCTGGTCCGGGAACTTCAGGAAATGCGCGACGACGGGCACCTTTCCGATGCTTTGCTGCGACGAGCGGTGCGCGAGATCGCCGCCGCCGACAAGCGCTCCAGTTGGGTGGGCGTCTACCTCCTCAACCAGGAGGGGACGGAGCTTTGGTTGCACAACTACGTTGGCTCACCCACCGAGTACGCCAAGATCGAGGTGGGGCAGGGGATCTGTGGAACCGCGGTGGCGGAGAAGCAGAATCAGAACGTGCCGGACGTGGGCAGGGTCGAGAACTACCTGACCACCGATCCTGACGTGCAGTCTGAGATGGTGGTTCTGATCCGTGCTGGTGATGAGATCTTCGGCGAGATCGCCCTCGACAGCGAAGACGCGGAAGCGTTCAAGCCCGATGACGAGGCCGGAGTGCAACAGGTGGCTGACAAGTTGGCCGAACAGCTGATGGCGGAAAGGAGATGACGGCGCTGCGGTGAGCCAGGCCCTGAGCCTACCCCTCGATCTGCGTTGGGTAGACGCTGGAAATGCGGGTCCCTTCACTCTCGAAGGGACCCGCAGCTATATCGTGGGCCGGCGGTGCGTGGCGGTGATCGATCCGGGTCCCGCGCTCGCTTCGCACGTGGCTGCGCTGGCGGCGGAGGTTGCGGGCGCGGAGTCTGTCGTCCTCTTGCTTACGCATGGGCACCCGGATCACGCCGGGGCGGCACCTGCGCTGGCCGCGAAGCTCGGGGCAGGGATCTTGGGTGCGTGGTCCAGCGGTCCCGGCGATGGGGAACCGGACTCGTCTGGTTCCTCACCGGGCGTTTCCTTCCGGGCGCTCGGCGACCGGGAGGCTGTGGATACGGACATGGGAAAGCTGACCGCGCTGAGCACCCCGGGGCACGCCCGCGACCACTTGGTCTTCCACTAGCAGGACCAGCGTGCGGTCTTCGTGGGGGACTTGTTGCTCGGGGCCGGAGAGACCACTTGGGTGGGCGGCTACTCAGGCTGTGTCGCCGACTACCTGGCCTCCCTCGACCGGGTCGAGAGCCTGGGGGCAGGAGTCCTACTGCCGGCTCACGGGCTGCCAGTTTTCGATCCAGCGGCTCGGATCGGACGTTATCGGGCCCACCGTAAGGCGCGCGTGGCCCAGGTCGAGCGCGCCCTGGCGGCACGCCCTGACGCGGGCGTGGACGAGCTACTCACCGCGGTCTATCGAGAGTCGATCCCCGAGGGCCTCCCGGCGGCGGCGCGAGCGAGCCTGGCAGCCATGATCGAGTACGTGAAGGGTGGGTGCGGTTGACCCGAAGGCGGCGGTCGCGCGGTTGCTGCTGATCCGCGGGCCATGGTATGGTCCGTCGTGCTGAAAGCAGCCGTGCCTGAACCACTGCCGCGTGCCCTGACCGACGAGCTCGTAGAGCTGGTGGGCGAGGATGGCGTCATCACCGACCCCTCTCGCCTCCTGGTCTACGAGTCCGACGCCCTGACGGCATACCGCTATCTCCCCAGAGCAATCGTTTTTCCTGCGACCACTGAGCAAGCCGCCGGGGTGCTGTCGGCCCTCACGAGCCACGGTGTGGCGTTCGTTCCGCGCGGTGCCGGCACCGGTCTCTCCGGCGGAGCGTTGGCGGTCGATGGGTCAGTCCTGGTGGGCACCGCGCGCATGGATCGCATCCTCGAGCTGGATCCGGTCGGTAGGCTGGCCCGGGTGCAGGCCGGCGTGGTGAACGCCGACCTGACCGCGGCGGCCCGGCCCCACGGCCTGCATTACGCCCCGGACCCCTCGTCCCAGAGCGCTTGTACGCTCGGGGGCAACGTTGCCGAAAACGCGGGCGGGCCCCACTGCCTCAAGTACGGTGTCACCGCGCGCTGGGTCACGGGGCTCACGTTGGTGCTGCCCGACGGACGCGTGACCGAACTCGGGGGGTGGGGCAAGGAGCCCCCGGGCTTCGATCTGGTCGGTGTCGTGGTTGGGTCGGAGGGTTGCTTCGGGCTCGTGACCGAGATCGAGGTGCGGCTGCTGCCCACTCCCGCCGCCGTGCGCACATTGCTGGCGATCTTCGAGGACGTGGAAAGGGCAGTCGCTGCAGTGACCGACATCATCGGTAGCGGCCTCCTTCCCGCCGCCCTAGAGATCATCGACGGCGAGACGATATGGGCGGTAGAAGCCAGCGTGTTCGCAGCCGGTATCCCGGTGGACGCCGGCGCAGCGCTGGTGATCGAGTTCGACGGTACCGATGCAGGGCTCGATTCGGAGGCCCAGAGGGCTGAGGATTACTGTCTCGCTGCCGGAGCGAGAGATGTGCGGCGCGCGGGTGACGATGCAGAACGGGAGGCGCTCTGGAAGGGGCGCAAGAAGGCGTTCGGTGCGATGGGAAGGATCGCGCCGGACCTTCTCGTGCAGGACGCCACGGTACCGCGCTCGAAGCTGCCCGCGGTGCTGCACCGGATCATCGAGATCGGGCACGAGCACGGCCTTCGGCTTGCGAACACGTTCCACGCCGGGGACGGCAATCTCCACCCGAAGATTCTCTTCGACCGGCGCGACCCAGAACAGGTAGCGCGCGTCGAGCGAGCTTCCGAGGAGATCATGAGGGTGTGTGTCGCGGCTGGAGGTACGATCACCGGTGAGCACGGGGTCGGTTTGGACAAGAGGGACTACATGACGCTCGTCTGTTCGCCCGTCGAGCTCGACCTGATGGCGGGGGTGAAGGCGGTGTTCGATCCACGCGGCCTCTGTAATCCCGGCAAGGTCCTGCCGCCGCCACCCGAGACCCGGGGGTGAGCGTCGCCTCCACCTCCGGACTCGCCTCGGCGGTCCGCGGGATTCTTCCCCGCAAGCAGGTGCTCGACGGCGAGGACGGGCAGCGGTGGATCGGATCAGGAGGGACGCCTGGCGCGGTGGCGTTCCCCGCCTCGACGGACGAGGCAGCGCGCGTGTTGACGCGAGCGAGTGAGGAGGGGTGGACGGTGGAGCCTGTCGGATCGGGGACCTGGCTGTGGCCGGGGAGCGCCGGGACCCCGCCCGACTTGGTTCTCAGCGCGTCGGGCATGGTCCGCGTCGTCGAGTACGATCCCGCCGACCTCACTGTCACCGCCGAGGCCGGCATGACCCTGCCGGCGCTCGCATCGCTGGTCACGCCCCAGCACCAATGGTTGCCGTTCGATCCGCCCGGCCGGTCCCATAGCTTGGGTGCGGTGGCTGCCACCGGAGTCTGGGGGCCGCTCGGTGCCGCCTGGGGAGGACCGCGGGACCTCGTGCTCGGACTGCGTGCGGTCACCGGAGACGGACGGGCCTTCAGCGCCGGTGGGCGGGTCGTCAAGAACGTGGCTGGCTTCGACCTGGTCCGGCTCCTGATAGGAAGTAGGGGCGCGCTGGCGTTCATCACCGAAGTGACCATGCGGCTTTCTTCCCTTCCGGAAGTAGACCACACCCTGGTCATGCGCGGGAGCAGCTTGGACGAGTTGGTTGACGGTGCAGTGCGGGCGTGCGCCCTGTCCGTCACGCCGGCTGCGGTGGAGTTGTTCGAGCGTGAGGTGCCCCTAGGGGGGAAAAGTGAGGTGGCCTTGGCTGTGCGGGTGCTCGGGGGGCGGGAGCGGGTGGATGCAGAAGAGGCGGTGCTGCGGGCCTCGCTCGCCAGCTCTGGTGAGCTGACCCGGCTTGCTCCAGCGGAGGCCGACGCGCTCTGGCGCGAGGTTCGCCATCTCGAGGAAGGAGCTGAACTCGTGCTTAGGCTCTCCCTTACGCCGGCGCGCATCGGGGAGCTAATAGGTCTGGCGCAGACCCTTTTCAGTGTGGCGGGAGGACAGGAGGAGCGCGCGCGCATGGCCGTGCACGCCGGCACGGGCGTCCTGCGCCTTGCGATGCCTAAACTTCGTGTCGACTCCGGCTGGGATGAGCGGTGGGCCGGTCGATTGGAGGATCTCATGGGCGCCCTTTCCAAACGCGACGGTACGTTGACAGTCACGCGGGCACCGGCCCCGCTGCGGGCTCGGCTGAAGGGTCGGGAGAGCTCTCCCGTAGACGGAGAATTGATGAGCGGGCTCAAGGCCGTTTTCGACCCGGCCGGGATCCTCTCGGGGGGCGACAGGTGAGTTTGGCGGAGACCCTGTTGGCCGAGGAGAACAGGCTTCTTGCCTGTGTCCATTGCGGGTTCTGCCTCCCCTCCTGTCCTACCTACATCCGCCTGGGGGATGAGAACGACTCGCCCCGCGGACGTCTCCATCTGATGCTGGCCGTGGTGGAGGGGCGCCTCGATGCGGCCTCGCCTGCCTTTCAACTCCACATCGATCGTTGCGTCGGGTGCCGCGCGTGCGAGACCGTCTGCCCGTCCGGGGTCCAGTACGGAGCGCTGCTAGAGCTGGCGAGGGAGGAAGTGGTGCGTGCCGGTGGCAGTAGCTGGCACAGCCGCCTGTTGCTTTCGGTGTTCGCCCGTCCCCGTCTCACGCGCCTGGTGATGCTGGCGTGTCGCGCTATGAGGGTGACGGGGCTACCAGCGCTCGCGGCGAGGATGCTCCCATCCTGGCGTTGGCTCCGAGTGCCTCGGCTGGCGGCGGCGATGCTCGCCGCCAGCTCCCCGTGGCGAGGGCTCGAGGACGTGTCGGCGACCGCGGCCGAGGGGACGCGGGTGGGTGCAGGGGATGGCGGCGCGAAGGGGGTCGACGAGGATGGGGTCGCGGCTCTCCTGTTGGGCTGCGTGCAAGAGGGACTTTTCCAGCGCGTGAACCAGGCGACTCGGCGAGTGCTCGCGGCCAACGGAGTGACGATCGTAGAGGCGGCGGAGCAGGGGTGTTGTGGAGCACTGCACACGCACGGCGGCGATCTCGACGGGGCGCGGGCACTCGCGCGCCGTAACGTGGACGCGTTCGAGGCGGCCGGTGCGGAGTTCGTGGTCGTGAACGCAGCGGGTTGCGGGGCGACCATGAAGGAATATGGTCACCTGCTTGACCACGACCCGGTATATGCTGCCCGGGCGGCCCGCTTGGCCGCGAGCGTGCGCGACATCTCCGAGGTTCTCGCCGACCGCGGCCCGCGCCGGGGCGGTTCGATGGGTCTTACGGTCACCGCCGATGCGCCCTGTCACCTCCTTCACGCCCAGGGCCTCGCGCGCGCGCCGGCTGCAGTACTGGATGCGGTGCCCGGTCTAGCATTGGTGCCGCTCCGCGGCGCTGACGAATGCTGCGGTGGCGCTGGTATCTACGGCATCACACACCCAGATCTCGGCGGTCGGATCGGAGTCGACAAGATGGCGGCGGTGGTGGAGACCCAAGCCGACGCGGTGGTTAGCGGCAACGTCGGCTGCATCATGCAGATTGGGGCGGGCCTCCGCATGGCCAGGACCGCGTGTCAGGCACTGCATCCCGTGGAGCTACTGGACGAAAGCTACCGCCGGGCGGGGCTATACCGGTCCGAACGGTGACGGCCGCGGCGGGCCTGTCGGTGCTCCACGACCGGGCGCACGAGTTAGTGGATCCCTGCCTCCGGCTGCTGGAGGCTCTCGTAACCGTTGAGTCGCCGTCAGCCGACGTGGACCGCAACCTGAGGGTTGCAGCGCGGCTTCGCAGCGAACTCGAGCTGAGGGGTGTCTCCGTCGAACGTCACCCGGCGCACGGGTATGGTGAACACCTGGTGGCACGGGTTGAGGGAGAGTCCAGCGCACGTGCTCCCCTCCTGGTCATCGGCCACATGGATACCGTGTATGCGGTCGGCACCCTCAGGCAGGTGCCTTTCGCCATCGAGGCCGCGAACGACCGGGTGTGCGGGCCGGGCACCTACGATATGAAGGGCGGGCTCGCTGTCGCGATCACAGCGCTCGACCTTCTCTCACTTGTGGGGCGCCGGCCCGCTGGCGACCTCCTCTTCCTGATCACGTGTGACGAGGAACTCGGCTCACCGACGTCCCGGGGGTTGATCGAGGAACACGCACGGGGCGCGCGTGGGGCGCTGGTCCTGGAGCCGCCCGTTCCAGGCGGCGCCGCTAAAACCCGCCGCAAGGGGGTGGGCTGGTTCCGTGTGAGCGTGCGGGGCCGGCCTGCCCACGCGGGGATCGAGCCGGAGACAGGAGCGTCGGCGGTCCACGAACTTATACAAATTCTGGAGGACATCCGTCTCCTGGCGGATGCGGATAAGGGCACAACTCTCAATGTGGGCGTCATCGAAGGGGGGACGCGGGCGAACGTGGTGGCAGAGCTTGCCCGCGCCGACATCGATCTCCGCTTCTGGGATGCAGCCGAGGCGGATCGGGTGGAGCGTGCGCTGCGCTCAGTCAGAGCAGGTGATCCCCGCTGTGCCCTCTCTGTCGAGGGTGGGGTGAACAGGGGATCACTCGAGGTGACGGAGGCGAGTGCTGCGCTCTTTGCGCGTGCGCACGAGGTCGCTACGGCGCAGGGTTGGGACCTAGCGGAAGGATCCACCGGTGGGGCGAGCGACGGCAATCTCGCCTCGGCCGTGGGCTGTCCCACGCTGGACGGCCTGGGCCCCGACGGGGGCGGAGCGCACTCGCTGGACGAGCACGTGAGGCTCTCAGATATTGCACCTCGCATAGCTTTCCTGGCCGGGATGTTCCTCCGGTTCTGAGGCGTCGGGTCACCTTCCGGAGCATCACACTCGTGCAGATCGAGCGGGCCGAAGTCTTCCTGGTGCCACTCCGACTTCATGAGCCCTTCGAGAGCAGCGCCGCGACGGTCCAGGACCGGACTATCGTGCTCGTCGCGCTGCACGGCGATGGGCAGACTGGTTGGGGAGAGTGCGTGGCGGGAGAGACGCCCTATTACTCGCCGGAAACGACCGAGACCGCCTGGCACGTGCTCACCCGCTTTCTCCTGCCGGCGGTGGTCGGAGGAGCGCACGTTGGTGTAGGCGTACTGCGGAACGCTTGGGCGGCGGTCCGGGGCCACCCGATGGCCAAGGCTGCTGTCGAGATGGCTGCGTGGGATCTGCAAGCGAAGCGCGACAACGTGCCCCTGTGCGTGGCCATCGGCGGCGCGCTTCGGGCGGTTCCTGTGGGGGTGAGCATCGGGCTCCAGCACGACGACTACGCCCTTCTCGAGCACGTCGAATCTTTCCTCGAGGAGGGGTACCTTAGGGTCAAGATCAAGATCAGCCCTGGGCGCGACGTCGACATGATGCGCGGCGTGCGCGACCGTTTTCCCACTGCCTCCTTGATGGTGGACGCCAACTCCGCCTACACGATGGCGGACCTGGAGCGCCTGCGTGAGCTGGACGACCTCGGGCTGACGATGATCGAGGAGCCGCTCGCGCCCGGCGACTTCGGGGGGCACGCGGAGCTGCAGGCGGCGCTACGCACGCCCCTGTGCCTGGACGAGTCCATCGGTTCGGCTGTCGACGCCGAGAGAGCGCTCGAGATGGGCAGTTGCCGAGTCATCAACGTCAAGCCGGGTCGCGTCGGAGGGTTCGACGAAGCCCGCTCCATCCACGACCTGTGTCTGGCGTCGGGCGTGGCGATGTGGTGCGGGGGGATGTTGGAATCTGGTGTAGGTCGTGCCCACAACGTAGCCCTTTCGACCCTTCCTGGGTTCACCTTGCCGGGAGACATCTCGCCCAGCCGACGCTATTGGGAGCGAGATCTGATCGATCCTGAGTGGGAAATGGCTGACGGAGCTCTCACTCCTCTGGCATCACCTGGGATCGGAGTCGAGCCGGACCGTGCCCGCATCGAGAATCTTTCGGTTCGACGGACTGTGATCGTCTGAAGGAGAGGGATCAACGAGGTTCGGGGACCCGCGCTCTACCCTCTGTGTACGACCTTCCAGGACCCATCGCCCAGGGGGATTTTCCCGCGCCAGGAAAGCGATCGCATGGGTAGGACCGGGTACTTACTGGCGTCAGAAAGTCCGAGCGCGGCCGTCCGGTCCGTCACGGCCCCGGGCCGTGATCGTCCTTCCGTCTGCCCTTACTGCTGGATGGTTAACCCGGGCCCTTTCCGTCTGTGCGCACGGTGTGGCGCGAGCATGGAGACGTTCCTTCAGGAGACTGCTGGGCTCAGGCTCACTGCTGCGATCCAGAGCCCGCTACCCGTGACCGGCTGCTTGTCGCTCTTGCAGAGGGCAATGTTGGGATTCTTCCTTCTGACGATGGTGCTCGCGTACTTCGCTCAGCTACTGCCGCCACCTCCCGAAGGGGTGCCAGAATCGGAGCCCCACGCTGCGCGGCGCTAGCCTTTAGGCCTTCCGCAGACACGTAGGGCAGAACCGCCACGGCGGCTCGAGCGAGACACCACATCGGCACCGTTGGGTGCGCTCCAGACCGCACCAGGGACAGCCCACGGACTCTGGCGGGCACGGGCCTCCGCAGCCGGGGCAGGGCAGAGCGGCGCCCGGTTCGGTCTGAAGGACGCGAGCCATCTCGTGCGGAGAGGTGACCTTCTCCGCCACCTTCCGACGCGCATCCTCCGCGAGCGTGTTCATCCCCGCTTCCCTAGCGAGGCGCCTGAGCCTTCCCGTGGATGAGCCGCGCGCCACCTCGTCGCGTATCGCGTCCG
>Ga0310121_10004858_pt1 | contig 11710 bp, 11 predicted proteins | sample CB27_Tmax_986_MG_FD_203504 | JGI IMG/M metagenome (GOLD analysis project Ga0310121, IMG submission 203504) | Marine microbial communities from Western Arctic Ocean, Canada - CB27_Tmax_986 | ecosystem: Environmental > Aquatic > Marine > Oceanic | place: Canada: Western Arctic Ocean | collected...
TGGTGCGTGTCGAGGTACGGAGAGCATTTCAGGAACTTGCCGCGCGGGGGACTTAGACGTTCCTAATTCCTGAATTTATAAATACAGGGTGGTCTAATGAGGCCTGATGTGCCCCGAAATCAAAGCTATAGATATATCCCCATGAACAGTAGGCAGTTCCCCAAGAAGTGCGCGGTTACACAAGACTCCCAGCCACCGCGGAGAAACGACACCCCGAGGAGCAACCCGAACATGAATGCCGCGACGGGGTTGTTGTTATGGGCCATCCCAAACAATAAGGCTGAAACGAGCATGGCCGCCAACCCCATCATTTGTGGTGGACGAACACCCTTCGCAGGCCCCCCCATGAGAGCGACTTGAACCTGAACCGTGGCCGCCAACCATAGAATCGCATTCCTACGGAAACTAGAAACGGTATTGCAAACAACCGATACATCGTCTCTTCAGCAAGCGCAGTTCGGGCCGAAAGTGAAAAGACTTTTAGTTCATTATCAAGGTTGTATACCTGCGCGGGACGAAACTCGGCCGATTCGGCCGTTAGATATAGAGCACTGTTCGTTAGATAGATCAGAAGCCCTCCACCAATCCCATAGATCAAGTAACGGAGCCAACGCTGACGCCTGGATAAAATTCCGAGAGCAAGAGAAAGGACGGCAATTGGAGACTGGAGGCAAGCCACACCGCCGACCCCACCATGATGGCAAAAGCAACAAAGAAGACAGCAAGAGCCAAAGGCAATACGGGCCGTTCAGCACCATTCGGCCGAACACCCCAGTCGAGAACCATTGCCAAGGCACTGAGCAACGAAAACGTCCCCACTACAAGTGATGTTTGAAAGCGACCTGTACGTGTTTCGTTGATGGCCCTAAAATCCCATGCTACGTTGCCGCATTAATTGCCAATATCATCTCGTTTTCGAACTATACATTTAGCAAGGAGTTGCGTGTGGTGGATCATATGGCCTGGGATGACATCCCACAGGAAGTGCTCACATCAAAGATCGGACGACGGATGGTAACAGGGGAGCAGGTGATGCTTGCCATCATCGACCTCAAGGAAGGTGCCGTGGTTCCGTCCCATAGTCACCATAATGAGCAAATTACCTACGTCGTTTCCGGATGTTTGCGCTTTACAATGGGAGATCAAAGTGTGATCGATGTCCGGGCCGGTGAGACCTTGGTCATTCCCCCGAACGTAGAACATGCTGCAGTGGCCCTCGAAGACACGATCGATATTGACTGCTTCAGCCCCCCACGGGCCGACTGGCTTAGCGGGGAAGACGCCTATCTGCGGGGCGACGATGCAGATTGATCTCAGTGGACGTACCGCGCTTGTCTGCGGGGCATCGGAAGGTCTTGGCTATGCGTCGGCTTATGGCTTAGCTAGGGCAGGAGCCAATTTAGCAATTTGCTCCCGCTCCGCTGACAAGCTTGCAATAGCCACGGCTAATCTAGCAAAGCATGATACCGAAGTCGTAGCTATTGAAGCCGACCTCACCTCGACATCCCAAATCGATGAGCTCGCAAGCCGAGCGCTGGAACATTTTGGGGTGATTGACATCCTCGTCAATAACGCCGGTGGCCCGCCGCCGGGAACGTTCGACGATTTAACTGAGGCAGACTGGAGGGGTGCAGTTGATTTGACATTGATGTCTGCCGTGGAATTAACACGGCGCATCTTGCCTGGCATGCGTTCGCAAAAATGGGGGCGGATTATAAATATTACGTCGACCTCAGTAAAGCAGCCGGTCGACGGCTTGATTCTTTCTAACAGCATCCGCATGGCCGTCGTTGGCTGGGCAAAGGCGCTCGCCAACGAGGTTGGCCCAGACCAGGTAGTGGTTAACAACCTGTGCCCTGGCTATACGACTACTGCCCGCCTAGGCCAGTTGGCAGCGAACATTGCGACGCGGGACAGCATCGAAGAGACGCAAGTATTTGAGAACTGGGCTGAGCTGGTTCCGCTCCGGCGACTAGCGTCACCGGAAGAATTCGCCAATGTTGTTGTTTTTCTCGCTTCTGAACAGGCTGCCTATGTTCATGGGACCACGATCGCCGTTGATGGCGGCCGCAGCCAATCAGTGACTTGATTCGCTTAAACGCCGGCTTTTGCCAAGCGTTTAAGCGTAGCGCCTTGATACAACGCCATCATCGATCCCCAGGCCGCTAAGCGGAGCCAGATCAAGGCGATTACATAGACTTGCTCCGTCGCAAACCCCATGTAGTGAAGTGACGCCTGACTGTGCAGCACATTAGAAGCTACAAGAATAGCCGCGCCCAGCAGGGCGGCAAAAGAGAAAAATAGAACCTCAAGCTGTAGAATCCAGGCCAAATTACGGACTACAAACTTTAATGAACGCACAGTCTCCATCAGCATAGATCGGCTATCTCGCAGCACTGTGCGGACGCGCGCATAGTCAATCACCACTGCGCAGACCACGATTAGGTATTGAACGATTAACTCATAGAGCCCCCCCGAGAACGCAGGAACAAACCGGCGTATGGAGACGGACCCGAGGGTAGGAATAAGCCATGAAAGAGCGGCCGCAATCAGGACCAGTCGAATGAATCGGCCAATGTATGCTCCACAGTTCCCTCCTATTTGGGCGAGAACAGGCACCTGTCGTGGGGCATGCAGATAAGCGATGGCACCCCCTGCGATCATCCCAAAGAACAAGAAGAAGTGGCCGTTTGGGATCCAGAGGGGCCGTGTGATCGAATTCAGGACCATGCCCAAATAGCTAATGTCCAGCGATTGAGTAGAGAAAAGCGAAACATTAAGTTCCCCGACTGGAATGGGCTGGCTTGTCGCTAACCCCAGCGTTCCCTGAAGGGCGGTCCCGGCACCTTTGACGATCACAACGTAGAGAGCCCATAAGTAAGCAATCAGAGTCTTGGAATGCCAGGCTCTTCGTGCCCCCCAAATCGTCGCTGCAATTACATTAGGTGCAGCAGCATCTGAAGGGCCCGGTTGCCACTCGAACAACCGGTCGCTATTTCCCATACTGGGGGCCATCCTGCGAACCCCTTTCGAGGAGCGTCCCGCACTACCTACAGGTTGATACTTTCTTCGAATTCCCGATGCGAAACATGCAATCGGTGCCCATCATACTCGGCAAGCTTAGTCTCTAGGAGTTTATCGAGAACGTGATCTCCTAAGGTGGTGCGTACTACTTCAGAGGACGCCGCCGCCTGCACGGCATCATAGAGATCGTGCGGCAAGGACTCGATACCCTGCTGCTCGCGCTGGATGGCTGTGTATTTATAAAGATCGTCGGTTACCGGATCTGCCAGCGGAAGTTGGTCTTCAAGGCCCTTGAAACCTGACGCCAGCATCACAGCAAAAGCAAGGTAAGGGTTGCAAGCAGCATCGGGAAAACGAAGTTCGATCCTGGTTGCTACCTCATTACCTGGTTTATACATTGGAATTCGAACCAGGGCCGAACGATTCCGCTCTGCCCAGGCGATGTAGACCGGAGCCTCGTAGCCAGGAACCAAACGCTTATATGAGTTGTACCACTGGTTGGTGATAAGGCACATCCCACGCGCGTTGTCCAAAACTCCTGCCAAAAAATGGCGCGCTGTCTGCGACAAGTGGTGAGGATCATCCGCGTTGTAAAAAGCATTGCTCTTAGCGTCGTTAAAGATCGACACATGGGTGTGCATCCCGCTTCCGTTTTGGCCTGACAGTGGCTTGGGCATGAAAGTCGCGTGAATACCATTACGTCGAGCGATTTCCTTGACCAGCCACTTGTATGTCTGGAGATTGTCAGCCATACGAAGAGCATCGCAGTATTTCAAGTCAATCTCATGTTGACTATGAGCTACCTCGTGATGCATATACTCGACATTTATCCCCATTGCCTGCAACGCAAAGCGTGTCGCTTCACGAAAATCGTCCCCGACATCGACTGGAACCATGTCAAAGTAGCCGGCCTTGTCGAGCACCTCGGGAGCCTCATCGGAGGCAAAGTAGAAGAATTCGGCCTCCGGCCCAATGTTCATATGGGAAAAACCATAATCGTCTAGGCGGCCAAGTTCCCGCTTCAAAATAACGCGCGGATCGCCAGCGTACGGAGTCCCATCGGGGCTTCGGATCTCGGCAAACATGCGCATGCACCGAGCGGGGCCTACCTGGAACGGAATAAATTGAGCCGTCTCAGGAATAGGGAAGGCAACCATGTCGCTTTCCTGGATCCGCTGGTAGCCCTGTACAGAGGAGCCGTCGAACCCCATTCCCTCATCGAAAGCCCCGTCGATCTCAGAGGGGGTCACCTCGAACATCTTTACAAAGCCAAGAATGTCCGTGAACCAGAGCCGAATCGAGGTAATCTCGTGCGACTCTATGTAAGCGATGACTTCCTCTTTACTTTTGAGGTTTAAACCTTGTGGAACTCCGTTTTTGATCGGCACGTGATCTGCCGTGTAGGAGGTCATTTCGCCAGAGAAATCGCGTACCCGCTGGATGAAATCGTGGCTCATGTGCCCATGCGTCCTTATTTCGATTCAGCCCGCATGAAGCGTCGGGAGAACTTAGCGGCCGAAGACATAGTTGGGAAACATGTCCCGGGCCGGCAGGCCCTCGCGAGTCGCCCTTTTGCTCGGGCGGGCCAGTGTGCTGCTGCTAAGAAATGGTTCGACAACCAAAATGAGGTGGGCTGGACGCAGCTTATGGCCGGAGAGACACAGCGTCAACTCGGCCCCCGCTCTCCTCGCTGTGCGTTAAGGTCTATGAAGTCGCCCTCTTGGAGTTTTTCCGCAACCTGGAAGACTTGGTGAATACAGTAGCCGTCATTGTTCTGGTTCTGTACGGCATTGTTCTAGCCGCTGTTGGTGTTTGGGCAAGCCGACGGGTTCGGCAAGCTAGGGACTTCTATGTCGCTGGCCATCGATTGGGCCCAGGACTTCTTGCGGCCACAATTCTGGCTGCAAACATAGGTTCTGGCACAACCGTCGGGGTAACCGGCTTGGCCTACGACATCGGTGCAGGAGCGATATGGTGGACCGGGTCGGCCGCACTGGGAACAGTAGTATTGGCCTTGACGGTCGGTCCGCGGATGTGGCGGGTTGCCCATGACCACGAGTGCTGCACCGTTGGTGACTACCTAGAGCTTCGGTTCAGCGTCTCGTTAAGGTCCATCGTTGCCGGATTCATATGGTTAGGTTCGGTACTTATTTTGATGTCCCAGCTTGTCGCAATCGGCTATGTTGTCCAAGCATTTAGCGGAGTCCATCTTCGCTATGGAATCCTTGGCGGCAGTGCAGTGGTCCTTGTCTATTATGCATCCGGGGGGCTGTGGTCTTCGGCGGTAGTAAACGTGGTTCAAGTCGCTTTGAAGCTCATCGCTTTCCCGATCGCCCTTCTGGCGACGGCTCGCGTCCTGGGTGGAGTTAGCGCCCTCCAGGCGGGCGCAATAACAATGGGACCAGAATACCTTTCGCCATTCAGCGTTGGCGCACTAGGCATAGCCGGGTATGTCACTGTTTTGGGAACTTCCTTCGTCATTTCTCCCGGATTGTTACAGAAAACGTTTGGGGCTCGTGACGAGGCCACCGTGAGACGGGGCTTACTGCTTAGTGCCTTTGGCCTGGCCTGCTTTTCTACTATCCCGGTTGCCCTTGGAATGATGGCTCGCGGTTACTGGGCCGCGCCTCTTCCGCTTTCTGGAACCGGGTGGGTGCTCCCGCAGATGTTGGTCGAGGTATTGCCACCATTTGTAGGATTGCTAATGCTCGCTGCCGTAGTTTCCGCCGAGCTTTCGTCGGCTGATGCAGTGCTTTTTATGCTATCCACTTCAATGGCGCGTGATTTCTATCAGCGATTCTGGAATAGGGATGTAGACGATGCTGGCTTGTTACGCGCCGGTCGAATCGCCGCCTTTGTGGGATTGACCGTCTCAGTAACTATTGCGCTGTTTGTTCCATCCGTTCTCGGCGGCTTAAGTGCTTTCTATACAATCCTAGTGGTTGTATTGGCCGTACCGTTAATCGCTGGACTTTACTTTCCCAAAACAGACAATCGAGCAGCTCTAACAGCTGTCATAGCATCACTGGCTGCGTGGTTGCTGACGCTGTGCGTTACGGGCGAATTTCCGGGGCCAACGAATCTGTGGCCATCTTTGATCGGTATCACAGCAGGAGCGATTGCTTGTCTGCTCGTGACGTTGCGACCTTCATTGGGCAATAAATAGTTTGGATCTATGCAGGAATCACCTGAAAAAATTTATGTGGATGCCCAAACGCTTTTGGTTAACTCTGTAAGACTTGCCCGCATGGTGTGGGAAGACAGGTTCTTTCCAACAGTCCTGGTCAGCGTCTGGCGTGGCGGCACGTTTCCGGGCATCGCTATCGACGAGTTCTTTCAATGTCACGGGCACGACCTGCATCACACCGTTATCAAGGCCGAGTCGTACGATGGAATGGAGCGAGAGAAAATCGGTGTTGAGTTGGAGGGGCTAGAGGACATTACCGCTGATGTTATGCCCGGCGACCGATTGCTAATCATCGATGACGTATTCGACACGGGGCACACGATGGTGGCAATAATGAATGGGATTGCGTCAATTATGGGAGACGGGGCCCCGGAATGCCGTTCGGCGACCGTTTACTATAAGCCTACAAACAACGAAACAGAGCTTGAACCATCCTATTACGTCGTGGCGGATGACCGTTGGATTGTGTTCCCACATGAGATCATCGGCCTGGCGAATGAAGACCTCCAATGCCACCGTGCGGAGCTCTACGCCGCCGCATTAAAGGACTAGCTGCACTCTCCAAGTGCCGCGCGGATTTCCTCACGCACCCACTCGTCAGTCTCAATCTTTAGCTGTTTGCGGAGTGCACGTGTGGCGTCTTTACCACCGAGTTCGCCTAAAGCCCAGGCGACGTGACCGCGGACCAGCTCATCGTCGTCCGCGAGTTGTCGCACAAGTGGAGGTACCGCCTGCGGCTCATTACTGTTGCCAAGCGCCACGGCAACATTACGGACAAACCCTCTACGCTTAGCGCGAAGAACCGGACTGTCTTTGAAGTGGTTACGGAACTCTATGTCGGTCATGGAAAGGAACTCTATAAGCTGAGGATGTGCATCCCCGTAACGCGGAACGAATTTGAGTGCCTGTGGCCCTTCATGGGCGAACCGATTCCAGGGGCAAACATCCTGGCAGTCATCGCAGCCGTAAACTCGGTTACCGATCGCGTGCCGAAACTCTCGTGGAATTGGGCCACGGTTTTCAATCGTGAGATACGAGATGCACCGCCGGGAGTCAAGAACATATGGCCCGACGATGGCATCGGTCGGACAAGCCTGGATACATGAATTGCAAGTGCCACAATAGTCGGCATGGGGGCGACCACTTTCGAGCTCAATATCGAGGATTAAGGCGCCTAGGAAGATCCAAGAACCAAGGTCGCGGTTAATGAGGTTTGTATGCTTCCCGATCCAGCCGAGGCCAGCACGTTCGGCCCAAGCCTTCTCCAGTACCGGTCCGGTATCAACATACCATCGTGCGTTGAGTTCGGGGAACCAGTTGCACAGTTCCGAGTGAAGTGATTCGAGCCTGTCCCCGAGCACTCGGTGGTACTCGTTCCCCCAGGCGTAGCGGGAGATACACGCCTCATTGACAGAGCCAGTCGAGGAAACATCGGTATGGTAATTAACCGCCACGATCACAACAGATCTCGCCCCGGGAACAACTAGGGTGGGGTCCACGCGTTGGTTGGCGGTTCGGGCCATCCACTCCATCGAGCCATGCATTCCACGGTGGAGCCATTCCCGAAGACGCATGCTGGCAGGGAGTTCCTCGATATGCGTGACGGCACAACGATCGAACCCATAGGCCTCGCTTAAACGGCGGATCAATCGGGTCCGATCGGCTGGATCGGTGAGGTTCCTTATGACGCTGCCCTCACTGCAGCGCGACGGACCATGACCCGAAGCAAATGGCGCCGGTAGTCCTCCGCCGCATACATATCTACGCGAACATTCGTGAGACTAGCATCTGCCTGTTCCGCCGCGGTGGCAATGACATTATCATCCAGTTCCGCTCCGACGAGTGTTTCCTCCACCGCAGGAAGTCGGATTGGACGGTCGGAGATTCCAGTAGCAGCGATCCGTGCCGCCACACAGCAGTTGTCTTGTTTAGTAATTTTTGCCGCAACCCCAACTATCGCAAACCCAGAGGCAGGCTGGGCGAATTTTTCGTAGACGCTGGTAGCGTCACCCGTATCTGAGAACCGGATGGCAGTGATTAACTCGGCAGGTTCCATTGAAGTGCTCAGGAAGCCACAGAAAAAATTGGCCGCGTCAACCGAACGTTCGCCGTTCGGCCCTACCAAGTCAATTTGGGCATCAAGCGCCAAGACGGCTGCGCCGTAATCAGCTGCAGGGTCTGCGTGAGCAAGACTTCCCCCAATCGTGCCACGGTTACGAACCTGAACGTCACCGATTGAAGCTGCGGCCTCAGCCAGCGCGCCATGCTCGGCCCCAACAGTGTCGCTGGCAGCTATATGTGCGTGTGTCGTCATCGACCCAACGACAAGGCTGTCCCCGTCCTGTTTGGTAAAGGCAAGGTCTTGAATGCCCCCGATGTCAACTAGCATTGATGGCGCCGCGAAGTGGAGTTTCATCATAGGAAGCAAACTATGCCCACCAGCCAATAATTTCGCCTCTTCATTTTCTGCGAGGAGGCTAACGGCCTCTTCAACAGAGGTTACGCGTCGGTATTCGAATTCCCCCGGTAACATCAGAGGCCTCCTTTAATCGCGCGCCACACGTTTTGCGGTGATGCAGGCATATCCAAATGGGCTACACCGAATGGCGATAACGCGTCCACGACAGCATTGATAACTGCTGCCGAACTGGCGATGGTCCCGGCCTCGCCAACGCCTTTTGCGCCTAACGGATTAACTGGGGTCAGCGTCTCAGTGTGGCCAAGTTCGAAAGTGGGGATCCATGCCGCTTTGGGAACTGCATAATCCATCAGAGACCCGGTGGAGAGTTGCCCGTTATCGTCGTAGATGGCCTCTTCATAGAGGGCTTGGGCGATCCCTTGGGCAATGCCTCCATGGAGTTGGCCCGCGACGATCATCGGGTTGATGATGCGGCCACAGTCATCCACCGCAACGTACCGTTCGATATTTACTTTCCCCGTCTCTTTATCGATCGCGACAACAGCGAGGTGTGCCCCAAAAGGGAACGTGAAGTTAGGCGGGTCGAAAAAATGTGTCGCTGAAAGGCCAGGTTCTATCTCTGGGGGCAGGGCGTTGGCGACATATGCAGCGTCAACGATCTCCTGGAATTCGAGCGCTTTTGCGGGAACACCTTTGGGGAAGAGTTTCCCCTCCTCGAAAACAATGTCCGTCTCGCTTGCTTCAAGAAGGTGACCAGCGATGCGGCGAGCCTTCTCTCGGATGGTTTGGACGCAAAGCGAAAGTGCCGCTCCGCCCACCGCCTGTCCACGAGACCCGAAGGTGCCAATCCCTTGCTCGGTGATATCAGTATCACCATGTAGAACCTCTACGTCGTCAGGTGTCATCCCCAACCCATCAGCGACAATCTGGGCGAACGTTGTTTCCTCTCCTTGACCGTGGGGGGAAATACCCGTCTTCACAATGACTCCGCCGGTACGCCTGACCTCTAGTTCGCAGGCCTCCCATCCACCAGCAGTCATCGCCGCGGAGGGGCCCATCCCACAGACCTCTACGTAGGTGGAAAGTCCGACGCCTACTAGTTCGTCCGCTTTCCGACGTCTTTCTTGGTCGGACCGTAGGCTGTCGTAGTCAACCTTCTCCAGGAGGCTGTCCAGTGTTGCCTGATAGTTGCCCGAGTCGTACTCCATTCCCGTAACTGTTGTGAAAGGAAACTCGTCACTTGCCGGGAAATTTAGGCGTCGGACATCGACGGGGTCCATATCCGTAGCCCGTGCAATGAGATCCATTGCCCGTTCGATGATGAACGTAGCCTCTGGACGACCAGCCCCCCGATAAGCGTCTGTGGGTGTCTTGTTCGTAAATACACCGTGCAAAGTTACGTGAAGATTCTTGAGCACGTAGCAGCCAGGAAGCATTCCAACCGTAAGCCCGGGGATCACCGGTGTTAAGAGCTGGTGATAAGCACCAAGGTCTTGATAGAGATCGGCGCGGACGCCCAGAAGGTTCCCACTATTATCGGCGGCAATTTCCAAGTCGCAGATTTGGTCTCGGCCATGAATAGTCGCAAGGATGTCCTCAGTGCGACGCCCGTTCCACTTCGCGGGGCGGCAAAGGGCCTTTGAAACATAAGCAACGATGGCTTCCTCAGCATAAAAATTTAATTTGCTGCCAAAGCCTCCACCTACCTCCGGTGCAATGACACGCACCCTGTTTTCAGGGTGGCCGCAGACTGCCGCGATCAACAAACGGACAAAATGAGGGACTTGGGTTGAACTCCAAATCGTGAGTTTGTCGTATCCAGCATCATAATCAGCAACAACCGCACGTGGTTCCATTGCCATTGGAATCTGACGCTGGTTGACGAGCCGTTGTTTGATTACCACGTCAGCTTTCTCGAACGCAGAATCGACATCGCCAACATCGGTAACCGAGGTAAACGCTATGTTAGTGCCCATATCGGTATGTACAAGGTCGCTGTCGGCGGTCGTAGCTTCAACGACATCTACAACCACCGGGAGGCGTTCATATTCGACATGAACTTGACGAGCTGCATCTTCTGCCGCAGCTGCGGTATCGGCAACAACTACCGCGACTCCGTCGCCTGCGTACCGAACTATTTCTGGGGCAACAGCCGGGTGCGCAGGTTCCTTCAAGTTTTCGATGCTGTGGACGCAGGGCAGGGGAGCAAGTGCGTCTTGCAAATCCGTTCCGGTATACACAGCTACAACGCCCGGCATCTCCATGGCCACCGTGGAATCAATAGATACAATGCGTGCATGGGCCTCTGGGCTCCTGACGAGCGCTACGTGGGCCATGTTTGGAAGGACGACATCATCCGTATACGTGGCCTTTCCAGTGATAAGTCGGGGGTCCTCTTTCCTGCGGACAGGAGACCCAATGAACTTAGGTGCAGTGGGGGCAGTCATGGCGATCCGTCGGTATTTCGAATCGTGGCAGCCGCTGATCGCACGGCCTTGACTATGTTCTGGTAACCCGTGCAGCGACAAAGATTTCCATCGAGTGCGTGTCGGATCTCGAGATCATTTGGGTCACTGTTACGTGATAAGAGGTCGTGTGCAGCAAGGATCATCCCGGGTGTACAGAATCCGCACTGTAGCCCATGGTCATCCCAGAAGCTCTGCTGGAGAGCATGCAAGCTGTCTCCAGTCGCAAGTCCCTCAATAGTCGTGATTTCAGCGCTGTCGGCCTGTACGGCAAGCTGAGTGCAAGATTTCACAGCCTGGCCGTCGATCAGGACTGTACATGCGCCGCAGATACTTGTTTCGCAACCAACGTGAGCCCCGGTTAACCCCAAGGTCTCCCGTAAGTAGTGCACAAGCAACGTGCGTGGCTCGACCTCGTCGGCATGAGCTACGCCATTGACCGTTACTCTGAGTCTCACCATTTAGCCTCCCGGGACTCCCTTTCTTTTACGCCGGCTACCGCCAAAAACTCTTCCTGGCCGGAAATTGCACTGGGACGCTACTTCGCGCACGCACTAACAGCAACCAGTAACCCCTATAGGGATTACAATGTCATCCATGAAAAATGATGAAAAG
>Ga0310121_10004860_pt1 | contig 11710 bp, 9 predicted proteins | sample CB27_Tmax_986_MG_FD_203504 | JGI IMG/M metagenome (GOLD analysis project Ga0310121, IMG submission 203504) | Marine microbial communities from Western Arctic Ocean, Canada - CB27_Tmax_986 | ecosystem: Environmental > Aquatic > Marine > Oceanic | place: Canada: Western Arctic Ocean | collected...
GAGCTCCATTCCATGGTTGTTACTACGTCCGCGATCCGTTCCGTAAAAGACGGTGGGAATGTGTGCCCAAGGTTTTCTGGAGCCCGGATTAGGCTCAGCACTAGGTGTTGCAGTGTTAGCAAGTCCAGTAACTTGCAGGCGCTTGCTAATGCTACCCACGTAACCAGCTGACAGAACTAGGTTTGATCCCAGCTGTTTCTGCAGCTCTACGTTCCACTGGTGCGACATAGGGTTCTTGACGTTACGGTCTACACACCAGCAAGTGTCACCCCAGGGTTGTGCTCCTGGTAGCGGACTACCAAGCTTGTTACGGAGAGTGTCGATAAACTGAATATCCGACGCGCTGGAGATATTCGCATTCGTGGGCTCAAAGAACCCAGTGTTGTCCGGCCATCCACCAATACCCTGCCAAGACTGATTGACACCAGTCAACTGGTCGTATACCATGCCGTACCCGACCCGGAGCACACTCGTGTCGGTGAAGCTGTAGGCCAACCCGAAGCGTGGCTGCAGATTATCCCAAACCGGGACTGGGCCAATGCTCTTATGCTCCGCCTGGGCGATGTAATTCGAAAATGGAATATCTCCTGACGAAAGACCGCCTCCTGGGAAGCAAGGTGCAATACCAACGTCGTTACACGCTCCTGGCATCGGCTCCAACCCAATCAGGAATTGACCTGAGTCCAGATCGTAATTCGTCTTGAACGCTCCATCGGCTGATCTGACCTGCGGCCAAAACAGATGGTCAACCCTGAACCCAAAGTTAATGGTCAAATTAGGTCTCACTCTCCATTCGTCCTGGAAGTACGCTCCTGCGGTTCGATAACCAAACATGACCGAGTTAGGTAGACCTCCAGAAACCTGTGATGGAATTCCAATCAACGCCGAAGCTAGAGCATCCCCTGACGTGCCGATTTGACCCGGTTGAAGACCCTGCGTCGGGACTTCCGTGAAGTTGAAACTTAGTGAACCCATCGGGTAAGGGGTAAGATTGTGCTTCAGGAAGTTAAAACCAAACTTAAGGGTGTGGTTACCTTTGATCACGCTCAGGTTCCCCGTATAGTGGAACTGCTCGTAGAAGAACTCTAACGGCCCTTCCATGCGTCGTAGGTATCCAACAGCGCCACCGGCGAAACCACCACTTCCAATGGCAATCGACGGGATCGGGCGCACACCCGGTATGGTGCCAAACCCTGCAGCAAGTGCCGGCCCGTCTCCAATGTCAGCGTCTGGCACAGTTCCCTGCCTGTAGGGCTCTTTCGCATACCCGTAGCTGTGATCCATGATCACAGTCGGCGAAAAGCTGTGAAACCATCCACCGCCGTAGTTAAAGAAGGGAAACTCACCAATCTCATTAATTTTCAGAGTTGACGGCGTGTTTTGCGCACCGTCTACTTCGCTGTAGCGGAACCAGGCACGATCGAAGTCACTGAAATTGTGATCAATACGGAGCTGGTAATTGTCTGCGTTGTTAGTCGCAGGATCATTGTTGAGAACGTTGAACGCCGCATCACCCGAAAGGTTGGGTGAGTCGTAGTAACCTCTCAAGTAGGTCTGCATTGACGTGTTTAGCTGCGACGAAGGAATCTTGTTGTTCGGATATTGGTCACGAATCAACCCTCCCGTGCCAGCATCGGTTCTAGTTGTGAAGGGATCGTATATGCTATAACCCGTTTTCCAGTTCGAAAAGTCTCCGTTTAGCTCCGAATCTACTGGAACGTAGTAGCGATTCGACAGGGGATTTTCAAATCTCCAGCTTTCCCAGGCAAAATGGAAGAACGTCTTATTTTTGACAATCGGACCACCCACCGAAGCGCCAAACTGATTCTGACGGAATATCGCCGGAGTAGTATTGAACTCATCCGCAAAAGGATCGCGAGCATTCAAGCCCTCATTGCGCGTGAACTCCCATCCGGAACCGTGAAACCCGTTCGTTCCTGTTTTTGTGATTACGTTGATAGTACCGCCAAGAACACCACCGAACTCTGCCTTGTCGTTGTGCGAATGCACTTTGAACTCTTCTATGGCATCAATGATCGGAGGAATCACGTACATGTTGCCAATGTAGTTGGTGTTATTGAGACCATCCAACAGATGAATATTCATCCGGTTCCACTGACCATGTATGGAGGGATTCGAGAACGAAGCACCAGTCACACCCACGTTCGCGAGATCATGGCTACCAATGCCACTGCTCTGCGCCGTACTCACTGGCGTAGCACCAGGCGTAAGCGTCAACAGTTGGGTAAAATTCCTGCCGTTTAATGGTAGGTTCTCGACCGCATGAACTCCGATCACGGTACCTAACTCCGAGGTAGACTGATTGAGCTGTGCAGCCTGGGCAGCAACCTCAATGGTTTCCGTTATGGCACCCACCTGGAGAGAGATATTGTGCGTAACTGTGGTGTTTACGCCCACGTTGAAGCTAGGTAGCACCACGGTCTTAAAGCCTGTTTGTTCAGCCACAATCGCGTAGTTGCCGGGCTGGACGTTGATAAACACGTAATTTCCGCTGGCATTCGATTGGACCGTATTCTCGGCGCCTGTCGCTAAATTCGACAGTGTAACCGCAGTGTCCGGCACAACTGCGTCAGATATATCTGTAACCGTACCGTTGACGGCACCTACCGTACTCTGCCCAAAAGCAGGAGCAGTAAGCAGCACATATACGACCAGCCCTGCTAGGCCAAACCCATTATTTCTAAAACTTGGAAACATAATCAACTTCTCCGATTCACCTAAAAAAATATTAAAACTTACACCAACCGAGAGGTCATGCGCCCCTAAGCGCAACAGCACTGGCACCGCCTAGGGTGCGACCTGCACGGATGCACGCGTTCCGCTCGGAACGTATGCACACCCCTCAGGGCAATTCTACATTAAAGAAAACCGGATTGGGGGGTTTTTTTAGATTTTTGGCGGATTCAGCTTGTACTTATCGCAGCTACCGGGCCAAAACACAAATCAGATCACCCAAAACATTCTACATGTCGGACGAATACTCTACTCTGAAAGCATGCGCTGCTCCACATCGTGTCAAGTTTCGTTATGAAAATTACGGGTTTGGCGTAGGTGCTTGAAGTCATCTGTAACAAGTTGTCAGAAAATGTGTGTTTTAATTCTGCATTACCATGAGATCTGGCTGAAAGGTGGCAACCGGAACTTCTTTCTGCAAAACCTCAGGCGAGCATCGAAACGGGCGCTAGAGGGTCTACACGTCAAACGAACGATATGGGAAGATCACCGACTCATCATCACATTTGAAGATGACAATATGGCTCATTGCGGAATTGAGCGCTTGCGCAAAGTTCCCGGCATTGCCTATGTGGCGGTCGCCGAACAGACAAATCCAGATCTTGACTCAATCATCGACACTGGCTCACGACTGATGCGTACGGCGGAGTTTCATAGCTTCCGCGTTCGCGCCCGGCGATCGCAAAAATCGTTACCCTTCCGCTCGGTCGACATCGGACGTCAACTTGGTGCTCGAATCTGGACCGATGCTGTCGCGAACGGCCGCAAGGTGAAAGTTGACCTCTCAAATGCTGAGGCGACCTGTTATGTAGATGTTACAACTTCGCGAGCCTTACTCTACCGTGAAAAAATTCCCGGCATGGGAGGCCTTCCGACGGGCTCAGCCGGCAAACTCACTTGTCTTCTTTCGGGAGGATTCGACTCTGCCGTCGCTGCGTACAAGGTTATCAAGCGTGGGGTGCGCCTTAGCTTTGTACATTTCTGGGGACGTGCAGCACGACCTGGAGAAGAAAGCTCACCAGTGGCACGAAGATTAGTACGCGCCTTAACACCGTACCAGGGTCGTTCCCGGTTCTATCTGATACCTTTTGATGAAATTCAGCGCGAAATTGTTGTTGCGGCACCGCAGGGCTACCGTATATTGCTCTACCGTCGGATAATGCTACGGATCGCTGAGCGGATTGCCTATCGGGAACACTCTCATGGTTTGGTGACAGGAGACAGCATCTCGCAAGTCGCATCACAAACATTGAAAAACATGGAAGCAGTCGGGGCGGCAGCTAGCCTGCCAATTTACAGACCAGTGGTCGGTGATGACAAGCAAGAAATTATCGACCTGGCACGACGCATCGGCACATATAAGATTTCGTGCGAGCCATTTTCCGACTGTTGCCCGATGTACCTTCCGAAAAGTCCAAAAATCCATTCGACAGCTGCGGAACTAGACAACATCGAAGCAGATCTTCCCATTAAGGATTGGATAACCAAAGGTCTTCGCGCAGCCAGCAAAGAAGTATACGAATGGCGTGCTGGGGAAGTTAGCCTATTGAAAAAACATGACCATGAGTTTTCACCTCCAATCCGTCGCTGATCGAGCATTTCAGCTTCTGCGGTCTACCAATCGAGTCTTCGCAACGATAATCGTGGTGCTGATTACTTCAGCGAATATGTTGCACGCATGGACAGGCGATAAGACTACCTTGTCCATTGTTAGCGCTAGCCTCCTCGATAGTGAGAATGGCTACCCAATTCCGGCTGATAGTGTCTTTTATCCCGGCGAGAAGGTCCACCTAGAATTCAAACTGACTGGCTTCACTACCGACAAAGACTATCGAATGAGAGTTGACTACCGGGTCGATTTTCTTGGGCCTTCGGGGGTTCGTTTCTCTCTACCAAGGGCCGGAGAGATCAACGAAGAGATTTTTCCACAGGATGAAGACTGGTCGCCGATGTTACGAGTGTCACCTAGATTGCCACAATTTGCTGAACCCGGAACCTACGAGATAACTTTGACAGCCGTGGACCGTCTGGCAGGAAACGATGAGACTGTCTTGATTGTTCCGGTATTTGTACACGGCGACAACATTGAAACAAGTACTACCCTGCTCATGCGTAACCTGGTTTTTTCACGCGAGCAAGGAGGAGAAGCGCTCCCTACCCCCATGTATAGCGCTGGAGAAACGGTCTGGGCACGCTTTCACATTACAGGATATTCGTTGGCAGAAGATAATTCCTTCGACGTAGCGTCTTCACTGGAGGTGACAACAGAGGAAGAAAAAGAGAACAAGGTGCTGTTCCATTTCAAGGCCAGCGGTGAACGAGGACGCCCTTTTTATCCTCGTCGTTGGTTACCTGCAGAATTTCGTTTAGATCTCGATGAAAATCTGTCATCAGGGCTTTACACAGTGCTGATTTCGGTACAGGACAAGCTTGAGGGCAAGACATTCGAATCACGCCGACACTTTCGCGTCAAATAGGGCTGCCGGCATCTTAACTTTGCAAATAATTTACCCTAGTAGATGTTCCCTGTGGCCCACGAGCCGTATTAAGATGGGACGTGTACCCAGGCGTGACTGAAGAAGCCATACCGACCTCTCTGTTGCCGCCTGGATTTAATCGAAGAGCCCGGGGCTACTTAGCTAAGGAGGCCAATTAAAGTTGAGGTGGGTTGATTACGAAAGTCCGAAATCAGTTGAAGATGCAATCAAGCTTCTCACTGCTGGTAGCGGGCGTTGCAAGATCATGGCCGGAGGAACCGATGCCTTGGTTCATCTTCGCGCGGGTCGCAGCGATACTAATGTCATCGTTGACATCAAAAAAATACCCGAGTTGATGGAGACTAAGTTCGACCCGTTGACGGGTTTGACACTCGGAGCGGCAGTCCCTTGCCATCAAATTTATGAAAACACCGCTGTCCAGAGCGCCTTTCCAGGCTTGATCGACAGCACATCATTGATCGGCGGAATCCAGATTCAGGGCCGTGCCTCAGTGGGGGGCAACCTTTGCAATGCTGCTCCAAGTGCTGACGCAATTCCGATCTTAATAGCCTATGAGGTGACCTGCCTAATTGCCGGACCCGAGGGCAGACGTAAAGTTGCCGTGGAGGATTTTTGCACGAGGCCAGGAAAAAACATTCTCGAAGAAGACGAAATATTGGTATCCCTACACTTTCCACCACCCGAGAAAAACTCTGGCGCCAACTACCTACGCTTCATTCCACGAAATGAGATGGACATAGCTGTAGTAGGAGTGGGCGTGAAGGTGGTCATTAAGAACGATACTTTCAAATCAGCGCGTGTAGCCCTGGCATCAGTGGCTCCTACGCCACTGTTCGTCCGGGAAGCAGGGGCAATACTGACTGGTCAGCCGGTCAGTGATGCAAGTATCAACAAGGCAGCGCAAATAGCCAAAGCAGCAGCCAAGCCGATTACAGATATGCGTGGCACAACTGAATACCGAAAGCATCTGTGCGAAGTACTTACGAGACGCAGTCTTCAGACCGCCATCGCCCGAGCCCGAGGAGATCAATCTTAAAAGATGCCGAGCAAAACACGAGTCGTAACTACGATCAATGGTGAAGAAACGGAGTTCCTTTGTGAGCCACGACAGAGTCTGCTCGAATGTCTACGTGACGTCCTGGGGTTGACCGGAACCAAAGAGGGATGCAACGACGGAAATTGTGGTGCCTGCACAGTCATGCTGGACGGTCGCATCGTGACTTCGTGCTTGGTGCTGGGAGTGGAAGCTCAGGGGTCTCAAATCACGACAGTAGAAGGCATAGCCGCCGGACAAGAACTTGACCCACTTCAACAGGCTTTTTTGGAAGGTGCTGCACTGCAGTGTGGTATCTGCACACCGGGCTTCTTAGTGGCAGCAAAGGCTCTGTTAGGCCGCGAACCTAATCCAAGTGAAGAGCGGATTCGCTTTTGGCTAGCAAACAATCTTTGTCGCTGTACCGGTTATGACAAAATCATCCGTTCGATTCAGAAGGTGGCAGCTGACAGACAAGGGGCTAATACATGAGCACGCAAAGCTATGAACCCAATATGGTCCTATCAAAGAAGCAGTACAAGGTGCTCGGGACCAGACCGGTGCGCCACGATGGTGCCGACAAAGTTACAGGCCGTGCGATCTACGGGGCCGACATACAGTTGACGGGACTGCTGCACGGTGCAATCTTGCGCAGTCCGCACGCGCATGCGAGGATCAAATCGGTTGATACGTCGAAAGCTGAATCTCTGCCAGGTGTAAAAGCGGTTACAACATCGGAGGATTTCCCGGAAGTTGGCAATAAAATAGCTCCGTCAGGGGCGGGAGGGGCGGGCCCAGCTCCACTGAAGAAAGTCCAAAGCAATATACTGGCCATGGATAAAGTCCTCTATAAGGGCCACGCAATTGCAGCTGTGGCAGCTACAAATATCCACGTTGCCCAAGAGGCAATAGGGCTGATCGACGTCGAATACGAGGTGCTTCCTCCTGTTTTGACGGCTCCCGACGCAATGGGTAAGGATGCACCGATCCTTCACGATGACTTAAAGACGATCGAACTTGGCGAACAGACGAATACTGTCAGTAACATTTCGAGCCACTACCAATTTAAACTCGGTGACGTCGACAAGGGGTTCAAGAAAGCAGACATCGTAATTGAGCGAGAATTCGATACTTCCACTGTGCACCAGGGCTACATAGAACCGCATGCAGGGACCGCGCTTTGGAATAACGATGGTCGTATCCAAATTTGGTGTAGTACCCAGGGGTCATTCACGGTACGCAGTGTAACGGCACTCGTCCTTGACCTACCTGAGTCTAGTATCAAAGTTACACCGTTAGAGATTGGCGGTGGATTTGGGGGAAAAATTCCCGTCTACCTTGATCCAGTGGCCGCGTTGCTCTCTAAAAAGTCTGGAAAGCCAGTCAAGATTGTTATGGGCCGGCAAGACGTCCTTGAGGGATCGGGGCCAACCCCGGGCTCCCATATCAAGGTGAAGATAGGTGCCACCAAAGATGGCAACCTCGTTGCTGCGCAAGCCTCGTTGGCTTTTGAAGCGGGAGCGTACCCGGGCGCGATGGTCATCCCGGCCGGGATGTGCGTCTTTGCGGCTTATGACATAAAGGACGTCATTGTCGATGGTTACGACGTGGTCGTGAACAAGCCTAGTACAGCAGCATATCGAGCCCCAGGAGCACCCAACGCAGCATTTGCCACAGAAACGGTGATTGACGAGATAGCACAGGAGTTGCAAATTGACCCGATCGATTTTCGGAGGAAAAATGCCGCCACCGAAGGAACTCGGCGTGCAGATGGACCGAAGCATCAGCGTATCGGATGCACAGAATTACTTGAAGCGATGGAGGGGCACCCACACTACCAATCGCCACTTGAAGGACCAAACCGCGGACGTGGGGTAGCAATTGGCTATTGGTTCAACGTCGGCTTGCAATCGAGTTGTACCATCAGTGTCAACCCCGACGGAACAGTCGCACTAGTAGAGGGATCCACGGACATCGGCGGAACACGCACCTCGATATCGATGCAGGCGGCGGAGGTTCTTGGTTTGCAGGTACAGGACGTTCAACCGACAGTCGTTGACACAGACTCAGTGGGATACACGGATCTCACCGGCGGTAGTCGTGTTACGTATTCCACAGGCATGGCTGCTATTCAAGCTGCTGAAGATGTCAAGCAGCAAATGATCGGGCGCGTAGCTAAGTTATGGGAGACCGAACCTGATCAGGTCGAGTTTAGTGATGGCACTTTTCGTGCGAAGTCGGATCCAGGTAAGCAGCTAAGCTTCAAAGAGGTTGCAGCGAAAGCAGCCTCGACTGGTGGTCCTATCGTGGGACGAGCAGCAGTCAACCCCAGCTCTGCAGGTGGCTCATTTGCCGGAAATATCGTTGACGTTGAAGTTGACCCTGAAACGGGAAAAACTACGGTGTTACGGTTTACCGCATTTCAGGATGCGGGCAAAGCTATTCACCCTAGTTATGTCGAAGGCCAAATGCAGGGTGGTAGCGTGCAAGGTATCGGCTGGGCGCTGAATGAGGAGTACTACATGACTCCTGACGGAGTGATGGCCAATTCGAGCTTACTGGATTACCGCACACCGACCAGTCTAGATTTACCGATGATCGATACGGTAATCGTAGAGGTGGCGAACCCAGGTCATCCTTTCGGGGTTCGTGGCGTTGGTGAGGCAAACATTATCCCTCCAACTCCGGCACTTGCAAACGCGATTCACAATGCACTTGGCATAAGACTTCGGAAGTTACCTATGAATCCAGTGAAGGTAATGGAAGCAATTTGGGCGAAAGACGGCTCGAACTAGTGCGAGCGAGATGGTCTCACGCCGCAATAGTACCCGGTAGTTGATACTGCCCTCTCAACCTAACTCACTAACATGGCAATAGTGTTCATTCCCTCGATGATGCAACGACTAACAAACGACAAGGAGTGCGTAGTGTTGCCGGGTGTTAACGTTCGTGAACTGATTAAAAATCTAGACACACTCTACCCGGGATGTGAGGACTGGCTTGTTGATGACATGGAACTAAAACCGAACATCTCCGTCGCAATCGATGGAGCGCTAACTCCGACGGGCTTACTCGCGGAAGTCAAAGAAGACAGCGAGGTGCACTTTGTTGCAGCTCTGGCAGGCGGTACGTCCGATGGATAGAATTGCCACTTAACTCCCTAATAACAAGGTAAATATTATGATGCCTATAGTTTCCCTTGCCCTTTGGCAACGATAACATCGAACTCCTCTTGCGAAACAGGCATGACCGAAAGGCGGCTCTGGCGTATGAGAGCCATCTCTCGCAGTCGCTCATCAGCCTTAACATCAGCAAGCGTGACGGGGTTTTGAAGGGCATGCATAGGCTCCATGTCAACTACGACCCATCGTTCGTCATCAGTAGTTGGATCTTGATAGAATTCTTTGATCACTTTTGCCACACCAACAACAGCCAAGCCTTCATTGCTGTGGTAGTAGAGCACAAGATCGCCCTTGCTCATAGCCTTGAGGTTGTTACGCGCTTGATAATTTCGAACACCGTCCCAGTAGGTGGACCCATCCTTTGTGAAGTCGCCCCACGAGTATTTAAATGGCTCAGACTTAACCAACCAATATTTTTGTCCAGATTTGGACATAACTTTACATCCTCAGGTAGTCAATCATTAGGTGTTTGCGAAATCGCCATCGGACGACCCTACAGCCGAGATAATGGCCTGACAGAAGGCCGGTAAGTCGCCAGGAACTCTGGATGTGATCAAATTCTGATCAACGACAACCTCATCATCCACATAGTTGGCACCAGCATTCACAAGGTCATCCTTGATGGAATAAAATGCAGTGGCTTGACGACCCTTGAGAACTCCAGCAGAACAGAGTATCCAGGGACCATGACAAATCGCACCTATAACTTTACCCGCTCGATCCGAATCGGCGACCAAATCGACGAACTGTGGGTTGCGACGCATGTAATCCGGTGCCCATCCACCAGGAATGATTAGAGCATCGAAGTCCCCTACATCGACATCTCCTATAGCTCGGTTGGCCTCAACCGGGTATCCTATCTTGCTCTTGTAAGTTGTGTCCGCTTCTGGACCTATTGTGAAGACTTCAGCACCGGCTTCACGCATTCGAAGCAGTGGGTACCACACTTCCAGTTCTTGGTAGTCGTTGTCCACAAGCACCGCAACCCGCCTACCGGTCAATTCTCCAGGCATCAGTTCCTCCTAAGCTATACATATCCGTATTTCTCGGGCAAACTCCCGAACCACTAGAGTAACGCAAGGCTGGCCCAAAGCGCTCTACGTATCGCGTGCCGAGTGAGACCAATTGGGGCAGCCGGTGATTCATCCATCAAAACCGACGGTTACGGTTTTACTAGGGCATGGCCAAGCCGAAAACACAACATAGAGTGTTTGCATGAAACAAAAAGAGCACTATCTTGCACATAGGCAAACAACAAAAGATTTTTTTGCTGCATAGAGTCTTTTCTACTTGACAAATCAATCGTTTAGGGTCAATCTTGAGATGGTCAGCAGTGGTTCGTAGTGGTTTAAAGTGGTTAAATAGCACCACTGCGATGCGAGACACAAATCGATGATTCTGTTCCGTGGCACACAAACAAGCAAGATAGACGTCAAAGGGCGTCTAAAACTACCTGCGCGAGTAAGGCAACGTTTCGAAGAAGCATACAAAGATCGCAACGTGTTCATTACGAGTATAGACGGCACAGCAGTCAAGGTTTTCCCTCTTAAAGAATGGGAGATCGTCGAGGTAAGATTGTCCGAAAAATCCACTGACAACAAGGAAATTGATGGCGAGGTCAAAGACAAGATTTTGTTCCAAGCCAACCAATATGGTTCTGAAGAGACCTTGGACAACCAAGGACGCATGCTCATACCTGCGGTTTTGCGGGAAACCGCGGGTATGAGCGGTGAGGTGAGGATGGTATGGCAGTCCAACCACTTACTTGTGCTGAACGCAACCAGATTCGAACAGGAAGCAGCAAGTAAGTCGCTAACTGCGGAGGACTTCCGTCATGCCGCCAACCTGGGGGTTTAATGATTGAGACACAAGCCCGTTCTAGTGCAAGAGGTAATCGACTACTTGAGGGTCAATCCGGAAGGTGTTTACCTGGATTTGACCTTCGGCCGGGGAGGACATACGGCCGCCTTGCTGGACAGATTGACGACAGGCCGTGTAATCGCCTTGGACCGAGACAGAAGCGCGATCGAGGCCGGGCACAAACATTTTGTGAATGAATCAGGGAAATTACAGTTGATGAGTGAAAAATTCAGTTCAATTTCCGAGATAGTGCGCGAACCGGTTCAGGGCATATTGGCCGATTTAGGAATTTCGCGCGACCAGATTGAAGATGCCAATAGAGGTTTCAGTTTTCAAAGACAGGGCCCACTGCAAATGACAATGGACACTAGGCAAACCTTAAC
>Ga0310121_10004861_pt1 | contig 11707 bp, 8 predicted proteins | sample CB27_Tmax_986_MG_FD_203504 | JGI IMG/M metagenome (GOLD analysis project Ga0310121, IMG submission 203504) | Marine microbial communities from Western Arctic Ocean, Canada - CB27_Tmax_986 | ecosystem: Environmental > Aquatic > Marine > Oceanic | place: Canada: Western Arctic Ocean | collected...
CTTGTAACAATTGTTCAGCCCCTGATTCTTCCAGGTTTCTCTGAACATATTCAATGGCATGGAAATAATCTTTATGATGGGCGTCTTCTGGCTTCATGGACAGTCCTTCGATGCACTCAGTCCATTCAAAACTTTCACCTGCAGCCAGTGGAATAGTTTGTAACTGCGTAGGCTGCAGACCTCCCTGCAATTCAATATAGCGGCCTTTACCAGACTCCGATAAAAAATCCATCCAGCGGTGGCCGCCATGATTAGAGCCCCAGACAAAAAACTTTCGACCGGCGAGATTTCTAGTTGATTTATAAATTAATCCCTTGCCTGCTTCATCTGCATATGCCAGCCATGGCATACAATCTTCGCGCATATTAAAAAATATCGAATCAGCCATCTTGTAGCGGGCTGGATAGGAGCCATCAAAATCGTAAACATTTGGAAAATCAACCATGCCAATTTTTTGATCAGCGGTATGACTGACAGCACTATCCTGAGTGGCGGCAAGGACTCGGGTGCCAACGGTCTCCGGCACTGCCACGTTGGTCCACCAGTAATAATTCACATCTTCATCGCTAAGATTAAATGTTTTTACGTGTATCCACAGGCGTGGAAAATCTTCATCCAAATGCACGTCTACCTGCCAGGCAGTATGCAGACTGCGGTCAAATTCATAAATACGCGCTGCATCGCCATGTGTTGAAGCAATACGCGCAACATACACATCCGAACAGGTCAATAAACTGTGGCCATATAATGGCCCGTTCCATTCAATGCCCCCGGAAAACCAGGCATTTCGAATTGCCAGATTGGCTGGTTGAAAAGTCGTATTATCAAAAAGTAATTCTCTGTTTGCAACTTTATCAAAGAGTGAAGCAATTCTCCCGCCATATTGAGGATAAATTATTGCTCTGATTTTATCATTCTCCAGGGTCAGAGTTTTTAAACTACCCTTTTTCTGGTCACGGTCATACGTTTCTTGCATCGTGTAAGGAAAGAGCGGCACATAATCGCTGCTGAACATATGGTTTAAAAATTTATCCGGTAAATCCGGACCAGGCACAATCGACTCTGTGGAAAATTCAAAACCAAATTTAGGATAGCGGTTTGCTTGACCCAACGAAGACACTGGCAGCTCACGCTGGCCTTCTTTTAAAACAGCACTCATATGATAACCCCTGGAATTTGTCTTGCCTCAGATGGAAGTGGAATTTCCCTGTGAGTCCGTTAGTATAACGTGACCTCAGGAGAAAACGATGCAAGAGAAGAACAAGCGAGAGCGACGACACTTTACAGGACAGCAGAAGACAGCGATCGTGAAGGCTCATCTGGTCGATGGCAAGTCGGTGGCCGACCTCTGTGACCAACACCAGATCCAGCCCACGCAGTTTTATGTGTGGCAGAAACAGCTATTCGAGTACGGTGATGCTGCTTTTGAGAGAAAATCCAAGCCAGGGTCCAAGTCTCCCCAGCAGTGTAAGATCGAGCAACTTCAGGCCAAACTGATCAACAAAAACGAAGTGATCTCCGAATTGATGGAGGAGAACGTCAAGGCAAAAAAAGCCAATGGGGAACTCTGAAAGGAGCCTGGGTTCCCCATGATACCAGGGACGAAATCGTTGATTACGTCCAGCACTGGAAAGCTCGCACCGAACTGCCTGCCAAGCGATTGGTGCAGTGGATCGGCATCGGCTTGAGTAAATTTCACACTTGGAAACAGCGTTACGGCAAGGCAAACGAACACAATGGCTTGGTGCCCCGCGATCATTGGCTGGAAGCTTGGGAAAAGCTGGCGATTGTCGTCTTCCACACTGAGCATCCGAGCGAAGGGTATCGTCGTTTGACGTACTTGATGATGGATCAAGACGTGGTCGCGGTGAGTCCCGCGACCGTATACCGAGTGCTGAAAGTCGCGGGCTGTTTCGAGCGGTGGAATGTGCAAAAGACAGGAAAAGGTCAAGGGTTTCAACAGCCTCTTGCAACGCACGAGCATTGGCATGTCGATATTTCATACGTGAAAGAGCACGACACAGAATGCCTGTGTTGTACGACCTTGCAAGTGTGACCCGAAAGGGCCTATAGTCTCGACCTTAGCGTTGTTACAACTGGCACGATGGTGCCAAAACCAGCAGGAATTATCGCAAGGAGGCGATCAATGTTCGATTTCAAGCAAGGCAAAGCTCCCCCCCGCGCTCAGCCAATCCAAGCCGACGAATTCGGCTGGACCGGCTGTGGACCGAGATTCCAGAATCAAACCGCAAAAAGATTCTGCTAGCACTCGGCGAGCTCGTGGATCAAGCACGGACCTCCCACGTAAGAGAGGAGGTTCCGCATGATTGCAACTAAAACGAGTACAGAAGTAGCTGGCAGGACCGCCCCTAAGCTTCCAACGAAAGAGGCGCTTCCACCAAATCAACTGGGATGGTATCCGTCGCCAAAAATTCATCCTGGCCATTTCGAGCGTTTAGCAATCGTCTATGTTCGCCAGTCGACAGCAACGCAAGTCAAAGAGAACCGTGAATCAACTGAGTTGCAATACAATCTTCAGCATCGCGCCACTGCACTCGGATGGGCTCGCGACCGCGTGGTAATCATCGACGACGATCAAGCTCAAAGCGCATCTACGGCTGAGCATCGAGCGGGATTTCAGCGTCTCATGGCCGAGGTGAGCCTGAGCCACGTTGGGATAATTCTTGGGATCGAGATGAGTCGGATAGCGCGTTCCAACAAAGACTGGCATCAACTTTTGGAGTTGTGTGGAATATTTGGAACTCTGCTCGCAGACCAGGACGGTGTCTATGATTCGGCCGACTATAACGATCGGTTGTTGTTGGGGCTCAAGGGTGCGATGTCCGAAGCAGAGCTACACATTATTCGTAGTCGACTGCAACAGGGCAGACGCAACAAAGCCGAGCGGGGAGAGCTATTCGCACACATGCCGCGCGGATTCATCAAAACCGCGATCGGTGAAGTCAAGCTTGATCCTGGTGAACAAGTCCAATTTGTGATGCGATTATTTTTTGATAAATTCGAGTCTTTGGGGAGTGGTCGCAAGCTTCTGCGCTGGTTGCTAGACCATGACATCCACCTTCCCGTTCGCCCTTTTAGAGGAGCACACCGAGGCGAACTCTTGTGGACTCCTCCAAATCACGGCGCGATCTACAAGATGCTGCATCACCCGATCTATGCCGGGGCATACAGCTATGGTCGTTGTCGTATTGACCCACGTGCTAAGGTGCCAGGACGCGCTGGCAGCGGCCGTGTGCAACTCCCGATGGAAGAGTGGCAAGTCCTCAAAAAGGATCACCTGCCTGCGTATATTACATGGGAGCAGTATCTGGCCAATATGCGGCAGTTGGCCAGAAACACATTTCGCTCGGCCTCGCCTGGCGCGCCACGAGAAGGCAGCGCCCTGCTCGGTGGTGTGGCCTGTTGCGACAAATGCGGAAAGCGAATGAGCGTTGTTTACAGCGACAAAAGAAAAGAAGGGCGTTACGTCTGTTATTCACTCGACCCAAGAAAACGGTGTCAGAGCATTCAGGCAAATGTGGTTGATCGGTTAGTCGAACAACAGGTTCTTCTTGCACTCCAGCCGTCATCGATTGAGTTGAGTCTGGCAGTGGCAAAACAGATAGAAACTGAGGAAAATCAGCTCGACGGGCATTGGAATAAGCGGCTCCAACGTGCAGAGTATGATGTACAGCGAGCACAGCGGCAGTACAACGAAGTAGAGCCCGAGAATCGGCTTGTCGCGCGCGAACTAGAAAAATGCTGGGAGCAATCACTAGACGAGCAGCAACAAGTTAAAGAAGATTACGCCCGCTTTCAACAACAGCAATCTGCGGAGTTGTCCGACAAAGACTATGCGGACATACATGCGCTTGCTTCGGATATCCCTGTGATTTGGCGAGCACCGGAGACGACTTACGAGCAGCGAAAAACAATCATACGCCACCTGCTGGACAGCGTAACCATACAGGTCCAAAACAATTCAGAAGTCGTGAATGTAAAAATTACCTGGGTTGGCGATTTTGAAAGCCACCATCAAATGCACCGTTCCGTTCAACGTTACGAACAAATGCACGATTACCAGCGTCTACGCGAGCGGTTACTCGAACTTTGCCACGCTGATGAGACGGCCGGACAGATTGCGACACAGCTCAATAGAGAAGGCTTTCGCACTGCGCGCGGAAAAACGTTCAAGGACATCACGGTTCAGACACTCCTGTTTCGAAGCGACATGACTGGCGACAAAAACCTGTCGGATGACAACGCCTGTCTGCCGAGTGACAATCGGTGGTCGATTCCGCAGTTGGTAAAAGAATTGGGTGTACCTACCACTACGATGTGCCATTGGTGTCGCCGCGGTTGGGTACACGCTGACAAAACGCAATCCAATCGTTGGGTTGTTTGGGCGGACGCGGAAGAGATCGTGCGACTCAAAAAGCTGGATGCTTATCAGCGACCGCACCAGGGCAGTCGGCATCCGGATGAGTTGACAACTCCCAAACATATCGAAGAAACTAAATAAACATGTAGTGCTAGCAGCTCCCTGCGGGGCCACGCCGCACTGTTGCACGTTCTGACAAAGGAGGCAGTATGCCACGTAAACGAACGTCCGCGGCACGTTTTACTATCTGATCAGCGTGCTGGACGGCTGTAGCCGCTATCTGGTGCATTGGGAACTGAGAGAGAGCATGACCGAAACAGACGTCGAAATTACTTTGCAACGAGCGAAAGAAACGTTTCCCGAGGCGAGGCCGCGGATCATTACCGACAACGGACCTCAATTTATCGCCAAGGATTTCAAAGAGTTCATTCGTATTTCAGGCATGACCCATGTAAGGACTTCGCCCTACTATCCCCAAAGCAACGGTAAAATCGAACGCTGGCATCAAACAATCAAGCAAGATTGCATACGTCCCAACGTACCGCTCTCACTGGAGGAGGCACGACGACTGGTTGAACGATTCATCGACGATTACAATCACAGGAGGTTGCACAGCGCGATTGGTTACGTCACACCCAACGATAAGTTAGCCGGTCGCGAACAGGCAATCTTTGACGAGCGAGACCGCAAGTTGGCGGAAGCGCGACAGCAGCGTGCCCGCAAGCGCCAACAAGCACGCGAAGAAGTAACCGCAGCATGAAAAACAGCAGAAGAGGCTAGCCGGGTGGTGCAGGAGGATGGCAATAAATGCCTCCTGCTCTGCGTGAACGCAAAGAAATATTCGGCGATAGCCGTCCAAACCTTTCCTTTTAACTCACTAACGGATCATAGCGAAAATTCTAATTCACGATGAACCAAGACACATATCATTAATGAAGTTTCCCTTTTCCACATGGATTACTTTCCAGTCTGTCCACTTCGACTTGGCAGAAGCGGCGGCAATCGTGCAGTTATGATCTTCATCCTGAATCATTGTCATATAGCGGTTCGTTGCGCCGTAGACCAGGTAAGCGTTGCTATCCTTGTCCATAAACAGCTTGGGATAATTTCCTGAATGCCAGGGCAGTTCCCTGTGCTGCCACGTCCCGTTGTCGTCACGCCAGTAGTGATGATACCGGCGCGCGTCCGGCGGGCCCCAGCACTCCAGCACTGGTTCACACTTCATCTTAGCGGCTTTGAGCGTTTCATCGGTAGTATGGATCATCACGGTGTGAATCCGGCCCTGGGAGTCCACCGCCTGTGTCACCGTATTTCTGAGCGAGTGGGACTGGCTGACGTCGACCACCTTGATTCCCGGGGAATCAATGGTTATGGGCGAGGTCAAGGCTTCCCTGTGATTATTGAGCCAGGTTTTCCCCTGGTCTTCGCTGTAGGCGTACATAATGTCATGGGGGGTGGTACCGCCAGCGTCCCAGCCGCCGTTATGTTCAGCCCAGACCCAGGTCACATGCAGTCTTCCCTGGGGACCGTAGTCCTATCCATTGGGGTACGAACTCCTGGTCTTGTCCATGCGTTTTGCCGTGGAGGCGGCTCTCATACGTTCCCCGACGCGAGTCCATCTGACGCGTTTGGGTCCATGTGCCGGCATCGGCGTCATAGTCGACCAGCCAGCGATCGCCGTTTCCCGCAGCGCCCGTTCGGTAGCTGAACTGAAGCCCTCCGCCCAGTGTTTGCCAGAAGCGGGGATAGCAAAGGCCAGCAGGCGGCTTGCCCTTCTCCAGTTCCGAGACGATAGGCCCAAAGAGAGACGCCTCCCACGTGACGCTTTCCGGATGGGTGGCGACCCCTCTGCGCGAGACGCGGTAGCTGAGCGGACCATTGTGGGCGCCGGGCGACATGTGCACAGTTCCATCTTTGGGACACAGCCCAATGGATATCGTGCAGTGATTGTCGTTGCTCGTGAAAGCGTAGTCTGTGAAGCGGATGATACTCCACTCACCCGCGGGAAGTTTTCTCCGGGCCAGACAGAGCCGTCTCTCGGCATCGTAATAGCCCACATATTGGTGCTTCCCGTGCGTCACCACGGCATCCTGCTGCTGAGTCACGGCGTTGAGGCACACGCAGCCGAAATAAGGGTGCACGCGCTTGGCTGTGAGGGCGGTGGGATCCACCACGCTGTCGCCCACCTTGGTGACTGTGAAGTCTGCCCAGCAAGGGCATGACATGCCCATCAGTAGTAGAATGCAGTAAAGCTTGATTTCTGATCTCATGATTTGGCCGTTACTTGATCTCGCGAATTCGCAGGTTTCGATACCGAGCTTCCATCGGCGCTCCGGCATGCACTTGCACAGCAATGATACCCTCCAGCGGAATCGCCCCATCTTCCTCGGTGTAATCAACGGTTGGAACTCCGTTGACCCACAGTCGAATGCGCGGGCCTTCACAGAGAATGCGATAGTCGTTCCACTCGTTCTTGCGGACCGGTTCATCACGTTGGTCGGCCGCAGGACCCGCCAGCACACGCCTCCGTCGCGACTCGTCATACAAGCAGCCCCACCAGTTGGGCCCCATATCTGCCTGGTAACCGCTCACTTCGTGATCATCGGGAATCTCTTGCGTCCGAATCTGCACGCCCGCATTGGGACTCTCACCCAGCAGCTTTGCCTGCAGTCGCAGTTCGAAGTCGCCGTACTTCTGGTCCGTTCGCAGGAATTCGTTGCGCTGCACGCGGTTGTCGAGGTTACCACCTACAATCTGGCCGTCTGCGACCCGAAAAATATCCGTGTTGCCATGCCAGCCCGCGAGCGACTTGCCGTCAAACAGCAGCACAAAACCGGCTTCCTGCTCTTTTTGCCGTCCGAGCCGTCGCGCGCTGGTCAGCAACTCGAGGACTTGTTGCCGCTGCCGATCGGTGGCGGCTCGATCGAGCGTCAGCTGCAGCGCTTCAGCCAGATCGTCCGGGCGTTTTTCCAGTAAACCTTTGGAAAGGTCCAGCACGGTTTCGAATCCGGCGTTACCGAGCGCCTGGTTGGAGATCTGAGAACTGGCGAGGACCACAGCCGACGGTGTCGGATAACGCTTCAACACATCCAGTGCCAACTGTTGCTCGACCGGCCGGTCGGCCAGTTGCAGCGTACGGGCACACACGGTGATCCGCTCTTCGATGGGCATGTCCAACTGACGGGCCACTCGGAGATAACCGCGCAGCACGCGAATCCGATATTTTCGTTGGGCGGGGTCGCTTGCCAGTTCAACCAGCGGTCCAGCGACATCGCTGGTGGGCCACTCGCCAAGCAGTCGCGTGGCCGCATCCTGCAAGGCATCGTTGGGACTGCGCGCGGCACCGGCGACGATCCGCAAGGCGGTTTCGCCACCCAGCAGGGTCAATTGCTCGAGGAGCAAGACTTGGTTTTCCAGGCTGGCGGTCGGCACGGCCCCAGCGAGGGTCTCGGCACAGGCTTCGCGAGGCAATCGCGAATAGGCAGCCCCCAACGCTTTGACCGCCGCAGTCCGCTGCTCGCCCTTGGACTCCAGCATGCGATCGAGGATCCGCGGCAGCTCCTTGAGTTCAATGGTCGAGCCCAATGCCTCCATGGCTTGGACGCCGATGTCCGTGTTGCTCGAGTCGACCAGGACAAGCAGGGCCGGTGTCGCCGCAGCGAGTTGCCGCTGCTGTGCGACTTCGATGGCCGAGCCGAGCAGATCTGCTGCCTGGCGATTCAAGATATCGGCAATGGTCTGATCGACTTCGGCACCCTGCAACCCTGCCAACGCGTCACGCGCTGCGGTCGCCACCGAATCGACCTCATCACTCATGCCCGCTAACAACGCGGCCGCTACTTGCGGCGACGTTTGACGTCCCAGGGCCAGGTAGGCTTCTCGACGAACGTCGACCTCGTCACTGGCCGTGGCCTTCAGCAAGATGCCCAGTGAGTCGACCTCCCCCAAGGCGCCAATGGCGTTGAGCAACAAAGATTGTCGGTCCACGGGAGCATCGGTGTAGGCTGCCATCAGAGGATCTGAGGCGACGCTGCCAGATTTTCGCGCCACAAAAATGCCGGCCCGAAATTCCGCATCATCCGCCGAGGAAAGCAACTTGGACAGTCGACCCCGTCCCGCTTCCCCCAACACGGCAATGGCTCGCTGCTTGGCGGCCAGCTGCAACGATTGGGGGCCGCCGGAGTTCGCAACGCGGTCGTAGAGGTCGACTGCCGTCATCGGATCTCCGGACTGGGCGAGGTGTCCGGCGGCCGTGAGGATGGCCCAGCCCACCGCTGTCGTCAGATCATGCGAGTGCGACGTATCCACATCGACAAGAGCAACCACGCTCTCGAGTGTGCCAATACTTCCCAACGCACGTGCCGCGGCCAACGCAACTTGACTCTCCTCGTTTTTCAGCAGTGAGTGCAGCGAGTCGATGGCCTTGGCGTCTCGCAAACGCCCCAGGGAATTGACAGCGCCAATCAGCAGCGGCCCCTGCAGTTTTTCCAGCGCATCGCGCAACGCCTTTGCCGAGGCGTCGGCTGGAATCGCTTCTAGTGCGCTGCGGGCATAGGTCCCCAATCGCTCGTCACCTAACAGTTTCGACAACGCAGTGACAGCCGTCTCATCACCGATCAACGCCAGTCGACGACAAGCAATCGCCTTGTCAAAGACCGGTGTGTCGGAATCGAGGATCGCGACGAGCGGTCCGACATCGGTCAACTGGGCGATCGGATTTTGTTGAGCGGTCAGTGATCGGGCGAAGCAACCACTGATCGCAAGCACAATCAATACGATGTGGGATTTCAGCAAGGGAGACATGTGCGTCGAGGTCATTGTTCTTGACCCGAAAGGGTTGCGGTGGATTGAAGTTGCAGAGCGACGAGATCGCAGGGCGGGTTAGACAGTAAAGGGCTCGCGCATCGCGCGGCTGCGCATTCGATTTGCCTCGTCATCGCCAACAAACTCTTCCTTCACTGGATCGAAGCGAAGTTTGCGACCGAGTTTCCAGGCAATGGCGGCGGCGTGACAGGCGACGTGCGAGCGAGCGGCCACGTCCGCGTTGGCGGCCGGCGAGCTGCGAGTTTTAACGCAATTCAGAAAGTCGCGCACATGCAATCGGGGCGATGTACCGGGACCTGGAGACGGTGGAGGCAATTCGGCGCGCAACGCCGAAGACGAAACCTCGATCCGGCCCGAGTCACCGGTTTCGACCCAGCCCTCATCCCCTTCGTAACGCACCGGGCACGATCCTAATCCCAGCCAGCCGTTTTTGCGCAAGATCAGTTTCACGCCATTGGCATACGAACAATGAATGATGTTGTCATCCGCCGCTGCGATCGGTTCAAACTCGATTGGAGTGAATTCGTCTGCCTGCAGGGCCCACTGGCACAAGTCGAGCGTGTGGGCGCCCCAATCCAACAGCTTGGCCCCCGAGTCGAAGTCGTAGAAGCCGCGCCAACCGCCGTCGATGTACCGACGATTGTAAGGCCGCCAAGGCGCTGGGCCTAGCCACATGTTCCAATCCACTTCGGCAGGATCGGGTTCCGGCTCAGCAGGCAGCCAGTCGTGTCGATCCTCGAACTCATAGATCGACGCGTGCAGCGTCTTGAGATTGCCAAGTTTGCCGCTCCAAGCCAGGCTGGCGGCATGATAAAAGTTCGAGATGTTGCGTCGCTGGGTTCCCGCTTGAAACACGCGACCGGTCCGCTCGATCGTCTGGGCCAATCGACGCGACAACTCCATCGTGATCGCGCACGGTTTTTCGGAATAAACATCTTTTCCGGCTTCCGCAGCGAGCATCGACGCGGGTGCATGCCAGCGGTCCCCCGTCGCAATCAACACGGCATCGATATCTTTGCGGTCGAGCAACTCGCGAAAATCTCGATAGGTTGAGCAGGCCTGGTCGCCGTTTTGTTTGTCCGCCATTTCTTTGACCGCCTGACGACGGTCGGCCCGCACATCGGCGATCGCCACAAACTGAGTGTCGGGCTGGTTGAGAAAAAAACTCAGCACATAACCGCCGCGATTTCGTATGCCGATCCCGCCCAACACAATGCGTTCACTGGGAGCCACTGCTCCATCACGCCCGAGTGCAGAGCTGGGAATGATGGTCGGAAGTGCGATCGCAGTTGAGGCAGCCGCCGCTTGGGCCAGCAGCTCGCGGCGCGAAAGCCGAGCTGTGCTAGCGGATTTTGGCATGATCAGTCCTCCTAGAAGCCAGACATAGCGTGACACAGACATAGCGTGACAACGGAACCGGACTCATTGTCTCTCAGGCGTCACCAAGATGCAATCAAGTTACTCATGCGCGAAGGAAAAATCCAGCATCCGCAGTGCCGATGGCGCGGCATTTTCCTGGGGTGATTCCTGCACGGGGACAGAGAGTACGCCTTCTTTCTTCCAGCGGTACGGGTCTCCAAGTAAATCACTAAAGAATGTTCCCTTTTCCACGTGGATTACCTCCCAGTCCGTCCACTTCGATTTCGCTGAGGCGGCAGCAATCGTGCAGTTGTGATCCAAAGAATGCAACTTCATCGGGATGTCGGGTGATTTTGTCGCGCCGTAGATCAGGTATGCGTTGTCATCCTTATCCAAAAACATCCTGGGAACGGTTCCCGCCACCCAGGGCATCTCCGTGTGTTGCCAGGCGCCGCTGGTGTCACGCCAGTAGTGATGATACCGGCGCGCGTCCGGCGGGCCCCAGATTTCCATGAATTTTTCGAGCTCCATCTTAGCGGCTTTGATCGTTTCATCGCTGCTATGACGCATCACCACGTGAATCCGACCCTGGGAGTCGACCGCCTGTGTCTGAGTATTTTGGGGCCCGTAGCGCTCGTCAATATCGACGACCTCGATCCCCGGGGAATCACTGTTGATGGGCATGGTCAAGTCTTCCCCTTGATTGTTGAGCCAGGTTTTCCCCCGGTCTTCGCTGTAGGCGTACATAAGGTCGTGGGGTCCTACTTCGGACGACCAGACCCAAGTCACATGCAGTCTTCCCAGGGGACCGTAGTCATAGCCATGGGGGTATCCAGTCGCGATTTTGCAGAGTATACTTTTTCCCGAAGGCCAGCGTTTACCCTGGTACTCTCCTTCCCCGGATGTTATCTCGCGCGTACGGATCCAGGTGGAGGTATCCGCGTCATAGTCGGCGAGCATGTAATTCGGCGTGCCCCACGTGTTGTTCTTCCGTGGGTGCTCCCGGTAGTTAATCTGAAGCCCTCCGCGGGGTGTTTGCCAGAACCAAGGATAGGAAATCCCGGTAAGCGGCTTGCCTTTTTCCAGTTCCGAGATGATGGGCCCAAAGAGAGAAGCCTCCCACTCGATGCTTTCAGGATCGGT
>Ga0310121_10004862_pt1 | contig 11705 bp, 6 predicted proteins | sample CB27_Tmax_986_MG_FD_203504 | JGI IMG/M metagenome (GOLD analysis project Ga0310121, IMG submission 203504) | Marine microbial communities from Western Arctic Ocean, Canada - CB27_Tmax_986 | ecosystem: Environmental > Aquatic > Marine > Oceanic | place: Canada: Western Arctic Ocean | collected...
TGTTACCGTCGCAAAAACCCGGACGGAAAGTCCGCAAACTCGACGAAAACGCCTCGCCGCGGACTCGAAATAGTCCAAAAACGGCGACTACATGCTTGCGACGCCCCACCAGGAGAATTAAAATTCCTCTCAATCGGCGGACAAGCCGACTCCGTCGTTCCTGAACCAGCGACGTCGATGATGCTGGGCATTGGTCTGCTGATGACCGCCATCCGCGGCATGCGAAAGCAGCGGTAACCTCGACGTGCAACGCCGTTAAAGGGTCTTGTAGCTGAATTCGGACTATTCGGCATCGCTTTCCGAAGTCTTACGACTTCAGCCCTTTAAACATGCAATGTAACACCGAAACGTCCCCTGCCGCCTTGTGCGGCAGGAACGCAAGTTTTTTTAGCTAGCTTCAACGGTTAATTGGATGCCGCCCCCTGCCGGACGAGCCGGCAGGGGGCGGGTTCGTCCGCTGGAACGGCTAGCTATAAAAACTCATTCACCTGCCGGACAAGCCGGGCAGGGGTCTTAAGCACGCATTGCATGTTGAAAGGGCTGCTCTTACGACTTCAGCTACGTCCAATAACCTGCCTGGTGTCGTCACAAACTAAGAATTAGTACTCGCCCATAATCTGGCCGTCGGTCATCCAGCCCAAACGTTGCCAGGTGGTCAAAGCGACGTTGTCGGTAACAAAGTGCACGCTGCCGTCCGCAAATACTGTGTACACGCCTCCGACATGGCGGCTCCGGGCCCCGGGGCTGTTGGCTCGAGGAGGGTTGTTGGGCCCTAATCTACAGGGGAGGTTGTCCCGGGGACTATTATGCGCGGGCGTACCACACCACTCCGTTTCATAGTAGACGTCGGGCCCGGAACTGTTGGGAGTCAATCGCACAAAAAGTTGTGGCGAATTGCCCCACAGATGACCGCGGAGGTCGTTCGCTGGAAGTTGCAGGCCAGTCAGGTATTCGGCCATCAACATCGTCTTGCTGGTGCCGTCGGTGATATCCTTGATCTTGGTTTCGCGGGCGACACCGAAAACGGCTCGCCGTTCAGGGGGAAGCAGGTTTTCGAGTTCGAGCCCCAGATCTCCCCAGTTCCTTCCACTGAAGATGCCATAGTAGTTGCTCTTGGCCCAGAACGAGTGGTTGGGCGGAGTGGCGGTCCTACCTGGATTGGGGCCCACCCCGTCACTGGGACAAGTCAACACCTCCAACTTTCGATCACGCGTTTCCGGGGGCCAATAGACCCAGTGGGTATCGTACATGATGGGGCTATAGACGTCCCAAGTGCTCGATTCCTCCAAGTACGGATAGAGGAAAAGCATGTACTGCAGATTGGGAGTGTTGCCGATGCAGAGGTTACCCGTTGACGGATTACGATCGCCCATATTGAAGCCGCACTGACTCGTTCGTTCCGCCTTGAGTCCGGGAGGGAAGGCTCCGTACGCACTCTCTCGATTGTGCATCGCAAGTCCGAGCTGCTTCAGATTGTTGATGCACTGCGTACGGCGGGCCGCCTCGCGAGCCGCGTTTACCGCCGGCAACAACAGGGTGACCAGGATGCCGATGATGGCAATGACGACCAATAGTTCGACGAGCGTAAAGCCACGCGACTTGTGATCAGACATGGAATCAAACCTACCTTTCCACCCATCATGATTATGGAGAATATCGTGCCGCCATTCAAGAGGCATAGGATTCCAAGGCGAAGCCGGCATGCTGGAATTTCGCAATATTCGAGTCAAAGAGTTGCCCTCTTCGTGATGTCGAAATTGACGGCGCCATCGTTTTAATCTGCTGGAAAGCAGAAATTATTTCTTACTTACCGAAGAAGAATCAATTCTCACCCAGCGATTCGACCGACCGACCTAATTTCAAGATATACCGGATCATTTCAGACCGGTTCCGATCCAGATCGCCTCCCCCAACATCAAGTTCTTCTAGATATTTCTCTGCCTCCATGGCAATCTTCTTCTTTTCTGCATCTCCTTCCTTTTTGGCCTTCTCGATCTCGAACATTAGCGTCGTAGCATACTTTATGTCATCAAAGGCTTCCCTGTACCCCTCCCAAGCGATGGTATCAATCACTCCATCTACAGTGGGATATGTGAAATTGAGGCCTGACCAATCAGGAATGTCAAAGTCATTCCAGAGGTTGCCCATGGCGTAATGGTAGGCAAAGGTGCATGCCCCATCGTAGTTCGCTTTCCAGAGCAGAAGACCGAAGTTCCTTCGATAAGGTTCTGGATTTTCCAGGCCTCCTTGAGGGTTGCCATAATTCCATATCCTGTGACCAATACTATGCCACTTCTCCGCCTCAGGGAGGTGGGGTCGACCCGACGAGACAAAGATATCGAGTAGGTCTCCCATCGCCTCATAGGTCCCGCCAAAGCCGGCCACAAACGTTTTACCGCCCGCATCACGAACCGCCTTCCAGGCAGGCCTTTGAGCTGTCAGTCTTTCTCCCGTAGCTTCATCTAAACCGTAAAAGTAAACCTCAGGTATCCCGTAGGGTTGAACGAATTCCAGCACATCTTTTATCGTCGAAGAGTGCCCCCCGGTCCCGACGCCAAGGTAATAAAGGGGTTGACGGCCCAAACCCACTTCTTCCCTCATCTTCAGAACCTTCTCCAAATCCTTGAAGCCCTCGCCGGGTGTCTGATAGATTGTGGGATTGACCCCGTGATTGTAAAGATTTTCCAATTCTTCGCGAACCTGCTGTTCACTCTTGGCTTCTGACGTGATGACCGCTTTCTCCCCCAAGGTCCCTCTGTAGTAGATGCTACATTCAAATTCCTTGGTCAGGTCGTAGTGCGTCTTGGGTGCGGAAAGATCGAAGGGAAGAACCCTCAATTTGAGATCAATGGCCCCTACCGTCTCCGCACCGATCTTGAGCGTCAGCTTCCCCGCATAAATCCCCGGCGAAGCTTCTTCCGGAACCTTTAACGTAATCCAGAACTGCTTGTTTGTCCCCTTCGCGATATCCACAGGCAAGAGGGTAGGGCTATCCTTGACTGGAAACTTCTCTGCCGGCAAATCGTGCCTTTTGGAATACTCCTCAAATGACTGCCAATCCAGACCAGCGGAGTCCACATGGCTGATCCAGACATACTTGTCACCTTCCGGAAATCTCAGTTTCAGGTAGTTCTCCTTCGTCTCGTAGTCCACCTTGACAAGAGTGTCATCGTTGAGAAGAAGTTCCGGGACCAAGTCCCTCCAAGGTTTCAGGATGAGTAGAGAGTTCCAAGCGTTTCCTCTTTGATACCAGCACTTAACTACCTTAATATCAACGCATGAAGAAGGAATCAGATTTCCCGCCTCGCCCTTCAGCTCAGAGGGAACGACGCTCAGTTGCCTGACGTCCTTCATGGCCCTCAGGACAAAGCTACCGGGCTCGTATTCTCCTCTTGCCGCAGTAATGCTGAGCTCCGTGGAAAGTTCTCCGGGTACGGGATCGGTGTCGGGCAGGATCGGTATCGAACTGATCGGCTTCACGACGTAACTGAGCATATCCGTTATGCCCTTTATAGACCTCGCGGCCCGGTAGTGATTCGCCACCTGCTGCGACGTCAACACCTTGTCGTAATAGGCAAACTCATCATACCCGCCGGCAAATCCGGTACTGGGGGTCGCACGATCCGAATATATGTGAATCAGGCCGATGGTGAGGCCAAAACCACTGTCGTCAACCGCCACATCAGCCACCGTGGTTTGGAGCACTTGACCACCGTCGACGTAAAAGGTGATCTGGGTATTCGAGCCGTCCAGATCATCGAAGGTCGTCACGATATGGTGCCACTCGTCCGCCGAGGGGAAAGTGTGTTCTTGATGAGGGACAGCGTTGGTGCTATTACCATTCACTCCGGCGCTGATAGCAGGGCCGTCCTCATATTCGCCATCCATTTGATTGACTTGCCCACTCTGTGGACCACCGACACCCTTTGGCAAGAAAGGACCGCGCGCGATCCAGGTCCCCGAACTGCCATAGCGACGATCAGGGGTAGGGGAATATTTGATCCATGCCTCATGCGTGAAATCGGTGCCTGCAAAGGCCGCATCCGGGCCGACATTAATATGGCTGGGCTCGCCGGGAGACAACATCGCGTTTCCGCCAATGCCAGGCAGGGGCACGCCTGCGATCTGCGTCATTGCCTGCGGCGACGAATAGGTGCCGTTGTGATCTCCGCCGGCCGTGTCGATGGCGGTCCCGCCTGCCTTTGGGGCGTTTTCGAACTGCCAGTAGCCGACCGGTCCGTCGGCGAGTACGGCCATCGAATACGGCGTTGCTTGCGCCTGCACGGCCAGCAGGCCCAGCAAGGCCACCGCATATAACATTGTCTTAATAGCACTCATTTTTGTCTTAACCTGCTTGGTGTCGTCACAAATTACCGATTCGTATCCCAGGGTTGCGCGAATGTTCGCTGCGCTTTCATTCGCCGGGGTACCAGTTCCTTCCACTGAAGATGCCGAAATACCAAGTCGGCGAACAACGCCAACTTCCCCAGCGATGCGGCATGGCGGGGTCCCAATCGATAAGGGTGAATTCAGCCATCGTATCATTTTGGCCTCCAGGCGACAGGACCGGCACCTAAACTTCAGTGCCGACTAACGCGCCCATCATCTAGCGCGCAGCTAGAAACCTCGCGCTATAGTCGAAATCAAGTAAAATTCGTTGTTTGATTGGGCGCACATGGCTACAGTCGCCGCAGCGGACGCGGGCAAAATCAAAGTGCAGATCCCCGCAGCGGAGGAACTTGCGAGCCACTTCGCCGATGATGGGCCGCCAAGCGCCGTAGCGCCAATGGTAACGGTCGTTGTAAGTCCGAGCTACAAAAAAAAAGCCACTGTCACCCTGTATGCGCTGCACACAGACCGTCAGTGGCTTCTTGAATGTTTCCAATTGTCGCTGGCTGCATTAGCGTTACTCCGGATGGTACAACTCTCAGTGTACTAGAGATTAACGTGGACGCAAGGATTCAGTCCAAGGCTCGGTCAGCCAAAACGCCGCCAAATTCCAATCCCTCCTCGTTTTTCGCCACATTTTCATAAGATGGATAAGCGTAAGGTTTTGAGACAATCTTTGGCACAATCGCTGCCAAAAGGAGGATTGGGCGGTTGCTGACCTCCTCCAGCGCGCTCGATCGAGGGTGGTTTTCCGGGACTTCGCTACACCGGCACCTTGGGGATAAAAGTAAAATGGCGACGGCATATTGCTTCCAAGGCCGAGCCGCTGGAGCGTGAGGGGGGTCCTCAACCCGGAGACGGGAAGGACCTTGAGAAAAGAACGGATTTGGGGTCTAATAAAGCAAAGTGACTTTCTCACCGAGCGTAGGTCTGTATGCGATGTATTCCATCCGTTGTTTGCCGTTGATCTTAGCATGTCTCGCCCTGGTTCGAGTGCCAAGTGGAGCCGTTCTAGGCGAGGATGTTTCGCACGATTACGCCGAGCAGATTCTGCTCGACCAGCCCGTGATCTATTATCGCTTCGAGGAGCCGGACGCGGAGCAAATCACCGACCGTGAGGGCGCGTCTCAGCCCCCGCATTCGGGGACTCAACACGCCGTAGTCCATGGAGCGACGTTCACCAAACCGGGTGCCCTCGCAAAGGGCAGTTCGTCCGCCGCATCATTCGACGGCGATGATCACATCGTTCTGCGACATCCTTCCGACCAAGACGTCCTGGACCTGACCGATTCGTTGACCGTGGAATTATGGATCAATCCGAGTGAGGGTGGTGGACCCACGCAGCATCTCTTGGAAAAGGGGCACTTTCAAGCCAACAAGAACGAGTCTGGCGGTGTCGGCAGTGTGACGTTCTTCCTGCTTTATCTCGGCGGTGAACGACAGAGCAAGTTGCGGTTCGGATTCGACGACGGCGTGGGCGCCGGGAAGTCGATCGACTCCAGGTCCACGATTACGGTTGGCGATTGGACACACGTCGTGGTGACCTATGACGGAACGCAAGTGGCCATCTTCATTAACGGCCATCTCGATGTGGCCCGGCGCCTCGATACGAAGCCGCCATCGTACGCGGGGCAATCGTTGACGCTGGGTGCCCTGTCAATCGATCCTGAGAAAAACTCTCTTACGCACTTCTACCGCGGACAGTTGGACGAAGTAGCCGTGTATCGTCACGTGCTCGACGAAGAACGCATCACTACGCACTATGCCATCGGATCAAGTCAATCGTTGCCAGAAAACTGGCTGAAGCCAGAATTTGAGCGTGACGTACTTCCCATCCTGGCCGCCAACTGCCTGGATTGCCATGGCGCCGACGAACCGGAACAGGGGCTCGACCTGTCGACGGTCACCGCGATGCTCCAAGGGGGCGAAAGTGGACCAGCGATCATCCGTGGGGATCCCACCAGCAGTTTGCTGATCAGCATGGTTGAATCGGGTCAAATGCCGCCTGACGATCACAAACCACTCGAACGGGACGAGTTTGCGCTCATTGGTCGGTGGATTGCGAAGGGAGCGCCGGCTAAGGGAAAGGTCCGCGAGCCAGAGCTTCGCCGCCTGGTGAGTGACATCGATCGCCAGCATTGGGCTTTTCAAAAACCCGTCAAGCCACCCGTTCCTGAATCTGGGGCGGATCAGCGGGTCAACTCAACGATCGACAACTTCGTGCTTGCCAGGTTGCGTGAGCACGATTTGACCTTCTCCCCCGAAACGGCTCGCCTGACTTTGATGCGCCGCACGTACTTCGACCTCGTGGGCTTGCCTCCCACTCCGGAAGAAATCGCGGCGTATCTGGCCGACGAACATCCCCGGGCGTACGAACAGCTGATCGATCGCTTGTTGGAATCACAGCACTATGGAGAACGCTGGGCACGTCACTGGCTCGACCTGGCCGGCTACAGCGATACCCGCGAGATCGACAATGACCTGATGACCGTCGTCCCGAACGAAGGGATCTGGCGGTATCGCGACTGGGTCATCCGCGCGATCAACGACAACGTGCCTTACGACCGCTTCCTTGTCATGCAACTGGCGGGAGACGAACTGGTCGATTGGCGAACGGCAGAGAAGTTCACTGACGAAATCAAGGATCATCTCATCGCGACAGGCTATCTCCGCCATAACCAGGATGTCACGGATCATGATCAGTATGCCAGGAAGGAACGCTTTGATGTGCTCTTGATGACGATGCAATCGTTTACCAGCGGCGTCATGGGGCTGACCGTCGCCTGCGCACAGTGCCACGACCATAAGTACGAACCATTGCCGCAACGCGACTACTATCGCCTGATGGGCGCCTTCATGTCGGCTTACAATCCCGATAATTGGGTGAAGCCAAAAAACCGATATCGGGTGGATGTTTCTCCGGCCGAACAGGATGCGATCGACAAAGAGAATGGAAAGGTCAACGAACAGATCGCGAAATTGTCTCAGGAACTCGAAAAGCTAAAGTCGGCGTCTTCTGGTAATGAGGGCCCCGGAGACGCGCATGAAACGATTCAAGAGTTGCAGAATAAAATCGCCGAACTGCAACCTCTCCTGCGTCAATACGGCAAGATTCAAGCGCTGTGGGACGTTGGTAAGGTTCCCGAGATATTCCTGCTCCGCCGAGGAAACCATGATCAACCCGGTGCTCGCCTGCGGCCCGGCTTTCCCGCCGTGCTTTCAGACGAAGCCGAAGGACTGGTGCACGCTACGCGACCTGCAGAAGCAACTGGCGAGACCACCGGCACGCGGCTGTCGCTGGCCCAATGGTTGACCCGACCAGATACCCGGGCTGCCGGCCTGGTGGCCCGCGTTGCCGTCAATCAGATTTGGAAGGGTCACTTCGGACAGGGAATTGTGACAACACCTGGGAACCTAGGCCGATCCGGTGCGCCTCCCTCCCATCCACGGCTGCTCGATTGGCTGGCCGCCGATTTCATTGATCATGGATGGAACCTCAAGCGTCTGCACCGGCAAATCATGTTGAGTACGACTTACCGTCAGCTGTCGCAGCGATCTCCCCAAGGAGTACCCTTGGCCGGTCAGGCAATCGATCCCGAAAACAGGCTGTTGTGGCGTCAGAACGTGCGTCGACTGGAGGCTGAGGCATTGCGCGATTCGATGTTGGCACTCAGCGGCCGACTCGACCGAACGTCATTTGGGCCACCCGTCATGCTCGAATCAAAGCCCGACGGCATGTCAACGGTCAAGCAGACCGCTGGCACTACCGACCATTGTCGACGAAGTATCTACGTGTTTGTGCGGCGAAACTACCCACTGAAAATGCTGGAAACATTCGACACGCCGATCGTCCCCCTGAACTGCACCGCCCGGGCGAATTCGGCGTCAGTTCTGCAGTCACTTACTTTGTTAAATGATCCATTCGTCCTGGAACATGCCTCCGCAACTGCCGGCCAAATCGAGCTTGCCATGGGGGTCAGCGATGACCGGCAGCTCGTCAACGCAGCCGTGGTGCGCGTTATTTCACGAGTACCAAGCGAGTCTGAAGTACAGCGTTGTGTGTCGCATCTTCAGGCGCAGACAGAACTGTATCGCAGTGAAAAGGTGGATGCCGTTGCGGCCCGGCATCGAGCCCTCGCTGATCTCTGCCAGATGTTGATGTGCACGAATGAGTTTTTGTATGTGGAGTAGTTAGAGGCAGGATGCAGGATGCGGGATGAAGACCGAACACGGAAACCTGAACATGGAAACCTGAAACCCAAATTTAACATGCTGACCAAACCCCCCGCCACCCGCCGGCAGTTTCTCGAACAACTGGGAGCAGGCTTCGGAACCATCGCTCTCTCGTCGCTACTTCAGTCCGAAGGTTTGTTGGCGGCCAATGCCGGGCCATACACTTTGCAGCCTCGCCCGCCTCAGAGTCGTCCTCGTGCAAAAGCCATCATCCAGTTGTTTCAGAACGGTGGGGTCAGCCAAATGGATGTCTTTGACCCCAAGCCTGAGCTGACCCACCAGAACGGAAAACCACATCCAGAGGAACTTGAGACGTTTCAGCTGGGCAACAAGAACATCTTGATGGGAAGCCCGTTCCGATTCAGCCGGTATGGCGAAAGCGGCATGGAGCTTTCCGAACTAATTCCCCAAATCGCGTCGGTTGCGGATGAATTATGTTTGATCCGCTCGATGTACACGTTTCACAACAACCACCCACAAGGGATCCACTTGTTCCAAAGCGGGCGCATTTTCCCCGGCTTTCCGGCGATTGGCAGCTGGATCGGATATGCCCTGGGGAGCGAGAACCAGAATTTGCCTTGCTATGTCGTCCTCCGCGACCCGGCTGGGTACAACACCAGTGGAAAAATGGTTTGGGATAACGGGTGGTTGCCGGACATGTACGCCGGCACCGAGTTCAGTAGCTCTGGCACGCCGGTCCATCATTTGCATCCACCCGATTCCGTGCTGCCGATTGCCAGACGCCGAAACCTCGAATTGCTCGACGAACTTAATCGCCAGCATGGGGAGAACCACCAGGGCGATTTTGAGCTCGAAGCTCGAATTCAGAATTACGAGATGGCCGCTCGGATGCAAATGGAGGCAGCCAAGGTATTAGACGTTTCCCGCGAAACTCCGGCGACGCAGGCCCTGTATGGCCTGGACAACGAGATTACGGCCGGTTATGGAATGCGCTGCCTGTTGGCACGGAGGCTGGTGGAGGCAGGTGTTCGTTTTGTACAAATCTTTCCGCCACTCCAACCGAGTTTTCAACCTTGGGATAACCACAGCGCAATCGAAGATGGGTTGAAAACGATTTGTCCTCGTGTCGACACGGGCAGCGCAGCGCTCATCCAAGATCTCAAAGCGCGCGGCATGCTCGACGACGTGATCGTGGTCTGGAGCGGCGAGTTTGGTCGTCTACCGATTACCGAAGGTGCTGACGGACGGGACCACAATCGCAATGCGTTCAGCTTGTTCGTAGCCGGTGGCGGCTTTCGGCCCGGAATGATTTATGGTGCCACGGACGAATTTGGCTACAAGGGCGTCGAAAATCGCGTAAGTATTCATGATCTGAACGCGACATTACTGCACCAGTTGGGGCTCGACCACAAACGTCTGGCGTATCCGCACAGCGGTCGCATGGAACGGCTGACCGATCCCGAAGTCACAGGCGCTAAGGTCGTGACGGACGTGTTGGTGTAATTTTAGAAATCGTCAGGGTTCACGAGCCGACAAATCCGATTCCTTTTTCTCTTCACGAATTCACATGTCGCAACTGTCGCTCCCACACTTACGTGATTTTGTCGTTCCACCGAACTCGATGTCCGTTTGGTGGCTGGGGCAGTCGAGCTATTTTCTCAAAACGCCGCAGGGCGTACTGGCTGTGATTGACCCGTATTTGTCCAACGTTTGCAAAGAGGACGGGGACCGATACGGGATGATTGCCGACCGCAAGGTTCCCGCGCCGATGACACCCGAGGAATTGGTTGGCGTTGACCTTTACGTGTTAACTCACTCGCACCTGGATCATATGGATCCGGGAACGATTCCACGCTACCGCGAGGCCGGCGGTAAGGGGCCCTATCTCGCCCCAGCGGAAACCTGGGAGCGCTTGCAGGAACAGTTTGGAGTCCCAGCCGAGGAAATCACGATGACTTGGCCAAACAGGACATTTCAACTTGGCGATCTGACGCTGCGCACTACCTTTGCCATTGGTTTTGGTGCCGATGACATGACGCACGTCGGTTATCTGGCGTCGATCGAACGCGGACCGACATTCTATTTCACGGGGGACACGGCCTACGAAGATCTCGTCGCGATTGGCGTTCGCGATCATCGACCGGACGTCATGTTCACCGTGATCAATGGTGGATTCCGAAATATGGGGCCCGCGGAAGCGGCAAAACTAGCCAAAGAAGTGGATCCGAAAGTCGTCATCCCCAGTCATCATGATTTGTTCCACTGTAACACCATGCCCCCTCAGATGTTGCAAACTAACCTGATCATTCTGGGAATCGGCGAGAAATACCATGTTTTGGAACATTTCCAGCCTTATACGTATCCGTAAACGAACGAGGTGTCATGCGGTGCGTCGAGATTACCGCGGGGGTGCACATTAGGTGAAGTGAAGCGATCCCATGTCGCTGTACAAGTCATGACGAAACAAGAAATCGCGCTCGTACGTCTGCTAGGCATCACGAAGTTTTTTGGCGGTGTTCGGTCGTGGACGAGAGTTCAGCGTGTAGATATCAGGCGGCGGAATCCCCTCCTGAAACCTGAACACTGATACCCGGACACCCGACCCCTAACTCACTGAAACCTCAACCTGACCTTTCGCAGTGGCTAAATATCCCGAACTAAACAACAAGTCCGTGATTGTGACCGGCGCTGGCCGTGGTATCGGACTTGCCATCGCCCGTCGGTTTGTTGCCGAGGGCGCACGAGTATTGTTAACCGATATCGCCGAAGGGAATTCGGCGGAAGTTACCGCGTTGGCTGCCCAGACCGGCACGCAGGCCGCTTATCAGACGCTGGATGTTACCTCCGCCGAACAGGTGGATGCGGCGATAGCCCGTGCCGTCGAGTTGTTCGGCCGGCTCGACTGTATGGTCGCCAATGCGGGGATTGGTGAACTTGCACCTTTGATCGAGGCCACCGAGGACAGCTTCGATCGTCAGTTGGCAGTGAATGCCAAAGGTTCCTTTCTCACGGCGACAGCGGCCGCACGTCAGATGATGAAGCAGGGCGGCGGTGGCCGCATCATTATCAACGCCAGCGGCGCGGGAAAAATAGCGCCGGGAAAAGCTGTGCCCCTGGGCGTG
>Ga0310121_10004864_pt1 | contig 11703 bp, 14 predicted proteins | sample CB27_Tmax_986_MG_FD_203504 | JGI IMG/M metagenome (GOLD analysis project Ga0310121, IMG submission 203504) | Marine microbial communities from Western Arctic Ocean, Canada - CB27_Tmax_986 | ecosystem: Environmental > Aquatic > Marine > Oceanic | place: Canada: Western Arctic Ocean | collected...
TCAGGATGTTCATGTTACCTGGGGCCGCCTGCTGGCCGAACGCCGGCGGCGCGGCAAGAGCGATTGAGAGCCCGACAGCGCCGAGCGTTAACGCATGCTTTCTGTTCATTGCATCCTCCCTTTAAGTGTCGCCAGTTCGGCCGAGCAGTCCGGCCACGCTTAGCTCTTCCGGGGACAGTTCACCCACAGTGTTGTTTATGTTCGTCCATGTTTGAACTTCACAGGAAGTTCCGTCAAGCGCTTGTCCGGGTTCAGTACAAATGCGACTCGGCGTTTTGCGCGCGGCGACTCCGATGCGGGGAGGCGTTGGAAGGAACACTACCTGCCCGTAAGTGTACGTCGTCAAATCAATCCGGACCAATGCGCCTGTTTCGTAAGAGAGACTTCCTGCCGGTTCACCGTCCTGTGCGGTGTGCATGGATTCTCACGCTTGCGTTGTGCCAATGTCCTCCGGTTGATGCGTTCTCGTCGTGCGAGGATTGCCGGTCGTCGGCCTCCGTAGACGTCGGCCGGGATCACGTTCTCAAGTGCTTCGTGCAAGCGCCGGTGATTGTAGTACTCGACGAAGCGTGCGACGGCCCGCTAGAGTTCCCAGGGGCCAGCTCACGGACTGTCTGGCACTTCACGTATTGTTTGCTGACCTGGCAGGGGCTTCGCCTGACGGACCAGGGTCGGAAGACGTCTGGCATGGGAGAGCGGCAGGAGCAGGCCGATCTTGCGATTTAGGCAGCCTGGTGGTCACACATGGCCGCGTATTTCAGTTCTTGGTCGCGGAAAGAGACACTGATAAAACGAATTACTAATAGAGGTATCAAGAACTGACAGTTTGTGGCCACCCATGGCCACGCATAGCCACCAGCTCGGCTAGTAATAGCTATTGGACACTATCGTTGCACCAGGCATCTCACCGTGCCCGCGAGTGGGATGCCGCGCACCCGCGTGACGAATCCCCGTCCCCGTTGCACCGCCCGTAACCCCCCGCATTGCACCCCTGCCAGCCAGCGGTAGGATCGGGTCCTTCATCACATCGTCGCAATTGAGGTGGGTCGATGACGCACGCCGGCCGGATCGTTGCCGTCGGCAATGGACGCATCGAAGGAGAGAGACCATGAGCAAAGAGAATTTCGAACACTTCATGAAGCAGGTGGACGACAGTCAGGAACTGCAGGCGAAGATCGGTGCGGAAATCACCGGAGAGGCCTTGGTCGCTTTGGGCGCCGCACACGGGTGCGAGTTTTCGATCGCGGATGTGCAGGCTGGCGCTGAGTTGTGTGATGCGGAACTGGAAGGGGTGTCAGGTGGAGTAGTGATCATCGGAACAGGGTCATGGTTAGCAATGCGAGGTGGACGATTCAGACTTGTAAAGGGAGAAAGGTATCAACCCAACACGGCCTGTAGCGAGGATTAATAGCAAGAAGGAGGTTGCTGTCCAGCGGGCGGATGCAATCCTGAGTGCTTAACGTCTATATGAACACATTCCTCACCGGTCCCCGTTGAACCGCCCGCCGGGCCGCGGTAGGGTAGGCCACCATGGCCGCGTCCCCCTTCGCCGCCGATGTCCCGTGTGTGCCGCGGTCTATCGTAAGAATAGTCGGCAAGCGTAATGTTCACCACGATGTTCAAACCGGAAACGGCAGAGAGAACACTACTGCCGCACACTTACCGTCAAGACAGGACGGCTGAAGCGGTGACCGGCTGCGATGTCGGGAACGTCACCGGGATCGTGACATGTTCCAATTTGGTCCAAGGATTGGACTATCTGTGCGTGCCGGTGACCACGCAGGAAACTTTTTGTCAATGAAGACAGGGTGTGACTCGTCAGCGCACCGCAGCAAGGTGCGCAAGAACTCACACCCGTTTAATAGCGTTCAGTCCCTCGCCGTATCCGGTCAAGGCTGAACGGCCCGACCGGCTGGGTGGCGACATACAAGAACAGGAAGCAATACAAAGCAGCGAGCTCGCCGCCGTTCAAGATCGGCCAGAACCCCCGCGGCGCGTGCGAGAAAAAATAGGCGAAGGCCATCTGCCCGCTGGCGATGAAAGCGACGTGAGGGACGAACAACCCGAGCGCGATCAGGGCTCCGCCAAAGAATTCGATCACGCCGGCAGCACCGCGGAGCGACAGCAACTCCGCGCTGTTAGCATCGAGCACACCGAATAGTTTCTGCGCGCCGTGACACGCAAACAACAAGCCTGACACAATCCGGATACCAGCGTATGCATAGTCTGAGTAGGGACCAAGCCATCGAGTCAATATGCCTCCTCCAGAAATTGCCGCAGCGTTCACTACCAGAGTTTCGTGGGTAGACGGATACGGCGTCGATTCTGTTTACGAGAGTAAACTGATTCCAGCCTTGGCGGGCGGCTGCAGGGTGGTGAGAACTCCATGAGACTCGCGACGGTCGTGCTTTTGCTCACGCTCTGCGACGTACTTCCTGTCTGGGGAGCGGATTACTCAGTCCTCTTCCTGACGCCCACGGCAGAGGACGATTCATGAGTTCCGGTTCACCAGAGCAGCAAGCCCGCGTCGCGATTGACAAGTTTCTGGCAGCCGCAGGTTGGGTAATCCAGGACCTGGACGAGCTAAATCTGTCTGGGGGGCAGGGGGGCGCTGGTACAAATCCAGTCATCCAGACCAATAAATATAGGGCTCAATCGACTCTGTCGGTTGGGATTTTTCTTTTGGGTAACACCGTGACGAGTCCTCGCGCTGGTTAGGAGCTACAAATACCAGCTTTGATGATGTGTGATCTTGATCTATAGAACGTTCAAAAACTCATTTCGGTGCGGCAAGCATGCACCAGGTAGAGGTCGGCCAGGGCCCTGGAGGGTCGTACGGCCGCTGATGTCACCGGGGACGGGTTAATCTTCAGCTTGGTCTATCATGGCCAGGCGAAAACAACTTCGCGTAAGGGGGATGTAAATTGGCGAGTTTCACAGAGCGGATGATCGGAGCGGCCAAGCTCGACGTGCATGTCTATGAAGAAGTAGAGGCGGACACTGGTTCTACTGGCCAAGCCGTTGGAGTCGTGCTTCTGGCCAGTTTCGCTGGTGGGATCGGATCAGTGGGCGTGGGGGCTGGAGGTCTGGGCTCGTTCATTGCCGGCGCCATCGCCGCGTTGATCGGGTGGGTCACCTGGGCCTTTGTGACTTATATCATTGGTACCAGGCTGTTGCCAGAGCCCGAAACACGCGCAGACGTCGGCGAGCTTATGCGGACCCTGGCATTCGCCCAATCACCGGGTTTACTTCGCATTTTCGGAAGCCTCCCCGGCGTGGGTCCCTTCGTCTTGAGTCTCACCCAGATTTGGCTGTTGGTTGCCATGGTTGTTGCCATCCGTCAGGCCCTGGACTACCACAGCACCTTGCGGGCGGTGGGTGTGTGTCTCGTGGGCTGGGTACTTGCGACTGTAATTGGTGTCGTCTTGTTACTGTTCGTCGCTCCTTAATCTCCGAAATCTCCCACAGGAGTGTCGCCCACGCCTGACGGTGTGCCGCATCGAAACGCGACGGGGCGTAACCGCCCACATCGTTGTTATCGCGGAGCAGGAACCCCCAGTGGACAAACTAGCAGCCCTATCTAAAATCGTGATTGTCCAAAAAAGGGAGCTTGGCGAGACCCTGACGGGGTTCGAGGGCAAGAACCGGTATGTGGTGCACGACCCAGCAGGCAACAAACTATACACGGCGGTCGAGATTGGCAATTCGTGGATAGGGCGGCAGTTTCTGAAAGCGAATCGACCGTTCACGATAGAGCTACCGACGGCACGAACACTTTATTGCGTGTCCAGCGACCTTTCGCCTGGTACTTTCACGAGGCGTCGGTGACAAATACGAGTGGCCGTCTGCTTGGCTGGCTGCGGCGAGAGTTCTCGCTGCTGCAGCGCATCTATTCTGTGACGACGCCGTCTGGAAATAAAGACTACTCGCTGTCTGGGCGTTTACTTCGCCCGTGGACGTTCGAAATTCGTAAGCGCGGGCAAACCGTTGGCGTGATCCAAAAGATGTGTAGCGGAGGCTTCACGGAAGCGTTCACCGATGTGGACACTTTTTCATTGGAATTCGATCTCAGCATGAGTGGCGATGAGAAGGCGTTCTTTCTTGGTGCTGTGTTTTTGATCGACTTCGTGCATTTCGAGGGCAGATAGGGGAGTCAGAGGTTTTGACGGCAACACGTAAGAGTTGCCGCCGCGCACCCGCGGTAACACCCGTCTCCGTTGACTCGTGCCCTCGCCATCGGTAGGAGGGTGCCTAAGAAAGGAATCTTATGAGAATCAATGTAAAAAGGGTGTCGCTCGTTCTCGCCATTTTTATCGCCGTTTATATGTTCGTGGTTGGCATGGTGCGACTGGTGTTACCGGATTACGGTCAGGCGTTCGCTGTGGTGATGGCGTCGCTTTATCCCGGGTATTCTGGCTCGGCGACCTTTGGCCAAGCGATTATTGGTGCGCTGTATGGCGCACTTGATGGTGCGATTGGCGGAGCCGTTTTCGGCGGGCTCTATAATTGTTGCTCTGACTGCCTCGGTTCAACTTCAAGCGCTAGTGGATAGAGTATTAACCTGTTGAGTTGAAGCCCAGCGTTTCCGTCCGCGAGTGGGATGCCTTGCACCCGCGTGAGCCGTAAGCTCGGTCCCCGTTGACCTGTTGGTTTTGGCGCGGGAGCTCATTACCCAAGCCCTGGATCGTGCGGGCGGCGTGGAGCACCTCACGCACCAGGCCGAGCAGAATCCGGCATCACCCTCGGCCCGCACACCGTCACCGCCAATCGCTAATCTTGGGACTTTCGAGCACCGTTTGCGAGGCCATGCTCCTCGAGAAACTCCTGGATCGTAGTGAAAACCGCCATCGTCTGTTCTCGATTGAACCGACCATGGCGGCCACCCGGGACCGTGTGTAGGCGGTTGGGCACTTCCACGTCTGCCAGTTTCTCATGGAACATCACCGCCTGCTGATAAGGGACCGTCGGATCGGCATCACCATGAATCGACAGGATCGGCGGCAACCCCGACCGCACATGGGTCATCGGTGACACACGCTGTGCAATTGTCAAACGATTCTCAAGGCTTCCCATCCATTCGACGGCATAGTTCCTGAGGTTCGTACCATCCAGCAGATCACCGACGTCAGTGATGCCATACCAGTTGATGACCGCCGCAACCCGAAGATCCTCTGGACCGGGGCACTCGCGGTCCAAACCTGCCGAGGCCGGGATCATGGCGGTGGTCAGTGCGAGATGGCCTCCCGCCGAGTTTCCCGTCGTCACGATCCGGGATGTGTCCATGTTGTACTCCTCGGCGTTGGCGATTACCCAGCGCAGAGCGCAGAGGCAGTCCTCGACTGCAGCGGGCGCCCGTGCGACGGAACCCAACCGATACTCGACATTGACGACGGCCCACCCTCTCTCTAGGTAGGGCAGCACGCGAAGGACATTGCTCTCCTTCGTGCCCCCGACCCAGCCTCCACCGTGGATGTACATGAGGACCGGCGTCATTCCGCCGGCGTTGTTCGGGAGATACAGATCGAGCTTGTTCTCGTGGTTACTCGCCACGTGGTAGGTCACGTTGGGTATGACCCGATACTCATTCGAGACCTGCGCCAAGAATGACGTCGTGTCGTCGAGCTGGGCAACCGCCTGAGTCGGCGCCACCAAGAGTCCAGCCAGGACGAGTCCGATGCATACGAACAAGCGTGTGGACATTGTGCCTCCTGTGTGTTCAGCCTTCGATCCCGACTGCGTTTCCATCCTCACACTCTGGACGGGTACTACCAATTTGATGTCAAGAGTAGTTCTAAGCCTGTCAAATCGGCAACATCGACGGACTGGAAAAGCCGATGGGGCAGAAGGCGCTGGTCCTCGAACTGGTCGAGAGGCCGACGTTGGCCGATTGCCATCGCCGCACGCTGTGCCACGAGAACGTCGTGGGTTGGCGGAGTCTTCATCGGCCCAGAAGACGATTTCGTCGCAGGCCGCACCAACATGGGTGTAGCCGCGAATGGACCGGAACGAGCAGGTATGGGCTCGAGGCCCAGTGTGCGAAATGATCTTGAACAGCGGATTCAGGATTGGCGAGGACTTCTGAGATGTCGGGCGGTTCAAGTTCCACAGATTCAGGAAACTTATTAATTGGCGTCTGCTGTTGATCCCGGACATCGAGCAAGCCACGGCCTGCTATGAGTGTGAAGGAATTGGAATACTGATCGGCCTGCTCGCCTATGCCGCGATGGAAAAGAACATCATTGACCATCTTGCACAGGAGGCATAAAGAAAGACGAATGTCGAATGAAATAAATGTGTGCGTGTTTTCACTGGAGAATGTAAATGGCGATCAGTGGGAGGATAGAACCGAAGCTGAGACAGCAGAGCTAGTACGGAAGAAGCAAACCGATCTGCATAAGCGTTCTGTCAGGTTCGGTGCGCCTGAACTTGTGAGCATTACCTAAGCGAGCGGTGATGGCCCGCGTCGCCGTGAGGCACTTCGGTCATTGAGGCGAGGCTCGCAGGAATATTTGAACCTCCGCGCCAAATGTCCGAGCGTAATTGAGAGGAGGCCGACTGTGTGCACGTCCAGTTATCTATCGGGGCGCCAGATGGCACCGATGTAGTACATCGGAAGATTCTTGTTATCGTTCCAGACAACACTACCGGTCACGCTAACGTCTTTCTGAACTGATTGCGTATACGCGACTCCGGAAAGATGGTTGGTTGGTTCGTCCAAGAATCGTAGATTGGAGTAGCTAAGCCCTAGCCCCCCTATATTCACTTGCGCCATTTGAAGCCACATCAGCTTTAGGTTGTCCAGATCATGGTCGAGATAGCTCTTTGGCGCGCGACCAGGAAACACGCCTGGCCATTCGAGAACGTTGAGCGACACTGTCTGTCCAGCCAGCTCCCCCATCGGGACGTTGAGTCCTATTTGTGGACCGAACGCAAGTGCCTCTTCAAACAGTGTGACGAATCCAGCCGTGACGAGAGTGGCTCTGTCGAGCTTAAAAGAACGCCCAGCAAGAAACATTGCCATGTCTTGCATTGCCCAGACTTCAACCCGGTGGCCCTTCGCATTGCTTAGCGCGAGAGTTGCAGTTAACCCGCTGCTCGTAGCATTCTGTCCAGAGCCGACGCTCAACGACTCGACGCGAAATCCAGCCTGCTGCGCAGTCGCAGCAGACGTACAAGTAAACGTAAGGGCCGCAAGCACGAATAAACCAGTAGTCGTTTTAGTCATCGTCTCTCGCCTACCGCCGCCCCTGGCTCCGTCAGGGGGTTGCCGTACGGAATGGGATGACCGTTGACGTCGTCCCGGTGAGGATGTGGTCGACTCGCCGCTCCCAGGTCTGCAGCGCCCGCAACTTCTCTGCATCGTATGTGTGGCGGTCGTAGGCTTTCGTCGCCAGCGGGGAGCCGTTGATGTGGTTCAGCACGAGGGCGATGACTTGCACCGGAACACCGCTCTCTGCCATACAGGTGGCATCGGTTCACCGGAGATCGTACCCTCTGAACTGGAACCCTAGGTGTTGGATTGCTGGGCTGGCACCCTCCGTGCTCGGTGGTGCACGGACCCGGACCCGAGCAGATTGCTGAACACCCACTGGCGAGGTCGAGTCTCTGACGTTATGGGTAACACGGTGACGTGCTCTTGGCTGAAATCAGCTACAAGTCGCTGAGGTTGTGAGGTTCAGCAAATATGTATATTATAACAACTTATGGGGAATAATGGCAGCGTGTGAGGGAGCGTGAAAGCGGGCTGGCACTGACGGGAGGGCAGGGGGGCGCTGGTTCAAATCCAGTCATCCCGACCAATGCATAAGGGGGTCAATCGCAACTCGCGGTTGACTCCCTTTTCGCTTGTGTGCGACGGATTCTGCGAAGAACACGTGCTTATGGTGAAAACATCGAACCTGGACGGTCATCATTGTCAGAAATGTGACGGTGGTACTCTGCAACCGTACGAGGTCAGGTAGCATGGCGCACTGGCTGCAGCACCCCTACATCCTGAAATGCTCGGGCTGGTAGTGGGCTAATCCCGTGTTGCGCGTCAGAGCCCGTCCGCAATATCGTACGCGAGCTAGTCGATTTCGACTGTCAACTGCTGCTCCCATTCCTCGAAACCGTTAGGCTCGGTCCGTCCTACCTTGGCCATACAAAATTAGATTGGTCAATCAAGGAAAGTAGATGAGCAATTATCAAGAGCAAGCGGCCCGATTGATGACGTCGTTGGATTTGTCCCTGCAACCGGTTGCAGTCGCCTTCTGTGATGTCGTCCCGAATAGTGTCTCCAAGTTCGACGAGGTGGTCCCTGCGGGCTGCGCCTTTTGGCAAGAGGCAGCTACGCGCACGTTTGTCACGTCGGCGAAAGATCATCAATGGTGTTCGATTGGCATTCACACGCACAACATGTCGGAGGCTCCCGCGTCCCAGCAGAATGAGCTCCAGGCCTCGCTGCAAGCTATGATCGGGCTTGACTACGTGCGCGAAGAAGAAGTCGCTGCGATTCCGGTCTTGAAGCGCGAACGAAAACACGCGCTTTACGGTCCGTTGGCCGACTTTCCAACTGACCCCGATGTCATTTTCATTTTCGCGCATTCCCAGCAGGGGCTTATTCTGACCGAGGCCGTCACCCGAGTTGATGGTGGCGTCCCGCCAGCGATGGGACGTCCCGCTTGCGCTGTTGTGCCGCAAGTCGTCAATAACGGACATGCGGCCATGAGTCTAGGTTGTTGCGGTGCGAGGGCCTATCTCGACGTGCTGTCTGATGGTGTGGCCCTATGGGCACTCCCCGGGAATAAGATCGACCAGTATTGCGAACAAATCGAAGTACTCGCTCGGGCCAACAAGACTCTTACGGTGTTTCATGGGCGCCGGAAGAAGGATATTGAATCGGGCGAACGACCAACCGTACGTGATTCTTTCCAACGGCTTTCGTAACGATGACCTGCCCCCTGCGACCGTGCCAGTTGTTAAGAGAGAGCGAAGCACATATCTAGCCCGTCGACGGCCGCCGCCGCCGGCCTGCCGTCGAGCCCCCCCCCACATCGGTGCGTTGCCCACGGTGACTTGGCGCTACTCTTATGACACTCACAGAACCAGCCAACCACTGGTGTTTGTTAGCACCCTGCTAGCAATTTACGGGACGCTGAGAACGGCGATCAGTGCTCCGAGGCCGTCACTCGATGGCAACGACGGCGGCCCGGAGCTCGATGATATGGTCCGCCGAGATCACCATGCCGGTCGACACGACGGACAGAAGCGGCGTCTGTCCCAGGGCGGCGTACACCTCGATCAGCGCCGTTCGCAGCTCGGTGTGATGCACCGCTTTGGAGATCGTAACCCCTGGGACTAACGTGGCGTCGGTCCAGACGGCTGCGCTCAGTCTGTTGGCAGTACGGAGTGCGTTGATTCGCGTCCGTAATTCAGTGATGTGAATCGCTTTTAGTAAGCTGCTGCCGGCCGTCAGCGTTCCATCGGTCCAGCTCAGGCCACGCCCGTCGTCGTCGAGGATCGTGCCGATACCCTGCGCGTCGAGAATCGTGCTGTTCACCGAGTTCGTGAGGTTCATCAAGAAGGTTTCGGTAGACTCGGCGACCGTGTCACCGGTGACGCTGACGTTCACGTTCTGGCTCGTGTTACCGGACGCAAAGGTAAGCGTGCCGGATGTCGAGAGGTAGTCACTACTGACGGACGGTGTACTCAGGGTCAGGGACCATCCTCCCGTTAAGTTGCCGGTATCTTGACCTGCATCATCGACGATGTACAAGCTCCATGTCCCGGTTGGGTTCGTATCGTTGAATACCGCCAGCGACCCGCCGTAAGTGCCGCCTGGGGCCGGGGTCGGGAATGTGTCCACGGAGCCGTTGTTGGTCGGTTTGTAGGTGCCGCTCGTTACCGGACTGGTCATGCCGGGCCCGACGTCGTCGAACGTGAGGGTCACGTCGACGGCGTCGGTGCTTCCGCCGACGTCGGACATCAGGACCACCGTGGCCCCGGTCGGCCCTTCGAGCAGAACGTCGATGTCACTCGGCCACGTATGCGCGTAACCAGTCAGGGTCACATTGACGTCGCTCAACACCGCCGTCGTCTCTGGAACGCTGATGGTCGAGGGATACAGGTCGGATTTGCCCGAACTCCCGGGGCCGGCCGGCAGAGACATTGACGTTGCATTCGACTGGGTGCTGCTGCTGACCGAAGAGGTGGCCGTATTATCGGCAGTGGCGTAGTCGACCGTGATGATGTTGGTGCTTGCGGCAGACAGTGTCACGGTGAACCCGCCCGTGGCGCTATCCAGCGCCAGGGAGTTCCCTTCGGTGATCGAGATATCGTTGATCGAGATCTGCGGAGCGCTCGCCAAACAGGCGCCGGGCAGTCCGGCCCCGTCGGTCGGCGACGTGCCGTTGGCGCCACCGCTGACCGCGTTAGCGCCGAGCCCGAAGCCGGCAAATGTCGTCCACAGAAGGCAGACATCCGCGCCGTCGTGGTTGTCGGTCGCGGCCTGGATGATGCCGTCCCGGACGTCGGTGAACGCCGGGCTGCACGAGGTGTTCATCAACCCCTCGTTCACATACAGCATCGCCCGCTGGTTCCCCGCGGTGCCAACGCCGTCCATCAAGTTGGCGTCGAACCCGTGAGTGTCGACCAGCGCCCAGTACATCTCCCACGCGGCTTGGGCCCAGACGGAACCGACCCCGTGTGGTATCGCCATCCCGTTGAGACTCGCGTAGGTCCAGGTGTTGATGCTCGAATCGGTGCTGTAGCGCTGGCTGCGGATGCCGCGGCCGCTGGTCGGCTGGTTCAAGGCGTAGGTCCCGATGCCCCGCCCATCGGTGCCGGCATCGCCAGGCTTGGCGGTGTAGACGAGCGACCACCAGTCGCTGAGACCCTCCCCGGGCTGCTGTGCATTGTTGAGACAGCTTACGTTAGACGGGCCACCGACCAGCCGGTTTGAGATGCCATGGCCGTACTCGTGGACGATGATGCCGTTGTCGAAGTCACCGTCGATATCGGGGTCCGGGGAGCTCCACAGGAACATCTGCATGCGGGGTCGAGAACCATCAGCGGGGGTCGCGAAATTCGCGTTGTTAAAGCCCGCGCCGTCTTGCGCTTCGGCTCGTACATAGTCGCCCTGTTCACCGCCCCGCCCATAGTTGTTCGCCTGGAAGTTACCGGCGCCTTCGGTGAAACCATACTGGTACTGGACGTCGTGGATGTAGTTGTTCCAGTAGAACAGGTTCGCGACCGCGGCTGCTTCATAGTTCGACGGGGCCTGGGTTAGATCAATCGGGAAATCACAGTCGAGCGTGAGACCGCAGTCTGGCTCGGTGTTTGGTGGCGTGTTGTTGGCGTCGCTGTCGATGTACGCGTGAGCGTTGTTGCCACGCATGGTCGTGTACTCGGGTCCGGTCACCCCGTCGGTGTCGTGCCAGCCAAACGGCGAGGCGGTGGTGTTGAACGGGTTGCCGACCAGGGTCCGGCCGTCGGCAGGCGGCTCCGGAGAGAGATGGATCGGGCTTTCGGCCGGCTTTGAATAGACCCGGTAGCTGTCACCCGCCACCCAGTCGAATCGTGTCCAGACGTTACCGGAGCTCGCATCGACCGTAAGGTCATATATGTGCGATGCGTCCATGGTGTGAATCTGGAAGCTCCAGACGAGCCGGACGTCGCTGCGATCCACCGGCAGCCACATTAGCTCGGCCTCGAGCGGTGCGATCG
>Ga0310121_10004865_pt1 | contig 11703 bp, 4 predicted proteins | sample CB27_Tmax_986_MG_FD_203504 | JGI IMG/M metagenome (GOLD analysis project Ga0310121, IMG submission 203504) | Marine microbial communities from Western Arctic Ocean, Canada - CB27_Tmax_986 | ecosystem: Environmental > Aquatic > Marine > Oceanic | place: Canada: Western Arctic Ocean | collected...
AGTGCGCCCGGGCTGGTATTTACGTGGGGAGATTTTCATGGCCGCTATCCTGAGGAAGAGCGTATCGTTGCCTCAACCTGGGGGGTTCCCCCGGCGCCCGCCCTCGCAATCACCGATCCGCTCGCATGCAAAAGCTCCTCGCCTCCCTCGCCCTGATCGCCATCATGTCGCCCCTGAGCCACGCCGATCCCAAGAAGCAGCAGGAAAAATACACTCCGGCGGTTTGGAAGAACGATAAGGGGGAAACCCTGAATTACCGGTTCCGTGCGCCGGATCGCGTGGAGCCGGGCAAGAAGTACCCCTTGATCGTTTTCTATCACGGGGCCGGCGGACGAGGAGACAACAACCTGGGACAGATCACGGATGCCGGCGCCATCAACGCCATGGAGAAGGCGGGTGTTTTCAGCAAGCATTCCGCGTACTTCCTCGCCGGCCAGGTCCCGGGGGACAAGCTGTGGGTCGACGTGAAGTGGTCCACCCTGGAGCACAAGATGCCCGCCGTGTCGGATTCGATGCGGTTGATGTTCGAGGTGATCGACGCCTTTGTCGCGGGCGAGAAGAACGAGGTTGATCCCAAGCGCATTTATGCGATGGGACTTTCCATGGGCGGATACGGGACCTGGGATGCCATCCAGCGCCGGCCCAAGTTTTTTGCGGCCGCGGTTCCGATCTGCGGCGGAGGCGACAAGACGATGGGCAAGGTCATCGCACAGATCCCGGTCTGGGCCTGGCACGGGGATAAGGACGGCGCGATCAAGGTCAGCCGTTCCCGCGACATGATCGCGGCCATCGAGGCGGCGGGAGGATCACCAAAGTACACCGAACTCAAAGGAGTCGGGCACAACGCCTGGAGCAAAGCGTGGGCTTCCGACGAGATGTGGGGCTGGCTCTTTGGGCAGGCCAGGAAGTAGGGCGGAGCGGAACTGGAGGTGGGAAGGTTTGAAGGTGGGGAAGTGGGACGGTGTGGAGGTGGGTTTTCTACTTCGCGGGAACGATCTTCCAGATGGCGCCGTTCTTCCCGGTGGGGCCGCGCCCCGGGTTGGTCAGGAGGTAGACCTCGCCGTCCCGGTCTTGGCCGAAACCGACGATCAACTGGTCGGGGCCGGCCGGGGACTTGTCTCCGGGCACGATCTGCATGGTCCAGCGTTCCGGGTCGTCGCGCACCCCGGCATAGAGACCGTACTTGTTTCCGGCCCAGCTCATGGCCCAGTCCGCGAAGAGGTAGACGCCCTGCAATCCCGGCAAGGCCTTGCCATAGTAGACGTGCCCGCCCGTCACGCTGATGCCGTAGCCGGGCGCCTTGCCGTAGACACCGGGGTGCGGGTAGACGAGAACCGGAGCCTTGAAGCCGGTGGGCGCCGCAGCGGGTTTCAGCTTCACGACCTCGGCGGGATTCTTCTGATCGAACGTCGCGTATCCTTCATAACGCGGCCAGCCGTAGTTGCCCCCACCTTTTGCGATGACGTTGATCTCCTCGAAGCGCCCTTGTCCCACGTCGGCGACGATCAGGTCGCCGGTTTTCCGGTCGAGCGTCATGCCCCACGGGTTCCGGATGCCCCAGGCGTAGATTTCTTCGCGCCCCTTCTTGGTTCCCTTGAAGGGGTTGCCGTCCGGGATGGCGTAGGGCTCTCCGAAGTTGACGTCGATGCGGAGGATCTTGCCGAGAAGCCGATGAAGCGCCTGGCCGTTGCCGCCCTTCTCATGTCCCGGAGCGAGATCATTGGCGGAGCCACCGTCACCGAGGCCGAGGTAGAGATACCCGTCCGGCCCGAAGAGGAGATTGCCGCCGTCATGGTTCCACTGGGGCTGGTCGACCGTGAGTAGCACCCGCTCGCTTTTTGGATCGGCGGTGCCGTCTTCTTTCACCTTGAACTCCGCAAGCCGTGCGGTGTGATCGTAGCCCTCTTTGCCATCCTTTGCGAGAGGACTGCTGTAGTAGACGTACACTTTCTTGTTTTCCGCGAACTTCGGGTGCAGTGCCACGCCAAGCGTCCCGCGTTCGTCGAAGGCCGGTTTCAGGGTGACGATCTTCTTTCTCAAATCGAGAAAGGGCTTGCCGGGTTTGCCACCGTCTTTGCCGAGAAAGGCGATGACACCTGCCTGGTCGACGACGAGGAAGGCCTGCGCACCGCCCTGGTAGGGAATCATGGCCACGGGCGAGACGAATCCGGAGGCGAACTTCTTGTAGGCCACGGCGGGCAGATCCTTGGCGCTCGCAGTCGCTGCGAAGCCAAGAACGACGATCAGGAAAGGGAGAGTCAGGAGGCGTGTCATGCGGCCCAGTTTGAGTGATTTTTCGGAATTGGCAACCTGACAGTGGCCCCCGCGCCTATTCTACCAGCTTCCGGGTGAGGCAGACCGCACTTTGTTTCAACGGTTGGTGGTTCGAACCAAAGCGGAGAAGAGGGCCAAGACGTTGGGGGCGAGGTCAAGGCGGAAGCTTGGGATTTGGAGCCTCGTGCCGGGATTTTGGCCTGGTTTTGGGTTTTCTATGGCCGCCCTCTCTTTTCCCGCCGAGCTTCATCGGGCGCCGTCAGACTCGGCCCCTGGCGGGAACTCGAGCACGGCCCACACGGGGCGATGGTCCGAAAGCGGTTTGCCGTACTGCTTCCAGGCTGCCTTGTAGTTCGGCATTTCCTTGTCGGTGCCTGGAGGATTGAAGGCATTGTAGAGCACGCCGCCTTCGATCGCCTTGGCCTTCGATGCCGTTGTGAAAAAGATGTGATCGATCACGCCCGATTCGGCGCCGGACTCGATGTGCCGGTGAGTACTCAGCTTCGCCGTATCGACCCCAAGATCTCCCCACATGGATCGCATTCCGGCCGCTTCGATTCGCTTTAGCGTGGCGTCGCCAGGCAGATTGTTCAGATCCCCCAGAATCACGAGGTTCTCCACTTTTTCAGTGGCTTTGGGGATCACAGACTGAGCGATGAATTCGGCTGCAGAGCCCTCGGGAGAAGGCCGGCCGGGAAGGTGGGTCGAGTAAACCAGGATGGGGCTTCCGCGGACAACCGTTTCGGCGCCTACCAGAGAAGCTGGCGACCACCCTTCGTGGCCGGCCATTTCGATTTCATGCGGGTTTGCCAGGGGCGTTCGACTGAGGATCGATTTGAACTTGTCCTTGTGGTTTGCCGAGGAGATTTTTCCCACATAGGCGTGTTCCATTCCCAGGACACGCCCGACGCGCGCCGTCCAGTCGCCATCTGGAACCTCGCTGAATCCGATCACATCCAGATCGTAAGGTTTGAACATCTCGCCGATGCGTTCCGGATCGGCCCAGATTCCAAAGAGCACATTGTAGGCCGCAAGTCGCACTTGCGTCGCGACCGGTCCGACTTTCGGGCGTCCGCTACGGAGCAGTTCCACTTTTCCCCGTTTGCCGCCGGCGAAACACTCGCCCCGAATCATTGTGTTCGCGTCCAACCCGGCGACGCCATAGCTGAAGTCGGTGGAGGCCTGCCCCACGAGCCGGAACGTCTCGTCGGCCACGAGAAGCCCGGGGTTCTCCGGACTGCCATAGCAACCGAACCACCAGCGGCCGTGCAGGTGGCCGGCGGTCTGGATGCCAAGGCTCGTCTGGCCGCTAGGTAGCACGTGGCGCTTCAAGAATTTGAACTCCTGGTCATACTCGAAGGCGTAGTTTTGCGGGTGGTCGCCTGGCAAGCCTCCGACCACGATGAACTTTCCGTCGTGGTAGGCGATGCCTCCCGAGCCGTGCACGAGTTCGGGAACACGGTGCTTTCTCAGCAGCTTGAGAGATTCGGCATCGTAAACATAGACCCACGGATCCGACTCCCCTGGCGGGCGATTGAATTGGCCGAATTCAACTGCAACGAAAACCTCACCGTCATGGTGCGTCAGGTCTCCGTGGTGGTCAGGCACGTCAATTCGCCTCAAGATCCTGCCGTTGAGGTCGGTCTTGACCAGTTGCACGGTGTGGGACCAGTAGATCGATTTTCCGTCAGTGGCGACGCCCTGAAGATGCCCGCCGTAGGTGCCATCGCATTCGATCCAGGACGGTGCCTTTTCAAGATCGGCGTTCCCGAGTTCGGCGGAACCGCTCACAGGGTTGCGACGAGCGACGATTCCACGATCGAACCGGACGCGGTACTGCGAAAAGGCAGGGTTCGGTTCGGGATAGTCGGTGCTGACGAACTGTGCGCCGCTTGCCAGCGCCCTGTCCCTCTGTTCCGGGTCGTTTTCGCGTGCCTGATGCGTGTTGGAGTCGGCGCGGGTCCGCACCATGAATCCCGCTTGCACGAGACGCTGAATACGGCCGAAACTGCGAATCGGGTCGTTGATCTTGAACCATGCCGCAGCGTGATCCTCTTCATCGACCGAGGCAAAGAGTAGTCGGCCGCGCAGCGAAGGGCGTCCTCTTACATAGGCGTCGCGCACCGATCCGCCGTTATCGAGGGCGAACATCACCTTGCCTCGCACGGAATCCAACAACGGCCAGCCCTTGCCAAGAATCACTTCTCTCAGCGTTTCCGCCTCACCGCGAACGTCATCGGGCGAAAGGATTTCATCTTTCCCGAACACCGCGAGAATCTCCCTGTCTACCCCATCGAGGTGCTCCGCATCGAACTTGAGTGGCTTCACGCCAAGGGGCGTGCGGGTCGAATCTTTCAACTCAATGAGCACCATGACGGGAACATGGTCGGGGTGCGCCGTCGACCACGAGCGGAGTGACGTCAGGGCATGCTTGAACGTGAGAGATGTCGTGAGATAGTCGAAGTCCGGAGAGTGAATGATCTTGAGGCCCGGCTTCTCGAGGACGCCATCAGGGTCGTGGGACGGCCCGGGATCACCGCCCCCCGCGGCGATGATTTTTCGCGCCGCCGGCTCGGCAAAGAGGCCGCCTTCAGGATCGGCATAGAGATCCCACTCCAGTTGCCGGATTCCCAGCCGGCCGAGTTGTTCTTCCAGCGGCTTGTGTGAGTAGGCGATCGACGCGGCTGCCTTCGCACTGAATCTCTTGATCAACTTCATGACCGGCTTGGAGGGCTCCAAGTGATACGAGTTGTGCGTTCCAATCACCTGAATTTCGTTCAACTTGACCGAGGCAGCAGGCGATTGGGCTGAGATCGTGGCCCTCGGCAAGAGGAGGACAATTCCCAGACTCACCGGGTAGAGGAATGTTTTGGGATTCATTTTAGTGAAGCGGTGCCTGAGATCGAATCCATTCACTCGTGATCATGGCTGTACGCGAAGTGCAATCGTGCTTATTCGTATTGAACGAAGGTTTTCCCCAATCAGCACGAATATTCACGAATGAATACGAATACGTATTCGGAAACATGAGGAGATCGACCGCCCATCGGGCGGGAAGTTTCGGCCGCTTTGCGGACTTCCGGTTGGTCACGACCGGGACGGTCATGCCACCCCGAGGAGGCCGCTTCTTGTCCTTGTCCTGGTGTCCTGTCAGCTCACCAGCATCGGGCCGGACCTTGACTCCCTTGCGGTGCGGTTCATCCTGATTGGGAATGCACCTTTTCTGAGACGCGGAGCGAGCCGAGTTTGGGCATTGCTCCTGGCGGGAATGCTTTCGCAAGCGGTGACCGCGCAGCAAACAGCCTGACCGTGAACGGAGGAACCAACGGGATTCGACTCACAGATGTGGACGTTGCGAGCGTGCGACTGGCGCAGGTAACCATTTCGAACACGAGCGGAGCGGGAATCGATATCGATGAGGTTGGCGGGCGCTTCGAGATCGACGACTGCCGGGTCGAGACTTTCGTGGATGTCGAGGCGGCGCGAGGCCCGCCGTCTCCTACGGGAACTGGAGAAGCATGTTCAATCCTTCTGACTGTCTCCATTTCCCGCCCGCAACCCGATTCACTAATCCTTCAGGACGCGGTACAACCGTTTGGGCTGGGAGGGCGCATCGGCGTCGACAAACTCGGTCTCAGTTGCGTTGGCCTGAATGATCTCCCGGGTCTGGAATCCCAGTAGGTTTTCAGTCGACTGGAGGCGATAAATCTCTCCAATTTCGGTTTCTACGACGATGCGGAAGTGTCCTTCGGGCGGTTGAGCGAGCTCAATCACTCGAATCTGCCCGGCCCCGGGTGGCACCATGACGAGTGCTGCCCCTCCGTCATCGGTGATTGTTCCGTTGGCGGTGAGATCGTCGTCACCGCGGGCACCATCGACGAACTGAAGCGTTACAAGCCCTGGTGTGATCACGGCACCCGTGTTGCTCGTCGGATCGAAATCGAAACGGTACCAATGGGGAGTCGGATTTCCGGGCGTGGGGCCGTACTTGTAGTAGGCGTTGATTTGCACCCCGGGCGGAACGTGAATCTCCACTACTGTCGCGCCGCCGACCAGCACTCCCGTGACGGTGAAGGTGATGAACCCGAGAGGGAATTGAGCCCCGAAGGGCAGATTGACGGGGGACGGATTGACTACCGCGGCGACGCCGGTCAATTGCTGCCCGGCAGGTGCGGCAATCGTCACGTAGTTTCCGCCCAGAGCGGGGACGGAAGCTACGTTGGATTGCTGTGCATCGGCGGTGCCATCGTTGTTCCCATCACCGCCGTTGGGGGCGGCTGCTTCAGTGGCGTCGGGGACGCCGTCGTCATCCGCGCGCATAATCGGTGTGGAACTGACCCTGAAGGTGTGAACTTCGCGGTCGTGCCCGACCGTGGTGAACTCGGCGTTCCCTCCGTAGGCAATGCCCAGGTAACCGTTCATCGGCGGGAGGAATGGTGCCGGCGCGGTCTCCCAGTTTACGCCATCGAGTGAGGCGCGGACGACGTCTTGTTGATCGACACTGACAAAGACGCCATCCCCATAGGCGACATCCTGGGCGGTGTGCGCATTCGGGACCCAGAACTGTCCGTCGCGGGAGACGTGGGTCTCGCTGTGCGCCAGGGTGACGAACGTCTTCGCGCCGAAAACAAGTCCGTGCGCCGTCTCGGCGCCTCCCGATACCGCCGCAATGGTGCTGACAAAGCGCGGCGGATCCCACTTGATACCGTCGGTCGAAATTCGGAGCGGCGCCCGGTCCTGGCCGCTCGCGACCCAGAGGCCGTCACGGAAGATCACGTCACGGAGGTTCAGACCGATGAACGACCCCATGGACTGGTCCCAATTTGCCCCGCCGTCGTCCGAATAGACGATGCTCTGGGTGCCCACCGCGACGAGGCGCCCCAGGCCGTATTCCACCGCCTGATAACCGTCTGCCTCCGCCGGCAGGGGAATCGTCGTCCAACTGATGCCATCGCTGGAGGAGAAGACCGAGTCGGTCGCCCCCGAAATGTAGAACGCTCCGTTCGCGAACGACACGCCCCACCAGGCGATCCCGGGGGCGGGAAAGGTTCCCACTTCCGACCAAGTTCGGGTTGCAGGATCCCGTCGCCAGACAATTCCGTCGCCGGCCGCAACCACCGCACCGGCGCCGTAGCGCACCGCCGTCAACCCGCCTCCGGCCCCGCCGGCCGGGATCGACGGACGCGTCTCCCCCCACGTTTCACCATCGGCGGAGAGCAACACGACGCCACCGTCGCCGACTGCGACAAAACCATTTGCGCCCCAAGCCACATCGTTAAGGACCCCGCCGGATCCTGACACCGCTACCTCGCTCCAGGTAACCGCATCGGTGGTGCGGAGAATCGTTCCGCCCGTCCCCTTCATGCCGACGGAGATGAAGCGTCCGTTGGCGTAGGTGACCGAATTGAGCGATTCGGTGCTGGTGCGGGAACTGTCCGTCCAGGTGAGCCCGTCCGGCGAGGTCGTAATACCGCCCGCGATTCCGACGCCCAGCCAGAGGCCGCCACCCCACGCGAACGACAGGCGGAGGGCGCCACCGGAACGGACCTCCGTCCACATCGATCCGTTCGTGGAGGAGTCGATGGCACCGCCAAAGCCATGCAGAACCAGAAACTGGCCGTTGTCGAACGTGAGTGAAAACGCCTGGAAGGAATCCGCCTGCGGGGTCCAGGTGACGCCGTCGGCCGATTTGAGAACAGGGCCTCCGATTTGGGTGGCGACAAACGTGCCGGCGCCGAACGCCACCCTCGTGATTATATTCGTCGTCCCGGAGACCGCCGGCGTCCAGGTCCCGTTTCCCGAGGAGGTCAGAATCGTCCCGCCGCCCCCGACCGCGACAAAGACTCCGTTGCCATGCGCGACATCGAATAACAACTCAGACGTTCCTGAGTTTTCGACGGTCCAGGTCGTGCCGTCGCTCGAACCAACGATCTCGCCGCTGTCCCCGACCGCAGTGTAGCGCCCACCACCGGCGGCCACCGCCATCAAGTCCGCCTGCGGAGCCCCACCGATGGGGACCGCTTCGGCGTCGCCCCAATAGATCACACCGGCATACACACCGGTGCGGGCAACCGCCTCGGGGGAGGTCTCCGACCATCGCTCCGGGCCGGCCAGGTTTGGCTTGGTCGTCATGCGGTAGGCGATCTCGGTGTCCGCCGGCAACCCTCCGTCGCGGAAGATCTGGGTCCCGATGGGGACATCTCCCAGGAAAACCCAGGTCCCGCCCGCGCCGATGCGGCGTTCCAGTGCGTAGAGAAATGCGCCGGGGACATCGTTCCAGGTGACGGTCGCCTGTGACCAGTTTTCTGGTGTGACGGTCAGGTTCTGAGGATAGGTCGGATCGGTCCGTTCGGTGAATTCGTGCGGCAGCGAGGCGCCGTTTGGATTGAAGGCGGTGATCCGAATTCTGTATTGCGTCCATGGGTCGAGCCCGGTGATCTGATAGTCGCGGGCGGCGGGCCCGAGGGTCGTTTCGAGCTGCCAGATTTCGCCGCCGCCTCCGTCGAGTCCGAGGAAGCGCTCCACCCGGTGGCCGCTGACCGGCCGCACCGGTTCGTTGAGCGTGAGCCCGATCGATTCACCCGTGGTGGACTTTGCCGGAATGGTGCTGGGCGTGGCGGGCACCCCGCCCGACTGGGAGATTCCGACCTCCGTCACGCCGTTGTGGTGGATGAATATCGTGCCGGATCTGGGAGTGTGCTCGAAGTTCTGCGTTACCCCGAAGGTGAGCGTCCGCTGCGTATCTTCCGGAATCGTCTGGCTGCCGCCGCCCCAGTCGTTCGTAATCCAATTCGCAGGTGAGACGACCGCGACATCGACGTCGCCCCCGCTCGCGGCAAGGGTGATCTCGCCGCTGCCATCCAGGTGTGTGAACGAGGTCGGACCATCGACGGTGATATTGAGGGTGCCGCCGCCGCCGGAACTGATCCCGAAATCGGTGGTATGAACCGCGCCCGTGGTCCCGACCGCCACGAAGCGCCCGGTGCCGTCCGGCAACACTCCGAAGGTCACTCCGTACAGGTGGTTGCCCGTAATTGAGATCTGGTCGTTCCACATCAAACCGTTGTCGGTCGAGCAGAGGACGCGCCCATCGGTCCCCACCGCTACGGTGGTTGCACCTGACCACGCGAGGTCGTGCAGGTGATCGGCGGTCACGGGTGGCACGACGCCGAAAGTGCCGCCGAAGTCGTCGGAACGGACCAACGCGCCATTGGTTCCCACCGCGAAAAAGAGCCCCTCGGTCGGCGTCGCGCGCTTGAATGTCACCCCCAAGAGTTCGTTCCCCGTCACCGCCGTCCGCAGCTGAAAGGGGCCATGCTGTATGGACTCTAACATTTGTCCCTGCGAGCCCACCGCGAGCGCCTTGAATCCGCTCGTGTCGATGGCGTTCAAGGTGGTCGCGACTCCGGTGAATTCCGACGTCCAGGCCACCCCATCGGGTGACCGCGCGACGATTCCCTGGCCGCTGTTGCCACCGACGGCGACAAACTCCGTTCCCCACCAGATGATGTCGTTGAGCGTGCCGCCGAGGCCGGTGCTCCGCATCGTCCAGGTCATGCCGTCCGGCGAGGTGGCCGCGATTGCGGCGGCGGAATTGGTCCCCACCGCCACCCAGACCGCCCCGTTATGCGCTACACCGGAAAAAGCACCACCGATGCCCGAGTTCTGTCGCGTCCAGTTGAGACCGTCCGGCGAGGTTGCGACCGTTGCATTGACGGTGTTGGTTCCGACTGCGACGAATTGGCGGTCCCCCGTTGCGTCATCGATGCCGAAAGCCACCGCGTTCAAGGTGTCACCGAACGTGGTGGGCTGCAGCGTCCAGGACAGCTGCGCATGGGCGCCCGCTGTGGCAAAACCCAGGCAGATGAGACAGGCTGTCGCGCAACTTCGTCGTGTCCATGAGCTGAACATTCTGAATCGCAGACGTGTGCGAGAGTTGACTTGGCTCCGGCCTTGGAAGGCCAGCCGACGCCCACCCGACCTGTAACCATTGCGGGTTTGGGGACGGGTTGAGCGGTTCCGCTCTGTTAGATTCTGATGATGCGATTGTTCCATGACATCGCATCTCCGACGAGTTGAGATTTGGAGTGGCGAACGTGACCGGTTTCTCGGCCTGGCATGCGCGATCCTGCCAGGCACCTGCCGCCAAGCACGGTCGCCTGGCCGATTTTGAACCGGAGCTGGTGGGGGAGACGACGACGAATTCGGCGTTCTACCGCGTTTACGGGAACTTTGGCGCTCCGCGAGGCGAGAGGTCAAGGTGAAAAGAGCTGGGCCGGGGCCGTCGCCTTTTGCGGGGAGTTCCCGGTTCTCAAATCACGCCAGGATCGCCCTGATCGGCTCGCCGTGATCGATGTCGAGCCGGCGGCGTCCGGGGACGTCGAGGCGGCGCGAGTCGAGGCCCAGTTGGTGCATGACGGTGGCGTGGAGATCGGTGACGTAGTGCCGGTCCTCCACGGCGTAGAATCCCAGCTCGTCGGTGGCGCCGTGGGTGATGCCGCCCTTTACGCCGCCGCCCGCCAGCCAGCAAGTGAATCCGAAGGGGTTGTGTTCGCGGCCGCGGCCGCCGTCCTGGGAGAGAGCGGTAGTCGGGGTGCGGCCGAACTCGGTGGCGCACACCACCAGCGTCTCCTCCAGCATCCCGCTGCGTTTCAGGTCGGCGAGGAGTCCGGCGATGGGCTTGTCGACCTGCCGGGCCGGCTGCTCGTGTTCCTTGACGAAATTGCGGTGCGCGTCCCACGGGCCGAAGCCGCTGGTCTGGTGGAAGACCTGGGTGAATCGCACCCCGCGCTCGGCCAGGCGGCGCGCCACGAGGCACATCGTTCCGAAATCGCGCGTCTCTTTCTCGTCGAGTCCGTATAGCTCGCGAATCTCGCTCGACTCCTTTTCCAGGTCGAGAGTGTCCGGCACCGAGGTTTGCATGCGCGCGGCCAGTTCGTAGGACTTGATCCGTGCCGTGAGATCGGGATCGTCCGGGTACTCGATGTAATTGAGTTTGTTGAGCTTTTGCAACATGCGCAGCTGGGCGGCGCGCTCCTCCGGGAGGACCGAGCCGTCTTCGACGCGCAGGTAGGGAAGGGGATCTTTCCGGTCCAGATGCAGCCGCACTCCGCCGTACTGTGGGCCGAGATAGCCTGCTCCGTAAATCAAATCGCTGCCGCAGCACGAATCCGCCGGTTTTCCGATCATGACGAACTCGGGCAAGTTCTCGTTCATTGATCCGAGGCCATAGGTCACCCAGGAACCGATGGTGGGCAGCCCGCCTTCGCGCGGCTGGCGGCCGGTATGAAATTGGAGTTGCGCTTCGTGCAGGGCGGTGGTGGTCCAGAAGGAACGCACCACCGCGATGTCGTCGATCCGCCGGGCGACGTGCGGAAAGTATTCACTAACGGGAATGCCGGATTCCCCGTACTGCTGGAACTTCGCCTG
>Ga0310121_10004866_pt1 | contig 11703 bp, 11 predicted proteins | sample CB27_Tmax_986_MG_FD_203504 | JGI IMG/M metagenome (GOLD analysis project Ga0310121, IMG submission 203504) | Marine microbial communities from Western Arctic Ocean, Canada - CB27_Tmax_986 | ecosystem: Environmental > Aquatic > Marine > Oceanic | place: Canada: Western Arctic Ocean | collected...
CCGATGCTCGCAGGCACGGACGCTGGCAAGCCGGTCATGGTTCCGGGTTTCTCTCTTCATGACGAGATCGACGCGTTGGCCAGAGCCGGCCTGACAAGCTTCGACGCGCTCGAAGCCGCGACGAGCAACGCGGGCCGTTTCGTGCGTGAGTTCGTGGACGAGAATGCGAACTTCGGCACCGTGACGCGCGACGCGAGAGCAGACTTGATCCTGGTCGACGGGGACCCCCTGCTGGATCTCTCGCGACTTCGGCGGCCCGTGGGCGTGATGCTTCGCGGCCAATGGTACGACCGCGATGCGCTCGACCGGATGCTGGGAGAGGTGACCCGCGACCGCTAGGGCTGGTTACGCACCTGGCGCCCAAGACTCCGACTCGTCCGAGCGGCGCCCCGACGAGAGCAGCTTTTCTGTGCCAACTCACCTCGTCCGCGGATTGCAATAACTTGGTAGGACTCGCCCAGCTTGAAACGAGCCCCGTATACTCCGAAACATGAGTGATTTTATCGAGCAGCCTCTGGCTCGGATCACCGAGGGGCTTCTGAAACGAGAGATTTCCAGCGCGGAGCTCGTGGATGAGGCCCTCTCACGACATGAGCGTCGGGGTACCGGACTACACGCCTACAAGCACCTGGACGCGCTGGCCGCAAAGAGTGCAGCGCGCCTAGCGGACGACCTACTCGCGAGCGGGTCGGGTGGACCGCTCTGCGGCATCCCCGTGTCCGTCAAGGACCTCTATGGGGTTGAGGGCATGCCGACCTTCGCGGGTACCGCGCGCCGGCTGCCGGCTTCATGGGAGACCGACGCGTGGCTGGTCCGCCAACTGCGCAAGCAGGGCGCCGTTTTCGTGGGCAAGACCCACACCGTCGAGCTCGCGTACGGCGCGGTAGGAATCAACCCACACTGGGGCACGCCCCGAAACCCGTGGGATGCCGAAGAAGCTCGCATTCCAGGAGGGTCGTCATGTGGCGCCGGCGTGAGCCTCTGGGAGGGCTCGGCTTTGGTCGCGCTCGGTAGCGACACAGGTGGCTCGATCCGCATCCCCGCGTCCATGACCGGTACGGTCGGCCACAAGCCTACGTACGACCGTTGGTCGGTGGCCGGGGTCGTACCGCTGAGTACCTCGCTCGACAGCGTCGGCGGGCTGACGCGCACCGTAGAGGACAGCGTCTACCTCTTTGGTGCGATCGACCCCGCATGGGGGGAAGCAAACGCACTGCTCCGGCAGCTCTCCGCGTTGTCCCCCTCTGGCCTCCGCATTGCCGTGCCGAAATGCGACATCTGGGCCGACTGCCAGTCCGACATCGCCGACGTCCTGGAGCGTGCGCTCGATGACCTCCGCGCGCGCGGATGGGATCACCTGGTCGTCGACGGCTCGTTGCTCGATCAAGCGCAGAGGCTGTATCTGACGGGCGGAATCGCCGGAGCGGAGTGTCGGGCCTTCCTGGAGCGGGACCTGCCGGGTTGGTTGGAGATCCTCCACCCGACGGTGGGCTCACGCCTCGCCGGTGCGCCCGCGCGCACCTCGGAGCGATACGCCGCGTCGATAGCCGAGCGCAAGCAGCTGCTGGGCCGTGTGGGAACGCTCTTCGGGTGCGCCGATCTGCTCGTGCTGCCCGCCGTGATCATCACACCCCCACCCGTCTCCGATGTGCACGACCTCGATCGGTACGTAGAGACGAACACCGCGGTGCTCCGCGCCACATGCCCCATCAACATGCTCGGCCTGTGTGCGGTCACACTTCCCGTGGGACTCGACCAGGCCAATATGCCGGTGGGTCTGCAGTTGCTCGCACCAGCAGGTCATGACGAGATGCTGCTGGGAGCCGCACTCGCGGTCGAACGAGCACTCGGGACGGCTGAGGGCCGGCTCGGACGGCCGCCCTACCTGGGCGTAGGCTGACACTCTCTGCTTGCTAGCCCAGGATCGGGCTCTTGGGTATCGTTGTAAGCTTTAGTAAAACCGTCTGGGGACAAGGGAACACGCCCGCCTGATGTCGACCACACACTCCAATTCGAACGAGTGGGCCTTGATTCTCGGAGGCTCGAGCGGCTTCGGCCTTGCCACGGCGCACAAGCTCTCTCGGCACGGCTTCAACATTTGTGTCGTGCATCGCGATCGCCGGGGCGCGATGAAGCGCATAGAGCCGGAATTCGACGCAATACGCGGAAGGGGTGTCTCGCTGCTCACGTTCAACGCGGACGCGCTGAAGGCGGAAAAACGCGACGAGATCCTGGACGCCCTCGCGGAGTCGCTCGGAGCTGCTGGCAAAGTACGCCTGATGTTACACTCGATCGCCTTCGGCAATCTCAAGCTGATAGGCCCGGAAGGCGCTTCCGACAACGATGCGCGGAAGCGGTTGGCTACCGCGATGCACGTCGACCCCCAGCAGCTGGCGGAGGCCGCCGACAGACTTTTCGAACAGGGGGTGTATGGATTGCAAGGCGTTAGCACCACACCGCAATACTCCGCCGATGCGCTCCTCGAGGAGGAAGACATGGCACGCACCATCCACTCGATGGGCACGAGCTTGCTCGGCTGGACTCAACGGCTCCGCGAACGCAGCATGTTCGCTGACGACGCGCGTGTGTTCGGACTCACCAGCGAGGGCAACGCAGTTGCGTGGAAGGGGTATGCGGCGGTCGCCGCCGCCAAAGTCGCGCTGGAGTCCGTGTCCCGATCCATCGCAGTAGAAATGGCACACTTCGGGATACGGTCGAACATCATCCAGGCGGGCGTCACGGATACACCCGCGCTACGCATGATCCCCGGGAGTGGACATCTGAAAGCGCAGGCCGTGACGCGGAACCCATTCGGCAGACTCACCACGCCCGAGGATGTCGCCAACGTGATCTATCTCCTGTCTCGGCCCGAGGCGGCGTGGATCAACGGCGAGATCATTCGCGTAGATGGCGGCGAAGCGATTTCGGGGCTGTCACGATGAGCATGTACCTGCATGGCCTTGGGCACTTCCACCCCGAGAACGAGATCACCAACGAGTTCCTCACCAGTCTGGACATCGGCACCAACACCCAGTGGATCGAGGAGCGCGTCGGCATCCAGTCGCGCCGCACCGTGATGTCGCTCGACTACATCAAGGAGACGCTGAACCGCGACTTCACACAGGCCGCTGAGGCGTCCGACTACACGCACGCCGAGACTGGCGGGCTTGCCTCAGAGATGGCGTTCCAGCGTGCAGGGCTCCAGGCGAGCGACATCGGCATGGTCATCGCCGGAAGCTGCAAGCCCGACTTCATGTCTCCTTCCGACGCATGCACGATTGCGGCGCAGCTCGGCATCGAGGCTCCGTCGTTCGACATCAATTCGGCATGCACGAGCTTCCACGTCGCGCTCTATACACTCGCCATGATGAAGCCCGAAGCGCTTCCAGAGTTCGTGCTCGTGGTGACGCCGGAGACGGTGACGTGCTCGGTCGACTACTCGGACCGCGCCGGAGCGGTGCTCTGGGGAGACGGCACGATAGCGGCGATCATCTCGACCAAGGTGCCTTCCCGCATCAAGATCCTCGGCAATTCGATCGAATCGAGTCCGGCGGGATGGGAAAAGGTCACCATCGCTTCCAACGAGCATTTCCGGCAGGATGGCCGAACCGTCCAGATGTTCGCCATCAAAAAGACCGTGCGTGTTCTCAAGAGGCTGCAGCAGGAGTTTACCGACCCCGGCCGGCGCCTCCACTTCGTGGGACACCAGGCCAACCTGAGGATGCTCGACGCCGTATGTCAGCGGTGCGAGATCTCCGAGGACCTCCACCACAGCAGCGTAGTGAACTTCGGCAATACAGCCGCGGCCGGTGCCCCGGGCGTGGTCTCGATGCGTTGGGACGAATGGCAGCCAGGCGACGACGTCGCCTTGGTTGGCGTCGGGGCGGGCCTCACCTGGTCGGGACACCTCTACCGCTTCGGGGAGACTTCGTGACCTACGAGGACTTTCTGGCTCGGCAACATCTCACGCATGAAGAGGTTCTGGCCATGTCCTACGGACGTCTGATCGACGACCCGCCCGAGGACTTCAAGACCCGCCTCCCCGCCCCCCCTATGCTCATGATCGATCGCGTGGTCGAGATGACTGAGATCGGGCGCAAAGGTCATATCGTGGGGGAAAAAGACATCCGCCTGGACGACTGGTTCTTCCAGTGTCACTTCACCGCCGACCCAGTGCAGCCCGGCTGCCTCGGGGTCGACGCGGTATGGCAGCTCATCGGCCTCTATTGCGCGTGGCGGGGAGCGATTGGTACAGGACGCGCGCTCGGCGCCGGCGAGATCGAGTTCTTTGGGCAGATCCGTCCACACAACAAACTCGTGCGCTACGAAATCGACATCGTCCGCTACCAGGCCCTAGCCAAATCGGGCTCTGCGGTCGCCATCGGCGACGCCCGCGTGATCGTGGACGGCGAGGAGATCTACACGATCAAGCGCGCCAAAGTCGGTGTCTTCCTCGACATCGACTATGCCGACTATCCGTACGCGAGCGCGCGAGCGCTTGGCGGCAAGATGGTACCGGAATGAGCGGCGATTGCACAGGCATCATACTCACGCCCCAGGAGGTGCTCGAGCTGCTCCCACAGAAAGACCCGTTCCTTTTCGTGGACGAGATCCTGGAGGTTTCCGACGACCACATCGTCGCCCGCTTCACGTTCCGCCATGATCACGACTTCTATCGTGGCCACTTCCCGTACCGCCCGGTGACCCCAGGCGTAATTCTTCTCGAAAGCCTCGCTCAGGTCGGCGTTGTCGGGCTCGGTCTGTACCTGATAGCGCGGGATCAGGGCCGTGACGCGGTACTCAGCGCGTTGGCGCTCTTCATTGACGCCAACGTCGAGTTTACCGGTCTCGTGAGACCGGGTGACCGCGTGACCATACGCGCGACGAAGGTCTTCTTCCGGCGGGGCAAGATCCGCTCGGAAGCCGAGATGACGCTCGAAGACGGCACCGTCGTTTGCTCAGGAACAATCTCGGGCATGGGAGTGCCCCGGCAGTGAATCGACGTGTGGTCATCACAGGCTTGGGCATCGTCGCCCCGAACGGCAATGGACTAGAGGCCTACGAAGCCGCGCTGCGTGCGGGCACTTCGGGGATCTGTCACGTTCCTATTCTGGAGGAGCTGAAGTTTGGCTGCACGGCCGCTGGTGTTCCCCAGGAAACGGACGCGATCGCCGAAGCGTACTTCGACGAGGACGATCTGCTCGCAATGAACTCCAGCCACCGCTTCGGCTCCATCGCGGCGGTGGATGCTTGGACTGACGCCGGATTCGCGCGCCCCGACCGCGAAGACGATCACGTCTACTGGGAGGCCGGTGCGGTAATCGGCACCGGCGTCGGCGGGCTAGACACAGCGGGCGAGAAGCTCGTCCCCATGACGGATGCCGCCAAGGTGCGCCGCCTCGGCAGCACGATCGTCGAGCAGATCATGGGCAGCGGAGTCTCGGCCCGCATTTCAGGCTTGCTGGCGCTCGGCAACCAGGTCACGTCCAACTCGAGCGCGTGCAGCACGGGCGCCGAGGCAATCGTGGACGGGTGCCAACGCATCCAGAACGGTCTCGCGGACCGCATGTTGTGCGGCGGTAGCGAAGGGGCGAGCCAGTACATCTGGGCGGGCTTCGACGCGATGCGTGTGCTCTCCCGAAAATTCAACGACGAGCCAGAGAAGGCTTCTCGACCGCTGTCCGCCTCCGCCGCCGGGTTCGTGCCGAGCAGCGGTGCCGGAGTCGTCCACCTCGAGAGTCTCAAGAGCGCGCAGGCGCGCGGTGCGAGGATCTACGCCGAGGTGCTGGGCAGCTCGACGAATTGCGGCGGACACCGGCAAGGCGGTAGCATGACGGCGCCGAACCCTGTCAGCGTGCGGCGCTGTATCCGCGAGGCAGTCGAGAAAGCGGGTATCGAGTATGACGAGATCGACGCCATTAACGGCCACCTCACGGCCACCGGAGCCGACCCATCCGAGGTCGAGTCTTGGGCGGCCGCGCTCGAACGCACGCCGGAGAACTTGCCGCTCATCTGCTCGACCAAATCCATGATCGGACATGGCCTGGGGGCCGCCGGAGCGATGGAATCAGTGGCATGCATCCTCATGCTGCGAGGTGGCTTCGTGCACCCGTCGATCAACTGCGAGGATGTGCACCCCGAGATCGAGCCGTACGCCGCCTCGATCCCCCACGAGGTCGTGGAAACGCCCGACTTGCGCACAATCATCAAGGCCGGCTTCGGCTTCGGCGACGTGAACGTATGCGTGGTCTTCCGTAAGTGGTGCGACTAACCTTAGTCTTTACGTCCGCAATATCGAACCGATAGGAGCTACCACGCCCATGGATCAGAGTGAGATCCGCGCCAAGATTCTTGAAATCATCAGCATCTATGCCAAAAACAAAGATGCCGTGGTGTCGGCAACTGACGAGACGAACATCCTTCAGGACCTGAAGGTGAACTCAGCGCGGCTGGTAGACGTCATCCTCGACTTGGAAGATGCCTTCGACATCGAGGTCGACGACGAAGACGCCGACAACGTCAACACTATCGGAGACGCCATCTCCCTCATCACTGCCAAGATCTGACCCTCAAGATGAGTCTGCCTGCCGCAACGCGCTTCAACCTCTTCGTGCAACGCGAAGTCGGCCGGCTTCTGTCCGTCGTTTGGATTCCGGCGTCTGCCTTCATCCTCAGCGTCATCATGCGCTATCGCGTTCGAGACGTCAGGGAGCTGCGCCGGCGGTTCCGCGCACTCGTTAGAGCAACCGACAAGCCAATCCTGATCTGCCCCAACCATCTAACCATGGCCGATTCGGCGTTGGTGACATGGGCACTGGGCGGGTCGTGGTGGTATCTGTTCCACTACCGCTGGGTGCCGTGGAACCTGCCCGAGTACCACAACTTCGCTTCGGTGTGGCTCAGCCGAATGGCCGCGTGGGTGACCAAGTGTATCCCGATCGTGCGCGGCGGTGAGCGCGCACAGGTCGCGAACGTGCTCAAGCGCATCCAGCACGTCGTTTCGCGCGGCGAGACGGCGATCATCTTCGCGGAGAGTGGTCGCAGCCGGACCGGCCGCATCCAGATGGAGACGATAGCACACGGTATGGGCAGGATCGTGAATTCCATCCCCGACTGCCACGCACTATGCGTGTACCTGCGTGGGGACCGGCAAGATAGGTGGTCGACGATCCCGAAGCGGGGCGATTCGTTCTACGTGGATTTCGAGGTGTTCCGCCCCGAGTCCGACAACTCCGGCATGCGCCGCTCGCGTGACTTCGCGATGCAGATCGCAGACCGCCTGGTGCAGCTGGAGGAGAAGTACTTCGCGCGACAGCGGGCGACGGCCTAGCGGCCCACCGGCGAATCGAGCTAGCTGCAGGCCCTCGCCCCAAGGCCCACAATGAAGCTTCCTAATCCCAACGAGTTGGGCTACCCGATGTGGACATATCACATTGTCAATGGTCGATCAACGGATATACACGGGGATTAAGTTTCCGCGGTTGCCGTCCGACGCCAAACCGCGGAATAATGCCGGTATGAACCAGGGAATCGGACCCGCGGTAAAGTCGGGTAGGAAGGCAGAACGCACGTCGGCGGCGAGTCCGCCTTGATGTGGCCGTGTAAGGGCCTCGACTTCAGTTGGGAAGACTGGTTCTTCGCGCTCGAGTCTTCGCTCGCCCCGCCTCGCCGCCAGACCGTGGGTGCCCGGGTCGAGCGGATCTGGTCCGAAGGGGGTGACGCAATCGCCTGCCTCAACGTGCGCTCCGCGTTCGACCTCTTCCTGCGATCGATGCAGTGGGACCCTGGGGACGAGATCATCTTCTCTGCCGTCACGGTACCCGACATGCCGGTCGTAGCGCGGCACCATGGTCTGCGCACTGTGCCGTTGGACATCGACCCGATCACGACCGTGTGGGACGTCGCTGAGCTCGAGGCACTTATCGGTCCGCATACCCGGGCCGTCGTGCTCACGCATCTCTACGGAGCCCGACTCGACGTCGAGCCGACCGTCGAAGTCGCTCGGCGTCGGGGGATCATGGTGATCGAGGACTGTGCGGAGGCGTACGCTGGCCCGGCTTGGACCGGGCACGCCGAAGCGGACCTCAACCTCTTTTCCTTTGGCCCTTTGAAGACGGCGACCGCGGTCGGAGGGGGCCTCGCGCGCGTGCGCAATGCCGGGCTACGGGAGCGAATGCGCTCGATCATGAAGGGCGATCCGGTACAACCCACGCGCGAGCACCTCTGGCGGCTGATCATCTATGGCGCGTTAAGAGCCTCCACCAACCCTCACCTCTTCGGCATGTACATCGCGGTCCTGGGAGCACTGGGGGTCGACCACCAGGAGCTCATCCACAGGCTCACGCGCAGCGTCAGCGGCGAGGATCTGCTCACCAGAATTCGCCGGCAACCGTGCGCAGCCTTGCTGGCCCTTCTCGAGCGCCGCCTATACGAGGGGGACGCCGCAATCTCGCGGCGGACCGAGTTAGGCCGTACGCTTTTCGAAGCCTTGGGACCGGAAGTCGATTTACCGACACGGGCGGTCGATACCCATAGCTATTGGTTGGTGCCGGTTCTGACGTCCGAACCCGAGGAGCTCGCTCGCGAGCTCCGCAGCGAAGGCTTTTATCCGATGTCAGGACGACTAGCGGTGGTTAGGGACAGCCGCACTCCGGATACCGCTTTGCCCGGTGCGCAACGGCTCGTTACAAGGAGTGTATACCTCCCTTTCGATCCCCAGATGCCAGGACAGGAGCTGAAGCGCCTGGGTGGAATCGTGACCGCAGTTGCGCAGAACGCCCCGTGACCTACGACATTTCTGTGGAGAGAGCGACGTGTTGAGCGCTACGGCCGTTGACGGAACGCCGAGCGAGCGGGAGCGGGCGTGACCCAAGTCTCACACGACTGGCTCGGAGACCTACGCATACGGTGGACTCAGAGCCCGGCCCGACATTGACGTGACTCGCTGAAACGAGGCCAGAGCGAATGTTAGGATGTGGCGCTGGTCGCAGCTTCAGTGAGGAGGTCAGCAATGGGCAGAAGGTGACACACGCCGGAGCAGATCATCACGGCACTGCGGGAGGCCTAAGCAGATCTGGCGAACGGCAAGACGGTGGGCCAGATAAGTCGGGAGCTCGGGATCAGTGAGCAGACGTACTGCCGATGGAGTTAAGGAGTGCGGGGGACTGAAGGTGGGCCAGGCCCGGCACCTGAAGGAGCTCGAGCGCGAGAGATGTGGGCCAGTTCTGCGAGTGACTCGGGCGCAGAGGGCCTATAGCAACCGGCGACAGTAGCTGCTAGGGCTACCAGCGCGACTCGGGCGGCAACTGTTCTGGGAGCGGAAAACTGGGGGACGGACAAGGGGATCTCCCGACAGGGGCGAGCACAGCCGGCTACGGCTCGCTCACATTGCGCCCACGCCTACAGCACGTCAATCGAGATCCGGCGCCTATCCGACGCGAATGAGCGGTAATCAATAGATACGACGGCCGTCCAAGTCCGCGGGAATCGGAATGCCCGCGAGCCCAGCGAGGGTGGGCGCGAAGTCCACGGTGTAAACCGGCAGGTCCGAAGTGCCGGACTCGACGCCCGCGCCCATGAAGATCATCGCCACGTGACGGTCGTACCAATACGGCGTTTCGTGGTTCGTACCTGTGGGAGAGCCAACGAGGTCTCCCTCGCCGAATCTGACCTCCACGCCCCAGCGCGATAGCGGCCCCCAGGCGCGCCCCGCGTAGTGCGAGTTCCGAAAGAGAACCGCGAAGGAATCGGCGGGCTCACCGCGCGTCAGTTCCGCATGCGTGTACGCCTTTGCTACGAGCCCGCGCGCCTCGACGAGCCGAGCTAGCCGCTCTGCGATCTCCTCCGGGGCGCCACCAGCGTGCATCGATTCGATGAGCACCTCGGAGAGCCGTGCGTGCCTCTCGGTGTCCGGGATTCGTATGGCGTCCGGGTTCGTGCCCATCTCCACCTGTGCCTCGGGGATCGTGACGACACCGTGGTCTCCGGCGAGGCCGATCAACCACTCTCCTTCGTCAACCTCCTCGTCCAGGTACTCGAAGAACTCCTCGAGAATCCGGTCGAGGTGGATCAGGTTCGAGAGCTGCTCCTGACTGAAGGGGCCGTAGGAGTGCCCGATGCGGTCCGTGGCGGAGAGTGAGATCGCCAGATAGTCCTGATCACGGCGCTGGCCGAGCTTCAGCTCGTCGATGACTGTGTGCGCCAGCGCCATGACCGCGTCATCGGCGCGCGACTGCTCTAAGCTCCACACGTTGTGGACCTGTGGGTGGTCTTCGGTGTTCTCCAGCGAGCTCACGTGCGGAAACGTCGAGTGAACGCCATCGAACTCGTATGTCGCGGTATCGGGACGCGCGAGACTACGAAGCCGCGCCGGCACCTCCGTATTCCACACCGTGTCTTTCGCGATGTCCGGCATGACGCCGCCGTTGAAGCGGATGAGCCACTCCGGATAGCTATTCAGGTAGTGCGTGGAGGTGATGAAGCGACCCAGCTCGGGCAGCAGCCAGTACACCTGTTCGCTTGTCTTGCCACCCATCGGGATCGCGGCGCGATCCTTTTTCGAGATCGATACCCGGCGCGACTCGTCGTTCTCGGCGCGGAGCCAGTCGGGAAGACCTTCCCGGATCATGGTCTTCGGAGAGCGTCCTTCGAGGACCTGCACGGTCTCGAAGCCTAGGATTCTGCTCGAGGTGTCGGCGACGGCGTATGAGCTCTCCCACTCACCACCGACCTGCTGGAACCAGGAGTTCGCTACGACGGCGTGGCGGGCGGGAAAGACCCCGGTGGTGAGTGTCGCGTGACCCGGAGCCGTGCTCGTGCGTGCGTGCGCGTGCGACGCCTGCGTGAAGAGGAACCCCTCGTCGAGCAGACGGCGGAAGCCGCCGGTGAAGGCCGCTTCATAGCGGTCGAGAAGATCTCCCCGAAGCTGATCGACCACCAGCATGATCACGAGCCTCGGGCTACCGTCCTGCGCCGAAAGGCTGGGCGCGACTAGAGCACTGAGCGTCAGCACCAGAAACTGTATGCGGAGGAAACTTGTCATACTTCTGTTCTCTGAAGAGTTAGAACACCTAGCGGACGACTAGATTACGCAACCCGGAGTTGTGCGTACCATGATAGACCACATCGAGATCCGTACACGGGGCAAGGGCCTCCTCGAGATCACCGACACGGTACAAGGCGTCGTCCGTGCCAGCGGCCTGGATCGAGGGCTGTGCACTTTGATGGTCCAGCACACGTCAGCGAGCCTCACGATCCAGGAGAACGCGGATCCGTCCGCCCGTGACGACCTCGAGCTTTGGCTGGAGCGGCTCGTGCCGGAGGGCAACCCCAACTTCACGCACGTGCACGAAGGTCCGGATGACATGCCGTCCCATATCAAGGCGGCGCTGACCTCGACCACGTTGTCGATCCCCATCGAGCGTGGCGCACTGGCGCTTGGCACATGGCAGGGGATTTACCTCTGGGAACACCGTCGACGTGGGTCGGTGCGGAGGTGTGTAGTACATGTTGGGGAGTAAGATTGATGGCAGGCGAGGCGTCCCGGCGCTGAAGCCGTTTCCCCACTGGACTTCGCGGATGTCCCTGGGCTGGTCTCGAAAGTGGAGGAGTGAGAATCCCCGATTGAACAGGACTTTGAGGGGCCCCATGACCGAAACGCTGCCGAAATTCAGGTCCGGTCGGTAGAAGAGTGGACTCGGCCCG
>Ga0310121_10004868_pt1 | contig 11698 bp, 8 predicted proteins | sample CB27_Tmax_986_MG_FD_203504 | JGI IMG/M metagenome (GOLD analysis project Ga0310121, IMG submission 203504) | Marine microbial communities from Western Arctic Ocean, Canada - CB27_Tmax_986 | ecosystem: Environmental > Aquatic > Marine > Oceanic | place: Canada: Western Arctic Ocean | collected...
GAGGTGGTGCTGATGAGGGGAGAGACTGGACGCCTGGTCTCCCTGGAGGCACGGGTCGACGGAGAATTGCTCAACAACTACCGCGCCGACGGATTGATCGTGGCGACGCCCACCGGTTCCACGGCATACTCGCTGGCGGCCGGGGGACCGTTGATCGGGCCCCGGTCCGGGGTCTTTGTGATCACGCCGATCTGCCCGCACAGTCTGAGTAATCGCTCCCTCGTGCTGGGTGACAGCGCGGTGATTGAGATCGTGGGGAGCTGTGGAAACTCGGACGCGATTTTTTTCTCGGTGGATGGGCGGGCCGTGCTGCGCCTGGCGGAACAAAGCGTGGTGCGGATTGAGAAGGGGCCCCTCCCGCTGCGACTGGTGCGCCTGCCTGGGCACTCCTTCTACGAGACCCTGCGGAATAAGCTTGGCTGGTCGGGCGGGTAGGGTTTTCTGTGCCTCGCCTCGAACGATTCACACTCCATTTCATGAGATACGACAAGATTGACGCGGAACTTTTTGTGCGAAACCGGGCCCGGATGTGTGAACAGTTGGGACCGGGGGCGCTCGTGATTGTGCACGCCAACGACATCATGCCGACCAATGCGGATGGCGTGATGAACTTCGTGCAGAATCGCGACCTCTATTACCTGAGCGGAGTGGACCAGGAGGAAACTGTGGTGGTGCTCTTCCCGGACGCACAGGAGGAGAAGGATCGCGAGATCCTCTTCGTGCGGGAGACCAGCGAGCTCATTTCGGTCTGGGAGGGTGAGAAGCTCACTATCGAACAGGCCCGGGAGGTGTCCGGGATCGGGCAGGTGCAGTGGACGAAGAACTTTGAAGCGCACTGGCATCGGCTCATGCCCCAGGTCCAGTCGGTCTACCTGGCGACCAACGAGCACTTGCGCGCCGAGGTGGTGGTGGAGACCCGCAATGCGCGCTTCATCAAGCAATGCAAGGCGCGTTATCCGCTCCACGAGTACAAGCGCCTGGCGCCGCTCATGAACGAGCTTCGCATCATCAAGGACGAGGTGGAGATCGAGCAACTCCAGAAAGCGATCGACATCACGGAGGCCGGATTCCGGCGGGTCCTGCAGTTCATCAAGCCGGGAGTGGGGGAGTGGGAGATCGAGGCGGAATACCTGCACGAGTTCGTGCGGATGCGTTCGCGGGGAGTCGCCTACCCGCCCATCATCGGGACGGGGAAGAATGCCTGCGTCCTGCACTACGTTGAGAACGACACGGTCTGCGAGGATGGCGAGATGGTGTTGATGGATGTGGGTGCGGAATGGGCGAACTGGAACGCCGACATGACGCGTACCGTGCCGGTGAACGGGCGCTTCACGGAGCGGCAGCGGGCCGTCTACGAGGCGGTCCTGCGGGTTCAGCGCGGCTCCGCCGACTTTCTGGGGCCCGGGGTCACGCCCAAGGAATGGCGCGACCACACCGTGGAGCTGATGGAGGCGGAACTGATCGGGCTGGGCCTGATCGACGCCAAGGAGGCCAAGGAGCAGGATCCCGGGGAACGGCCGCTGGTGAAGAAGTACTACATGCACGGAATCGGGCATCATCTCGGCCTCGACGTGCACGACGTTTGCCCGCCCCACGAGCCGGTGCGGGAGGGGATGGTCTTCACGGTGGAACCGGGCATCTATATCCGGGAGGAGAACCTCGGAGTCCGCCTTGAGGACAACCTCCTGATCGGCAGGGAGGCGAACCTGAATCTCTTCAAGAATTTCCCGATCGAGGCGGACGAAATCGAGGAACTGATGAACGCCTGAGCCGGGAATTTCCGAGGAAGCGATTGGCGGGCATCGTGCTCCCGGTTTCGATTTGTGAGGGCGCGGGATCAGAGGAACGCGGGGAGGACATCGTCGAGAGCGGCCAGGAGTTCGTTCATGGTTTCTTCCGTCTCGTTGCCCATGTTGCTGATCCGGAAGGTCTTGCCCTTGATTCTTCCGTAGCCGCCGTTGATGAGGAAGTTGTGCCGGGCGCGCACCTCCTTCACGAATGCGGGGACGTCGAGGTCGCGATTGTTGGCGACGGTGGTGAGGGTCCGGGAGCGGAATCCCTCCGGGGCGAAGGGCTCGAATCCGTGTTTCTCGATCCAGCCGTGGACGAGGGCATTGGTCCGCGCGTGGCGGGCGTAGCGCGCCTCGAGGCCCTCCGCCATGATGGCGCCGACCATCTGCCGCAGGGCGTGGAGAAGCGCGATGGCAGGGGTCGAAGGCGTATTGTTCTTCGCGGCATTCGCGGCGAATTCGAGAAAGTCGAAGTAGTATCCGCGGTCGGGAGTGGTTGCCGCGCGGGCCAGGGCCGCTTCCGAGGTCACGAAGACGGCCAGACCGGGTGGGAGCGCGAGGGCTTTCTGGACGCCCGCCAGGAGCACATCGATCCCCAGCGCGTCGAACGGGATGGGCACCGCGCTGAAGGAGGAAACGCTATCGACCACCAGCAAAATGTCCTCGAAATCCTTCACGACCGCGGCGATCTCCGCGAGCGGGTTCATAACGCCGGTAGAGGTCTCGTTGTGCACCAGCGTGACGGTATCGAAGCCGCCCTCCTCCAGTTTGGAGCGCACATTGGCGGGGTCGATCGCTTCGCCCCACTCGACCTGGATCTTCTCGGCTTCTTTTCCGCAGCGCTGCGAGACGTCGAACCACTTGTCGGAAAACGCGCCGCAGCAGAGGTTGAGGACTTTCCGTTGCACGAGGTTGCGAATGGCGCCTTCCATCACGCCCCACGCCGAGGAGGTCGAGAGAAAGACCGGGCGCGCGGTTCCGGCGATCTGTTGCAGGCCGGGCTGAATGGCGGCATAAAGCTCCTCGAAATCGGCGCCGCGGTGCCCGATCATCGGTTCGCACATGGCTGCGAAGGTGGCCGGCGCGATGTCGACCGGGCCGGGGATAAAGAGCTTGGGCTTCGACATGGCGGGCGAACCTTGCGCTCCACCCGCAAAGTGTCGAGCGCGTTCTGAATTGTGAGGGGCCAACCGTCGCGCCCCCGCGGCCCGCGCCATGCGAGGAGTCCGGCTTGTATCCGGCAGCTGTTATGACGCCCCCTCGCAGGCTATTTCAAGTCCCAGATCTGGTGCTCGAGTTGAAGCTTCTTGGCGCGGTCGGCGGCTTCCTCGGCGCGCGGGCTTCCGCTCGCAGCCATTCTTCGCAGGATTTCCAGGGCGGTGTGCCAGCGCTTTCCTTGCTCAAAGAGGCGCACCATTTTGAAGCCGCACTCGTTGTACCAGAACCACTCGGTGGGCTCCTGGCCCTTGGGAAGATTCTCGCGATTGATGACGCGGTAATAGCTCTCGAGGGCGTTTCCGGGCTCCTTCAGTAGTTCGTAGATCTGGCCTTTGAGGGCGTGAATACGATTGCTGAGGGAATAGGGGAGCTCCTCGAGGGCGAGGATCCGGTCGTAGATCTTGATAGCTTCCCGGATGTTGGTGTCCTCGCCGAGGACACGGTGTGCCTCGGCCGCGAGGACGAGGGCGTCGACCCGGTTGACTTCGTCGTCCACCGCACCGGTGAGCAGCGGTTGGAGAGTCACGAGGGCCTCGGAGGGAAGAGGCTTGTCGATCAGGCTGCGTGCCAGGAGGAGACGGGCCTGATCCGCCAGGACGCCCTTGCCCTGGATGACCAGTTGCAGCAGCGTGCGGGCCTCTTCCGGAGATTTCTCCGTGCCCAGTTTGAGTGCGGCCTTGGCGGCAAAGAAGAGGGCCACCTCGTGGAGAAGGCCTTCTTTCTGTTCGTCGGCGATCTTGTTGAATTCGAGGCGCGCCTTGTTGAGATCGCCGTTCCTGAAGTAAGCCTCGGCGAGTTTGAGACGGATGATGGGATCGAGAGTGACGGATTCGCGGTCGAGGAAGCGATTGGCGTCCGCAATGGCGGGAGCCCAGTCGCCGGTCACCTGGGCCAGCTTCAGCCGGATCAGCAGCCTGCGGAGAGCAGCGGAATCGTCGAGGGTGGAAGGATCGACGGAATCGAGCTGGGCCTTTGCCATCTCCTGGGCGGGGGCCAGTTGAGGCTCAAGGCGCAGCGATTCGCTGGCGAGCGCCAGTCGCGCTTCCGCGACGCGGCGGTGGTTGGGGTTTTCCCGCAGAAAGCGGTGGAGGACAGGGCGGGCGTCGCCCTCGGCGCGGGCCGCCTGCTGAAGCGCTTGCTCGAGTTGCAGCAAGAGCCGGGTTTCGGAGGGCTCAATCGATTCGAGGAGGCTTCCGAACCCGGCCGAGTCGCCCGCCCGGAGCAGGCTGATCCCGGCATTCATCGCGGCGATGTCTTGCTGGTCGGATTGGAGAGATTTGCGGACGCGGCTGAACGCCTCGGCCGCGCCCTTGAAATCGCCGTCCTTGAACTGGAGACGGGCCACCAGTTTCCCTGCCTTGGCCCGGAGATCGGGTGAGAGTGCGGACTCTTCCAGGAGGGTGAGGGTCGCGATGGCTCCCTTCAGGTCGTCTCCCGCGCTCTGCAGCCACGCGGTCTCGAGCAGGGATGCCGGCGCGAGGGCATGGTCGGGGTATTCGGTCCGGAGGCGCTCCAGGAGGACTTCTGCCAGCTGGGTGGACTCGCTGGTGTTTCGCTCGGCAAGATGGAGTGCGTAGTAGTAAAGCGCGTAGCCGGCTCGCTCCGCGGCGGCCTTCGGGATGACGGGATTGGGGGCGGGGTTTTCCTCGGGAGCCCGCGTGGATTTGGCCTTGTATTCCGCGAGGCTGGGAGCGCCGGCCCAATCGCCGAGGCGTTCTTCGAAGCGGAGTTTCAGGGTTTCGTTGGCCTGTGCCCAGCCGAGCAGGCGTGCGAAGGCCCCTTCGAGCAAGGGCGTGCGTGGGTACTTGTCGATCAGGCCGACAAGCCTCACGACGGCCTCGTCGATTTTTTCTCCTGCGTAGAGGGACTCGGCGTGACCCAGGATCGCGCCGTGGTGAATGGCGGTGGGAAGTTGAGTCTTCTCCGGCTCCTCGGAGAGCTCCCGGAAGAGTGCCGCGGCCTGATCGTGCGCACCCTTGGCCTGGGCGAGCCGGGCCCGCAGGTAGCGTTGATAGTTGGCGTGGGTCTGGTTCTCGGGTGCGACTCCTTCCCCTAGGAGGGAGTCCACCAGTCCCAGCTTGCCCTCCGCCAAAAGGAGGGAGGCGTGCAGGAGACGGGCTTCCGTGGCGACGGCCGGGTCGGCCACCCCGGAGAGCGTTTCGAGGATTGCAGTGGCATCCTCGCGCCGGTGCAGGGCTGCCAGCAGCTGGGCAGCGGTGAGTTGTGACCGGAAGCGCACGGCGGGATCCTCCGCCTTCGAGAGCCGGCCAAAAAAGTCCGCGGCTTCCTGGAAGCGGCCGAGCAGGAGGGCAGCCTGAGCGGACCAGAAAATGGCTCCTTCGTTGTTTTTCAGACTTGGGGACGCGAGGGCTTTCAATGCCATCTCGGCCCGAGCGATCGCGGCCGGCGGTTCGGATTCCATGCGTGCGGCGCGGACCGAGGCTTCGCCGATTTTCAAGTTGAGGATCCGGCTGGCCTCTTCGTCGTCCTGGAAGTCCGTTTTCGCCTGGGCAAATCTGCGGATGGCGAGATCCGGAAGTTGGTCCCGCAGAGCGCGGAGACCGGCCTGGAACTCCTTGTGGTCTTCGAGCTTGGCGGTCTGGGCGGAGGCCGGTGGGCCGAGCAAAGCGGCGGCAATGAACAGCAAGGCAGGACGGAACACGGGCAACAGTATAACGCATCTCCCGCGCAAATCCAGAGCGCTTGTCAGGAGGTTCCGAAGGCGCGGTCCCCGGCGTCGCCCAAGCCGGGACGGATGTAGCCCTTGTCGTCCAGGCCACGGTCCAGCGCGGCGGTGAAGACAGGCACGTCGGGATGGGCCTTCTCGAGGCAGGCCACTCCCTCGGGAGCTGCGATGAGACACACAAATCGCAGCCGGGTGGCGCCTTGCAGCTTGAGTTGGGTGAGCGCTTCGACGGCGCTTCCCCCGGTCGCCAACATGGGGTCGAGAACCAGGATCTCGGCGTCCACCAGGTCGATTGGAGCATTGTAGTAGTAGGTTTCGGGCCGCAGGGTCTCCTCGTTGCGGGCCAGGCCGAGGTGCGCGATCTTGGCCTCCGGGAGAAGATCCAGGAAGCCGTCCAGCAGGCCCAAACCGGCGCGGAGAATCGGAACCAGGACGATGGGCCGCGCCAGGCGCCGGCCCTCCATCGATTCGAGGGGGGTGACGACCTGGGCGGGAATGGCCTCCAGCCCTGCCGTCACGGCCGGGACCATCAGTTTCGCCAGGGTACCGACCAGGAGGCGGAACCGTTCCGAACCGCAGTTGGCGTCGCGCAGGCAGGCCAGGCGATCGGCGAGGAGGGGATGGTCGAGGATCGTCACCGGGCAGTTCGGTCGGAAGCTAACCCGGAGGGATTACCGCCAGCTTCGAAGGCGAGCAGCGATCGCGTGACGAGAATCGCTCCGGCCAGCCCGGAAATGAGCCGAGATTGCGGGTCCATCGGCGAAGAGGAGAGGGGAGGTTGGAGCCGGTGTCAAGATTGGAGAGAGAGCGTCCGGATCCTCATTCTTCGCCAGCCTTTTTCGTCTTGCGAAAGTCGAGCGCTTTACGCACCGCAACCTGACTGGCTCCGAGGCGGCGCGCCGCTTCCTTCAAATCGCCGTTGGCGTCCTCGAAGACGAGGCGTGCCATTTCGCTGCGAACCCACTCCAGCAAATCGGTGCCCTCCTCCGGTGCAATGGAGAGCAGGGTGTCGAAGGCGGTGCTGATCTTGCGATCGTCCGAGAAGGGACTCTTGGCGAAGGGAATGTCCTCCGGGAGCAGGATTTCGGAAGTGGAAAGGGCGCAGGCGCGAGCGATGGTGTTTTCCAGTTCGCGCACGTTGCCCGGCCAGTCATGTTTCTGGAGGGCTTCCACTCCTTCGCCGGATAGCCGCATCCGCGCCATGCCCTGCTTGCGGGCCAGGCGCTGCAGGAAGAACTCCGCCAGGAGCGGGATGTCTTCCGGGCGTAGCCGGAGGGGGGGAAGGTTGATCTCCACCACATTGAGCCGGTAGTAGAGGTCCTCCCGAAATTTTCCTTTCGCCACCTCGTTGGCGAGGTCCTTGTTGGTGGCTGCCACGATGCGCACATCGCTGGTGAGGGTCTCGTTGCCGCCCACCCGCGAGAAGCTGCCTTCCTGGAGCACACGCAGGAGTTTCACCTGGACCGAGCCCGGCATGTCTCCGATCTCATCCAGAAAGAGCGTCCCGCCATCGCACTGTTCGAACCGCCCGGCCCGCTTTGCCATCGCCCCGGTGAAGGCGCCCTTTTCGTGGCCGAAGAGCTCGCTTTCCAAGAGGTTTTCCGGGATGGCGCCACAATTGATGGCCACCATCTCGCTCTTGCGGCGCGGGCTGTACTCGTGGATGGCGCACGCCACCAGTTCCTTGCCGGTTCCGCTCTCCCCGGTGACGAGGACCGGCGCATCGGTCTGAGCCACGCGGCCTACGATCTTGAAGACTTCCTGCAGTGGCCGCGACACGCCGATCATCTTTATGCGGCCGTCGACCGCCGGGAGGCTCGGGATGGCGTCGTCGGCGTTCCGTCGTTGCTCGGCGCTCTGCAGGGCGGACTCCACCACCGGCCGCAATTCGAAGGGAAGAGATTCCTTTCGCAGGACGTCCCGCGCCCCGCGGCGAGTGGCTTCGATGATCTGGGTGGTGGTGGGAAAGCCGGCCGTCAGGATCACCAGCGTGTTGGTATTGTGAGAACGCAGGCGGGACAACAATTCCAATCCATCGAAGGGCTGGAGCTGGATGTCCGCGATGACTACGTCGAGGTCGGTCTTCTGGGCGACCTTCAGCGCGTTCTCTCCATTGTCGCAGCGGAGGATGCGGATTCCCTTGGTCTCCAAGCGCTTGGTCGCCCAGTCGAGAAAATCGCGATCCTCATCGACGAGAAGAATCGTCTGTTCGGTAGAGGCGGTGGCCATGGATCAAAGGGGGCGAACGCCAGGGGGGAGGATACGCCGGATCAGATAGCACCGAAGCGCCGGTGACGGCGAGCATATTCCTCGACCGCTTCCAGCAAGTCGGACTTCTTGAAGTCCGGCCAGTACTTGCGAGTGATGACGACCTCGGCGTAACTGAGTTGCCAGAGAAGAAAGTTGGATAGCCGGAATTCCCCCGAGGTGCGCACCACCAGGTCCGGATCGGGGAACTGGTGAGTGTAGAGCCGGGTTGCAAAGAGTTCGCAGTCGATGTCGCCGGGATCGAGCTTCCCGGCGGCGGCGTCCCGCGCCAGCGATTGGGCGGCATCCACGATTTCCTCGCGGGACCCGTAGGAAAGGGCAAGGACGAGGTCGAGAGCGCGGTTGGAGGCGGTCTGTTCGATGGCGCGATCCAACTGGCGGCGGCAGCGATCCGGCAGGAGGTCCAGGCGGCCGATGGCGTGGAGCCGCACCCCCTGTTTGTGCATCTCGGAGGTCTTCTGCTTGAGGAAGCGTTCCAGCAGATCCATCAAGGACGTGATCTCCGATTGGGGCCGGCTCCAGTTCTCCGAGGAAAAAGCATAGAGGGTGAGAAAGCTGACGCCGATCTCCTTGCAGGCCTCGACCGCTTCCCGCACGGATTCGGCGCCGGCTCGATGCCCGTCACGGCGCGGGAGTCCGCGGGCGCGCGCCCACCGCCCGTTGCCATCCATGATGATGGCGATGTGCCGGGGGACGTCCAGGAGGTCGGGATCGGTAGCCATCGGGTCGTGCGCGCTTGCAATCCAGTGCGAGGCGGGCGGAATTGTGTCGCGATTCTACGATTACGGAATCTCAAATTTGTCCGCGGTGCGAACAGTGTGGCGAATCCTGTCCGGGCCTCATGGAAAATTGGGAGGTGCCGCGCCGTGAGCCTGGCTCTGCGAAGAAGCCCTAATGAAGGATGGTCTGTTCCCGGTCCGGCCCGATGCCCACGAAGCTCACCGGTGCGCCGGCCAGTTCCCCGAGGCGGGTGAGGTAGTGGCGCGCCTGCTCCGGCAGGTGGTCCCAGGAGCGGCAGCCCGAGGTGTCGGTCAGCCACCCGGGATGGGTCTCGTAGACGGGTTTGGCCCGGTCCCAAGCCCCGCGCTCGGCGGGCGGGAAGGGGTGCTCGATCCCGTCGAGGGTGTAGGCCGTGCAGACCGAGATTTCCTCTCGCTCATCGAGGCCGTCCAGGTTGGTGACGGCAAGGTCCGTGACGCCGTTCACCATGCAGGCAAAGCGCAGCAGGACCATGTCGAGCCAGCCGCAGCGGCGCTTGCGTCCGGTGGTAGCTCCAAACTCGCGGCCCAGTCCATGCAGGTAGTCGGAGAACTCCTGGTTTTCGGTGACGTGCGCGCCTTCGCCGACGCGAGTCGTATAGGCCTTGCACACGCCCACCACGCGATCGATCGCGACGGGCGGCAGGCCGCTGCCGGTGCAGGCGCCGCCCGCGGTGGTATTCGACGAGGTCACGTAGGGATAGGTCCCGAAGTCGATGTCGAGGAAGGTGCCCTGGGCGCCCTCGAAGACGATGTTCTTGCCGGCCTTCCACGCTTCGTGGAGCACCGGGATGGTGTTGGTGACGTGGGGGCGGATCCGCTCGAGGGCGGACTCCACATCGCGGAGGACGGAGTCCGGGTCGTGGGCGGGCAGGTTGTGCACAGCGAGGAACTGGTTGGCATCGACCAGGCGCACCTCGAGGAGTTCGCGGGCCAGTTGCCGGTCGAGCAAATCGGCCAGGCGCAGTCCGCAGCGGGTGGCCTTGTCGGAGTAGGCCGGCCCGATGCCGCGCCTGGTGGTCCCGATCGCGAACTTCCCCCGCGCCTCCTCCTGCGCGGCGTCGAGGGCCGGGTGGTAGGGGAGGACCACGTGGCAGCGGTCGGAGATCAGGAGATTGTCGGGGGAGATCGTGATTCCCTGGCCTTCGAGGGTCTCGATTTCCTTCACCAGCCCGATGGGATCCATCACGATCCCGTTTCCGATCACGTTGCGCTTCCCGGGCCACAGGATCCCGGATGGGACGAGATGCAGGATGTACTTGTTTTCGCCGACGATCACGGTGTGCCCGGCGTTGTTTCCCCCCTGGCCCCGGACCACGAGGTCCGCCGAGGCGGTCAGGAAATCGACGATCTTGCCCTTCCCTTCATCCCCCCACTGGAGGCCGTTGACGATGGTGTTCATTCGCGGATTGACTCACTTCGTTGCGTCGATGAGGTCCGCAAACTCCTTGAAGAAGTACGACGCGTCATGCGGGCCGGGGGCAGCTTCGGGGTGATATTGCACGGAGAAGACGGGATCCTGGGTGGAGCGAATGCCTTCCACCGTGTCGTCGTTCAGATTGAGGTGGGTGACTTCGACGTGCGAGGGGAGGGCTTCACTGTCGGTGGCGAAGCCGTGATTCTGCGAAGTGATCGAGACCGTCCCGCTGCGCAGGTCCTTGACCGGTTGGTTGCCGCCGCGGTGCCCGAACTTCAGTTTGAAGGTCTTGCCGCCGAAGGCGTGGGAGAGGATCTGGTGACCGAGGCAGATGCCAAAGATGGGCTTCCTGCCGATGAGCTTCTTGATTTCGGCGTGAATGTAATCAAGGGCGGCCGGATCGCCGGGGCCGTTGGAGAGAAAGATGCCATCGGGCTGGAAGGCGAGGACGTCATCCGCCGAGGTGCGCGAGTTCACCACCTCCACCTCGAATCCGTTCTGGCGGAGTTGGCGCAGGATGTTGAACTTCACTCCGAAATCGTAGGCCACGATGCGATGGCGAGGCTCGGGGAGCTCCCCGTAGTGGCCTTCCTGGCCGGCGGACGGATTGGGAATGGTCCACGGACGCGATTCCTCGTTCCAGGTGAAGGCTTGAGTGGTGGAGACCTCCTGGACGTAATCCATTCCTTCCATGGTGGGAGCCTCCCCGGCCGCCGCCACTGCCTCCTCCGCGCCCAACTCGGTGCTGAGGCAGGCCCGCATCGCCCCCGCAGAGCGGAGGTGCTTGGTGAGGGCGCGGGTATCGACGCCTTCGATCCCGATGATCCGGCGCGCCACAAAGTAGTCCTCGAGCGACTGCTCGGAACGGAAATTCGAAGGTGTCCTGCAGAGTTCCCCAATCACGAAGCCCCGCACATGGGGCCCTCGCGATTCGGCGTCCTCCCGATTGACCCCGTAGTTCCCGATCAGCGGATAGGTCATCGCCACGATCTGGCCGCGATAGCTCGGATCGGTGAGAACCTCCTGGTAACCCGTCATGGAGGTGTTGAAACACGCCTCGCCCGTCGATGTCCCGGTGTGGCCGAATCCCTCCCCGCGAAATACGCGGCCGTCTTCCAAAGCCAAAATAGCGTCCATTCGGCGGCGCGGATCGTCGGGGAATGTGGACGAATGGCAAGGATTAATTGGGACGACCGGGGGAACCGGGTGCAGGACAAGAAAGTTAAGATGGTCTAATTTAATGAAGGAGACCAGCGGCGTTTCTCTTGCCGTTGCGTCTCCAGGATGTCGCGGCGCGCGGTCCAAGCCGCATCGAAGTGTGGTCCAAGAATCAGGCAGCGTAGCTTGAGCAGGTCTTCGCCACCTTGCTCTCCCCAGAACATCCCGGATTGTTTCATGCGTTTGCCCACGATGGTTTTGCATCCCGCCTCTATTACGCCGCTGCCGATGAAGAAGCCCTGCTCACGAAAGTGCTGGTAGCGAGTTCGCTCGGCGTGAGTGTCGAAGTAGTTGATCTCACGCTCCAAGATTTCGATCTGTTCCGGGGAGAGTTCTTCACGAC
>Ga0310121_10004871_pt1 | contig 11693 bp, 7 predicted proteins | sample CB27_Tmax_986_MG_FD_203504 | JGI IMG/M metagenome (GOLD analysis project Ga0310121, IMG submission 203504) | Marine microbial communities from Western Arctic Ocean, Canada - CB27_Tmax_986 | ecosystem: Environmental > Aquatic > Marine > Oceanic | place: Canada: Western Arctic Ocean | collected...
GTATCAGTAACATGGTAGAGGGAACTGTGGAGTTAATGTCTTTCCCAGATCATCACGATTACCGATTGGACGATATAACGAAAATTCTTCGTGTTGCTTGTGAGCGAACTATAGCCGTGACTGAAAAAGACGCGGTTAAGCTAGTTCAGTATGATGATATACTTGGAGAGGTGCGGGTATTGGTAGAGCGAGTACAATGGGAGTCTGGTCGACAAGAGATCGAGCGTGAATTAGACAAGTTGGTAGGTACTGCTGCATGAAAGTTCAAATTCTGGCAGTAGGGAAGGTAAAGGATCCGTTCGCGCAGAGTGTTGCTGAGTACGAGAAACGTGCCGCGCGTTACTGGAAACTAGGCGTTGAAGAAGTCTCTTCCGGTGCTCGGGGTAGCTCAGCTAATCCAGAGCTAGTATTGAAGACAGAGGCGACAAGGCTTGTCTCCCGAATCTCCAAAGAACTGGAGGTCGTAGCTCTAACTCGGTCAGGTAGGGCCATGGATTCGAGAGAACTTGCAAAGTACTTGGAACGTAGAGCTTTGACGGCCTCGGCAGGTGTGGCTTTTATAATTGGTGGCGCCTATGGCCTTGGAGAAGGAGTTCTAGCTCGAGCGCAGCAAAAACTATCGTTATCACCCATGACCTTGCCACATCAGGTTGCTCGGCTCGTCTTGAGCGAGCAACTCTACCGCGCAGGGACAATTCTGCGTGGCGAACCATATCACAAAGGATAGCAGGCCCATGCTCATATCGTTCTCAGCATCACCTTACTAGCGAATAACCGCAAAGAATATGGAATTCATTGTCGGATATCCGAAGGGGCCACCCCTCGTCAGGGATTACTTAGCTGGGAAAGAGCAGGTCGCTGATTTTTTCGAGAGAAGTTTCTCCTCCTTGGAAGACTTTCGCTCGAAAGCAACGGAAGTAGATGGCCGTTTTGGACGCGCAGAACGTGAACTGGCAGCCCAGGCTGTGCTGGTACCGCCTGGAGCGGATGAAACTCGACTCGAAGCTTTTGTGGAAAAGGGTGGTTACATGGTGACTACCGGCCAGCAACCAGGGTTACTTGGAGGGCCACTCTATAACATCTATAAAGCGTTGACGGCAGCGCGACTTGCTGGTGTGCTGGAAGAGCGGCTTGGAAAGCCGGTGATCCCATTATTCTGGGTCTCATCTGAGGATCACAACTGGGATGAAGCCAACCATACCGAGATTATTGGCGCGGATAACAAGCTTCACAGGATTGAGCTTGAAAAATCGCACTCAACGGATAATCCGCCAATCCACAGGATTCAAATTGGTCCAGCTGCCCAATGTCGAATTGATGAGTTTATACAACTCCTTCCAAATACTGACTTTAGCTCAGAATATATCAAGTTAATTCTAGGTTCTTTTGGGCCTGACAAAACCCTAGCAGATGGCTTTCATTTCCTTCTCCAGGAGCTGTTAGGACGTTTCGGTATTTTCTTTACTGACGCTGCACACCCCAGGGTAAAAGCCCATTCGAGCCGGATGTTGCTCGAGGAATTAGGGCGGTCTGAGGAATTGGAGGCAATTCTAAGAAGGACTAGCGAGAGACTTTCCTCGGCGGGCTATGCACAGCAGGTGCCGGTACTAGAGGGTGGTGTGAATCTTTTCTTGGAAGTATCAGGCGGACGTGAACGGTTATACCGGGAGGGCGATGAATTTAGACTCCGCACATCAGGTGTGCATGTGACACTTAGAGATGTGAGGGAGCGCCAAGCCGAAGACCATCTCGTTCTCAGCCCTAATGTGCTCTCACGCCCTGTAGTGGAGAGTAGCGTGTTCCCGACGCTGTCGTACGTCGGAGGACCGGGAGAGATAGCCTACTTCGCTCAACTCGGTGAGTATTTCCGGGCTCATGGACTTGAGATGCCCATCGTTTACCCCCGATGTAGTGTCACCTTGGTAGAGAAAAAGATACGCAAAATAATGGACAAGTTTGAATTGTCACTGGAGTTCCTTCAGAAACCTTTCCACGAAGTTGCAAGTGAAGTCGCGCGCGAAGGTGTACCACAGGAAGTAGGACAGGCTATGCAGGGTTTTCGGGAGTCAGTCGCCAAGTGTACAAAGGAGCTAGGGCAAGCGGTTAATTCAATCGACCCTACACTCAATACTGGTGCAGCCCAGGTGCGTAGCCAGGCTTTTTCAGCACTAGAGGAGCTAGAGCGCAAAATCCTCCAGGCTATCAAACGTGAGAATCAGATCGGGTTGAACCAGCTAGAGAAAGCACAATTGCATCTTTATCCTGATGGCAAGCCTGCCGAGCGGGTTCAGAATCCTTTCTATTTCCTCACTAGATACGGTGGCGCATTTCTTGAAGAGCTATATAACAGCTTCGAGGTGAGCATATGAGAATTTGCACAATTATGTCTTGTTATATCGTCTGTATTTCAATGCCTAATTTCAACGTATGTCCAAGCAGTTAATCAGAACCCAGAGGATTGTATATCTGGAAAGTGAAGGAAGGTCTTTCGAGAGAGAGATCAGCCGACTCAACCAGGAGAGTCACTTCCTCTACCGGTTCCTGTAGAGTGCCGACCCCCCCTGGAGTCGTAGGACACGAGAGCAGCCCCGGGGTGAGCGCGGCTACCAGTGTCGGAGCCGGAATTTTCTTGAGCCGGTTAGTAGGCTTCATCCGGGATCGAGTTTTTGCGCACTACTTTGGCAGCAGTGATTTTGCAGATGCATGGAGAGCAGCCCTGCGGCTCCCAAATGTCATTCAAAATCTTCTGGGTGAAGGCACGCTATCAGCTTCACTTATCCCAATTTATGCAGAGTACCTCGAAAAGGGGGAAGAAGAGAAAGCAGGACATTTAGCAGGTGCGGCTTTAGGGATTCTGACGGTAGTTGGCGGCGGACTCGCACTGCTAGGAATTCTCATGGCTCCGCTGCTTGTAGAAGTCTTGTTTTTTAGATGGTCTCCAGATAAGCAGGCCATCACCATAACGTTGGTGAGGATTCTATTCCCAATGACTGGCATGCTTGTCATATCCGCATGGGCCCTGACAATCCTGAATAGTCACCGCCGTTTCTTCATCTCCTATGTCGCCCCAGTTCTTTGGAATGTTTCAATGATAGCGGCGATGGTGGGTGGCTTTGTGTACCTCGACCTGGGTGAGAGGGACTTAGTGGTGGCCCTTGGTTGGGGTGCATTAGTAGGCGGTCTACTCCAACTCATGTTCCAGGTACCGTTCGTTCTGAAATACCGGACTGGTCTGCGTATCTCAGTGGGTCGCCACGTTGAAGGACTTAAGGAGGCGATCCAAAATTTTATCCCTGTTGTGACGGCTCGTGGCGTCATCAATCTGAGTGGTTGGCTCGATCTATTCTTAGCTGCTCTCCTAGTTGATGGCGCTGTGGCTGTACTGGGATATGCCCAGGCCTTCTATATGCTCCCGATCTCTCTTTTCGGGATAAGTGTTGCAGCTTCAGAACTACCAGAACTGTCACGCATGCGAGTGGAAGAACACCAAGTCCTAGCGTCTCGAGTTTCCACCGCGTTGAGGAGGGTGTCCTTCTTTGTAATACCCTCAGCTGCAGTGTATCTAGTGTTAGGAGATGTCGTTGTGGCTGCAGTATTCCAGACTGGAGCGTTCGGTTCGGTTGAGACCCTTGTTACATGGGGTGTGCTAGGCGCTTATGCCATCGGGTTGCCTGCTTCAGCTAGTTCTCGTGTGTTGTCATCAGCTTTCTATGCTTTGAGAGACACAAAGACACCAGCCAAAATCGCATACATCCGTATTGTTGTATCGATCGTGATCGGTCTTTCGCTCATGATTCCCCTAGATGACTTAGGGTTCGGGCAGCTTCGTCTGGGAGCAGCTGGACTTGCCCTTGGGGCTTCCGCAGGAGCTTGGCTCGAATATGTTCTTCTTCGCCGCTCACTGCGTGTCATGATAGGGGCACATGGACCCGGTTCCTCTGCAGTGCTCCGTGTCATGTTAGCCGCGACATTAGCTGTAGGTTCAGGAGTCCTCCTTCAGCTGACACTTCCCGCGGCACATCCGATTGTGCTTGGTGTGGCAACCCTTATTCCTGCCGGCCTAGTCTACGTAGCTACAGCAGCTTTCCTAGGTGAAAACTTTTCCGATCGTGTCCGTCGATAGCGAAGTCCTCCGAACTCTTGCCATGAAACCTGGAGTTTATCTCTTCAGGGATCTGCAAGGAGGTGTCCTCTATGTAGGAAAGGCAAAAAAGCTAGGGAGCCGGGTACGAAGCTACTTCCGATCGTCGGAAGGCTTGAGTCCCAAGAACCAAAATATGGTCCGTCTCGTAGATTCCGTTGATAGTATCATAGTAGGTAGTGAGGCGGAGGCGCTGATACTTGAAGCGAATCTTATTAAGGAATATCAGCCCCGCTTCAACATTCTTCTCCGAGACGATAAGAAGTACCCGTATATCAAGGTTAGTGTAAAGGAGCCGTTTCCACGGGTTTACGTGACTCGGAGGATTGTAAACGATGGGTCTCGTTATTTCGGACCCTATACATCTGTGAACCAAATGAGACAGGCGCTCGAAGTCGTTAATCGCCTGCACACGGTTCGTTCGTGCCGGTACAGCCTTCCTAAGGACAGTCCTGATCGGCCTTGCTTAGACTACCATATTCAGCGTTGTAAAGCTCCATGTGTTGGTTTGCAGACCGAGTCAGAATACAGAGGTATGATTGATGATATCCTGCACATTCTGGAAGGGGATACCGAGGAAATCAGGTCTCAAATCGAGTCCCGAATGATGGAGGCGTCAGACGGACTTGATTTTGAACTTGCCGCGAAGATGAGAGACGTAATTGCAGGCCTCGATGTCATCGCGCGGGAACAGAGAGTTCACCGCACCCAGGGTGGCAACATCGATATCGTGGGCTTGGCCAGAGATGACAAACTTGCTGCCGGAGTCGTGTTAAAGGTGCGTTCGGGTCTACTGCTCAGCCGGATAACTCAGCGATTTGGTGAAATTCAGAATGAAAAAAATCAGGATCTTCTGAGCTCGTTGGTATCCCGACATTATCTTGGTGGTGGAGACGAGGGGATGGTTGATCTCCCTCGGACTGTTCTATTGCCGAATTCTTTTTCAGATCAAGATCTTTTAGAAGAAATTCTTACGGAAGCTGCGGGATATAGAGTGCGTATTACCGTCCCGCAGCGTGGCGAGAAGCTTCGCCTCGCTGAACTTGCAGAGGTCAATGCACGCCAGGTTCTAGAAGACCGGGCAATAGCCCTCGCGTACGCTGATAATCGCGCAGAAGACGCACTTTTCAGCCTTCAGGATGAGCTTAGCTTGAAAGTTGTCCCCCGACTTATGGTCTGCTTTGATGTCTCACATATGCAAGGCAAGGAAACGGTGGCAAGTGCTGTTGTTTTCCAGAACGGGGAACCGAGTCGCGCGGATTATCGGCATATGCGGATCAAGGGTGATTGGGGAAATGACGACTTCCAGTCTATGCAGGAAGCGGTTTATCGGTATTTCCGTCGGCGACTTGATGCGCGCACTCCACTTCCTGACCTAGTAGTTATTGATGGAGGCAAACCACAACTAAGTGCAGCACAGAACGCATTCGATCACCTAGATCTCCCTGGTATAGCGGTTATAGCGTTAGCAAAGAAGGAAGAGGAGGTCTTCGTCCCGGGGAAGAAGATGCCTTTGCGGCTCGACCGGAGAAACCGCGCTCTACATATTCTTCAGCGGATTCGCGACGAGGCGCATCGGTTCGCTATTCGCTATAACAGAAAGCTCAGAACTAAACGGACTCTTCGAAGCCAGCTTGGTGATATTCCAGGCATAGGTCCACGTCGCCAGACCGTGCTTCTACGTCGATTTGGTTCACTTAAGGGGGTAAAGAGTGCCACGAAGGAAGAGATCGCTAGGGTTCCAGGCTTTTCAAAAGCTCTTGCAAGTCGCGTTTTAACCTATTTAGGTAATTGATCCCATGAGTGTACGAACACGCTTTGCCCCGAGTCCGACTGGTCGTCTACACTTGGGGAACGTCCGAGCGGCAGCTTTTAATTGGCTTTTTAGCAAAAGTTCAAGTGGTGTCTTCATTTTGCGGATTGAGGACACGGACATTGAGCGGAATGTGGACGAAGGGGAGGCATCGATCCTCGAGGATCTCCGCTGGCTTGGACTTGATTGGGACGAAGGCCCTGATGTGGATGGGCCTCGTGGGCCTTACAGACAAAGTGGGCGGTCAGAACTTTATGCCTCGAAGGTGGACAGGCTTGTAGAATCCGGAGGTGCTTATCCCTGTTTTTGCACAGAAGAAGAAGGGCAAGAGGATTCCAGCTTAGAAGAAGTCACGCATCAGTACTCCGGAGCCTGTCGTGGCCTAGATCCGGATGAGCGAAATGCTCGTTTAAACGCAGAAGATCCGCATGTCATCCGATTTTCTGTCCCTCAGAACCAGCCTGAGGTCACCATACAAGATGAGGTATTCGGGTCTATATCATTTCCTATAAATGACATAGATGATTTTGTTATCTGTCGAACTGATGGCCGTGTGACCTATAACTTCGGTGTTGTTGTGGATGATATCGATATGGAAATCACCCACGTTATCCGTGGGGTAGGTCACCTTTCAAATACTCCGAAGCAGGTTCTCTTATTCGATGCATTAAGAGCTAACCGGCCGGTTTTTGCCCATTTGCCAACGGTTTTAGGCCCAGATGGCCGGAAATTATCAAAACGTGAGGGGGCAACGTCTATTCAGGAAATGAAAGCGGAGGGCTACCCGCCCGATGCTGTCCTGAACTATGTGTCGCTCCTGGGTTGGTCGCATCCGGAAGAGAAGGAGATCCTTTCGAATGAAGAGCTCGCGGCTTCTATGTCACTCGACAGAGTTGGACGGAGTGACTGTCAACTAGATCCTGACAAGTTCCGATGGGTCGCCCAACAACATCTTGCGCGGCAAAGCCTGCAGGAATTAGTGCGCCATGTCAGACCTTTCATTGATAGGGATAGATTTCCAGATACCGGTGACAATTTGTCAGCAGTCATAGATACACTCCGAACTCGGCTTTCCACTTATAACGATATCAATGACCATCTCGGGCTTCTCTTCCCTGAAGACAAAGTCCGCGCTGAGTTGCTCAGGAAAAAAGTTGGGGCAGATCCTGAGGTTAATAGGACGCTTATTGCTGTGAGGGAAAAGCTCCAGGCTCTTGAGCGGTGGGAAGAAGAGGGGGTCGGAACTGCTATCAGGGAGGCAGGCACCGCTGCAGGTGTAAGGGGAGCCGAGTTATTCCACCCCGTGCGACGTGTGCTTATCGGGAGCGAAAAGGGTCCAGATCTGGGGAAGATTCTAGTCGGGCTTGGAATGAAAGAAGGGATCAGGCGGATCGACCAAGCGATAGGCGAATAAGGTCATTGAGAAATGCTTATTTTATTGGCATGTCAGGCTCAGGGTCTTGGCTGACTTTTTCTAGACACCTAATTTACCCAGTCTGTGTAGAATCATGTGTTTGACCCAAATGGAGGATTTTCGGATGAAGATCCGTTTCGGACTCGTTCTCATGATGGCTTTTGGCCTTGGCATGGGGGGCTGCGCTTCAGGCCTTCCGGAAGCGAGGACTAGTGGTGCCCCCGTTGGTGCGCCAGGAGGAGAGGCGGTCAGCCAGGGCTATAGCCCTCGTAATACCGAGAACACTCGGATGGCTGAGGAACTTTTGAACAATGCTGGTCAAGAAGATGAAGCTGAACTTGCTCGGCCAATTTACGAACAAGCGCTGGCTGCTTCAATGCTCGCGATTCGTGAAGACAGTGTGAATCCGTTGGCCTATAGGCTTGCAGCCATGGCGAATCTCGGGGTTGAGGATTACCAGGCTGCTGGATCAAATTTCGATCGTGCTGAAGAGTTGCGCCCACTTTATCAGTTCGATTTCAGTTCGATCCGAGAGGAAGTCTGGATTGAACTGTACCAGTCAGCGATTCCAGCGGTCAATTCTAGTGACTATGAAGCTGCGGCAGAGATGTACGTCAATGCGAACGCGATTTATAGGGAACGCCCAGAGGCCATGATTATGCTGAGTCAAATTCAGGCCCAGCTCAGTCAATATGACGAAGCGATCGAGAACATAGACGCTGCTTTAGCAATCCTTGACTCAGATATAGTCCTTGAAACAGATGAAGAGACTGTTGCCAGTTGGAGGGAACAGGCGGCACCACTTCCGGCACTGAGAGCTCAAGTCTTGGCTGCTGCAGGACGATATGAGGAGGCCATTGCCGACTATCGGGCTCTTTTGGCAGATGATCCGACGAACATACAGGCGATGCGTGACTTGGCTACGATGCTTATTCAGACTGGCGAGGAAGAAGAGGGGTTCCGAGTCTATGAGCAGCTACTCCAAGATCCGACGCTCTCTGGAGAGGATCTTTATGCAATCGGAGTGGGTTTCTATCAGGGTAGCGCCTACGATCGTGCAGCAACCGCCTTCAGGATGGCTGGTGAGAAGAACCGCTATGACCGTGATAGCATAGAACTTTGGGCCCGCTCGCTTCAGTTGGATTCAGCATATGCTGACGTACCAGAGGCGGCTGATCGTTGGATAGAGCTCGATCCGAGTAGTGTGACAGCACACCTCGTATTAGCCCAGGCAGTAAATACCATGGAAGATACTGAACGCACTGGTCAGGTGGTTCGTGAGATGGAGGCGCTCGAGGTAGATGTCTCCAACCTTAGCCTTACCAAGTACGGTGATGGAGGCGCTAGGATCACCGGCCAGGTAATGAACAAGTTGCTCGATGCTGGTACGCAGGTGACTCTGACCTTCACGTTCTATTCAGCTGAAGAAAATCCTATCGGGACCTTAGAACAAACGGTTGCAGTTGCTGAGGAAAATATGGCTGAGGTGTTTGCAGGTGAATTTGACTCACCTCAGGTGGTCGGGGGATACTCCTACGAAGTAAGGGTCAATTAGACGTTCTACACTTAGAAGACTAGGCGGGCGGTCCATTACCAAGTGGGCCGCCCGTTTTGTTTAGTGTCAGTCTCGAGCCCGAAAATCTTCACAAGATAAAGTTGGATATATGGCGACAGATCCTACCAATGGTACTTCTGGAATTTACGGAAACTCAGTATATCAGTAGCTCTCAAGAAGAGGACTAGATAAGATTGGCTTACTAAGTCAGACAACCTGCGGGAGTAGCTCAGTTGGTAGAGCATCAGCTTCCCAAGCTGAGGGTCGCCGGTTCGAGCCCGGTCTCCCGCTTAGCGTGAATAAACAAATCCGGCTCATAATGCCGATCCTGGCCTACATGGGGTGCGCCACACCTGTCGTTGATGCACCACCGAACATCGTACCCATTTATGTGGACGATCTTGGGTGGAAGGACCTCGGTGTTCAGGGGAGCCATTACTACGAAACTCCGAATCTGGACCACCTGGCGATGGAGGGTATTCGCTTCACTGACGCCTACTCCAATGCACCGAACTGCGCACCCAGTCGTGCAGCCCTTATGTCTGGGCAGTACGCGCCAAGGACAGGGATTTACACGGTTGGTGAGGCCGACCGTGGACCCGCTGAGTTCCGAGCACTTGTGCCGGTTGCCAATCAAACAGAACTCTCCCTTGATGTCGTTACGCTTGCCGAAACATTGGCCGAAGCTGGTTATGCTACCGGCCACGCCGGTAAATGGCATCTCGGTGGAGAGGGGTCACTGCCGAAGGATCAGGGCTTCACATGGTCAATCGCGGGGGACGAGCAAGGTAGCCCGCCGGGCTACTTTTATCCTTACGAGCGTGGGCAACGCTCCCTGCGTGATCTGGAAGAAGGAAGAGAGGGTGAATATCTAGCCGACCGACTGGTTGATGAAAGCATCCTCTTTATTAAACGTGAAGCGGATAAACCATTCTTTCTCTACCTCTCGCACTACAGCGTCCACACCCCAATTCAGGGAAAACCTGAACTTGCTGCGCGCTACGTCGACAAGGCTGTGGCAGACGGCCAAGACAACCCCACTTACGCAGCTATGGTGCAGAGTGTCGACGAGGGTGTAGGTCGGATCATAGATACGCTTGGTGAGTTAGGGCTCGCTGAGAATACGGTTGTAATTTTCTACTCTGACAATGGCGGGTTAGGCCCAGCTACGTCGATGCTTCCACTACGGGGCTCCAAGGGAATGCTGTACGAGGGTGGTATTCGCGTGCCCCTCATCGTGCGTTGGCCAGGATACGTGGAGCCCGGGGCAGTGACTAATGAGCCCATTATCGGAACTGATTTCTATCCTACGCTGGCTGAGATTGCGGGCATAGACCTAACGAGTGATCACATCTTGGATGGCATGAGTTTCCTACCGGTGCTGAGAGAAACAGGTAAAATCCAAACCCGAGATCTGCTATGGCACTTCCCAGCCTATCTTGAGGCTGATCGCTCTGTGTCAGGTCCGTGGAGAACGACGCCTGCGAGCGCAATCCGACGGGGAGCATACAAGTTGATCCATTTCTTTGAGGACGGTCGCTCGGAGCTCTACGACCTTACCGAAGATATCTCAGAGTCCAACGATCTATCGCTCAAAATGCCTGAAGTCACCGACGAACTTCACACCGCATTACAGGCCTGGTGGGAAGAGACGGGAGCGTTTGTTCCTTCGGAGCCCAATCCATTGTACAACCCTTCTGGGTGAGTTTATGAACCGGCGCGAGACCTTGAGGTTGTTATTGCTCACGGTATTTGGATCTAAGCGGCTCATTAGAGCCCCTAGTCTCATTGCGCAGGAATCAGTCTTTCGGAGTCGATGGCAGGATTGGCCAAACATGCGGTGGGCTGGGCCAGAATACTGGGGTAACCGCCTACAGGACTGGTCGATTCTGGATGGTGTACTAGTCTGTGGAGTCCGGGCACCGAACCGGACACTACACTGTCTCACCCATCGTGCTGTGGCTCCGGGGTATGAGACATCAGTTTCGATCGATCTCAGTGAACTTAACCGAAAGCCGAAGGCAACATCCCTCGTTGGTGTGCGTTTAGGGGTGAAGGGCCCCTTTGCCGATTACCGTTCCGCTGCTGTCCACGGAATCGGTATTGACGTGGGCGTCGAAACTACCGGGGTCTTGAGAATTGGAGATAGGCGTTCCAGCGAAACAATCTCACTCGAGGGACCGGTGAGGCTGCATGTGGTGACTACTGGCTCGGGTGGAGAGAGCAGGGTAGAACTCACGGCTCAGTCCCCGGATGGTGGACCAGAGCTCGCTCGGCTAATTCGTAGCGATTTTACACCGGAAGATCTACTCGGAAATTTGGCACTACTCAGCCATATTGAGGAGGAGACTCCGGACCAGGCAGCCGTGTTCAGTGACTGGCACATAGACGGCTCAGGAATACTGACCGATCCATCTGCAAGCTTTGGCCCTATCATGTTTGCGCAGTATACGCTGCATCAGAACACGCTCAAGCTTACAGCTCAGCTTGCACCAATCGAGTCCGTCCCTGAACTAGACGCTGTCCTCGAGACGCGCTCACAGGGGGGAGGCTGGGCGCAGGTAGCGAGAGCATCAATCGATACGCTCGCACGTACAGCTCGGTTCCGGGTCGAATCCTGGGTGTCCCGCCGAGATGTGGAGTACCGTATTCGGGTGACAATCCCACTCACTACCGGGCCGACGGTCTATGAGTATCTGGGGACTGTGGCCACCGAGCCCAATCCGATGGATCCGCTCAAGGCGGCAGTGTTCAGTTGCAATGCTGATCA
>Ga0310121_10004872_pt1 | contig 11693 bp, 8 predicted proteins | sample CB27_Tmax_986_MG_FD_203504 | JGI IMG/M metagenome (GOLD analysis project Ga0310121, IMG submission 203504) | Marine microbial communities from Western Arctic Ocean, Canada - CB27_Tmax_986 | ecosystem: Environmental > Aquatic > Marine > Oceanic | place: Canada: Western Arctic Ocean | collected...
AAGAGTGGTGCCCGTTGTCTGGTCGCCGGCCCCGATCGCCGCCTGAATGGGGGATGCACCGCGCCAACGAGGTAGAAGACTGGCGTGGATGTTCAGGCAGCCCAACCGGGGGATCTCCAGAAGTTCCTTCGGCAGAATCTGACCATAGGCCGCGACCACGATCAGATCGGGGGCGAGGGTGCGGATGTCTGCGATGAGTTGCTGGCCCTCGGGGCCGCGTAGAGAGGTGGGTTGCGCTACCTTCACACCCGCTGCAAGCGCCGCTTGTTTCACGGGGGACATCACAATACGATTGCCGCGTCCTGCCGGCCGGTCGGGCTGGGTGACGACCCATTCTACCCGATGGCGCTCGAGTAGGGCGTCCAACCCAGGTACGGCAAAGTCCGGTGTACCCATGAAAATAACGCGCAGCATGAACTCTACCTTTGTGCTGGTCCCTAGAGCTTGAAGCCTGGGGGCAAAAGCTCGGGACGGAACCAGGGTTGTTCCTTGAGTTGTTCCACCAATTGGCTGCGATGTTCACCCTTGGCCCGGTCCATCAGGGTGATGCCCTCGAGGTGATCCATCTCATGCTGGATACAGATGCTGAGCAATCCGTCGGCCTCGAGTTCGAAGGGCTTGCCGGTGGCATCTTGCGCACGGAGGGTGATCTCGGCGTCACGCTGGACCGGGACAGTCAGCTCGGGGAATGAGAGACAGCCCTCCTCAAATATGACCTCTCCCTTGGCTGCGACAATTTCGGGATTGATAATGGCGTACAGCTTGGAGTCTTCGCGGTCTGGCCATTCGATGTCGATCACGAGAATTCGTTGGCTGATCTGAATTTGTGGAGCCGCCAATCCAATCCCGTTGGAGATGTACATGGTCTCTGCCATGTCGGATACGAGCGACAACAAGGAGGGGCCAAATTCCTTGTCTGTCACGGTCGAGGCTTTTTTGAGAAGGATGGGGGCCGGATAGGTGACGATCTCCCGTACGGTCATAGATCGATACCCGGCTCTCGATCGATAGCCTGGGTTCGTGCCCGAATGGCCGAAAGATAGGCAGGTCCCAGAGTCGGATCGGTGAGAACCCAGCGGGCTAACGGCAGATGGGATTGGCAGGTCTGGATTGCGTTTCGTTCCTCTGCGGTCAGGCCGGATCGACCACCCAGCTCTTCAAGCCATGCCAATTGCACGGCGATGCGATGGCGGGCATCGGAGGGACTTACGTCGGAGTCCAGACCCAGTACCACATGGTAGGGTTTGTTCAGGACGAGGTTTCGAAGGTCTTCCAGTTGGCCCCACTCCTGGGATGATAGTACCGACGTCGATTCTATCGGAGCCAGAAAGGCGTTTTCAGACCCGGTGGGATGGTTGGAGACTGCGGGAAGTCCTTCGCTTTTGGGTTCGTCCAACATCGAGCTTTCTCCTGGCGTGTAGGGGCCGACTATAATGGGTTCGAAGCGTCTGCTAAACCCGATCGACTGCTATCGGAATGGACCATATCCACGCGGGCCGGGGCAGGCAAGAGCAAAGTTGCGAACCGATAGAGGAAACGATTAATGATGGATTGTTTCCTTCTACGTGCTCCGTGTATATGGTTCCGATGATGGTTTTTTACAGTTACTTTCGAGCCAGGCTGGCTATACGGATGGTCCGGCGTGTCCGAGCTGCCTCTCTATGGTTCGCAAGTCTGCTAATTCTGGCCTGTGGTACGAGTGGGAACGGTTCCGGGGGCGAGGTTTGTACCGTGGGCGCCTATCTCTGCGTAAACGGTACGGTGCATCAATGTGTCTCGGAGACTGGTCTGACCGAATATGTAGCCAGCTGCGGCCAGGATGAACTTTGTTATGATGGCCGCTGTGAGCCCATGCCGGTATCGGATACGGGGATGGACTCCGACGGGGGAGTGGACGCAGACATCTCTGCCCCGGATTCGTCGGATACTCCGGGCCCCATCGATACGAAAGAGGAAGACATAAGCACTGACATCACCGGTGCAGACGAGACCGAAACGTTCACGGGACTACCGGACGCCGGCGGCTCCGACGTACTGGACGTGGATCAGGCTATAGACATTCTTGATGGTCTGGATTCCGCCGCTGACCAGAGTGCCGGTGGACCGGATACTGAACCGCCTTCACCGCCGGAGCCGACACCATTTGTGTCCATGAACTATGCGGTGGTTCCCCAGGCCCTGATGAAGCACGCCATAAAAGACATCGTCTATCTGCCCGACGGCAGTGGGCGTGCCGTCCTTGGTGGACTGCATAATGTGGGGGTGTTTACGGAAGAAGGGGCCGTGCAAGCCGTGGCGGATCTGGCTGGATTCTCTCTTGAGCGGGTTGCGGTAGTGGCCGGGTTTGACGATGTGGTGATTGCGGGTGGCGATGGAGACGAGGGCAGCTTATTGGTGCTCGATCTCGAGACGGGAAGCACTTCTGTGATCCCGGGTTCGGAGATCAGCGGGTTCCGATACCGGGCACTTGTTCCGGATCCGGACGGGGGGTTCTATGCGGTAGCAGGAGGATTGGCGGGTCAACTCTACCTGCAGACGCGGGTGTATCACGTCCAGGACAACGTGGTGCTGAAGAAGGCCTTTGTCGCGAGTGCAGGTCTTACCGATGCGGTCTGGGTAGACTCGACTGCCATCTACGGCGAGCCCTTCCTCTGGATTCTTCTGGGCATCAATGGCGCGGATAGTCGGTCCTACATCGTCTCGACGACGGATGTACTGGAGAATGGTTGGATGAACTCTTTCGGGAATCCGGGACGAGCGGCCTGGAGACCCGGGGGTGGGTATGGAATGGCCATGGGAACGAGCAGCAATAAAGCCTATATATTTGATGGTAGCTGGAGCAAACAGACGCTTCCGGCCAATCCCTCGTTCAACGCCATTGCGTTTAGTCCGTATGGGGATCTGGCTGTGCTTGTAGGACGTCCGAGTGGGAATCCTCTGACCGGCAGCGTTGTCGTTCACCGGAATGTTGGTTTTACGGTTACCAGTGGGACCTGGGAGGACTGGGGTATTCCAGGTTTTGACCAGGCTCCCTACAGCGCCGATTCAAACAGTCATCTTCTGTCGGTAGCCTTTCAACCCGACTCGGATTGTGGCGCGGGCCTCATTGGCACCATGGCGCCCAACAATTCCACCATCGCAAAGGTGATCCGCTTTACCACCACGGTTTGTCCCTGATTCGAAGGCCCGGTCAGACGCCGCTGGACTCGGTGCGTTTGGTCGGTTTCGATGACTGGAGTTTGGCAACGCGGATACAATCGCGGCCGAGTTGTTTTGCCTTGAGCAGCGCCTCGTCGGCCCGGCGCATAAGTTCTGCTGCGGATTCGACCTTTTCGCTGCCTGAGAAGGTAACGATACCGAAGGAGGCGGTGACGGGAGTGTCGCCCCGGCCCAGAGCCGATCGAATTGATATCTGCAAACGTTGGGTCACCTGTAGGGCCCTGTCGCTGGGAGTTTCGGGCATCAGGATTACGAACTCGTCGCCGCCAAATCGTGTGACGACGTCAGAAGCCCGCACGCAGGAGCTGAGAATCTCGGCCACGGATACCAGCAACTCGTCCCCCGCATCGTGGCCCAGATTGTCATTCACGTCCTTAAAGTGATCCAAATCCAGCATGACCATACTGAACATGCGCTCGTAGCGCTGGCAGGCATGGAACTCATCTTCCAGGCGTGCCTCGAGGTAACGGCGATTGAAGACTCCGGTCAGAGGATCGGTGACGACTTGTTCCTGGAGCCGGCTGGATGCTTCCTCCAGTTGTTTGATAAGGGATTTCAACGCGCCCACATCCCGCAAAACACAGGCGAGACCAGCAATACGTCCCGACCCGGGATCACGAATAGTCGAAAAGGTATATTCAATGGGCACCGGATCGCCAGTGCGTGATACCACCACGCCTTCGCCATTCACCGGCCGACCGCGGGCCGCCATGGTCAGAGCACGGTTTACCTCATGGACTGGTTCCATCAGAGTTCGGAGATCGGTACCTTGTAGTTGGCCCGGTTCTCGATCCAGAAGATTCCAGGCGGAGGGATTGGTGAATTCGATAACCCCATCAAGATCACAGAGAACGATACCCTCCGTGACAGCTTCTACAATGATCTGTGCCGTTCGTTCCAGGGTGATGGAGAACAGCTGATAGCGAAGCATTCCCAATCCAACGACGACCGTATTGATAGCGGTCAATGAGATCAGTAGATGGGGGCCTTGAGAGAGCCCAATTCCCGGATGAAGGATCGGTACCAGGATACCACCGAGCAGCGGTACCAGCATGCCTATGAAGACCATCGACGTGCGTCGCCGCGAATCGCCACCCTGGTTTCGACGTAGTTGCATCAGCAGATGAACCAACGCGACTGCGAGTCCGAGACAGAGGTGCCCCAGCCCGAGTGTGGTGTATAGAAGGCCCGGTTCGTGGACGAAGCCCCCATATTCCGCGCGCACCATCTCGTGCACCAACCAGCCTGGTTTCCATGCGACAACCGATAGGAAGATGGCGCTACATAGGAATAGGAAGGGGATGATTCGTGTCTTGAGCCAGCCACGATGCCCTACATGGGCGCGTACAAACATCAGGAATGTAGGCACGACCAACGCCCACCCGGGTGTGGAGACCGCGAAATATCGAAAGGCCTGGTCCGGGGTGGTGGCCAGGGTGAAATGAAGATATTGGACCAGCCCCCAATACACGAGTGCCAGGCACATCAGTGCATACCATCGGTTTTCCGATGACGTGGGATCGCGCGCAAAAATGACACCCGCGAGTAGAGCGTTCATCAACAATGCGACGAGGATATAGATTTGAGGTTCAGGCATGGGCAGATCTTCGTGGCCCAATACACGAGACGCTGGCAGGGTTCCCATGCAGTCTTCCGTCCAGCGTTCTGCACCGAACACGGTAAGAGTCTATTTCTCCAGGTTATTGCAGTAGGGGGTGGGGTACTTCCACACAGAAAAGGTATGACGTTACAGGATTCCAGCGATCAGGACTGGCCGAATCGCTCTCAACAAGGTAGATCGGCCTTTCCATTCTAAAACTTGAGCTACTTCGGCTGTTCAGCCGACTTACAGTATGATGAATCAATCGAAAACAACGTCGGGTTTTGTTGCCGTTATTGGGCGCCCCAATGCCGGTAAGAGTACCCTGGTCAATTCTATTGTGGGTGAAAAGGTCGCTATTGTGACGCCGAAGCCCCAGACAACCCGCGATCTGATTCGGGGTATTCATACATCGGAACGGGGTCAGATCGTTCTTATCGATACGCCGGGTGTTCATAATGCAAAAGGGCGTAATGAGCTCAACCGCAGGATGGTTCAGGTGGCTATGGGGGCTTTGCACCAGGCCGATCTCGTTCTTCATATGGTCGACGTCGTGTCCTGGGTACGCGGTAAAAAGACAATTCATCCCCTGGATATTGAAATCCGAAAGGGAATCAACGCGACGCGACATCCGTCAATATTGCTCTTGAACAAGGTAGATCGCATTCCCAAGCCGGAGTTGCTCCCCTTGATCGAACAGATGAACAGTCCCATGGAGTTCGAAGAAAAGTGCCCCTATTCGGAGATTATGCCCCTGTCTTCGAACCAGAAGAAGCCCGTGGCTCGACTTGTGGAGCTGCTATTCAATATTCTACCCGAGGGGCCCAGCTTATTCCCTGGGGACCAGCTGACCGATCGGTCGGTTCGTTTTATGATATCGGAGCTCATCCGCGAGAAGATCTTTCTGAAGACGCACCAGGAGCTCCCGTACAGTACGGCCGTCTATATTGAAGCATTCGAAGAGACGGCAAAAAAGATCCATGTCCATGCCACTATTGTGGTGGAACGCGCCAGCCAGAAAGGGATGATCATCGGGCGCGGGGGCAGTATGTTGAAGGAAGTCGGGACAAAGGCCCGACTTGAGCTGGAGAGACTGCTCGGGAAGAAGATGATGATGGAGCTCCATGTGAAGGTGGATGATCGTTGGTCGGATCGCCCACGAGCATTGGACCGCCTGGGCTATCAGTTCAGTCACGGTGGGAGCCACGACGGATACGACGGCGAGGGGTAGAGAACGTGGCCAGGACACCTCAAAAGAAGCGGCCTTCCCGAAAGGTCCCACCCGTGGCGCGTATGCCGGTGGTTGCCCTGGTGGGGCGGCCCAATGTGGGTAAATCGACCTTGTTCAATCGTCTACTCGGCGAGCGCCGAGCCATTGTGGAAGATACCCCGGGTGTAACCCGCGACCGCAATTACGCCGAAGCCGCCATCGACGACAGGCGGGTCCTGCTGATCGATACCGGCGGTTTTGATCCGGAGGCTTCGGATGGGATCTGGGCATTGATGCGTGAACAGGTGGAACTTGCCCTCAATGAGGCCGACGTCATTTTGTTTCTGCTGGACACCCAACACGGGCTCGTTGCAAACGATACCTCGATCTATCGGTTGCTGGTTGAAAGACAGTCCAAAGTATTGGTGGTTGCGAATAAGGCCGATAACCCCAAGCTGGAGATCGCAGGGACCTCAGAGGCCTACCAACTCGGGGTGGACGAGGTGATCCCCATCGCCGCGCACACCCGTCGAAATCTACGCAAGCTACGTGAGAGGATAGTACAATTATTGCCCGAAGAAGGACCTCGGGTTGAGGACGAAGAGATCGAACGAAAGTCCCTGCTGACGGACGAAGAAGAGGCGCTTTTGCACAGCGCCGATGTACAGGATCCGAAGAGCTATGAATCTCTTGTGGATGAGAACAGCGATACGGTGGATTCCACCAGCGAGCTGACCGATGACCAGCCGATTGCGGTCGCGGTGATAGGAAAGCCCAACGCCGGGAAAAGTACGCTGGTGAATAATCTATTGGGTGAGGATCGTCTGATGACCAGCAATGTACCGGGGACCACTCGCGACAGTATTGACTCCTGGATCCTGGATAGGGACCGCCCCTATCTCTTCATTGATACGGCCGGTGTCCGGAAAAAGAGTCGTATTGCCGATCGGGTGGAACGCTTCAGCGTGATTCGTGCCTTGGAGAGTGTGCGCCGTGCCGATGTGGCGTTACTGGTAGTGGATGGGACCGAGGGGGTGACCGACCAGGACAAGAAGCTCGCGGCCCTGGTGAGCCAATACGGCAAGGGGGCGGTTATCCTAGTGAACAAATGGGATCTGGTACCGAAGGATTCCAAGACCGCCGATCAGATGGCCAAAGAAATCCGCTATCAGATGCCGTTCTTTGATTGGGCTCCCATCATGTTTTTGTCTGCCAAGACAGGACAGCGGGTGGATAAGATCTATGAGCTGGTGGAACAAGTCGTTACCAACCATCGTCGGCGTATTCGAACGGTGGCTTTGAACCGGCTGCTTCGGCGCGCGTTGCATCGCCATCAGCTACCCATACGCGGTACCAAGCGGGCTCGAATCTACTTTGGGGCGCAGATTCAAACGACACCGCCGACGTTTTTGTTTTTTGCCAACGAGGCAAAAGGTATTCCCGAGTCCTACAAGCGCTACATCACGCATCAGCTGCGAGAGCAATTCGAGCTCGAAGGTACGTCGATTCGGCTTGCATTCCGGGAACGTGCACGCAGCCCGTCCAAGCACACCAGGAAGAGCAAGATCAAGATCAAGATCAAGAGCAAGAGCAAGAGCAAGAGCAAGAGCAAGAGCAAGAGCAGGAAATGATACGATTGCGGTGGTTTTTGTGCATCCCTGCGGTCGTGTTGGGGTTCTGTTGCTGTGCGGAAGAGCGGCCTTCGAAGGAGGGTTGTGCCCAGGCCTGTAGCCATCTGGCGCAGTTGCTCCAGGCCGACCGCTTGTCCCGCGACGAAGGTCCGGTGGATGGGCTCGATGATACGACGGAGCCGGGGCAAACCAATTTAGAGGCCTGTAGCGCTCGCTGCCGCCGGCACGCCAGTCCAGCGCAAGTGCGGTGTCTGCTGGAATCCGATAGTCCCGATACCTGGTTGCAGTGTCGCTAGGTTTCAGGCCGAGTCGAAGTGAATCTCTGGATCGTCGGTCTTTGTGGGCCTTCGCAGGGCTGCGATGGCCTCGAACAGGATCCCCACGCCGAGAAGAAGCAACATACTGCCCACAATGAAGAGTAGCGTTTTATCGTTGTGGTAATGCCCCTTCAGATTGATGATCATGGCCACAATCGTACTGGTCATCATGAATACGGCGGGTATACCCGTGTACCAGGTCGGTTTCCCTCGATGCTTCAAGTAGAGGGTCACCAGGACCAGGGTCAATCCGGCCAGGAGTTGATTGGTTGAGCCGAATAGCGCCCATAGAGCCAGGCCCGCTGATTCACCGTCGACCTTGTAGAAGGCGAAGAAGCCGATTACCAGGCAGGCGAGAAGGGACGATGCATATCGATTGGTCAGAACCGGAATCCGATAGGTGGAGGAGAGCTCTTCAATATTGAATCGTAAGAGTCGGGTCGCCGAGTCTAGAGTCGTCAAGGCGAAGGAAACCACCACCATGGCGATGAGGGCGCTGGCGAGCTCGGCCGATATTCCGAGGGAGGTAAGGAACGACGTGGTTCCCTGGATAAAGTGACCGAGTTTCGCTGGGAGATTCCGGGCGATGGTATCGTAATCGCCGTAATGGCCGGACCACACCTGGGATGCCGTCTCACCATCAATGGCACTGAATCCGGCCGTGCAGGCCAGTACCGCCAGCAGGCCCAGCAGGCTCTCGCCGATCATACCGCCATAGCCAATAACGCGGGCCTGTGGTTCGCGATCCAGCTGTTTTGCGGTGGTCCCCGAACTTACCAGCCCATGAAAACCGCTAGCGGCTCCACATGCGATGATAATGAAGACGAAGGGAAACATGGACGGTGCGTTGGTTGGATCCGTAACCAATGCGGGTGCATCGAAGGAGGGGTTGCTCACGAAGAGACCCAGATAGGCCAGTCCCAGGCCGAGATAGAGCAGCAGAGAGTTGAGGAAGTCCCGTGGCTGGAGCAGGGTCCACACGGGAAGGACCGATGCCAGAAAGGCGTAGCCGAGAAGGATATACATCCAGGTGTTCGGGGCGGGCCAGGAGCCAAACGAGTCTTTCCATTCCAGTCCCAGCCAGATACTGGCCAACTCCAGAGCAAAGCCTATGGCGATGACCGGCACGAAGGGGAACTTCTTCTTATATAGCAGGAAGCCGGCGCTGCCTGCGATCAGCATCAGAAGACCCGAGGGAAGAGCCGCCTCATTATATCCGAGGCCACCGTCTGCGGGTTGGGCGAGAAGGATTCCGATTACAAATACAAATACGCCCATGGCCAGGGCGATTCCGAAGAAGATAATCAGCAGGAAAAGGGTTCGTGCCCGAGGACCGATCACGGCTTCCGCGATCTTCCCAACGGATTTGCCCTGGGCGCGCACCGACAGGACCAGGGCAGAGAAGTCATGCACACAACCGATGAATATGGCGCCAAATACCACCCATATCATGGCTGGAAGCCAGCCCCAGATAACCGCTACCGCGGGCCCCAGCATGGGGGCGAGCCCCGTAATCGACGCATAGTGATGGCCGAAGAGAACCGGGGTCCGGCTGGGCACATAATCCACCCCATCGCTGAGTGTATGGGCCGGTGTTTTCCGGTCGGGGTCGAGCTGAAAGAGCCTGGTGGACAGAAACCGGGCATAGAAACGGTAGGCCAGGAAATAGGCAACAAACGCGAGCAGTGCGGCGAAGGAAGCCGTCATTACCAGCTCCCTTGGGCGGTCAGATTGGGCTCGTGATAGTACATATTATTCGGCTTCGGGATTATCGACGGCCAGACGGGGGAGCTCCTGGTGGATTCGGGAGACGGCTTCGTAGTTGATGGTCCCCATCCAGTCGGCCAGGGTCTCGGCCGAGATCTCTTCGCCTCCGGACCGTCCCAGCAGTACGACCTCGTCTCCCACCTGGGGATTGTCGGCCGCGTTGAGGTCCACCATGATCATATTCATGCAGACGCGTCCTCGAACCGGCAACCGCACCCCTTCGTAAAGGACATGAGCCGTGTTGGATAGTCCTCGATCGTAACCGTCCGCATAGCCCACACCGACGACACCGATACGGCTATCGGTGGTGCAGCGGAAGGTACGGCCGTAGCCCACAAATCCGCCCTGGGGGACGTCTTTGATTTCGGTGATTGTCCCACGCCATTCGAGGGCGGGCTTGAGGGTGGGTGGGCTCTCCTGCGGTGTATCTCGAATTACCGACAAGCGGGTTTCTCGGGACGGCCATAAGCCGTAGAGGGAGATCCCCGACCGTACAAAGGCGCCGTGGGTTGAGGGCCAGAGCACGGTGGCGGCACTATTGGCACAATGACGTTCCGGTACGGCCAAACCCTCGGCTTCCAGGTCGGAAATAACGTCCATAAAACGGCGATGTTGATCCTGGGCAAAAGTGTGGTCGAGGGTGTCTTCTATATCGGCAAAGTGGGTCGATACCCCTCGGACCTCTATACGCCCATCCGCCGCAGCAAGGCGGGCGATCTCTACGACGCCGGTCCGATGGGCTCCTTGACGATGGGTTCCCGTTTCCACCTTGATATGAACGATGGCGTGTTTCTTCTGACCGTTGAGTGCGGTCGATAAAGCCCCGATCTGGTCAGGGGCCGTGAGGGTCAGCTCAATACCCTGATGTATGGCCTCACCGATCGCCTCTCTATGCAGGGGGCCAACAACCAGGATCCGGTGTTGGGGTACCAACGCTCGCACGCGCAATGCTTCATCGTAGGAATGGACGATAAATATATCCGCGCAATCGGCGATAGCCTGGGTGACCAGATCAAGTCCGTGCCCGTAGGCGTTTGATTTTACGACGGCGCCGAATCCGGCTTCGGGTCCCATGCGTGAACGTAGGACTGCAATATTGTCCCGTAGAGCCTGCACGGATACGAGGCATCGACTATGGGCGTAGGTTCGTATGGTATCGGCGCACATGGGTCAGGTCCACCGGATGGTAATGCGGGTTTTCCCCGCCTTTATGGGAGTGCCAGATATTTTCACCGTACGTCCGACCTCAAGGCAGGCGTTTCTTCGTTGATGGCCAATCGGAAGGCCGGTCAAGACGGGGATACCCCAGCGCTCACGAACCAGGTGCAAACGTTGCTCGACCGCTTTCTTCTCCGCACCACGGACCCCCGTATCACCCACCAGAACCGCCTGAACGGCCTGCACGGCACCCGACAGTTCGAGTTGGGTGATCATGCGGTCGAGCCGGTAGGCGGGTTCTCCCACTTCCTCAAGAAAGAGAATTGCTCCAGTGTAATCGGGACTGTAGGGGGTACCACAGAGGGCGGCACAGAGGGTTAGATTTCCACCCCAGAGAGGTCCCTCGATATCGTCTCCTGACCATGGATCAGGGGTCGAAAAGGACAGAGGTGGTATGGGATGACCCTTGAGGACCTGGGTAAGACTGGTGAAGCCTGCCGGCCCCCGTTCGACCAGATCAGACACCTGGGATAGAACTGGCCCGTGAACGCAGCGAAAGCCTTTGCGGACCAGAAGAGGAAAAACAGCGGTTAGATCGCTAAATCCCAGGAAAAGGGGTGCCTGGTCCCGGACGTTCAGAAGATGGTCAAGGGCCGGAAGCAATCGCATGGCCCCATAGCCACCGCGGGCGGCCCATACGAACTCGTGGTCCGCGTTGAGGGCTTCCACCAATGCACGCACTCGCGCCGGATCGGGACCGGCCAGGTAGCCATCTTTTCGCCACACATCGG
>Ga0310121_10004873_pt1 | contig 11691 bp, 8 predicted proteins | sample CB27_Tmax_986_MG_FD_203504 | JGI IMG/M metagenome (GOLD analysis project Ga0310121, IMG submission 203504) | Marine microbial communities from Western Arctic Ocean, Canada - CB27_Tmax_986 | ecosystem: Environmental > Aquatic > Marine > Oceanic | place: Canada: Western Arctic Ocean | collected...
GATATTTTTTTTCTATTGATTTTTTGTTTCGTAATATATCAAGATCTGCCTTTATTTTCGAACCAACAAATCCCTTTGATAAATAAAAAAACCAAACAAAAAAATTGACTAGCAATAATGACGGTAACATTTTCGCATATGTTTTTTTAGAATAGTGAGTTAGAAGACAGTATTTTCTATTTCTTTCTAACCAATAGAATTTTTTAGCACTCCATTTTAGTGCATAACTTTCTGCATGATAAATTATAGAATTGGGAACATAGAATGAACCAATACCCATCTGAGCAGCCCTCCATCCCAAATCCAAATCATCATGATACAAAAATAGAAAGGAGTCTAACAATCCTATTTTATCTAAAACTTCTTTTGAAGTAAAAAGACATGTACCAGAAGCATAGCCTATCTTTTCAATATCTGTTTCCACAAGATTATCATTTTTGCCCTTATCCTTTGCAAATCCAAAACCAAAAATATGTAACATATTACCAGTGCTTTGCAAAATCTCTGTTTTGTCTAATGAAAGAATTTTTGGTTGGTATAACCCCTCTCCAAATTTACTATATGCAGAAATTAACTCTTCAATCCAATTAGATTCTACAATTGTATCAGGATTAAGAATTATAATATAATCTCCTTCCGCTTCTCTGATTCCAATATTATTTCCTTCACAGTATCCAAAATTTTCATCGTTTTGAATCAATTTTATGTCTGGATATTTTTCTTTGCATACTTTCTGACTTTTATCAGTTGAAATATTATCAACTACAATAATCTCCAAGTTTTTGTATGCTGATTTTTTGATAGACTCTATACAATTTAGTAATAATTCTCCTGCATTATAGTTCAAGACTATTACGCTAACTAACGGATTTTCACTCATATTTCAAACATTTTTCGCTTGGATATTTACTGTTACTAATCAAAAATTTTTCTTACAAAGTAATTTTCGTCCCTTCTCCAAGCAAGAAAATTTTCTTAGTTTTATCTTTATTATTACCATGTAGGTGGCAGTTTGCTGAAATGATGCTATCTTTGATGTTTAAACCACCATCTATTTTACAATCAGACATTATTATGGAATTTTCTATAACAACATCAGATGATATTATTGTATTATCACCTATACTTGCATTAGGACCAATCTGAGCTGACTTGTCAATCTTACAATTTTTACCAATTATAGACGGTGTTGTCACACTACTACTTGATTCAATGTTAGTTGATTTATCAATAATACACGTTTGATTACAAATATGCTCTAACACTTGTCTATTTGCATTTAAAATATCCTCTGGAGTACCAGTGTCTTTCCAGTAGTCCGTTATTGTTTCGTAACCAATATTGTCATTTTGTTTTAATAAATTATCTAACGCATCTGTTATCTCTAATTCATTCCGCCAAGATGGTTTCAAATTATCTATGACTTCAAAAATTAGTGGCGTTAACAAGTAAATGCCAGTCACTGCTAGATTTGATGTAGGGTTTTTTGGTTTTTCTGTGATTTTTACAATCTTTTCATTTTCTACATCTGCAATTCCAAATCTGCTCGGGTTATCTACTTCACATAACAAAACCGTGGCATCATAATCTGATTTGTTAAAATTCTTTACAAAATCTGCAATGAGCTTTTGTATAATATTATCTCCTAGAAAAACAAGAAATTTTTCATTATTGACAAATTCCTTGCATAATCTAATTGCATGTGCAATTCCTCTAGGCTCATCTTGTTCAATATATGTAATATTTGCACCAAATTTTTCGCCATTACCATAATATTCTCTCACTTTGTTTGAACCCAAACCACCTATGATAATAGCAATATCTGTAATCCCAGCTTCACGAATTGATTCTATACAATATTGGGACATTGGTTTATTTGCAATTGGTAATAGTTGTTTTGGGCCGGTATGGGTTAATGGTCTTAATCTAGTTCCATGCCCTCCATGAAGAATAATACCTTTCATCTTTGATCGTAAAAACATAGAATTAAATCTAATTTTTCCATGGTGTTGGATTTAATGCGCTTGGTGTTAGATCTTTCCAAATTTCTTCATGGTTTAGATACCAATCAACAGTCTTTTGAATACCTTCATCAAAACTAGTTTTTGATTTCCAACCCATTTCCTTAGAAATTTTACTTGAGTTCATACTATATCTATAATCATGACCAGGTCTATCTTCCACAAATTCTATTAAATCTTCAGATTTTCCCATAATGTCTAAAACTCTTTTTACAATTGTAATATTATCCATTTCATTATTTCCAGAAATATTATACGATTGCCCAGATTTACCATCTAAAAGTGATAATAAGACACCATCGCAATGATCATCAACATAAATCCAATCTCTAATGTTTGTACCTTTACCATAAATTGGAATTTTTTTCCCCTGCTTTGCTAAAATAATTGTTTTTGGAATCAGTTTTTCTGGGTATTGTTTTGGTCCATAATTATTAGTACATCTAGTAATTATTATATCAGAATCATACGTAACAGAATACGAGTTTACTAGAAGTTCAGCTGCTGCTTTAGTTGCAGCGTATGGACTAGACGGATTCATTTTTGTTTCTTCAATGGCTGTCCCAGATGATAGACTTCCAAATACTTCGTCAGTTGAAATTTGTATCATGCGTTTTTTTTGTTTAGTTACTATATCGAGAATAGTAAATGCACCCCTAATATTAGATACTAAAAATGGATTTGCATCACTAATACTACGATCAACAAAAGATTCTGCGGCAAAATTTACAACTGCATCACATTTAGTGATGATTTTTTCCATAAGCGGTTTGTTTGTAATACTCGCTTTTACAAATTCATATTTTTTATTATCCTGAATTTCAGATAAATTACCTTTGTTTGAACCATATAATTCTGCATCCACATTAATTATATCAAAATCATTTGATTCCTTTAACAAGTTTGAAATAAAATTACTTCCAATAAAACCCAAACCACCAGTTACAAGAATTTTCATAGTATCATCGACCACTTGGTTTTCATTAATAAAACATTGTACGAATTTCTTTTATTAGGAAAATTTATGCTCCAATTAAGCCATCTTATAACTACTAATTCAATCCAAACTTTTATTGTTAAATGCAATTATTCGTTAATAATGGATAACCAAGACATTGATGTTATAAGATTAGAAGAATATGACACAAAAGATGTGCGTGATCAGCATACAAATGGTTCACTCACAGTTGTATGGCGAGATTGGGACAATTTGATAAAAATCCCACAAATGGTATATGTTAGCTCGGTAAATCCGGGTGAAATTAAGGGTCCTCATTTACATACAAAAAGAAATAGCTATTTTTTATGTATTCACGGAGAGGTAGTTTTCATTATTCAAAAAAAATCAGGCGAATATCAAGAAATTAATGTAAAAGCTGAAACACCAACTTTAATTTTTATTCCTAAAAATGTTCCTTCAGCTCATATTAATATCAGTAATGGAGTTTCAAGAGTTTTAACACTGGCAGATTTATCATGGAAGCCTAATGATAATGAAACAAAGAATATTTTGTTCAATGATTATGACTGGGATAAATGGAAAAAATAAATCATTACTTCAAGAAGAAAAGCTTCTAAAATTATCATGATGTAGAATGAGTTCATTACATAAAGAGCAAAATATTGTTTTGTTTGAATCAAGCACAAACTTAAAAAACATAAAAAAATTTATTCCAAAAAATGATGCACTTGTAATCACTTTTGATTATAAATCACATAAGAGCCTAACACTAAGAAAAGTACCACATGAAGTTTCGGATTCATTTTTAGATGAAAAAGACATTCATTTTCTACAAAAGGAAACATACAGACTTACAAAATGGTTTGAGACAAAAATTTCAGATTCCATTACTTATGAGAATATAAATTTGGGAGAATTATTCTACATAGATTTTTATCTTATTTTATTACCGGTCATGAAAAAGTTTTTTGAGATTACACGAATTATCAAAAAATATCCTAACGCTAATTTTTTTGCATCATCTGCTCATTATGAGATGATTAAACAATTTTCTCAATCCGTAATTTCGTTGGGGGGAAAAAAATTATCGCCTAAATTTTACCTGGATATGATAAGTAATAGATTTGAAATTGGCGGGAAATATTTTACAATCAAGCTTTCTAAAAAACGCTATAATTCTCTAAAAAAATTATCTGAACAAATTATGGTTAAAAAAATACAAAAAATTAACCCAGCTAAAAAAACTATTTTGTTCACCGAGTTCGATCCCTTAAGATATAACACTATTTTTTCACCCGAATTACAGAGTCTGTCAAATATTCTGTTATACAATAGACGTCGACCAGCAATTTGGAATTTAGAGTCACTATCTATTCTCAAAAAATCAGGCTGTGGGATTATTTTAGAAAACCATTTAATGGATAGGGATTTGTCAAATTCTATTAAAAAAAACAGTGAATTAAGCGAAAATTTTATTCAATCATTGTTAGGTCACGAAGATTTTCTTAAATCATTTTTTTCAATCAATGGGGCATCTTTTTGGCAAAGCATCAAGCATAGTTTTATTCAATTGTGCAAAAGTAGATTCAAAAATGCTTTAACAGAAATAATGCTTGCTAAAAAATTATTTGAAAAATTCACACCATCCACTGTTATTGTTTTATCAGAGATGGGTTTTCAGGAACAAATTTTAATTCAAGTAGCAAAAAAATTTCAAACTTCAGTAATTTTGCTTCAACATGGTATTAATTTTGATGATAAAGCGGCTTTTGAAGCAAATCGATTTCTCGGTGTAATTCCACGTCATTCTGATAAAATAGCTGTTTGGGGACCAATTGATAAACAATATTTGGAGGAATGTAAAATACCATTAAAAAAAATCCAAGTTATTGGGAATCCTTATTTTGATAAATTATTTGAAAAGTATAATCAAACCTTAGCCGAAAATAAAGGATTTGTTTTATTGGCAACACAGTCTCCTAATGTTGGCAGCTTCGTAATAGACACCGAAATCAAAACAATGGAAAAATATATGGAAGCAATTCGAACTATTTGTAAAACAGTCTTAAAAGCAGATAAGGAATTAATAATTAAATTACATCCTGATCCGGCTGAACTAGATATTACTTCTTTTGTGAAAAAAATTGATCCGAAGATTAAGGTAATAAAAGCGGGAAATATATCAGATCTAATCAGATCCTGTGACGTATTAGTGACAATTGATATTTCTACTGTGACCCTAGAAGCGCAAATCTTTGAAAAACCTGTCATCTCAGTTTCTGTAAAAAATTATAAAATAGGAGATGATAATTGTTCTTTTTTTAAATCTAAATCATGTATTAGAACTGAACTCCAAAATTTTGAAATGAATTTTAGTCGCTTACTACAAGATCAAGAATTTAAACATGAAGTGATAAACCGTGGCAAAAAATATGTTAATAATTATCTTTCAAATCAAGGCAGTGCTTCACGAAAACTAATAGAATTTTCTGTAAAATAAATTTAAAGGAATTGATAGAAAAAAATCAATTGTAACTAATGAATCTAGGAAAAAGTATGGCAATGATAGGCAAACTCTATTTGTGAGTAGGCTTCAAAAAATTAAATGGGCACCGTATACGTTGCAGTTTTTGTTTTTATCACTCTGATTGCTTCTTTCTCACTTTCCCAAGTTTATGCTGAACCAACTGTTCATGATGATGATTATATCATTGAAAAATTTGCTACAGGACTAGAATATACAACAACTATGGAATTTGTTGGTGGTGATATTTTAGTTCTCGAAAAAAATACTGGAAAAGTAATTCGAATTCTAGAAAATGGAGTGATACTTAACGAACCTGTTTTAGACGTGCCTGTTAGTGTTACTTGGGAATCTGGATTGCTTGGAATTACTTCTGTTTCTGATAAGGTTTATCTATATTTTACAGAATCTTTATCTGGTTTTGATAGTTACAATACAGAAAACTCAAAAAATGTTGTTTATCAATATGATTGGAATGGAGAGAAGTTAACTAATCCTGTCTTGATAAAAGAACTACTTTCTGTAGCAGATGTTCATAATGGTGGAGTAATGACTAAGGGTCTAAACAACGAAGTATATTTCGTAATAGGTGATCAAGATCAGCGTACTATTTTCCAGAATGTTCCTGTTGAAACAAATTATGAAACTGGTAGTATCTTCAAGATTGATACTATCAATAATGATATTGAATTATTTGCGATGGGAATAAGAAATAGTTTTGGCCTGGGTGTTGATCCTGTTACAGGATATCTATGGGATACTGAAAACGGTACAGAATATTTAGATGAAATAAATCTTGTAAGACAGGGATTTAACAGTGGATGGGTTAGCGTCTTGGGACCAGTTGATAGAGAATATCCAGTTTCGACAGAAGATGTTAGGGACATTCCTGTTCAAACAATCCCAGAACAATTTGAAAATTTTATCTATAGTGACCCAGAATTTTCATGGTATAATGCTGTTGGACTAACTGCAATAACATTTCCAGACAAAGATAGTTTTAGAAAATACTCTGATTGGTTGTTTGTTGGTGATTTTCATAATGGGAAAATCTACAAATTTCAATTAAATGCAGACAGAACGGGATTTGTCTTTTCCAACCCAGATCTATCAGATCTTGTATTAGATAATAATGATGAAATGGATGAAATTACTTTTGCAACTGGTTTTCAAGGTGTAATTGACATTAAATTCCATGATGGTGTGATGTATGTTGTTGTAATTGGAGATGGGAGCATTTACAAGATTTATCCAAAGGAACTTCAGAGCTCAGGAACAGGTGTAAGAGAACAACCCATGATTGAACCATCGAGTGATAGCTTATCTGCTGGTATTATTGCATGGTTTAACCAGAATAGCTTTTTTCATGAGCTCTGCATGAAATGCCATAGTAATTTTTGTAGCGTTAATTCCATATCTCATATCGATGATTATGCCTCCTACATTTGGGAGATGATGTATTGTTTCATACAACAGACATTTCTAATACAGGAATAAAACGAGTAATTTTTAATTAGATTTTAAAACATCTAGACAAGTATTATACCAATTTCCTTCTTTATCCCTTTTCCACATAGAGCCTCGAAATTTTTCTACAACTAACCAAAATTCTTTCTGTGAAATACCAATATAATCACAAAATTTTTTAATATATACCTCTGAGCATTTTCCATCATATTTTTTTACTAACGTGATTGCTTCATCCCTTGTTATTCTGTGCTCTCTAAGATCATAACAAACATGATCCATACATTGACCAAATCCAAATTTTACATATTTTAATAATTGATTGACCTGAGTTAGATCACCATCAAGCTGAAAATAGGGAAGATATGTACCAACTGATTCTTGATCAAAATCTTCCGGACGCCATTCTAGTCCATGTTCTTTAGAAAAGATGGCATTTTTGTGACTTGACCATTCTTTAAGAAAATAATTTAACCAAATTGCTTTACAGCCTTTTTCTTCCAGTTTTTTTCTATCATAATGGAATAAGTAAAGATCTTTTTCTTCTATTCCTTCAATGTCTACATATTCTTTCCAGCCAGAAGATAAAGTCTGCAATTCATCAGCTTTCATTGCATTAGAGTCGGTGCCAACTCCTGTAAGACTAGTACCTAAAGTTAATCCAGGATTCTCCCCTTGAATTATGAGAGGAATGTCAAATTTGTCAGCAATAATATAAGTTGACGCATAAAGCGGAAATTCTGTTATTTTTACAGGATTGAGATATTTGTAAAAATCTCGTTTTACCAACATCTTCATCACTTTGGGATTTGGTCTTAGGCTGATTACATCAAAGCCCAATTTCTTAAGATTTTCAATATTATGTCTCCCAATTTCTGTAACACCATCTGGTTCACTATTCACCAACAAACAACGCAAACCAAGCTGATCTTTAGCTGTTAATGCCTGTTTAGTACTATCCTTACCACCACTGACACCAATTGTACAATCATAGTTACCCTTTGCTGTTTTTTTAGCCCATTCCGCTATTTCTTCCAGTTCTTTTTCTCTAGATTCCCAGTCAATTTCTTTTTTTTCCTCTTCCCATAGGCATGCGCCACAAACGCCTTGATCATCAAAATAAATTCCAGGTCTTGTATCAGGTTGAATACACTTGTTACATATTCTCATCATACAACAAGAATATTACTGCCTTATTTTCTTTATTTTCAATTCATTCTTCTTTCTATTTGAAGTGATAGTTCATGAGTAAATTTAGATAGTGATGCTAATATTCCAAGTGTATCTTTTTTACTTGAGGAAGTATTACCAGTTGAACATAGATAATAGATTTTCAACCAAATTAAAACAAGGTGCTAGAAATGAAAAAGAGGATTAAACTTTTTGATCCCGCTATTGGAAATGAAGAAGAAAAAAGCATTATTAATGTGCTAAAAAGTCATTTCTGGGCGTCTGGCTCTGGTGAAGGTCGTGTAAAAGAGTTTGAAAATGAATTCAAAAACTATGTTAAATCACGTGACTGTACGGCAGTTAACAGTGGTACTGCCGCATTAAATTTAGCGCTATCATTACTTGATTTAAAAAATAAAGAAGTGATCTTGCCTTCTTTAACTTTTGTTTCTACCGCACATGCAATAATCCAAAATGGAGGGAAACCTGTTTTTGTTGATGTAGATAATATTACAAATAACATTAATCCAATTGAAATAGAATCTCATATAACAAAGAAAACTGCGTTAATTCTTCCTGTACACTTTGGTGGACTTCCCTGCGACTTAAATTCAATTATGAAGATATGCAGAAAAAATAATTTATCGCTAATTGAAGATGCCGCTCATGCTGCTGGTTCAGAATATAACGGTAAGAAAATTGGTTCGCATGGAGAGTTTGTATGCTTCAGTTTTCATCCAGTAAAAAATTTAGCTATGCCGACTGGAGGCTTGATCTCAATAAACCATAACAAACATAAAAATTTCAAGAAAATTTTGAATTCTAGACGATGGTGTGGAATTACTGATAGAAATGATGTAAATTATGATGTAAAAGATCTTGGCTGGAATTACTATATGAACGAATTTTCTGCAGCAATAGGAAAAGTACAATTAAAGAAATTAAACAAATTAAATAAGATTAGAAAAAGAATTGCAAAAACTTACTCACAAGAAATTGAATTAGAATCCATGATGCCTTTTGATGATCATTGCTCATATCATTTTTTCTGGATTCGCGTTAAATCTAGACAGAAATTTCGTAGATTGATGAATGATTATGGTATTGAAACTGGAACTCATTACAGACCAATTCATAGCATGACTTTATTTAACAAAAAAAACCATCTTCCAAATACAGAACTTATTGGAACAGAAATTGTTACGATACCTACTCATCCTGGCTTATCTCAGGATGATGTTAATTATATTATTAAAAAAATTAATTTTATTAATTCATAAAATATCTAATCATTCTACAGTTAGAATCTTATCTACGAAGTATTTTTAGTTGGGAATCAAATGATCTTTTTATGTCTAAGAGAGTAATTTTATGGCTGGATGCTGATCTAACGCTTTTTTGCATGTCTTATTTTTTCCACAAAAAAAATCCTTCTGATTTATATGCTATTATTGACATAACCAACAAACCAAAGACCTTTTTTGAAAATCAAACACTAGTAAATTTCTTTAAAAAATGGTTTTATCACGACCATATCAATCCTATGCTTAAACCAGATTTAGATTGGTTGAAAGACTTTGAAAAAAAATATAATATTGATCTATGGGAATTAGGTTCAAACGACCGAATTCTTAACCACTATAATGAGTATTATAACTTTTCAAAAAATCAAATTCTATCAATTCTTGAACAGGAATGTAGATTATTTGAAAAAATTTTGGATGAAGCAAAACCTGATTTCTTCATAACCAGTGAAACCGCATTACAACCTCACCATCTATTCTATAAACTATGTCAAAAACAAGGTGTAAAAATTCTTATGTTAAATCACGCAAACTGGAAGACACTTTGTTACATTTCTGAAGAACGTCATAAACTAGATAACCTACACAGTTTGTCTATAGACAACTCAAAAAAATATACTTTTTATGAACTCCAAAAAATCTTAGATGGTTCTAATGTTGCTAAACATCATGCAAAATTTCATAAACAAACAAAAAAATCTAAATCTTCTCTAGTAAATGCTGCGTTTGAATTATTATTTCTCTCTAAAAATAGTAATATAAAAACACACTATACATATTACGGTAGAACCAAACTCCGAGTCTTATCTAAAGAATTAATGTCACGAATTGAAAAAAGAACACGTGAAAATTTTATTAATAAAAATCTTTTACATTTTAAATCAAAAACAAAACCTTTCATCTATTTTCCATTACATCAGGAGCCTGAACGCTCATTATTAATTGCTGCACCAAAGTTTTCGGATCAGATTGAAACAATTAAGCAAGTTGCAAAAAATCTACCTTCCGGTTTTGAATTGTATGTAAAAGAGCATCCTACACAAGGTCCAGCAAGGAATTGGAGAGATGTTTCTTTTTACAAACAAATAATTAACATTTCCAACGTAAAATTATTTCATCCTTCTACAGATTCAACATTACTAATGAAAAATTCTGAATTAGTCATATCTGTAGGTGGGACATCCTGTTTTGAGGCTGGATTCTTCGGAAAACCTTCTATTACATTTGCTGATTTAGGATATTCTCTAATTCCTTCTGTAATGAAATTAAATTCATATGATGAACTTCATGATGCAATTAATCAATGCATTAAAACTAATGTTGAACCAAATTATATCAAAAAATATGTTGAATTGATAGAAGAAAACTCTTTTGATTTCAACATTCTTGATTTTCAAATGAAATATCTTAACCAGTTTTATTTTTCCGGAAATTTGGTTGATGTTTCAATAGATGAAAAACAAATGGAATTATTTTTATCAAATAACGAACAAATTCTACAAAAATTAGCTGCTGAATTTATAAAAAAAATTGAACGTTATAATAACATAATTTGAGAAAAATTCTTTTTTAATTAGAGTTTATTTTTAATATTAAATTTTTAATTTTTCTATCATTCTAATACTACTAACCATGCTCTTTAGTTGTTGTATGTCTATGGATGTTGATGCATCAGGGCCTTTAGAGTTTTTTAATTTAATATGCTTTTCGATGACGATCTTTTTTATTCCCTGCCTTTTTTTTAGTATACTAAAAACAATTGGCGCAGTAATTCCTAATGTATGATCAGAAAACCCATCGTATTTTTTTACTTCATTCCATTTTATTTTACTAAATTCCGTAGGATATTCTGATATACAATAGCAAAAAATTATTTTATTTTTAGAAAAGATTTTTTTAATTTTATTTTTGTTCCCGCCCATCCCCATGCTAATTATGATCGGTTTTTCTGTCATAGCTTCTTGTTGTAGTGTTTCGTATGAATATGGATCTTTAAACAGACAAGTTCTTGACGCAACTTTATACATTTTTACGTTTAATGAATCAAGAAATTTAACGGCTTCTGGATAGAATAAACTACAAAAAAAATCAATATCGTTTCTATCTGAGAAATCTTTAAGCTGTTTTATTTTTTCAAAAGTGAGCTCAGATTTTTTTATTTCTTTCCAGTTAGGATGCTTTTTATTATAAAGATCAGTCGCTCTCCATACTTGGAATTTTACTGCATCTGCACCAGCCTTTTTA
>Ga0310121_10004874_pt1 | contig 11691 bp, 10 predicted proteins | sample CB27_Tmax_986_MG_FD_203504 | JGI IMG/M metagenome (GOLD analysis project Ga0310121, IMG submission 203504) | Marine microbial communities from Western Arctic Ocean, Canada - CB27_Tmax_986 | ecosystem: Environmental > Aquatic > Marine > Oceanic | place: Canada: Western Arctic Ocean | collected...
AAGTAAATAATTGGAAAAACCACATTGATAAAGTAAAATCAATCCATGTTGTAGCTAACTCTGAATTTGATGAAATGCACCAATATCTAGAAATTCCAGAAGAAAAGATGAAAGTAATTCACCATGGCATAAATCATGACTTATTCAAACCTCCCTTGAACAAAGAAAAAACAAGAAAAGAGATTTTATCCAAATTTAAACTACCTATCTCTAAATACTTTGTACATGTTGGTGAGCATAACTGGGTACGAAAAAATTATTTACGATTATTTGATGCTTATGCGGAAGCACAAAAATTAGGACTAGAACATCAACTCATTTTCATTGGCAAGTATGCTCATCATATTAAGAAAAAAGGTGAACGAATACCTGGAATAAAATTTCTTGGATGGGTTTCAGATCATCATCTAGTAAATCTATTGCAAGGCGCTGATGCGTTTTTACTCCCATCAATCCACGAAGGATTTGGCATGCCTTTAGTAGAGGCTATGGCATGTGGGGTACCATCAATTACAACAAACAAACATGCCCCCCCAGAAGTAGTTGGTGATGCAGGCATACTTGTTAATCCACTTGATACTTCTGAAATAACAACTAAAATGCTACAAGTCGCAACTGATGATGCATTATTAAATAAATTATCTCAGAATTCTCTCAAGAGGGCAAAAATGTTTTCATGGGAAAAGAATGCAAAACAAATTTTGAAACTATATGAAAATATTGACCCAAAACCTATGGTAAACTTTGAAAAAAACTATGAGATAGCAGCCTACCGAACACTGACAACGGTTTGTGAAATATTTCCTGATAAAAAACAGTTTTTGATAGAATCATTATTACGGTTTAATTATACAAAAATGATTGATTGGGCACTTGAATATGGTTTAGAAGATCCAGAAACAAAAGATTTTCTCAAGCCGTTTGAGGGCTGGTTTAACGAACATCAAAAAACTGTGCTAGTTGACTAAATTGGTCTTTATTGCAGATTCAAAACAAAAGAAAATAAAAAAATTATTCTTTCTCTCAAAAGATCTGATACGGGAATATGGGTTTCGATACGCTTTTCGAATATTTCTTGAAGAACTTTTTAAACAAAAAACAAATCTATTTGCGTCAGACACAGTACCACAATTAGATTTTAAACAGTTCACATCTGATTATGAAACATTCAAACAAAAACATGTTGTAACGCCAAACGAGTTAGAATTAATAAAAAACGAGCTATCTGAATTTCCTATCAAACCATCATTTACTTTCCTTCTTGTTAATCTTGAAAACCAAAGTGGTTTCAAGCAATCATTGTCTTCAATTTTAAATCAGATCTATGAAAATTTTGATTTAACTATTGTAAATTACTCTAAGGATACCATAAATCTAGATAACTTTGAAAAAGAATTAAAATCTAAAAAAATACGACTAATTGAAGACTCTGCTAATTCTGAAAAATTTAACAAAACCATATCTAGTCTTCAAGGAGATTTTATTGCAATATTAGATGGTGGCGTTACTTTACAAAGCGACATGCTTTATCATATTATAAAGAATCTAAATCAAAATTCAAATTCTGATATTTTTTATACTGATGAAGATTTTACCGATGAAAACGATAATAGAGTGAACCCATTCTTTAAACCTGATTGGAGCCCATATCTGTTTTTCAGCATGAATTATTTAGGACAGTTCTGTGTCATAAAAAAATCAGTTCTTGAGCAAATTAAGGAATTTGAATTTCATACCCAACGAGATTTTATCTATGATTTAATTATAAAATGCACTGAATTTACTAAAAACATTTCACATATTCCACTACCTCTATTTAGTACTAAAAATTATAGCCCAGAACACTCTGAATATGCAAAGTTATCACTGACTAACCATTTTAAGAAAACTGGAATTGATGCGACCATAGAAAATGGTTTTTCCCCTAATACCTACAGGGTGAATTACAAACTAAACACAGAACCAAAAGTCAGCATAATAATTCCAACAAAAGATAAGAAAAAACTACTCCAGAGATGCATACAAAGTATTGAAAATAACACTGTCTACAAAAATTGGGAAATAATCATTATTGATAATAATAGCAGCAATGAAAAAACAATTCGTTATTTTGAATCTTTGCCGTATGAAATTTTACAATATGATGAGCCATTCAACTTTTCGAAAATGAATAATCTAGCTGCAAGTAAAGCAAAAGGAGATTATTTATTATTTCTAAACGATGATACAGCTGCGCTTGAACCTAATTGGTTAACTGAGATGGTAAGTTTATGCCAACAAAAAAATGTAGGAGTAGTAGGTCCAAAACTAGTTCATTCTGATCAAACTATACAACACGCCGGCGCAGTATTTCTAAAAACTGGTTCAGGCTTTCATCCATTTCAACGATTTTCGGAAAAAAATTCTGGTTATTTTAACTTCATAAATGTAATTCGCGATTTTTCAGCAGTTACTGGGGCTTGCTTGCTGGTAAAAAAATCAGTATTTACCAAAATTGGTGGGTTTGATGATAATTTTGATCTTTATTATGGTGACGCTGATCTTTGTTTGAGGATACGACATTTGGGTTATCATGTGGTGTATACCCCATACGCAAAATTACTTCATGAAGGTTCTTCTTCTATCCAAAAACATGGCGATGCTTTTTTTACCGTTGAAAATCACTACGATTTTATTAAAAAATGGCCTTATCTGAAAAATGGGGATCCATTTTATAGCCCACACTTAGGTTGGAATTATTCTATAGAGAATTTGGATAGTAATACAATTAATTAATCTTAATTTGTAAACTAAATTATATCAGAGTAAATCTGCTTTACATTATGACCTCAATAATAGAGGAAATGTGGAAAACAAAGGAAATTATTTTTAATTTTGCCAAATCTGATCTTAAAATTCGTTATCGTAATTCAGTACTTGGTATTTTCTGGAGTTTAATAGAACCATTGCTAATGTTGGGAGTATTATTTATTGTATTCTCAACCATGTTTAAATTTGAAATTCCAAATTTTCCTATCTATCTTTTAGTAGGAATTGTGTGTTATAATTTTTTCAAGAATGGAACTGTTTTTGCTCTGAATAGCTTATCAAATCGTTCCACATTGATGACTCAAATTTATTTTCCAAGATCTATTCCTGCAATAAGTTCAGGAATTACAGCCGCAATAATGCTTATTCTTGAACTGGTTGTCTTGGCAATTTTCATTGTTATTTTTCAATTTGTTCCTCCTATTACAATTCTTTTTCTTCCTTTGATTCTAGCTTTGTTGTTCATTCTAGTTTTAGGTATAGCACTTCCTCTATCAGTGCTTAATGTGAAATACAAGGACACTGAATTTATCTGGATGGTTATAGTACATGCTGGATTTTTTCTAACTCCAATCTTTTATCAGTTTGATATGATGCCTGTTCAGGTACAAAATGTACTACAGTTTTCTCCAATGGTCCAAATTGTAACTATGGCTCATCATGTAGTATTATATGGAACACTACCATCGGTTACCTCTATTCTTTATGCTGTAGGTTCAATTTCAGTAATAACCGCTGTTGGCTATCTGATATTTAGAAAATATCAAGCGAAAATAGTTGAGGAAGTATGATATGTCTGATTATGCTATAAGTGTGAAAAACATTTCTAAAAAATTCAAGTTATATCATGAAAAGCGAGATTCTATTTTTGAAGCTGCAACTAGTTTTTTCCAAAAAAAACGACATTATGAGGTCTTACAGGCATTAGATGATGTATCTTTTAATGTTAAACACGGTGAAATATTTGGAATTATAGGGCGCAACGGAGACGGCAAAACAACACTTCTAAGGATTATTTCAAAAATATACACTCCTGACTCTGGCTCAGTGGATGTTAAGGGCAGTGTAATTCCTATTTTATCTCTAGGACTTGGATTTCATCCTGATCTAACTGCTATTTCTAACATTTACCAAAGTAGTATATTGTTGGGTTTTAAAAAAGAGGACATAACCAAACGAGTTGATGAGATCATAAAATTTGCTGAACTTGAGCGGTTTGCCGATACAAAAGTAAAAAATTTTTCAAGTGGGATGCAATTGAGGCTAGCTTTTGCAACATCAGTATTAGTAGATCCTGACATACTAATTGTAGACGAAGTTCTTGCTGTTGGTGATGTTAATTTTCAAAAGAAATGTCTTGACACTATACTGTCATTTAAAAAACGCGGAAAGGCAATAATTTTTGTTAGTCATAGTATGGGAGAGATAAGCAAATTTTGTGATACAGTAATGTTTCTTAAAGAGGGCAAAGTAGGTAATATTGGGTCTCCTGCAGAATCTATTGCTGCATATCAGGATTATTTAGCAAAACATCCGGAAATTAACCCAAAGGAAAATATTAGCAATAATATCTAAAAATATTAAAACATATTTATCATATTTCATATGCTAAACTTTATGCCATTTACTTTCAAGAGATTAAGCATACCTGATGTTATACTTGTTGAGCCTCAGTCATTTTCTGATGATAGAGGTTTCTTCTTTGAAAGTTTCAAGGAATCTGATTTTTTTTCAAATGGGATAGATAAAAAATTTGTACAGGATAATTTTTCTCATTCTGTTCACGGTGTAATTCGTGGCTTGCATTTTCAAAAGGCTCCAAAGGCACAGGCTAAACTGGTTACTGCATTGAAAGGAAAAATTTTTGATGTTGCAGTAGATATCAGAAAAAATTCTCCAACATATGGGAAATGGGTAAGTGAAATTCTTTCTGATGAGATTCATAATTTATTATATGTGCCGGAAGGATTTGCACATGGTTTTTGTGTTATAAGTGATGAGGCTGATGTACTTTACAAGGTTAGTAATGAGTATTCACAAGAGCATGAACGGAGTATAATCTGGAACGACCCCAAATTAGATATACAATGGCCAATAAAGAAGCCAATTATTTCAAATAAGGATAATAAGTTGTCACTATTAGAAAATTTAGATAATGATTTTGTATATCAAGGTACATCTTGACATTAGAGTTAAATAATTAATTTTAAGTTTGTAATTATGAAAATTCTAGTTTGCGGCGGTGCTGGTTTCATTGGAAGTACATTCATTAGAAATTTTCTAAAAAATAACATTGATTCAAAAATAACAAATCTTGATGTATTGGCAATTGGTTCAAATTTGGCAAATTTGAAAGATTTAGAAAAAAATCAAAATTACAACTTTGTCAAAGATGACATTAGAAATGGGACTCAAATTGACAGTCTGATAAAAGGTACTGATCTTGTTGTAAATTTTGCAGCTGAATCCCATGTGGATCGAAGCATTGCAAACCCAAAACCATTCATTGAAACAAATATTCTTGGTACATATACAATACTTGAGGGAATTAGAAAATATGACAAACAATTCATTCATGTATCCACTGATGAACTTTACGGTGATGCTGGAAACCAAGATCCCTTTAACGAAAAATCAATTTTAAAACCAAGTAACCCATATTCGGCAACAAAGGCGGCAGCAGATCATTTAGTTGGTTCATACGTTAGGACATATGGTGTGAAATGCATCATCACTAGGTGTACAAATAATTTTGGTCCATTCCAGTTTCCAGAAAAACTAATCCCAAAAACCATAATTCGTGCCCAGAAAAATCTCAAAGTTCCTCTTTATGGAAATGGGGACCAAATTCGCAGTTGGATCTATGTTTTAGATCACGTATCTGCAATAGAATCTTTGATTTCAAAAGGGTTGGATGGTGAAATATATAATATAACATCTTGGAACGAAATCTCAAACAAGACTATTGTGGAAAAAATTCTAAACATGATGGGGAAACCAAACAACTTGATAGAATATGTTGGAGATAGACCAGGACACGATAAACGGTACTCAATCGATTCATCAAAAATACAAAACGAAATAGGTTGGAAGCCAAAATATGATTTTGAACAAGCATTAAAGGATACAGTTGAATGGTATTTACAAAATCAAGATTGGTGGGAACCACTTGTTGATGAAAAAGTTCTTCATCCACAACCCTGGACTCTTAGTTGGTAAAATTGAAATTTCTAGTAACAGGTTCAGCAGGACTAGTCGGACGCCAAGTAGTAAAAGATTTGTCAGAATCACATGAAGTTTTTTCTTGCTATAACAAGTCAAAACCAGAACATGGGAATCCTATCAAAATGGATATTCTTAATCATGAAATGGTTTCAAACATTGTGTCCGAAAAAAAACCAGATATAGTAATTCATCTTGGTGCTATGACTGGAGTAGATCTTTGTGAAACACATCAAGATGACGCATTCAAAATAAACTCACAGGCAACAGAAATTCTTGCAAAAGAATGTTCAAAAATAAATTCATTCATAGTTTATGTTTCAACAGATTATGTATTTGATGGAAATGTTGGCATGTATAATGAAAACAATGTTACTAATCCATTAGGATTTTATGGGAAATCAAAATTGATGGGAGAAAAATCAATACAAAACTTTTCTTCTGATTGGTGTATTGCACGAACTAGTAGTACATTTGGGTTGCATCCTACTAAGAAAAGTTTTCCTATATGGGTAATTGAAAATCTAAAAAAACAAAAGCAAATTGATGTATTGTCTGATCAGTTCACATCTCCAACATATGTTCCAAATCTTAGTAAAATGCTTATCGAAATATCTGAAAGACATCTTAATGGAATCTTTCATGTTGCTGGGGCAACTAAAATATCAAGATATGAAATGGCTAGTATAATATCGGATAAACTGAATTTCAATGAAAAATTACTAAGAAAAATTTTGATAAATGAATTAAAATTAGAAGCACCACGACCAAAAGATTCTTCTCTCGATATTTCAAAAGCTACTTCTATTCTAAATGAAAAACCACAAAAAATTAATCAAAGCCTAAACCTCTTCATAGACGAAATCATGACTAAGAGTAGTACAAATCTCTAGCATGACATATCAAATTCAAATCTGTTTGATTTTTTTCTTAACATTTAAGTGATTTTCTTTCTGAATAGATCTCATTAAAAATGAAAGGAATTATTCTTCATGGGGGTCATGGAACACGATTACGACCACTTACACATACTGGCCCAAAACAGCTCTTACCTATAGCAAACAAACCAATGTCACAGTATGCATTGGAAGATCTGAAAAATGTTGGAATTTACGATATAGCAATTATCATAGGTGATATCTATCCTGAAAAAGTCAAGGAATACTATGGTGATGGAAAGCAATTTGGAGTAAATATAACATACATCTATCAAGAAAAACCCAAAGGAATTTCTCATGCGATCAGACTGTGCAAAGAGTTTGTGGGCGATGACAAATTTATTGTATATCTTGGAGATAATGTTCTAAGAAAATCTCTTACTGATTACACTAAAAAATTTTCCTCTTCAGGTTTAGACGCAATGATATTATTATGTGAAGTTGATAATCCTTCAAAGTTTGGTGTTGCATATATTGACAAAGAAGATTCCTTGAAAATTAAAAACATCATAGAAAAACCAAAAAACCCTACATCAAATCTAGCGGTTATTGGCGTGTATTTTCTTACTCCAAAAATTTTTGATATAATTGACAACCTAAAACCATCGATGAGAGGTGAACTGGAAATAACTGACGCATTACAACTGCTAATGGACAAGGGAAACACAATTGCTTATGATACTGTTACGGGTTGGTGGAAAGATACTGGAACACCTGATGATATAATTCACGCAAATAGGTTGGTACTTGATTCGATAGGTACTGACGAACAATTTCTAACTGAGAAAGATGTTTCAATCAAAGATAATGTGATAATTGGAAACAATACAGAGATTTCACAGGATTCTTCCATAATTGGTCCAGCTATTATTGGTAAAAACTGTAAGATTGGAAATGCTGTAAGATTAGGACCTTATGTCAGCATAGGTGATAACTGTATTTTGGAAAACTGTAATATTGAAAATTCTATTATTATGAAAAACTGTAAGGTTTACGCTCAAGTAAACTTGTCATCTAGTATTATAGCTCATAATTCTCAGATAGAGGGCGGTACAATTTCAAAAAAATCACGGTTTTTACTTGGTGAAAGAACTCACTTAAAGCTCTAGCCATAATTGAGTGTATAATCTATGTCTACATTAAAATCTTGGTAACTTTTTTCTAAAATTTATCAAATTGAATGTAGTTTGTATTCCAGCATATAATGAAGAAAGAAAAATCAAAGAGGTAGTTAAAAAGGCGTTACCTTATGTTGACAAAGTTATAGTATGTGACGACGGTTCAACAGATAGCACTGCAGCACTGTCCAAAAAAGCTGGGGCTATAGTAATCTCTCACAAAACAAATTTAGGATATGGTGCAGCCATATCTACATTATTTGATTATTGTAGAAAAAATAATGCAGAAATTATGGTCACATTGGATGGGGACGGGCAACATAATCCAGATCAGGTTCCCGATCTTATCAATACAATATTAAAGCACAATGTGGATGTTGTAATAGGCTCTAGATCCTTAAAAGATGACAATGATTTGCCAAGTTATAGGAAAACAGGAATTAAGATAATAACAGCTACTATAAATTCTGCTACAAACTTGAAAGTAACTGATTCCCAATCAGGCTTTAGGGCATACTCAAGAACAGCAATTGATCTAATACACCCTAGCGAATCTGGAATGTCTGTATCTACTGAAATTTTATTAAATGTGTCAAACAATGGATTATCAATAGCTGAAGTGCCAATCACAGTATCGTATAAGGGCAACACATCAACGGAGCATCCGGTAAAACACGGTTCACATGTTATTGCAAGTACGTTAAAGTATGTATCAATAAAGCACCCAATGTATTTTTATGGGCTACCGGGAATTATAATTTTCATATCTGGCTTGATTATGGGTATATCATTTCTTGATGGCTATCTAGATCCTAATGAGCCAATAGTGTTGTATGGATTAATGTTAGGCAGTATAATATCGATTTTACTTGGTTCTCTGATGATTATTACTTCAATATTGTTATTCTCAATGGCAAATCTCATTAGAGGCACAAGATAAAGTCAATCCAAACTAGCAAGCCCATCACGTAATGACATTTCTGGCGAATAGATAATATCGGTTTTTGCTAAAGAGATATCCGCCTCACTAAATTTGATTTCACCTTGTATTGCTGGCATGTGTATTATTTGCATCTCTTTTCCTTTACTAGAAATTAATAATGATGCTAACTCATTTATCGATGTTGGTTTTCCACCTCCAATATTATAAATCTCCCCACGTTTAGCCTCAATATTTTTAATTGCGCAAGAAAATGCCTGTAGTACGTCTGATATATGCACAAAATCTCTTGTTTGTGTCCCATCTCCAAAAATCTCAAGCGGCATTTCCTTTGATATATTCTTTAAAAATTTTCTAATTACACTATCCTCAGACGATTTACTATTTCCATACACATTGAAAAGTCTAAGTGAAATACAATTCAAGCCAAAAAATTTTGAAAATACCCATAAATTATGTTCAGCCACAAGTTTGCTTGCCCCATATGGTGATATTGGATTGGGTTGTGATGTTTCAGAGATTGGCGTATCTGGAGAATTTCCATATACTGCAGCAGAAGATGAAAAGATTAGATTTTTTACATTAGTTTTAACACAACTTTTCAAAACATTAACTGTACCATCAACTATTATGCCAATAGTTGTTTTTGGGTCTGCAATAGACTGTGAAACACTTGTCTGTGCAGCTAGATGAATCACAAAATCATGATTTGTCATAGATTTTAACAATAAGCCATAATCCAGAATATCACCTGTAACAAGACTAACTCCATTTTCAAGCAGATGTGAAATATCATTCTTAGAGCTTGAAGAAAAATTATCAAAAATTGTAATGTTATGTCCATCATGTAACAATTTTGCTACAAGATGTCTTCCGATAAACCCAGCCCCACCGGTAACTAAAAACTTCAATTATTTTTAAAGAAACACGTTATACTTTATATGTTAATGAATGCCGGGGGTGGGTTTCGAACCCACGACCTCCAGATTATGAGTATTGCCTTCTATGGAGAGACTGGCACTCTAGACCAGGCTGAGCTACCCCGGCATAAGTACGCATAAATTTTTAGTGCAATTAAATGATTCTGAATCTAATATTGTTTTGAAATTTTATTCCATTCGGAGTTGACACTTTACACCCAAAGAAATTTTTGTTGTATAATAAAAAATCACTACAGTTATTTTTTGTGAACTGAATCTGCTGTAATTTGATCTAAATCATCACGACCTATTAGTGCCTGTAAAAACATACCCTTCCACATACCTCTTTCTTTTAGTAAAAAGCTAATTACACCGAGAGGAAATGTTCTCCCATTATTGTTAAGAGTACCAATCATGAATGACCTCAAAAAATTTAATGAGTTCCCACCAGATCTTCGGAATCTTGCACCTACAAATATAGTCTCAGAACCAAAATCAAATTTTAATGCAAAGGCGAGACTATCTGAATCTGTAATTATATCTGCATTCTTTTTTAAAAAATTAGATTTTTGAACTCCATTTATAAGATCAAATAAAATTGGAATCTCTAAATCTTTTAGATAGATTTTTGCAGTTTTAAAAAATGAAATTGAATGAAAAAATTTAATTAAAAACCAATTATTTCTATCACGAATTTTTTTATTATATATAACCCCCAATTTTTTTAATTCTTCTAAAGTGATTACAGGAGAATTTTCATAAAATTTATGCTCAGATGCAAAATCTTGTTCATAAAGCTTTATTGATTTTGCATTGTTTCTTTCTTCACCAATTGTCCATTTATCTCCAGGATAGAGAATTATTGGGCTTGTATTGGTATTATATTTAATAAATTGTTCAACATTTCTAATTTTATTAACTTGATCATTCATGTAAGCATTATCCACATGAGAAAAGTAAATGAAACTAGCAAAAGGAATAGTTTGCTTGGGATTGAAAACTTCTGTCTGAATTTTAATTCGATTTAATTTTTCTTTAGAAGCAGCTTTTCTCAAGTCAACATCTTTAGGATCGCCTATACGTGCGGCATAACCATATTGAGTTAAAAGCAAATCAATATCACCAGTAAACTTACGAATGTACTTTGATTGTGAATAACTGTCAATACCACAATCATTTATGTTTAAAATTTTTTTTCTACCAATTTCAAGATATAGCCATGAATCATAAAAACCGTATGGATTACATTTAACATTGAATTCATCATCTAGTTTGTATAATTTATTATGTTTCATTTCAGTTACATGAAAACCAAATTCTCTACATTTTTTTGCTACTCTATGATCTAATGTATCTTGGAATAAAACATGTATTTTTTTTCTAATTTCCTCTGGAATTGAACGCAAAACCTGTATAGCAAAATGGTCTGGGTGTTCGTGAGAAAACCATATGTGTGTAATACTTTCAAAATCCTTAATTTGCATTTTTGATTTTGAAATTAAATTCCAGTTATTATTAAAAGCACTGCCAAAAAGCCATGGGTCAGTTATTAAACGAATTTTTTTATATGAAAAAATTACAGACGCATGATTAACAAAAGTAATAATTGGCATAAGTCCGCATAAATTTTTAGTGCAATTAAATGATTCTGAATCTAGTATTGCTTTGAAATTTCACTCCATTTAGAGTCATCACTTTTAACCCAAAGAAATTTTTTCTGTAATGCAGATGTGTAAAGCTTTTCC